>Ga0187889_10001441_pt1 | contig 25342 bp, 19 predicted proteins | sample June2016WEW_7_10_2_FD_132992 | JGI IMG/M metagenome (GOLD analysis project Ga0187889, IMG submission 132992) | Peatland microbial communities from SPRUCE experiment site at the Marcell Experimental Forest, Minnesota, USA - June2016WEW_7_100 | ecosystem: Environmental > Terrestrial > Soil >... | reverse complement strand
TTGTGGATCACCACGGCTCTACCGATGCGGGCTCTGGCTGAGCGCTGCGGTTATGCCAAGACGATTGAGAACGCGGGTGGCCGCTTTGTCATCGACACCTGCCCGATCTTGTCTCCCATGGCGGAAGTAGCGAAGAAGAAAGGATACTCCGCCATGGCGACCAATTCGGCCAAGCTGGCTCATTACGCTCCGGGCCAATGGGCATTGCCGACGTATTACGGCAGCCTGGAAACATGTTTAGATGCCGCCGTTAGCGGTGTATTCAACCAAAAGTGAACGGGGGTGGCGGACAATGAAAACGATGCTACATGGGCGGAAGGTTGTGGGAGGCAAGGCGCGCGGGGCCGCCCTTGTCACGGATGAGCCCATCTGCTTTCTGGGCGGAGTCGACGTAAATACCGGCATTATTACGGAAGTCGGCCATCCATTGAAGGGAAAGTGTATCGCGGGGAAAGTTCTGGTATTCCCGACCGGCAAAGGATCGACGGGTGGATCGTACCTTATTTATGAGGCAGCCAGTAACGGAGTCGGCCCGTGCGCAATGATCAATCGCAACGTCGAGCAGGTTACCGTGATCGGCTGCATCATCTCCGAGATTCCAATGGTTGACAGCCTGGATTGCGACCCGGTTGCAGCCATCAAGGATGGAGATATCGTGGAAGTGGATGCTGATGCCGGAACTGTCAGTGTCACCTCGGCTTGAAGACGGCGGTTAGGCAGACAGTAACTTGCAACGGGGGATTCCAGAGTTCCCCCCGGGTCCAGTGGCAAAGGTTGGCAACGCAGCGAACAAGCCGGCTGCGTTACTTTCATTGCACCGGCCCCAGGCTCTATCGGTGAGATCGTCACGCGCCACTGGGCGACTGCTCGGCGCTCTATTGATCCTGGTGCCGCACGCGGCTTCTTGACGCGCAAGGGCGCACCATGGGCTCTCCTTGGAGACGCGAGAGTCGATCCGCTTACCGGCACGCTCGGAACGAGGAAATCATATGTCAGAATTTGATAGCAAATATGGCCGGCGGTTAGGAAAACTATCGACGACGAATGTGGCTGATGCGCTAGACGCTTTCAGCCTGAAGGGGGCGACCTACGGGATTCGCCCGCTGTGGGAAAACGCCGGCAAGGTGGTGGGCAGGGCTGTAACCGTAAAGATCGCCGCCGCCGGCTTGACCAAGAGCAAGAATCATCTTGGTGTTAAGGCCATCGAAGCGGCGGAGCGAGGCGACGTGATTGTTATCGATAATGGCGGCCGCCTGGATACTTCTTGTTGGGGCGGAATTCTCGCCAACGGCGCCAAGATGAAAGGCGTCAGCGCAGTGATCGTCGACGGCGCTGTTCGTGACCTTGATGACTGCATGGACGCCCAATTCCCGGTCTATGCCAGAGGCACCGTAGTTGCCACCGCCAGGGGCAGGATCATGGAAGAGGCGACCAACGTGATGATTCAATTCGCCGGCGTTCAGGTGCGCCCCGGAGACGTGGTCATGGGAGATCGCAGCGGAGTCGTGGTCATTCCGCAAGAGAAGCTCGACGAAGTCCTGGCAAAGGCCGAAGAGCTATACGCCAAAGAAGAACAGATGGTGGCGGAAATTCGGGCCGGCGCTTCCATGTTGGAAGTGGACAACAAGTACAACTACGAAAAGATGATCAAGTGAAGGTAGTTGTGCAAAAAGAAACGGCAAAGACAAAATCTACCTTGCAATGGAGTCAGGAATGATCAAAGTAGATTCAGCGATCATCGAAGGATTTAAGAAGTTTGATACGACCAGTGTTTCCGATGCACTAGACAGGCTAGGCATCGTCGGCGGCTTGCATGGGATTCGGCCCGTGGTGGAAGGAGTGGCCTTCTGCGGCCAGGCCTTTACCGCCCACTATGTTCCCTGCGGAGTGGTAAAGGGCACCGTGGGCGATTTCCTGGACGACGTTGAGCCAGGACAAGTGGTTGTGATTGACAATGGAGGGCGCACTTACTGCACGGTTTGGGGCGACCTCATGACCATCAATGCCTCCCAGCGCGGCATCGCCGGAACTGTCATCGACGGTGTGTGTCGCGACGTTCCCGGCATCAGGAAGCTGCGATACCCAATCTTCACCAAGGGGTGTTACATGGTGACTGGGAAAGACCGGGTGCAATGCGACGGCGTAAACATCCCTGTAGCCATCTCCGGAGTGCAGGTTAAGCCGGGTGACATTTTGCTTGGCGACGATAGCGGCGCGCTGGTGATTCCCGCCGAAAAAGCCGAGGAGGTTTATCGCGTAGCGGAAGAGATCGCCAAGAAGGAAGAAATCATCGAACGAGAAGTTCGCAAAGGCGTGTCGCTCAGAGAGGCTCGGGCAAAAATGGGCTATCACGCGCTTCAGACCCGGAAGTAGCTCGCCGCGGATGAGATCAACAGCAAGAGCGGGCTACTCGGCCGATCAATCAAACTAATTTACTACGACGACCAGGCGAATCCGCATCATCCTAACTGCGCCAAAGAGCGCCAAAGAACGAGGAGTAGCTTCAAAGCGAGACTTGCGGTACTCTGGTGCAACAAGCACGACAGTTGAACAGCAAGGCACTGGAATAGCGGTGTGCTTTCGCATCAGGTGCGAAAGAAATTCCAGCTCCGGTCTGAAGGGAAAAGCACGTGGTTGACACGCGTTTTACCGCCATCAAGCAAACAAGAACGTATATCGAGATCGTAGGTCAAATCGTAAAGCTGCTTCGTGGCGGGCAGATACGGCCTGGAGAGCAGCTTTCGTATGTTTGCTTTGCGCCCTCAGTCCGCTCAGGGACGCAGTTTGAGCGACTTTTTCGCGCATTCCACATCTTGAGACAAAGTACTTTTGCTCGCGATGATTCTTGTCGTGTTGAACTTGACATTCGGGCTGACGTGGCTCAGACTGTTTTTTCATAACACCTATAAGACATGCGTCTCACATAGTGGGACGCGCGAACCTCAAGGGAAAGATCCTGGAAATCCCGGGAGATTCGAAAAGTATCACGACGAGCATGGGGCGCTTCTGCAGGCGCTCAAAGACAAAGATGCGAAGCGCGCCGGAAGGACCATGCTGAAGCATCCTTCCGAAATTGAGAAAGACATTATGAACACCTGACTCCCGTGGGCAGGTGGTTTGCCGCTGCAAGTGGGCCGAACCCGGAGATGTGCCGTCTTAAGTGAGGTGGAACGATGCTTGATGACCGGCCCAGGGTTTTGTGCGTCAGCGCCCACGCAGCCGACTTTGCTGCCCGGTGTGCAGGAACCTTAGGTCACTATGCCAAAGGCCACGGTGTAGTCAAAGTGCTTTGTTGGAGCTTCGGCGAAAGAGGAGACTCGGCCGATAGCTGGTTAGATCATCCCAGGATTAAATGACAAGGAGGCAACCATGCCGGAACCGAAAACGAAGTACTACTACCACATCGCGGACGTCCCTCTAGTCCCGCTCACGGACAAGGTGGGGACCCACTTCATCGCGGGTCAAAACATCCTGTGCAGCTTCATTGAGCAGCCACCTGGGGCCACCTTCCCCATCCACAGCCACCCGGCGGAGCAGATTCTGGTCATCCTGGAAGGCTCCGAGGAGCATGTGTGCGGCGACGAGAAATTCACCATGAAGGCCGGTGATGTCTGCGTCCATCCGCCGAACACCCCCCACGGCGGCCATACCCCTACCGGGTTCAAGGGCATCGACATCTTCTCCCCGCCCCGGGAGGATTACCTGGCGTTGATGCGGAAACATGGTCTCGTGAAGTAACGAAGCCGGGACTGTGCCCCATGGGCATGGGACTTGAGCCCTCGGCCGCTGGGTGAGCAGGGGGCGGCAGGCTTGTCGTGCGGTCATCGAGGGGTGTACGCGTGCGAGATGAGATGGTCATTAAGGAAGAGGCAACCGCCGCTATCCTGCCAGGGGCTTCGCGGGCGCAATCCGGCGTCGTTCTCCGGGTGATCGACGCCTGCGCAGACGGTCTGTTGGTTGTGGCCCTGCTGGGCGAACTGGGGATCGTGTTCGCCAACGTGCTGGCGCGCGTCTTTTTCACCACGTCCTTCCTGTGGGCGGACGAGGTGGCGCGATTCGTGCTGTCGATCATCGCCTTCATCGGCGGCGCGGTCGCCTATCGGCGTCGCGAGCACGCTTTTGTGCGCGTGCTGCTCAATCGGTGCCCCGCGGGGTTGCAGCGAGTGTGCTTCACGCTCGCCGATGTCCTGGCGCTCTTCATCTCACTCGTCGCGGGGATCGCCTCCTTCGAATTCATCGAGTCAAGCTGGAGCGAGCGCACCCCGGTCTTCCAGCTCCCGGCTGGCACGATTGCCATCCCGCTTACCGTGGGCCTGGCGCTGATCGCCCTCTATGCCATCAACCACCTGCGCCGCGAACACGGACGGCGAGCCTGGGTGGTGGGAGGCCTCTTCATCGTGGCGATGGCGGGGGCGATGGCTACCCGCGGTCTCTGGCTGCCGTGGTTCGCCGGCGACAATGCCATCATTGCCACCGTGACCCTCTTCATCCTGGCGATCGTGGTCGGTGTGCCGGTGGGGTTTGTGCTGCTGATGGCCACGGCCAGTTATCTGTGGGTGACCGATGCTCCCTCGCTGGTATCGCTCCCGCAGAGCATGGTGAACGGGACCGGGAACTACATTCTCCTGGCGGTGCCGTTCTTCATCTTCACCGGACTGATCATGGAGCGGGGAGGCATCAGCCTGCGGCTCGTCCGCTTCGTCGAAACGGTCGTGGGCCACCTGCGGGGCGGCCTCCTTCAGGTGTCGGTGGTCAGCATGTACATCGTCTCCGGCCTCTCCGGTTCCAAGCCTGCCGACGTGGCTGCGGTCGGTACCGTGATGCGCGATCGGTTGCGCGATCGCCATGGTGCGGGCGAGGGCGCGGCCGTGCTGGCCGCCTCGGCCATCATGGGTGAAACGGTACCGCCCAGCATCGCGATGCTCATCGTCGGCTCGATCACGCAGCTGTCGATGGCCGCGCTGTTCATCGGCGGCATCATCCCCGCGGCGGTAATGGCCGCCTGCCTCATGGGGCTCATTTACTTCCGGGCCCGCCGCGCGGGGACGCCGTGCGCGCCGCGTGCCCCAGCCCGATCGATGCTGCGGGCGGCCCTCATCGCGGTGCCGGCGCTCCTGATGCCGGTGATCCTGCTGGTGGGCATCCTGGCTGGAATCGCCACCCCGACGGAGGTGGCTACCTTCGCTGTTCTCTACGGCCTCGGGCTGGCCATCGGGGTCTATCGCGCCATGAGCTGGCAGACCCTCGTGCGTACCGTACTCGATACCGCTTCGCTCACGGGCATGCTGCTCTTCATCTTTGCCGCTTCGGCGGGGTTCTCATGGACGCTCACCGTGGCCTATGTGCCGCAGCGTCTCGTCGCCCTGCTCCAAGGCATGCAGAACAGCACGAGTATCTTCATGGTCGCCTCCATCCTGCTCCTGATCGTGGCCGGCGTGCTCCTGGAGGGACTGCCCTCGCTTAACGTCCTCGCGCCCCTCCTGCTTCCCATCGCCGCGAAGATCGGCGTGAGCGAACTGCACTACGCCTTGGTGTTGATCATCGCCATGGGAATCGGCGGCTTCATGCCCTTGGCCGGGGTGGGCTTCTATGTCTGCTGCGCCATTATGCAAACCGGGATCGAAGAGGCCTCGCGCGCCATGGTGCCCTATTTAATCGTGATTTTCGTCGGCCTGCTCATCGTGGCATTCGTGCCGTGGTTCACACTGTTCCTCCCGCACTATTTTGGCCTGGGGAGATAAGTGGCGGCGCGCCGGGCGGCGGAGTTCCAGCCGGGGCCCGGCAGGGTAACACGGTCGAGCGGAGGGTTTTGCTTTTCAGTTGCAGTGCGGCGGAGTTCCAGCCGGGGCCCGGCAGTGTAACAGCGGCGCTGGGGGGTCAGGAAGCCTGTGCCAGCGACGCGACCTGGATAGCGGCAGTCTGATCATCACAAAGGAGCGCACATGAATCGTAGGACATTTCTCAAGAACAGCATGGGGGTTGCCGGACTCGCTCTGGCTGCACCCTACGTGACGCGTGCGGCGGCAGCCCCGCTCACGCTCCGCTTCGCCCACTTTGGGGCGGAGGACCATCCCTCCAATATTGCGGCCAAGCAGTTCGCCAGCCGGGTTGAGACCCGCACGGGCGGCGCCATCAGAATTCAGATCTTCCCGAACAATCAACTGGGGGGGCCCCCCGAGCAAGCCCAGCAGATCAAGCTCGGAACCATCGACATGGGGCTGCCGACGCAGGGGCAGCTCCAGAACTTCGAGAAGGCCTTTGCGACCGTGATGCTTCCCTTCATCTTCGACAATCCAGCCCATGTATTCCGCGTCTTGGACGGCCCGGCCATGCAGTGGTTGGCCCCGCTCGCCGAGAAGCAAGGCTTCATTGTGTTGCGGAACTGGGAGTATGGCTTCCGCGACCTGACGAACAGCCAGCGCCCAATCCACACGCCCGACGATGTGAAGGGCTTGAAGATCCGCACCCCGCCTGAGATTCAAATCCAAGCAGCGATGGAAGCGCTGGGCGGCGTGGTGCAGGCCATCGCGTTCCCGGAGCTCTATCTCGCGCTCGCCCAGAAGGTGGTGGACGCCCAGGAGAACCCCGTCGCGGTCACTTACTTCATGAAGTACTACGAGGTGCAGAAGCACCTCGCCATCACGCAGCACGTGTACAACAACATGATCCATACGGTCAGCGCCAACACGTGGAAGAAGCTGAGCCCCGAGCAGCAGACGATCTTCCGCGAGGAAAGCACTTCCGCGGGCAACCTCATGCGCAAGCTGATCGCCGACGAAGAAGTGGATCAGATCAAGAAAATGGAGGGCCGCGGCATGGCGGTGACTCGCCCGAACCTCGCGCCGTTCCGGGCCAAAATGGAGCCAGCGTACAAGCGCGTGGCTGCCTTTGCCGGTGAGGAGAACGTGAAAAAGTTCAGGGAAATGGTGGATAAGGCGCGAAAGGGCTGATTAACAGCGATCGGCTTGGAGACGGCCGGGTGCTCAGGGGTCGGGCTGCCGCCCGCGGAGAGGGCAGTCCGGCCGCTTCTGACGCGGCATTTTGCGAGCCGATCTGTGTCCTTTACGTCCAATTTGGGTCAAGTGCCCGCTATTTCAGGACCGTCCGTGCGTGCCTTTAAGCTTGCCCATTTCGCGCATCTTCTTGTCCAGGTCGAGTTCAGTCAACACCACCCAGCAGGTCAGGCAGGTGGGCCGCCCGTCCCGTCGGCGTGAGGTCGGTTTCCCGCAGCGCACGCAGGGCTTTCGCGGTAGTTTGCGTTTCACGGCTCGCCGCTCCTTTCCGAGTTCCGTGTAGAAATCGTGAACGTGGATGAAGCGGCGCTCACGTTCAGCGGGATGCGGAGCTCCGTTCTCGACGTGCGCCAATTATCGCATTCTCGACTTCGGCTTGATCATCTCGCCATCCACAGCGAACCTTGAGCACTCCAGGACAAAGAGGTTGGACTGGGGCTGGTATGATTCCGTTTCAATGGAAAGATTCGTCCAGAAATCACCAGTCGAGGCCCTGTGCCGATGAGTTGGTTTGGCCTGCTTGCAATTGCCGTGGCTCTGGCCTTGGATGCGTTCGCCGTGGCAGTAGTGGCGGGGCTGAGTTTGAAGGTCATGACCAAGCGACACTTGTTCCGCCTGAGTTTTCACTTTGGTCTCTTCCAGGCGGCAATGCTCGCAGCCGGATGGCTTATCGGGAGTGCGCTTTACGCTCTGGTGGCGGCAGCCGCCCATTGGGTTGCATTTGCCCTGCTGCTGCTGGTGGGCGGAAATGTCATGTGGCACGCCTTTTACGGCGCCAGCGAGACGCGCACTGCACTGGACCCAACCTCGGGCTGGCAGCTCGTTTTTCTTTCGTTTGCCACCAGCCTCGACGCACTCGCGGTCGGGCTTTCTCTCGCCATGCTTGGGGTTTCCATCGCTCTGTCAGCGTCCGTCGTCGGATTTACGGCCACGGCCCTCACGTTGTTGGGCATGGCGTTGGGTCGCCGTGTCAGCGTTTTGTGGGGCAAGCGGGTTGAAGTCTTTGGCGGGCTCATTCTGATCGCGATCGGATGCATGATTTTGTGGGATCACATCAAGGCCTGACCGAGGCAGAATGCAGGCTGTCGCACAGGCCATAAGCATGTCGCCCGACGCTCTTTGACCAGGACAACGCTTCGCACAGCTCTCTTGCTCCTCCGCGGCTTCAACGGTACGTGCACCATTTGCCTGCACTCCGAATATAATAGAATCCAGTCCGATATATTCCGTATGGGACTGTTTCCGTGGGGATGGTAACTAACCGGGAATTGCCACGTCGTTCGGCTGCGAACCGATGATCGGGACGCCGCGCGAATAGGACCGAAGTCAGCCCGCCGGAATCCGGAGTCTCACCCGCTCATGTGGATTGTTGCCCTAGCTCTAAGGCGGCCGTACACATTTATCGTGATGGCGCTGGTGATCAGCCTGCTGACGCCGCTGACGATCCTGCGCACGCCGACCGACATTTTCCCGGACATCAACATCCCTGTGGTCAGCGTCATCTGGTTTTACACCGGCCTTTCCCCCAACGAAATGGCCAACCGGATGATCACCAATTGCGAGCGCGGGTTCACGCTCACCGTCAATGACATCGAGCATACCGAGTCGCAATCACTGAACGGCATCGGAATCGTCAAGGTATTCTTCCGCCCCCAGGCGAACATCCAGACGGCACTCGCCCAGGTCACGAGCATCGTCCAGACCATGCTGAAGCAGATGCCGCCCGATGCGACGCCCCCATTGGTAGTGAACTATACGGCGTCTTCCACCCCGGTCATCCAACTTGGGCTGAGCAGCAAAACCATCCCGGAGCATGAGGTCTTCGACCTGGGGCAGAACTTCCTGCGCACTTATATTTCCACGGTGCAAGGCGCGGCTACGCCATACCCATACGGCGGCAAGATCCGGCAAGTGCAGGTGGACCTGGACCTGCCGCGGTTGCAGGCGAAAGGGCTCTCGCCGATCGATGTCGTAAACGCCATGAACGCCCAGAATCTGACTCTGCCCACGGGCACGGCCAAGATCGGTTCTCTGGAATACAACGTGGAGATGAACGGCACACCGGAGACCATTGCCGAGTTGAACGACCTGCCGGTCAAGACCGCGAACGGCGCGACCATCTACATACGGGATGTGGCGCACGTGCGCGACGGCTTCTCGCCGCAGACCAACATCGTACGGCAGGACGGCAACCGCGGCGTGCTGATGTCGATTTCGAAAATAGGCAAAGCGTCCACGCTGGACATCGTTGCCGGCATCAAGCGAGTCGTAGGCATTGCCACACAGGATTTGCCGCCGGAGCTGAAGATCACTCCCTTGTTCGACCAGTCGCTGTTCGTGCGCGCCTCGATTCAAGGCGTGCTGCACGAGGCGCTGTTAGCGGCTTGCCTGACGGCACTGATGATCCTGCTGTTTCTCGGCGACTGGCGGCCGACACTGATTATCTCGATTTCCATTCCGCTGTCGATCTTTGTTTCCGTGATTCTGCTCAGCGCGCTGGGGGAGACCTTTAACATCATGACCCTGGGCGGCCTGGCGCTGGCGGTGGGCATCCTGGTGGACGATGCGACGGTGGAAATCGAGAATATCGAACGCAACCTCGCCCAGGGCAAGGAATTGAAACGCGCAATTCTCGATGGCGCGCAGCAGATCGCGGTGCCGGCCTTCGTCTCTACGCTTTGCATCTGCATCGTGTTTGTGCCCATGTTTTTCTTGACCGGCGTGGCCAAGTTCCTGTTCGTGCCGCTGGCCGAGGCGGTGGTGTTTGCCATGTTGGCGTCCTACCTGCTTTCGCGAACACTGATTCCTACGCTGGTGATGTACATCATGCGCGGGCACGAGCACAAAGCCGCCGGGCCTAAGAACTTCCTTGGGCGTTTCCAACGCGGCTTCGAGCAGAAATTCGAAAATTTCCGCCGCGGCTACGAGCAGTTGCTGGAACTTACGCTGGAGCATCGCAAGCTGTTTGCGAGCTGCTTCCTCGCATTCTGCATTCTGTCTCTTGGGCTGGTGTTCGTGCTGGGAGAAGATTTCTTTCCGTCGGTAGATGCCGGCTTGATCCGGTTGCATCTGCGCGGGCGCGCGGGGTTGCGCGTCGAAGAGACCGCTCGCCTCACCGACCAGGTGGAAAACGTTCTGCGCCAGGAAATTCCGAAAGCGGAACTCCAGACCGTGCTGGACAACATTGGAGTGCCTTATTCCGGTCTCAACTTGTCTTACAGCACTTCCGGGGTGATCGGCACCAGCGACGCCGAGATCCTGATTGCGCTCAATTCGGAGCATCATCATCCCACCGCCGGGTACGTGGAGCGGTTACGGCAAGAGCTGCCTCGCAGGTTTCCCGGGGTGGAATTTTTCTTCCAGCCGGCCGATATCGTCACGCAAATTTTGAATTTCGGTCTGCCCGCCCCCATCGATATACAGGTAGTGGGCGCGGATTTGCAGAGCAACTACGGCATCGCGCAGCAAATCGCCAACCGGCTGCGGCATGTGCCCGGCACGGCGGATGTTCACGTGCAGCAGTTGATGAGCGAGCCGACCTTGTACATGGACGTCGACCGTACGCGGGTGGCGCAGGTGGGCTTGAGCGCTCGCGACGTGGCCAACGGCGTGCTGTTGTCGCTCAGTGGCAGTTCGCAGACGGCGCCGAACTTCTGGCTGAATCCCCAAAATGGCGTGACGTATCCGCTGGCGGTGCAAACCCCGCAATACCACATGAGCTCGCTGCAAGACCTGATGAACACGCCTATCGGCGGCCCCAATGGGCAGGCCCCGCAGGTGCTTGGAAACCTGGTACAGGTCAGGCCGGTGGCGCGGCCCGTCGTGGTCTCGCATCGCGATGTTCAGCCGGTCATCGACGTTTACGCGAGCACCCAGCGGCGAGATCTGGGCGGCGTGGCTTCCGATACGATGAAGGTCCTGAAGGAATTTGAAGGGCACCTGCCGCGCGGCACCCACATTGTGGTCCGGGGGCAAGTGGCGACCATGAAGTCCTCATTCCTCGGTCTGGGTGTGGGACTGCTGATGGCCATCCTGCTGGTGTATTTCCTGGTTGTGGTGAACTTCCAGTCCTGGCTCGACCCGTTCATCATTATCTCCGCATTGCCGGCGGCGCTGGCGGGCATCGCCTGGATTCTGTTGCTGACGCATACGCGGCTTAGCGTGCCGTCGCTTACCGGAGCGGTGATGTGCATGGGAGTGGCCACCGCAAACTCGATTTTGCTGGTGTCGTTTTCGCGGGACCGCATGCAGGCGGGCGTGCCGGCAATCGAGGCTACCGTTGAAGCAGGGTACACGCGCATTCGTCCGGTGCTGATGACGGCGCTGGCGATGATCATCGGCATGGTGCCGATGGCGCTGGGCTTTGGCGAGGGCGGCGAACAAAATGCTCCCCTGGGACGGGCCGTGATCGGCGGACTGCTGTTTGCCACCGTAGCCACGCTGTTCTTTGTTCCCTCCATTTTCGCCATGGTGCACGATCGGGACAAGAAAGACGACGGGGCAGGCACCGCACTGCAACCCTAGCAGGCTGCGGCAAAGCAATTCAAGGAGCGGAACGACATTTATGGATTCGGAATTCGAGTCGGAGCGGCCGGAAAGGCCGGAAGCTGAAGTTGCCGTGCCACCGCAGATAGATCCGGTGCCCAAGTTGCCTCCGGCCAAGCCTCGCACGGCGATGCTGATTGTCGGCGTGGTGCTGTTTGTCCTGCTGCTGGCTGGCGGAGTGACGTTGCTGAAGCGCGCCCGGGATGAACGGGTGCTCGCCAAAGAGACTGAGAGAAACTCCGTGCCGAGTGTCGCCGTTATCCATCCCAAGGCCGAAAAACCGGATCAAGAGCTGGTGCTCCCCGGCAGTTTGCAGGCCTATGAAGAATCGCCGATCTATGCCCGCACCAATGGTTATCTGGTGCGCTGGTACAAGGACATCGGCAGCCGCGTCCAGCAGGGCGAGCTGCTGGCCAAAATCGATACCCCCGAGATCGACCAGGAATTGTTGCAAACGCGGGCCGCGCGGCAACAGGTCGAGGCCCAACTTGAATTGGCCCGGACCTCCGACGAACGCTGGCGAAGTCTGCGCCAGACCGATTCGGTTTCGCAACAGGAAGCCGACCAGCAGAGCAGCATCTACCAGCAGAGCAAGGCAAACCTCGCGGCGGCAGATGCCAACGTTCGCCGCCTGGAACAGCTGGAATCCTTCAAGAATGTCTATGCGCCATTTTCCGGCGTGCTGACCAAGCGCAACGTCGATCCCGGCGCATTGATCAACGCCGGCGCCGGCGGCCGGGAACTCTTCGATATTGCGAAGGTGGATCCGCTTCGAGTCTATGTGAGCGTGCCGCAGGCCTACGCGCAAAATATCAAGATCGGGATGAAAGCCCAGGTTACGTTACAGGAATTTCCGGGCCAGACGTTTCAGGGGTCCGTGGCGCGCACCGCGGAAGCCATCGATATGGCGACCCGCACGCTGCTAACCGAAGTGGACGTGCCCAATAAAGAGAGACGTCTGCTGCCGGGTTCGTTTGGAGAGGTGCATTTCTCCGTCGATAGTGACGCGAACAAGGTTACCGTCCCGATCAATGCGATGTTGTTCCGCGCCGAGGGAGCGCGGGTGGCCGTGGTGGGAGCCGATGGAAAGGTGCAACTGCGGCCGGTTTCCATTGGCCGCGATTATGGCGCGACGCTGGAAATCCTGGACGGCCTGAGTGTGGACGAGCAGTTGATCGTCAACCCCTCCGACTCGCTCGAAGACGGCCAGCAGGTGCGTGTGGTCACTCCGGATCAGGAGGGCGGCCAGTGAGGAGGCGGCTTGCCATCGCGGCATGCATCCTGGCCTGCGTATGGCTGGCTGGATGCGCAGTGGGACCAAAGTATAACCGGCCACCCGTTCAGGCGCCGGCGGCTTGGAAGACGACGCCGCCCTGGGCGGTTGCCGTTCCCAGCGATGGGTTGCCGAAAGGCGCCTGGTGGACGACCTTCAATGACAACCAGCTTAGCGGCTACGAGCAGCAGTTGCTTAATGCAAATCAGTCGCTTGCGGCGGCAAAGGATCGGCTGGACAGGGCGCGGGCGCTCGCGCGCGTGGCTTCAGCGGCATACTTTCCGCAATTGGCCACTGATCCTTCCGGCCAGCGCGCAAGAGTGTCGGGCAATCGTCCCTTGCTCTCTGCCACGCCGCCGCTGACTCCCGATACAGAATATGAGTTCACCATGCCTTTCACCCTGAGTTACGAGGTGGACCTGTTCGGGCGCGTGCGCCGAAACCTGGAGGCGGCCAACGCTTCGTTGCAGTCTACGGCGGCAGACTTGGTCAATGTTCAACTGGTGCTGACTTCGGAACTCGCCGCCGACTACTTCAACCTGCGCGAACTCGATGCCGAGATCGCCGTGGTGCAGGAACTGGTGAGCATCGAGCAGAAAGGGCTTGAACTGGTGCAGCACCGCCATGATGGCGGCGTGGCCAACGGCCTGGAAGTGGCGCAACAAGCCGCTTTGCTGGAGGCAACGGTGGCGCAGGTTTCTTTGTTGCAGCAACAGCGGGCGCAATATGAACACGCGATTGCGGTCCTGACCGGGAATGCGGCGTCCAGCTTCAGTGTGCCGGTTGCCCCACTGCGGGCAGTACCGCCGCCGGTTCCGCTTGGAGTCCCGTCGGACGTGCTCGAACGCCGGCCCGACATCTCGACCTACGAACGACTCATGGCGTACCAGAACGCGCAGGTTGGAATCGCCGCCACGGCGTTCTATCCGCACATCACGCTTTCCGGCTCCGGCGGCTGGCAGAGTCGCGACATCGCTACCCTGGTCGACGCGCCCAGCGCCTTCTGGTCACTGGGGAGCGACCTGCTGCAACCGATTTTCAACGGCGGCCGGAACCGCGCGAATCTGGAGGCTGCCAAGGCCGGATACAATGAGGCTGTGGCGAATTACCGGGAGGCGGTGTTGACCGCGTTCCAGCAAGTTGAGGATGGTTTGTCGGGCCTGCAAACGCTGTCGAAAGCATTGGACACGCAGAGGACCGCGGTCGAGGACTCGCGGCGTGCCCTGACCTTGGCCAACAATCGGTATACCGGCGGCCTGACTACCTATCTGGATGTGATTACCGCGCAGACCAGCTTGCTGAACAATGAGCGCCTGGCTACGCAACTACTCGGCCAGCAGATAGTCACCTCAGTCTACTTGGTGAAGGCGCTGGGAGGAGGCTGGGACAGCTCTGCGATCAAGAACGAACAGGTACATCCCAGGGCGATTCAGGCCGTTCAGCAGTAGCCCGGCGCGGCGGTGCTCCGCGGTAGCGAACTCACAGGTGCCGGACAATTTCAAGCGCACGATGACGGCCCTCTTCCGAGTTCCAAAATCTGACGTGCAGAATCCGGCGCACAAGCCTCTCACTCACCCCCAGGACAAGAAAAGCTCAAAGCTACGGCAAAACCAGGGAACCTATGTCCTTTTTCGTTTCGTTCAAGGTCGCCGCTCCCTGATGGTCGCGTCGACTGGAGTGCTCCGGCTCTGGTATACATCATCCCTGGTTTTGCTATAACGTCGCCTGATTCCGCGTCCTTGCCTTTCTTATTCCTGCTCAGTTCAGTTGCGTCGCAGTCGGCAGTTTGCCGGAGTGACAAGACTTTACAGAAGGTTCAGGATACCGTAATTTTGTTCTGCTAGTGCACTCTGGGCGGCCGTGCCAGGCTTCGTTGTCACGAACCGTTGAAAAACGAAATTCGGCATTCCGCGAGTGTACCGGTTAGGCGAATATCAGGAGCGGCAAAATGACGGGTCCCACGCTACAGTCCGAAACTGACTCGGCGATTGGAGTCAAGCAATGGCTCGATATGTACCGGCGGATGGTGGCCATCCGTCTGTTCGAAGAGCACGTAAATGACCTCTATACGCGGGCTCTCATGCCTGGTCTGGCGCACTTATATAGCGGCGAAGAGGCGGTGGCGGTCGGAGTTTGTTATGCGCTCCGGAATGACGATTACATAACCAGCACCCATCGCGGCCATGGGCACTGTCTGGCAAAAGGAGCTTCGCCCGAGCGGATGTTCGCGGAATTGCTCGGCAAGGAAGCCGGGTACTGCCGGGGCAAAGGCGGATCGATGCACATTGCCGACCCAGCTACCGGCAACCTGGGAGCAAACGCAATCGTCGGCGGGAGTGCGGGCATCGCCACCGGAGCGGCATTTTCCGCGAAGCGTTTGGGAAACGGCAGAGTGTCGGTCTGCTTCTTCGGGGACGGAGCCGTCGCACAGGGCTTGCTTTATGAATCCATGAACCTGGCACAGCTCTGGAAACTGCCCGTCATCTATCTCTGCGAGAACAATCTGTACAGCGAGTACACCTCCAATTCGGAGATATTCGCGGGCGACCTTCTGGGTCGGCCGGCCGCGTTTGGGATGCACGCCGAAAGCGTGGACGGACAGAACGTCGGTGTGGTTTATGCAGCGGCGAAACGGCTGGTCGAAAGAGCGCGCCGTGGGGAGGGTCCCGCTTTCCTGCTGTGCAATACCTACCGCTATCGGGGCCATCACGTTGGCGACATCAACCGCGGGTACTATCGTTCGAAGGAAGAGGAGCAGCGATGGATGACCGACCGCGATCCCATCACGGGTCATGCGGCTTGGTTGATGGAACAGAAGTTTGCCGATGCGAGTCTTCTCAAGCAGATTGAGGCGGAGGTTGCCGGCGAAATGGAGGCGGCTGTGCAATCCGCTCTGGCGGCGCCTTACCCCAGCCTGGACCAAGTGGAGAAGGATATTTATGCCTGAAACAAAGGATCGCGAACTGACGTTTGGCGAAGCAGTCAAAGAGGCGATTGCGGAAGAGATGCGCCGTGATTCGCGTGTGTTCGTCATCGGCGAAGATGTCGCGGAGGCGGGCACGCCTTTCAAAGTGCTGTCCGGGCTAGTGGAGGAGTTCGGCACGGAGCGCGTGATTGATACTCCGATCTCGGAGCCCGGCTTTACCGGTCTTGCGGTCGGTGCGGCGATGACTGGCCTGCGTCCGATCGTGGACATCATGTTCGGCGATTTCGTCACCTTGACCATGGACCAGATGGTGAACCAGGCGGCCAAGATTCACTACATGTCGGGAGGCCACTGGAAGGTCCCCATGGTGATGCGGACCACGCTCGGCGCGGGCCGCCGGTCGGCTGCCCAGCACTCGCAATCGCTCCATGCCTGGTTCAGCCATATTCCGGGGCTTAAGGTGGTCTTGCCCTCGACGCCCTACGACGCGAAGGGACTGATGAAGACGGCCATTCGAGACGAGAATCCGGTCGTCATTTTCGAAGACAAAATGATGTACAAGCTGAAAGGACCGGTGCCGGCGGAGGATTATACGATTCCTTTTGGGGTCGCGGATGTGAAGCGTGCCGGCAGCGACATCACGATCGTGGCGACCAGCAGCATGGTGCAGGTCGCGCTGGGGGCGGCAGATTTGCTTGCGGACGCCGGGATCAGCGCCGAAGTTATCGATCCGCGGACGATCTGGCCCCTGGATGAGAAAACCCTTATCGAGTCGGCGACGAAGACTTCGCGCGTAATCGTCGTGGACGAAGGCTATGAACGCTATGGCGTTACCGCCGAGATCGCCGCGGTTATCGCCGAAGGCGCTTTCTTTCATCTGGAAGCGCCCGTCAAACGAATGGGAGCCATGCATGTCCCGGTTCCATTCTCGCCCCCACTCGAAGATGCGACCGTGCCCAGCGAAAAGTCGGTATTCGAGGCCGCACGCGAGCTTTGCGGCAAGTCCTAAGACACGGGGAGGTTCAGAATTCCGTGCGGGCGCGGCGGGCGAGTAACCGATTTGCCGCGCCTGGGAGTTGCTGCGGCAGGGCGGAACAATTCAGCAATTGGCAGTCAAATTCTTTCAAAATCATGAAGGGCTTCTGAGTCGCCCTCCGCGGTAAGGAACTATGGCTATAAGGGTTGTGATGCCCGCTCTTGAGATGGCGCAGGAGACCGGGAAGCTTGTGTCCTGGCTTAAGCAGGAAGGTCAAACCGTAGCCAGGGGAGAGCCACTGCTGGAAATTGAAACTGATAAAGCGGTAATGGAAATTGAATCTCCGGGTGATGGGGTGCTCGCTGCCGTAACCGTGCAGCCAGGAGCCGAGGTGCCCGTCGGACAAACGATCGCGTGGATTCTTCTTCCCGGCGAGGTTCCGCCGGTTGAGGAGACGCCGCGCGAGTCCGGTCGACGGATGACGACCGGGCCCGAAACCCCACCCCCGGCGGTCGTCAGCGAAGCAGCGAAGCCTGCGGCTGCGCAACCAAAGATCTCTCCCAAAGCGCGCCGCCTTGCCAAAGAGCATGGAATCGAGCTGAGCCGGGTGCGCGGGTCGGGGTCTGGTGGAGAGATTCTGACGACAGATATTCTGGCGCTGGTTGAAGCCAGCGGCGCTCCTGCCCAGCCGGAGCTGGAAACGCTAAGCTCGACTGCCAGGCTCATGGCGGAGCGAACAACCAAGAGCTGGACCAGCGTACCGCACTTCTTCGTCGTCCGTAAGGTCGATGCCGGCGCACTTCTGGCGGCACGCGAGAGGTTCTTGCCGGAAATTGAAAAGGCGTTCAGGGTGCGACCCACACACACCGATCTGCTGGTTGCGCTGGTGGCTCGCGTGCTGGCCAAGCACCCGCGGATGAACTCGGCGTGGACTGACCAGGGAATCCGCCCTAATAGACAAGTGAACATTGGCATCGCCATGGCCGTAGAGGATGGGGTGGCGGCGGCGGTGATTCCCAATGCCGGCACTACAGCTTTGGGCGAAATTGCCGTTCAGCGGCGCGATATGGCCGAGCGTGCCAGAGCGGGACGCCTGCGTTCTTCAGATATTACGGGCGCGACCTTCACGATTAGCAATCTTGGCATGTACAACGTCGATGCTTTCAACGCGATCATCAGCCCGCCGCAGGTGGCGATTCTGGCGGTCGCGCGGATTGCGGATCGAGTGGTGCCGGTCGACGGCAAGCCGGGTATTCGGCCAATGATGACCTTGACGCTGTCGGCCGACCACCGCGCGGTTGATGGCGCGCGAGCGGCTACTTTTTTGCAGGACTTGGCTGAAGCCATCCAGTCGCCCGAGAAATACTTAGGCAAATGACGGCCCACCGCTAACCGCGGATATTAAGAGTGAGCAGGGTGCGGCCGCAACTGCTGCTTGCAGACTGGCTGGTGGTTTTAGGACCCGTTATTAGGCAGGAATAATCGGCAGCAGCAGATAAGACGCCCACTTGCCGCCGGCATACAGTTTCACTTTGCCGCCATAGATATCCTTTGGCCGGTTGTCAGGATCTTCGTGCGTCATGCCTCCCGTACCCCGCGTTCCGTAGTGGAACTTCTTCCCGAACTCACTTATTTCGCCTTCGTATTCGTAATCCTTGCCGCGAACACTGAGCGCGACCCGCCAGCCCGCCGGCACGACAATGCAAGTGGGCAGAATTTCAATATCGCACTCGTAGATCTCGCCCGGGGTCAGTGGCTCCAGGCGGTCATGCGGGTGAAATGGCTGGTACGGCTTGGTGCGCGCAGGGTCGAGCCGGCGATGAGAAGCCCGCAGCCAACCATTGGCAATCGGGGTGTTAGGGTCCGTCGCGCCCATGAAAGTCAGTTCCTTGCCCTGCGGGTCGAAGACGCGCACGATCAGGAAGAGGTCGGCATCTTTGGTCGAAGACGAGATGAACAGCTTGGCCGCCACCGGGCCGGTAATCTCCATATCCTTGGCCGAGGGAGGCATCCAGAAAGTGAGGCCCTTGCCCAGGGCGTCATACTCGATTGGCGCTCCTTTGGCGACAGGAGACGGGTCGAGAGCCATGGCGGCAGGATCGAGGTAGAACTTCGTCCACTGGGTGCGCGCCAACGGCCACTCATTCTCGCCCCGCAATACAAACCTTTCGCCAGGGTGACGAACGTTAAGCTGGACGCGCGGCTGTTCTTTTTCCCAGCCGTTATCGATACCTTTCAGGAAGTAGTCAAAGAAGCGCTTCTGTAGAGCGAGCCCATAGTTGCTGTAGAAAAGCGACCAATGGGAGTCGCCGTGAGCCTCCAGCCACTTTTGCTTCGACGGCGATTCCATGAATCCGTTGAAATTGCCCCGCGGGTGATTGCCTTGGCCTCCCCAGTTAGCGCAGGTTAGCAGAGGGACGGTCACCTTCGAAAGATCGGCGGCGCGTGCGCGCTGCCACTCATCGTTGAGCGGATGCTCCTTAAGTGCTTCGTAGGGATTTACGCGGTTTTGCGCCAACTCTTCATCGGACAGCGTCAGCGGACCGGCGATCGACTCACCGGTATTCGGATTTTTCCTGGCTTTCTCTCCCCTGCCGTACTGTACGTTGACCACCTGGTGCTTCGCCCAGCGCTCTTGGAATTGGCACAGAATGCCGCCGTGATAAGCGGCGTCGCGGTAGTTGTCGGTCCGTCCCTCCCAAGGAATGATCGCTGCCAAGTGAGGCGGATGCTTCGTCGCCACTTTCCACTGGTTAAACGCGTAATAGGAGATGCCGAGCATGCCAACCTTGCCGTTGCTCCACGGCTGCGTCCCTGCCCACTCGATACACTGATAAAGGTCGTCGATTTCTTTCGGGCAGTTGGGGTCCATTAAACCCGGGGACCAGCCGGCGCCGCGGGAATCCACCCGGACCACGGCATACCCATGCGGCACCCAACGCTCCGGATCGGTGGTCTCCCAGTTCTGATATTTGTTGGTCGAGCCCTGGAGGATTTCCGGATGGTCGGTGACCATCTTCTCCCACTGCATTGGATAGCCTTCCTGGAAGGAGAGACCTTTGGCATAGACTCCATAGCTCAGAATTACCGGGTAGTGGCCATCTGCAACCGGGCGGTACACATCCGCCCGGAGGACGATGCCGTCGTCCATGGGAATGGGCACATTCCATTCGATACGCATCCCGTCCCGCACCTCGCTTCGCGCCTTGACTTCAGGTAGTCGGCTCACTTGGCTAACGCTCCTTGCGCGAATACTATTGGCTACCGAACGTAACTGTGTTGTCAACTAGCCTTGGCGGCAAGTCCTTTGCTGCAGAGTATGCCTTTGGTAATCGGGATTCGGGGCCGCGCAGCGTGGCGTAAAATCCAGCCTCTCATCTTCGAACAAGCTCTAGTACTTCCTCAAGACAAGGAAAAAGCCGGCCACGGCGCCAAGGTATCCGAACGCCATCAGGAACATGAGACCCGCTGTATAGGTACCGGTAGCCGCGATCAGGAATCCCACTATGACCGGCGACAACGAACCAATCAGGTTCGAAGAACCGTTTTGCAGGCCGGCGGCCTGACCGATCATGTTGGCCGGTGTGAATGATTGCAGCAGTGTCCAGGCCATCGGTACCGAAACACCCTTAAAGAAGAATGCCACCGCGATCAGACACGCTCCCAGGTTGTTGTTGTGAACCAGCGCCCCCAGGCCGATAAAGGTTGCGCATCCAGCAAGCCCTATGCAGTTCATCATGCCGGCTTTCTTCAGCCGGTCGGCGATTATGCCGGCGCTGATCAAACCGAGGAGGCCAACAAAGAACGGCAGGGAAGAGAAGAACCCCATCTTTGCCCAGGAAAAGCCGCGAGCCACTTTCAGATACTGCGGTAGCCACGACATCATTCCCCACCACATGCTCACCGATGCCCAATAAGATAACGTGCAACAAACAAAGTCGGGATTTTTTATCAGTGTGAGGTAGTTCTTTAAAGGCGAGCTCGCTTGAATCCCCTTCTCTTTCGGCGCCTTATCAAGCACCTGTCCCTTGAGGATGTGTTCGAGTTCCGCCTTGTTGACGCCCCGATGCTGCTCCGGACGGTCGGTGGTGAAGTACCAGATGCACGGGGTCACAACTATGCCTAACACGGCGCATAGCCAAAAGGTGGCGCGCCAACCATAGGCAGCGACGATGGTGGCAAACAGGGGCATGGCTATGCCTGGCCCTATCATCTGCCCGAGTATCCAGGTTGAGTTGGCCTTGGCTCTTTCCTGCAGGGGATACCAGCTCTTGACGTAGGAAATCTGCATCGGGTAGTGCATCGCTTCGCCGGCTCCCAGTATGAACCTCGAAGCGTAAAGAACACTCACCGATCTTGCCATTGCGCCAATGGAGCACGGAATCGTCCAGCCAATCAGGGCAATGGTCATGGCCTTACGCGGTCCCAATCGGTCTCCCACCGGGCCAAGCAGAACGTTACCTAGTCCGTACGCAACCAGGAAGAAGCTCATCAGCAACCCTTGGCCTACAGGGTTGTTCTTCAACCCCATGTCTTCCAGGAAACGGGGAGAGGCGATCACCACCGAGACGTTTACCCGATCCAGGTAGGCGACCAAAAGTGTGAACGACAGCAGCGCTGCCAGCCAGACCCGAACCTTGCTTGGAGCTTCAACCCCGGTTGCAACCGGCGCTACTGGTTTCGTCTCGATCTCAGGTGTTTGGCTGCTCATTTCGATCTCCTGGCGCTCGGTTCAGCAACCCGGCCCGCGATTAGTTCATCGCCGCGTTGACAACTCACCTGCCGCACAGATGACCATACTGCGCGCAGCCTTAGGAACTATCGCGCCAACCTTAAACTTTTGCGAAGCGCATTATGAATTAGCTTTTCCTCGGAAGCAAGATATATTGCATTGTAAAGCAGCGGTTCCCTCGCTGTGGCAGACTGCTGGTGACGTTCAGAAAGTTGTGCATCCCGCGGAACGGGCGCAAGATCGCAGCGTCGCACGTTCAATAGATAAGTTGTCCCGGCCCCAAGGAAAGAGCGATAGGAGATCCGACAATGTCCCCATCTCGCACACTCAAGCTACTGGCCGCCATGCTCGTCCTTTCAACGCTGCTCATCGCCGCTCCCGCGCTTGCGCAAAACAAACAAGTGGACGCAGCCATCTCCGATGTGGTGAGCGGCAACAGCCAGTTCGCCTGCTGTGCGCCCGAGTTGGTGCCCCTGAGAAATCCAGACTTCCGACCTACTGACTCGTAATTCTGCAAGCCGGCATATCTATTCCGCATCACAGCTATATCAGCAGAGTGCAGCAAGTATTCTGAAACGGCAGTCCTTTTTCAACTGACGATCCATACCACTTATTGCGTCCAACGATTTTCCTTGACGGAAGGGCAGCCGCAATATTATAAGGTTCTGCCGCATTTTCCACGTGGGGGGAACGCGTTATGAATCAAGAAATTGCCAGCCTTCTCGGGCGGGAGTTCACCCGTTGCAGCCAACAACAGCTAAGCAGGAAGCGAGCATTGTTTCTTATTGCGCTCGCCCTCTTGTTGTTCGTCGGCTTAAGCTCATGGGCAGCAGCCCAGTCCAATGAGCCGATCAAGATAGGCGTTCTATTGCCCAAGTCCGGGACCTACACGGTGCAAGGCGAAAATGGCCATAACGGAGCCATGCTCGCCGTGGAGGATTTCGGGGGTAAAGTTCTGGGCCGTCCGGTCCAGGTGATCTGGGAAGACGAATCCACTCCGCAGGCCTCTGTGCAGCGCATGCGGAAGATGATCGAAGTGGATAAAGTCGTAGCTATTGATGGCGGCATCAGCAGTGGCGACATTCTAGCCATGATGCCTGTTGCCTTGCAGAACAAGATATTGCTGATGGCCTCCGGGCCAAACGCGACGGAGATCACGGGGAAGGACTGTAACCGATACACCTTCCGGGTCGATTTGCCGAGCCATGTCACCGTGCGAACCATTTACGCATCGTTGTCGGATAATGGGAAAAATAAGCGCTGGTATTTCCTCTCGGCGTCCTACGCGTGGGGCATCGACTCCTACAATCAGATGAGGGATTACCTTAAAGCGAAGGATCCTGGCGCCACCATCGTCGGGCAGGATCAGGCGCCGTTGGGGACGAGCGATTTCAGCGCGTTCTTGTTGAAGTTGCGCGGCAGTAACCCGCAGGTAGCGTTCGTGACGTTCGGCGGCAGCGATCTTACGAACTTTTTGAAGCAGTTCCAAGCGATCGGCATGACCGGCAAAGTCTTGATTTCCTCGCCCATTGTCAACGACTCTGATCTATGGGCCGCCGGGCCACAGGCCTCGACCGGTGTCTACCCGAAGCTCTGGAACTATAGCGGTCCGTACAATACGCCGAAGAGCCAGGCATTCGCCAAGAAGTACCAAGCCAAGTTCGGCGAGCCGCCCGAGGTTGAAGCCTGGCAGGACTGGTTCGGCATGACGTCCATTCTGACCGCGATCCAGAAGACTGGCTCGACCGATTCGAAGAAATTGGTGGAGTTCCTCGAGGGATACAAGTTTGAAGGTTACAAGGAAATGCCTATCTACTTCCGCTCATGGGACCACCAGCTCATTCAGCCGGTGATCGTGGCCCGCGTGAAGCAGAAGATCACCGATAAGTTCGACTACTTCGACGTCCTTGCCCAATTCCCGCAGGGCGGTGCGAAGGAGCTGGATGCCTTTTATGGGACCAAGCAGGAGGTCGGGTGCAACCTGGGGCCGCTGTAGTCATCAGCCCCATTCCCAGCACGTCAGCACCTGCTTCCGCGCCGGCGTGCGTCTATTTCGTGATTAGCGGATAAGGAACAACGCATGTTTGGAGTCGTGCTCGCCCAGGTAATCAACGGGCTGGTCCTGGGCTTCCTCTATATCGTCATCGCGGAAGGGCTTTCCATCATCTTCGGCATGATTGGCGTCGTGAACTTCGCTCACGGTGCGTTCTTTGCGTTAGGCGCTTATTTCGCTCTGACGCTGCGACCGCTGGTTGGCGACGGGGCGATAGTCATCCTGTCGCCGATTATCGTTGGGCTTGCGGGCATGATCGTCGAAGCGACTCTCTTGCGTCCTCTTTACAACAAGGAGCCCCTGCTAGGGCTGTTGCTCACCTTCGGATTGGCGCTGTTCTTGCAGGAGCTCATTCGGACCGTATGGGGCGCGCGCGGACATCCCTTCGACGCCCCACAGTTTTTGGCGGGGTTTATCGTCTATGGGCCGATCCTGGTAACCAAGTACCGTTTGGCAGTGCTGGCTCTCACCATCCTCATCCTGATCGCGGTTTGGTTATTTCTGGAAAAAACGCCCTGGGGTCGAGTGATTCGAGCTGGCAGCCGGGACCCGGAGATGGTCAGCATGCTCGGCATTAATCTCCGAACTATTTTCACGATCACCTTCGGTCTTGGCACCGCCTTGGCTGGCATCGCCGGCGTGCTCGCGGCTCCGTTGTGGAGCGTCGTCCCGTCGATGGCGGATCTGGCCATCATGCCGGCGTTCGTGGTGGTTACCATCGGCGGGCTCGGCAGTTTCAGAGGGACGGTCATTGCCGGCCTCCTTGTCGGGGTGAGTGTAGCCTTGACCATACAGTTTTTCCCGGCGGCCTCGACTGCCGTTATGTACATCCTTATGGCCCTTATCCTTTTGGTCCGGCCGCGCGGGCTGTTTGGAGAGAGGTGGGAGCGCTTCGAATGAGTCCGCTGCGGCGGGTCGTCACCCATCCAATATTTGTTCTCTCGGTGGTCTTCGCGCTCCTGCCTTTTGTGCTGCCGCGGATCGGCTCGACTGTCAGCCTGGGAACGGAGATTGTTCTCTACACCCTCTACGGCATCGGGTATAACCTGCTGCTAGGCTATACCGGCCTGGTGTCGTTTGGTCCGTCAGCATACTTCGGCATAGCTGCTTATGGCGCCGGCTTAGCGCAGCTTCATCTGGCTTCCAATGTTTATGTTGCGGTGCTGCTGGGAACGCTGACTGCCGGCCTGACGAGCGTGATGCTGGGCGCGCTTATTCTGCGGCGACGCGGTCTGTACTTTTCTCTCCTCACGCTTGCCTTCACGCAACTGTTTTACGAAATCGCTTTCCAGTGGACTCCGGTAACGGGCGGCGAGAATGGGCTGCAGGGAATGTCGCGGCCTGGTCTGGAAAACAATTTAGCCTTTCACGCTTTTTGTTCATGCGTTGTCATCATCGCCGTTTACCTCTTATGGCGAATCGTCCATTCGCCCTTCGGCCGGGTCCTCCAGGCGATCCGCGAGAACGAGCAGCGCGCCCGCTGCCTGGGATATAACACGCATCGCTACAAACTCCTGGCATTCGTTTTCTCAGCCACCTTCATGGGACTAGCCGGGAGCCTGCTCACTTTCCTCATCCAAGGCGTTTATGCGGATGTCATGAGCTGGCAGAACGCCGGCGATCCTGTGTTGATGACTGTGCTCGGCGGCATGCATCATTTCCTGGGGCCGTTGTGGGGAGCGCTCACTTTCATCGTGCTGCGCGATCAGCTCAGCTCCTTTACGGAGCACTGGTGGCTTATTTTCGGCGCGATACTCATCGCCTTTATTTTGCTTTCGCCCGAAGGTCTGTCGGGCATTTTTGCCCGCCTGCGCAGAGGTCCTC
>Ga0187889_10001436_pt1 | contig 25406 bp, 21 predicted proteins | sample June2016WEW_7_10_2_FD_132992 | JGI IMG/M metagenome (GOLD analysis project Ga0187889, IMG submission 132992) | Peatland microbial communities from SPRUCE experiment site at the Marcell Experimental Forest, Minnesota, USA - June2016WEW_7_100 | ecosystem: Environmental > Terrestrial > Soil >... | reverse complement strand
CTCCTGCACGCCGTCGCCCTCGGTCTCGATCTCCACGGCACGGCCACCGCCAAGCCGTGGCCCGCCGAGCACCGCACGCTCGACCAGTCGCTGCCGGGCGATCTGCCGGACGCCGTGGTCGCGGCGATCCGCATCGGATTCCGGCGCCTGTCGAAGGACGCGCAGACGGTGCTGGCCGCGGCTTCAGTGCTGGGGGACCGCGTGGCCGCCGGCGCGCTGGCCAGGGCCACCGGGCTCGATGCCGGGCACCTGACACCGGCCCTCGACGAGCTGGAATGGCAGCGGTGGCTCGCTGCTGAAGCGCGCGGCTACGCCTTCATTGCGCGCATCGTCCGCGACGTGGTCGCGCGGGACATGCTCACGGAGGGCCAGCGCCTCCGCCTCCTGGAGGCGGCTTCCGGCGGGAAGAACGCGACCGCGAAGGAGCGGCGGGAGCGCTAACGCAGCGCCGCGACGAGCGCGGGAACGTACGCTCGGGGATCGCTGCCCACTGCGTCGGTCAGGTTCCGGATGCGCGCCGTGTCGATCGTCCGCGGCGGCTCGCCGCACAGGCGCACGCCGGGCTCGTCGGTGGTGCGCCCCACCGTGAGCGGCTCGAACCCTCCGCGGCGCGCCTCGCGCTCGAACCGCTCGCTCGCGCGCGCGGGCACGGTCCACACCAGCTCGAATTCCCCGTGCGGTTGCGCCAGCGCAACGAGCGGATCGAGCCCCAGCGCCTGACAGGTGCGCCACGCCCCGCTCTCGAGGAGCCGCGGCAGCGGCGCCGTGATCTCGAACCCCACGCCGTTCAGCCGCGACAGCTGGTCGAGGGTGGCGATGAGCCCGTCGCTCGTATCCATGCACGCCGTCGCGAAGCCGACCAGCCGCCGTGCCTCGGCGAGCCGCGCCACCGGCCGGAACGGACGCGCAGCGCTCCCCGCGTCCCCCGTGAGGGCGCGTGCCGCCACCGTGGCGCCGGCCCCCAGCGGGCCGGAGGCGTACACCACCTCGCCGCTCCCGCACCCGACGCGGCGCAGCGCGTCGGCCTCGTCCACCACCCCCACCGCCGTCGTGGTGACGCTCGCCTCGGCCCCGAAGTTCGTGTCGCCGCCCAGCACGAAGGTCTCCACCGCCGCGCACGCGCCGTCGAGCCCCGCGGCGAGCCGCGCCTGATAGTCGCCTCCGGCGCCGCGCGGCAGCGTGACCGCCGCCAGGAGCCCGAGCGGCTGCGCGGCCACCGCGGCCAGATCGGAGAGGCTCATCGTCGCCGCCATCCAGCCGATCGTCTCCGGGTCCGTGTAGAAGCCCAGGGCGATCTCCTCGGCCAGCGTATCCGTCGTGAGCGCCAGCAGCCGGCCGGTCCCCGGCAGCGGGAGCAGCTCCGCGTCGGCCTCGTGCATCCGGTTCGCCTGGGCCGGATGCCGCCGCAGCGCCCGGCCCCAGGCGTCGAGCAGACGGTTCTCGCCGATCTGGTCGAGGGACGCTGTCACCGGCACAGCTTCACCTGCTCCCGGAGCACGCCGAAGGCGACGCGGCGCGCCCGCACGACTTCGCCGTCCAGCTCCAGCGCCAGCGGCGCCTCCGACGCGACGGCGAGGCGCCACGAGTTCCAGTGGCGCCGCTTCGACCGCCCCTCGAACCGGCCCCGCGCCAGGTCCGCCAGCGCCCGCAGCGCCTCCGTCCGGGACATCCCCTCGCAGAGGTGGACCGCGAGATAGCCGTCGTCGGGCGCGACCGACCGGTCGTAGTGGAACATCCCGCTCACGAAGGGCGTCTTCGACACGCTGAGGTTCGTGACCGCGGCCCGCTCCGTCCCGGCTCCGGAGCGGAGCCGCACCGCGAGGTTCCGCCAGGCGCCGATGGTGTGCAGCGCGGCATAGAGGATCGCGCCGCCGGTCCACCGCCCGCGCAGCCAGCGCTCCCGCCCATTGCCGTCGTTGAAGAACGCGTTCGCCTCGGCGACGACCCCCACGCTCGCGCTGATCACGAAGCAGCGCGTGTGCGCCGCGCCGTCGGGGGAGGTGTAACGCGCGACGCAGAGGTCGCGCCGGTCCTCCGAGGGCACGATCCGCACGGGCACGCCGCCGATCGTGGGCCCGTACGGCTTGTGGAAGTCGTTGCTCGAGCCGAGCCCGATCGCGCCGAGCGTGAAGGTGTCGAGGGGGATCCAGCCGCGGGCGCGCGCCAGCTCGTCGGCCAGCGCGCTCACCGTGCCGTCGCCGCCGGCGGCGATGAAGAGCCGCGTGCCGTTCTCGATCTCCTGGCGCACGGCGAAGCGCCATTCGCCGCCGAGATCCGTCTCCACGACGCGCGGCTCGCACACGTCCCGCACCGCGCGCTCCGTCCGCCGCCACCGCGCCAGGCCCCGGTTCCCCCCCGCCGCGGGGTTGAGGAGCACGACCGCGCTCGGGCGCACCATCAGACCTGGCTCCGCTCGGGCCGGCGCGCGAGCACGAGCTCGAACAGCCCGTAGAAGAGGAGCGCGGCGACCGCGAGCGACGGCAGGGCGACCACCGATTCGCCGAGGTGCAGCAGGACGAAGCCGCGCACCGTCCAGGCGATGGCGCGGTGCGCATCGCCCTCGGCCCTGAGACGGAGCATGTACGGGTGGGCGCCGAGCACCGAGGCCGCGCCCGCCAGCCAGAGCGGCAGCGCGACCGCGAGCGACGGCCCGCCCGCGCCGTCGAACGCGCCCAGGCGGCCGACCAGCCAGGCGCTCGCCGCCACCGCCACCAGTCCGAAGGCCAGGCTCACCAGCGCCGCGGTCCGCCAGCCCGCGACGACGACCAGGGTGCGATACCCCGTCATGCGGTCCGCGGAGATGTCCTTGAAGTACCCAAGCAGGACGAAGACGGCGTAGCTGAAGAGCACGCTCACCATCGCCGCCCAGAGCAGCCGGTCCGATCCGAGCCCGCGCGCCGGACCGCCGCCCGCGAGGAACCCGATGGCCGGCAACACCGCCACCACCCAGGCGTTCCATAGCGGGCCGCCCCACCAGCGGCGCTTGAACCAGGTGTAGGCGAGCAGGCCGAGCACGGCCAGCGCGGAAAGCGGCAACGTCCAGAGGCTGAGGGCGGCGAGCACCAGTCCGCACAGGACGAGACCGGTCAGACTCACGGCCAGCACCTGGGCGCGGGTGATCCGCCCCTGGGTGAGCGGCCGGTACGGCGAGGAGAGGGCGTCGGTGTCCGTCTGGAAGACGTCGGTGAGCGCCTGCCCGAGCCCGTAGGTGAGGAAGAGCGCCGCGAACGCGCCGGCGAACGCACTCTGGCCGACGTCGTGGGCGAGCGCGAGGCCCACCAGCCCCGCGGAGCCGCTCACGAAGCAGAGATAGGGGCGCATCGTGACGCCGTACGCGCGCCAGAAGGCCGCGCTGCGGACGCGATGCGCCGCGCCCGATGCCGTGCCCTGCCCCACTGCGACCATGGCGCCTCCCGCTTCCCTCCGGCCGGTTCCGTCGGCCGCGTACAGGGTAGCCACGAGGCGTCAGGGGGGCGTCAAGCGGGCGTCAGGGAAGGCGTTGGAATCACCCCTGATCCCGTCCTCGGAACCCGGGTACTAGGTTAGTACGCGGCAGCGTGGTCAGCCGCGCACCGTAGTTCAGACGCGCGATTCTCGGGTTGCCCGCGTCATCACTTGCCAGGGCCCACGTCGTGACGGAGCCGTAGCATGGAATACGTGAAATTCGGCCGCACCGGTCTGCAGGTCTCCCGGCTCTGCCTGGGGACGATGACGTTCGGGCTCCAGTGCGACGAGGCGCGGAGCCACGCGATCCTCGACGCTGCCGAGGCGGGCGGGATCGATTTCCTCGACACCGCCGACGTCTATCCGCTCGGCGGGGACTCCACGACCGCGGGCCGGACCGAAGAGATCGTCGGCGCATGGCTGAAGGGGAAGCGCAACCGGTTCATCGTCGCCACGAAATGCGTCGGCGTGATGGGCCCGAAGCCGTGGGACGCGGGGATGTCGCGCAAGCACGTCCTGGATGCGATCGAGGGGTCGCTCCGGCGCCTCCGGACGGACTACGTCGACCTGTACCAGCTGCACAGCTACGACCCGCGCACCCCGCTCGACGAGGCGCTCGAGGCGCTCGACACGGTCGTGCGCCAGGGGAAGGCCCGCTACGTCGGCGTGTCCAATTGGCCGGCGCACAAGGTCGCGCGCGCGCTCGGCATCACCGAGCGCGGGAACCTCGCCCGACTCGACTCGGTCCAGCCGCGCTACAACCTGCTGTTCCGGGCCTTCGAGCGCGATCTCTTCCCGCTCTGCGAGGAGGAGCGCATCGCTGTCATCCCGTACAACCCCCTGGCGGGCGGGTTCCTGAGCGGCAAGCACGATCGCTCCGCGCCGCCCCCGGAGGGCTCGCGGTTCACGCTCGGCTGGGCCGGGAGCCTGTATCAGGCGCGCTACTGGCACGAGCACGAGTTCGACGCGGTCGAGCAGCTGGGCGGCCTCGCCGGTCAGGCCGGGGTCAGCCTGGTGACGCTCGCCGTGCGCTGGGTCCTGTCCCACCCGGCCGTCACGGCGCCGATCATCGGGGCCAGCCGGCCGGAACAGCTCGCCGACAACCTCGCCGCCGCGGCAGCGGGCCCACTGCCCCCCGACCTCAAGGCGCGGCTCGACGAGCTCACTGCTCCGTTCCGACTGATCGAGGACCCGCCCCCGCCGCCGCGCCCCGTCCGGTAGGCGGCGGCGTCCGGCGGCATCCGGTGAGCACGCAGTCCCGAGGGAGAGCAACCAATGAGCTTGGTGACCGAATACGTCAGGTACGGCTCCAACGGAGAATACGGCGCGTACGCGGCGTGGCCCGCGCGCGCGGCGACGCCCCTGCCGTCCGTCGTCGTGATCCAGGAGATCTGGGGCCTGGACGCGCACATCGAGGACGTCGCGCGGCGCTTCGCGCTCGCGGGGTACGCGGCGTTCGCGCCCGACCTGTACGCCACCTCCGGGGCGCGGCCGGCGCCACTCGCGCGCGAGCGCGTCGCCGACCTGCAGGCATTTCTGAACCAGCTCCCGCCGGCGTCCGCGGGGGCCATGATGATGGATCCGAAGGCGCGCGACGCCGAGCTCGCGAAGCGGCCGCGGGAAGAGGCAACCCGTCTCGGCGAGACGATGGCGGCGCTCTTCGCCGGGCTTTCGTCCGGGGGCCGGAACCTCGAGGCGTACGTGCCGAAGCTGGTCGGGGCCACCGCGTTGCTGCGGGGCGAGTTCGCGGCATCGCGCGGGCGGAAGGTGGGCGCGGTGGGCTTTTGCATGGGCGGGAGCCTGGTCGGGCTCCTGGCGTGTCACGACCCCGAGCTGGCAGCGGCCGCGATCTTCTACGGGGGCGGGCCGGCAGTATCGCTCATCCCCAACATCCGCTGCCCGGTCGCCGGCTTCTACGGCGCGCTCGACCGGCGCGTCACCGACGGCGTGCCCGCGTTCGCCGAGGCGATGCGCGCCGCCGGCAAGAGCTTCGAGTCCCACGTCTACGAGGGGGCGCAGCACGCGTTCTTCAACGACACGCGGCCCAGCTATGAGGTGCGCGCGGCGCGCGACGCCTACGCCCGTGTGCTCGAGCTCTTCCGCCGGGAGCTGCCGTAGCCGCGGCGCGAGCGGGCTCGCGCGAAGACGCTCCGGCCGACGCCGCGAGGCCGGCGCAGCCGCGCCGGGGCCCGGGCCAACCATTCCGGGCCCCGGCGCGTCAGTAGGGGAAGCGGGACACCGAGCGCTGCCGGTTTCCCTTCGACGGAGATGCCTCCCATGACCTCGCCGCTTCAGGCGACGCCCGAGCATCCGCGCGCACGGCGCTGGGATGCCTTCACGCAGGACCTGCGCTACGCCGTCCGCGGCCTGCGAAATCGGCCCGGGTTCACGATCGCCGTCGTGCTGACGCTCGCCCTCGGGATCGGCGCCAACGCCGCGATGTTCTCGGTGGTGGACCGGCTGCTGTTCCGGCCGCCGCCGCTGCTCAAGGACCCAGCCCTGGTCCACCGGGTCTACCTCACCCGCACCTATCGCGGCAAGGAATTCACCAGCAGCGGCGTGCCGTACGCGCGGTACCGCGACCTCATCAACTGGACGCACTCGTTCTCGCGTACAGCGGAGTTCACCTGGCGCAGCCTCGCGCTGGGCGTCGGCGCCGAGGCGCGCGAGATGCCGGTGGGCGCGGTATCGGCGAGCTTCTTCACCTTCTTCGAGGACCCGCCCGCACTCGGGCGCTACTTCACCTCCGCGGAAGACACGACACCGGTGGGGGCGCCCGTCGCGGTCCTGGGCTACGGCTACTGGCGCACGGCGTACGGCGCTCGCCCGGATGTCCTCGGCCGCATGTTGCAGATCGGCGCGACCGAGTACCGGATCATCGGCGTGGCGCCCAGAGGATTCGTCGGGGTGTGGCCGGCGCAGCTACCGGCGGTCTACGTCCCCATCGCGGCCTACGGCGCCGAGATGGGCGCCAACATCCACCTGAAGGGCGAGACCTGGTGGACCACCTATCACTGGACCTGGGCCTCGATGCTCGCCGAGCGGAAGCCGGGGGTGAGCCAGGCCGCGGCTGATGCCGATCTCACCCAGGCCTACCTGCGGAGCTATCGGGCCCAGCTCGAAGGGGACCACGAGGGAACGCCGGTTGCCGTCGCGAGGCCGCACGCCATCGCCGCCTCCATCCTGTCCGAGCGGGGTCCCAATGAATCCAGCGAAGCGAAGGTGGCGACCTGGATTGGGGGTGTCGCGCTCGTCGTCTGGCTCATCGCCTGCGCGAACGTGGCCAACCTGCTCCTGGCCCGCGCGCTGCGCCGGCGTCGTGAGATCGCGGTGCGGATCGCGCTCGGCGTGAGCCGGGCGCGACTCGTCTCGCAGCTCCTCACCGAGAGCCTGCTGCTCGCGGGCCTAGCGGGGATCTCGGGCCTGCTCGTCGCGCAGTTCGGCGGCGCGGTACTCCGTGCGGAATTGCTGCCGAAGACGGCTTCGGCGGGCGTCGTGACCGATCCCAGGACTCTGCTGTTCGCCGGCGCGGCGGCGCTGGTCGCCGGCTTCCTCACCGGGCTGGCTCCGGTGCTGCAGGCGCGGCGCACCGATCTCACGGGCGACCTCAAGGCGGGCGAGCGCGAAGGCGGGGTGCACCGCTCGCGCCTGCGCGTGGCGCTGCTCGTCCTGCAGGGCGCGCTTTCGGTGGTCCTGCTCGTGGGCGCCGGCCTGTTCGTCCGCTCCCTGCGGAACGTGCAGAGCGTGCCGCTCGGCTACGACGTGGACCCGGTGCTGGTCGTGGACCTCCAGATGCGCGGGGTGAATCTGGACAGCGCGGCCCAGGTGGCACTGCGCGAGCGCCTGCTGGAGGAGGTCCGCACCATTCCCGGGGTGACACACGCGTCGCGCCGCGTCACGGAGCCGTTCTGGAGCACGTGGAGCGTCGATCTCCACGTGGCGGGCATCGACTCGACCGACCGTATTGGCGAGTTCGATGTCAACACCGTCTCGCTCGATTACTTCGCGACGATGGGGACGCGGATCCTGCGCGGCCGCAGCTTCAGCCCGAGCGACGTGGCCGGCGCGCCGCGCGTCATGGTGGTCAGCGCTTCGATGGCGAAGGCGCTCTGGCCGGGCCAGGACGCCCTCGGCCAGTGCGTCCGCGTGGGGAGCGACACCGTGCCCTGCACCACGGTCGTGGGCATCGCGGAGGACATCAAGAACGACCGGCTGGGCGCCACCGGCAACGATTTCTTCTACTATCTCCCGGCTGCGCAGTTCAACCCTCAGCAGGGGGGACTGTTCGTGCGCGCCAGCGGGAGCGCCGCGGCGCTCGAAGAGACGGTGCGCCGGCGTTTGCAGCCGCTGATGCCGGGCGTCTCCTACGTCACGGTCACGCCGCTGTCCGACGTCCTGGGCTCACAGACGCAGTCGTGGCGCCTGGGGGCCACGATGTTCACGGTGTTCGGCGCCCTGGCCCTGGTGCTGGCGGCCATCGGCCTCTACAGCGTCATCGCCTACAACGTGGCCCAGCGGACCCAGGAGATGGGCGTGCGCATCGCGCTGGGGGCGGAGATGCGCGACGTGGTACGACTGATCTTGAGCGAGGGGATGCGGCTTGCGCTGGTGGGGATCGTGCTCGGTGGTGCGATCGCGCTGCTGGTGAGCCGGTTCGTGAAGCCGCTGCTGTTCGACGAGTCGCCCCGCGATCCGGTGGTGTTCGCCGGCGTGGGGGTGGCGCTGCTGGCGGTGGCGGCGTTCGCGAGCTTCATCCCGGCCCGCCGCGCCGCGCGGGTGGACCCGATGCGGGCGCTGAGGACGGAGTAGCCCGGGAGAGCACGCGGCGGCCCGCCGTCTGCCGGGCGGACGAGGAACTCGCTAAGTTAGTGCGCTGCAACCTGCTGGCCCCTCGTCCAACGGCAGGACTCCGGACTTTGGAGCCGACCAGCCACATGCGGGAGCACGATTCTGTGCTCCCGCATTGGCATCTAGGGACCCCATCAGACCCCATCGGCAGGAACTGACCGGCACACCCAGCGGCACACCGCGGCCGACGCGCGCGCCGATTCCATGGATCGCCGCCCACGCTGGCCGCCGGATTCGGCACTCCGCGGCATTGGGACGCTCTGCGGGCTCTTGTGGCGGCGAGACGATCTGACACCTGGCGCCCAGCGGGCGCTTTGGTCACCGCTGGCGCGCCAATCCCTACTCAACCGCTCGGGACTTGGAGGCGGCGCCACGTTTGCGCTCCGCGGGGCCCAGGCCTACCGTCGCAGTGAGAGCTGACGCCTGGCTAACGCCGCGGGTCTATAATGGTGCAGCCGCGATGTCCTAAACGATGCGGCCCAGGTTGTTGCAGTAGTTCTGGTACTGGGGGAGGAGGAGAGTCCGTTCGATGTGTCCCGCGCCTCGCGCTCACGGGAGGTGGCTCGCCTGCCTGCGGCTCCGGCTTCTAGCCATGAAGGGGGTGACGCGGCTCTTCCTGTCGCTGCTGCCTCTGGCGGCAGCGTGCGGGGACCAACCCACCGCGCCTCGTCCGACAGCTTCTGAGACATTCTCGCTCTCCGTACACGAGCGCGCTGACATCTGGCTTACGCCGGCATCCTATGACAGTGTGCCCCGTTTTACGTCGTCCGCCGTCGCCTTTCTCGGGATGGACTACAACTCGAATGTGTTCGGCTCACAGGAGGTGTTCCATTTCGTAGCAACGGCACCCGGTCGAGCGGTGGTGCTCTTCGTGTCTGCCACGGGGGCACTTCCGGTAAGGGACACGATCAACGTCCACAGGGATACCACCGGGCTGCGGGTTCTGGAAACCCTGTCGCTCACAGTGGGCCAGCGCGCCGACCTTACCCCCGCAGACCGATTCGACTACGACAGCCTGCCCACGGTGTCGTCGTCCGCGGTGGCGCTTATCGGGACGGATCGGTTCCCGGAGTACACTCCGGAAGGCTACGGCGGCACGGTGCAGGTATACCACTTCGTGGCGACGGCGACCGGCCAGACCGTAGTGACGCTGCGCTACATCGACGGAACGGCGGCAGTCCAGGACACGATCAACGTCCAAACCGCCGCTCCACACGGCAGGTTCTCTCAAGTGAGCGCGGGGTTGTTAGGCAACACTTGCGCGGTCGCCACGAGTGGGGCCGGCTACTGTTGGGGGGGCTTTCCAGCCGACAGTGCGGACTCCGCCGGAGATCGGGCGGATGTCTTCACGAACACACCCTCGGCCCTCCCTGGCGGACTGCCCTTTACCGCAATCAGCGCCGGGTGGCAACACGACTGCGGTCTCACGCCGGGTGGCGCCGCGTATTGTTGGGGCAGCAACCTCAACGGGATGCTCGGCAATGGAAACACCTCCGCGAGTCCGGCGCCTGTGGCGGTTGTCGGTGGGCTCACGTTCAAAGCCGTGAGTGCCGGCATCTACCACACCTGCGGCTTGACGACGGCGGGCGCGGCGTACTGCTGGGGAAACAACCACGATGGCGCGCTCGGCAATGGCACCTCCAACGTCTACATCAACAGTGGCCCTGTCCCCGTCAGTGGCGGCCTGATTTTCCAGGCGGTTGGGGCCGGGTGGGAACACTCCTGCGGACTTACTACTGTCGGCGCTGCGTACTGCTGGGGGATCAACGTAGACGGCGAACTTGGGACTGGAGACACGAGATCGAGCGCGGTTGCGGTGCCGGTGACAGGGGGGCTCACCTTCGCTGCACTGAGTGTGGGTGGCTATCACGAGTGCGCACTCGCTCAGGTCGGGGCGGCCTACTGCTGGGGCGACAACACCTACGGCGAACTGGGAAACGGAACGACCTTTGCGAGCCTGGCGCCCAGCGCGGTCTCCGGTGGGCTCACGTTCGTTTCAATAAGTGCTGGGGATGGGGCTACGTGCGGCTTGACGACCGGCGGCGCGGCATACTGCTGGGGGCGGGGCGCGAGCTCGACACCGCAGCCGGTCTCTGGTGGACTGACCTTCGCTGCGATCAGCGCCGGTTCGGGGCATGTGTGTGGCGTGACGCTTCAGGGAGAGGCGTACTGTTGGGGCGACAACGGCGATGGCGAGTTGGGAGACGGCTCAACTACGGCTCATTCCACGCCTACGCCCGTCTATGGCCCATAGCCAATCCGGCGGATCGGGCCCCTGACGGGCGGCGGGCGTCTCTCTGGGTTCCGGCTGACACGTTCCGATCCTGAAGCTGGCGAGGGGAGCTGGGACGACACCGGACTGGGAGTCCGGTGTCGTCGCGCAAGGACGCGCCGCTCCGAGGCTTGCAGCGGTGGTGTGCCGGAGGTGTGCCAGTCGCAGGCAAGAACGAACGGCGCAGCGGAACCTGACTCAGCGAAAGCTACCCGGCGTGGAGCCGGTTCTCGAAGAGGGCCTTGCCCAGGCTCGCGATCAATGCCGGCGGCGGTGGTGAAGGTCGCCCGCAGCCCCAGCTCGCACACCTTGAGACCCAAGGCCAGGGCCAAATGGGCTTTTCCGAGCCCCGGGGGGCCGAGGCGCGCCCAGCAAGCCAGTCGCATTCGGTTGAAACTTCCCCCCCTGACCGCAAGCGGGCAGCATAACGGGGCGCGAAGGCTTGCACCGAGTGGCGACCGGACAGAGTTTAGTCGCAGCTAGGACGCGTTCAGGAACCATGCCCGCATCAAGGACTGTCGGCGAGTGCCGCCTCTGCGGCAAGATCGGCCCTTTGAGCAAGGAGCACATTCCTGCCAAGGGCGCCTTCAAGGGTCGCCCGTACCGCGTCCGAGTTCTGACTGGTGAGAAGGCACTTGAACGGGAGGGCGGGAAGGTCTATCAGCGGGGATTCCACGCCAACGTGCTGTGCGAGGACTGTAACAACAAGACTGGTGCTTGGTACGGCGACGAGTTCGCCGACTGGTCAAGATGGGGTCTTCAGTTGCTCGATGCGATGAGACAGCGGCCCATCCCGAACGTGCCGATGTACACCGGTTACCCGCTTCGCATTGCCAAGCAGGTCGTTAGCACGATGATCGCGTCTTCATCGAAGGACCTTACGACCACCCGACCCGATCTCGCGACCTTCGTACTCGAAAAGGAAGCGACTGTCCCTCCTGGCTCCATCCGCCTCAGCACGTATCTCTGTCCGACATCCACCGGCCGGAGCACCGGCCTTGCGTTCGCCATGAAGGTGGGCGAGGAGCCCCATTGGCTCGTCGAATTCGCTCTGCCGCCATTCGGGTACGTACTGACCGTCGACGGTCAACCTCTCGATACCCGCCCAATCGACATCTCCTGGTTCACGGCCTGCCGCTACGATGAGAAACGCCCCGTAGACCTCGACCATATTCCGGTCTTGCCAACCCACGAGCCGTTTCCGGGCGACTACAGAAGCAAGGACGAGATCCGCCGCGACTACATCATCAATACGCTCACGGCCGAAGCACACGCCTCTCCCGAATCCGAAGCGTCACGGATCATGGCCGCCGGCGAGGGTCCGGAATTCATGGCAGCTCGCGGCGAGGAGTGGTAAGTGGACGACGATTGACGGCGAACTCCCGTGGGTCGCCGACCTGCGCCGTTAGATTACAGTCATGTCCGACCCCATTCTTGATCGCGATGCCTCGCTTGCCTTGTCAACCGAGGTCCGAAGTGCTGCGAGGCCAGTTCTCCGAGAACTCGTAGACTATGGACTTGCCGTCTTTGAGCGGTGTGGTGCCACCGCGGAGGGGCACGACACGCCCCTGGGCATTCTGTTCCCATTTCTTCACACGCTTGAGATGATTGACGGCGCCGAGGTTCTTCTCAACTCAGCTGCGGCCGTTCCCGCTACGCTCATGCTTCGTGCTGCATTCGAGGCTCTCCTTTCGATGTTGTGGGTAGCGAAGGAGGACTCCGAACGTCGAGGCGCGGCGTACGTCGTGGCGGACGTGTACCGGCGCATAGCTATGAGCGAGCGGTACGACCCGTCAACGCAACGAGGCAAGCAATTCGAAGCTGCTGTGCAGGCCGATGACTTAGGCCATGCGTTCAAGCTGGCCAACTCACCCGATTCACAGCGAGATCGAGCTGAACTGTTCGCCGTCGTCAAGCAACCGCACCTAGCCGCTGCCGCTTCGGAGTACGAGCGGGTGCGTGGTCTGAAGGACCGAGTCCCGCCCTTCTACAGCCTGTGGGATGGACCGCGTGATGTTGAGCAACTCGCGAGGCGTTTAGGGAAGTCGGCGTACTATGAGGTGCTGTACCGGCCGTGGTCAGGCACCGCGCACGCTGTCGACCTGGCGCGCCAGCTGACTCATGTGGGCGAGACGCCCGCAGTTCGTCGATTGCGCAGCGGCGATGGGCTGACCGAGGGCTACTCGCATGCGATCGCTATCGCGCTGTGGGCCATTGAGGCGGCTCTAACGAAGTACCGCCCTGATGAGCTGCGCGGGTTCTGGACTTGGTATCTCAACCGAGTGAGTCCCACCTACGTGCGGCTCACGGGCGGACCCAATGCACCGCCGATATCAGTACCCTAAGACCGACACGAGCAAGGGACGCGGAGTTGATGTCGAGCAACTCTACTCACAGCTCTCTGCCTCACGGCGCAAGGGGTTTGGCCTTGGGTCCCGCCGCCCTGGTCCTGGCCCGGGACAAGTTGGTCCTAAGCGCTGGTGATGGCCGGACTCACCTCACCGTTCATTTCGGGCCTCACTCGCACGTCGTTGATCTCCACGAAACCGTGATTGAGTCCGATGGCTCAAAGACTCATAAGAGGCTGTTCACAATCACTCACGACAACCTGGCACTACTAGTGCGTGAGATTGCTCCCGGCTTCCTCAAGGTGATGAGCGACTTGCTCACTCCTCTCCGTGTTGGATGGATGGCTCGCAGGCGAGTTGCGGTCGTTGTCGGTTTGATTCCCGACGATGCCGAAATTGAGAGCGTCACGAGCGTGCGACGTGGAAAGCTGACCGTGGACCCAGACAAACTGGCTGCGCACGCAAGCCTTCCCGAGTTTCTCGAAGAACTCTACGACCTAAGGGACGGTGCGAGTTTCACCTTGTACGACTGCCGAAAGCCCGGAAGCCCCCGCCTCTTAGGCATCGGCTTCAAATACACGGACTCTGGCGGCTGGCCTCACCTGGCGTGGTTTCGTCGCGCCGCAATGGCCGACGCGATGAAGCGGCTAACGTCACAGTTCCACGAAGCCGCTGCTCGATACGGTCAATTCCATGCGCCGCTGCCGTGGTCCGCGCTCAGCTCGCGCCCCGACGCGGCTCAACGAGGCACGGGCGAGCCTCGTGAGTGACGACCTAAGGCCCCAGCGGCTCTACGCTGGATGCATGGAAGAAATCAAACTGCGGATAGGCTTGGTTCGCGCGATAACCTCCGGAGCCCTTTCGGTCGCCGGGCGGGAGGACTTCTCGGCGGAACTCGCGTGCATCCAACTCCGCAAGACTCTTGAGCTGCTCGCATTTGCTTCTCTCGTCGCGAACAAGGACAAGTATGCGGCCGCGCATTCCGACTTCGCGGGTCATTGGAATGCAAAGCGTCTCCTGGCGAACCTGGCGCGCATTCACCCCTATTTCTACCCCACGCCAATAGCGCTCGATCAGGTCGATAGCGCAGGTATCAAGAACTTCCGCAACGTATCCGAACCCTATCTTTCGCGCGAAGACTTTGTGTTCCTCTACGACACAACATCCCAAGCGCTCCACAGTCGCAACCTCTTCCGAACGGACCCGGCGGTCATTGATTTCCGAGTTGGTGTCGCCGAGTGGGTCGGGCGCATCCAAACTCTGCTCAACATGCATTACATGCGGTTGGTGGATAGTGACACTCTGTGGGTTGTGATTATGAAGTCGCCGGACGACGGGAAGGTACACGTAATGCGCGCAGAGGCCCGCGCCTGAGACGAAGGCTCCGTAGTAGGGTTACTCCCATGACAGGCCGGCGACACGCCGGTGACACTCACCGGTACTCGTAGCGGCAATGGGCATCATGATCTGGCCGGAACCGTCCCGGGCGCCAGGTATCCGACCCTTGATGAGCCGCCGGTTGACCAGAGACTAGAGGCAACTACTTTGGGCTCGACCTTGGAGCAGACGTACAGCAATCCCCGTCACGGCAACAAGCGCAACCCCGAGGCTATGTAGTGTCATGCTGATTGCTCCCCAGGTCTGACCGAGTTCAGCAGGGAGTGAGTTGCAGCGATCATAGCTGGGCTGGGCCGGGGCTCCTCCCCGCTGCGAAGAACCGGCATCTTTATCGTTTCCTCAACGAACCGCCGCAAGCTTGGGCTCACTCGGCGGAGAAGAAACCACAAATAGAAGCCCGCGAAGAATGCCCCTGCAGTGTCCTTCCACTGCGCGAGTTGAGGCTGGCTCAGGAACCATCTCACTTCATCGCGGTATCGTTCAAGCTCCTCGTCGCTGCACGCGTTGAGGGCTTCGATTATAGCCGGGGCGCTGAATTCCGCTGCCTCGAACGCTAGTAAGGCCAGGGGCTCGCCTTTATACGAAACGGCCCGCCTCAGTATGTCTTCATCATACGCATCGTCATAGTGCTCACTATGAAACCCACCTAGAGCGGCTTCATAGAGTGCGCGCACGACGGTCGGCATGCGCGCCTTACCGACCCGTCGGCGCACGCGCCCCAAGTTGCCAGTCAGTCGGGCGCTGGCGGACCGCTCGATGAAGTTCTCTGGGTCCTCTCGCTCAAACTGAGCCAGGGCTTCAAGGGCTTCCGCGTGCTGCCGTTGGAACGCCTCGCGTAGGTAGCGCCTCACCACGGGAGTGACAGGAAAGCCCTGGCCCCACAGGACGATGACGGCCGCCCTCGTGCGCCGCCAACGCGCCATGGCCCTCGCTGCCGCGACAAGTTGCTCAGCCGCCGACGCCGGATACAGAGACGCTGTGCCTCGCCCACGCCCGAGGGCGCGGCGCCGGGGCCGCGCCAGAAGCCCCGCCAGGTGCCACCGGTCAAGCTGGGCTTTCGTGACCGCACACCCCCGAGCCCTAGCGTGGGCCAGCAGCGCCTGCCAGGTCAGCTCACCGGGAGCCAGCTCCATACACGGCAAGTTACATCCCCACGCGAACGTCAGCACGAGTCCGCAGGCGTCCCGACTACCTTGGGCCCGTCCGCAGGTGTCACGGAGGGTCCCGATGCAGCGACTATTGACGCTTTCCGAGGTGATGGACGCCCTTCGGGTGAGCCGGAGCACGGTCTTCCGGCTCGTCCGGACGGGTGAGCTGCGCGCGACGTTCTTCGGCCGGCGGCAGTTGTTCCGTCAGGCTGATGTCGCCGCGATGGTCACACGACGGGTCCGCGACCAGCGGCGAGCAAGACAGCCCATCGGGAAGCATGCCTGAAACGGCGTCCTCACACCCGAATCTGCTGGCGGTTGCCTGGTCGGACGCGGCGCCCATCGTCGTCCGCTCGCTGGCGGAGCTTCTAGCGCACCCGGAGGTCTTGCAGGCGCCTAAGGTGGTCATCCCCCAGCTCGTCTGGACGGGACGCGTCACGCTCGCGGCCGGGCGGGAAAAGGGTGGCAAGTCCACATTGGTCGCTGCCGGCTGCGCGACCCTCACCAACGGCGGGTACTTTCTCGGTCAGTACACACCCTGCGGCAGCGTGCTGTGGCTCTCGGCCGACAACGAGAGCCTGTACGATCAAGTCGCCCGGTTCCGCCGCTTCGGGGCCGAGCCGCAGAATCTCTACCTCGTCACCGACTGGGACCGCACGCCGTCCGCTCTGCTGCGCGTCGCGGCCGGCGCCAGCGTGGTCGTGATTGACACCCTGGCCAGCTTCGCCGAGCTGGCAGTCGCCGACGCCGGTAGCTCGTCCGCCTGGACCCCGATCATGATGAGCATTAAGCGCTGTGCGAACGAGACGGGCGCCGGCATCATCCTGATTCACCACGCCAGCAAGGGCACCGGCACGTACCGCGACTCCACTGCGATTGGTGCCGGGGTTGACTGCATCCTCGAAATCGCGGAGAGCACGGACGCGCCGGGCGTGCGCCGCATCAAGGCGCGAGCCCGGTGGCCGCTTGCTGATTTCTCGGTTCGACTCGATGGAGACCGGTTCGAATTGATCGAGAACGTCCCGAGCTTGGACGCGCAGATTCTGGCCGCTGTCATCGCCAACCCCGGTATCTCAGGTAACGCCATCCGCAAGTACGTCCCAGCTCGGCATGAGGCGATTGTCGCGTCCTTGAACCGTCTGGCTGCCAGTGGTGCCATCGTCAACAGAGGCTCTTCCAGGCGCGCCCAGTGGCACCCTGCGATGCCTGACTCGGCCTCGGTTGTTCCCGTTGTTCCCGATGGCCGGGAACAGGCCACGTCGGAGAGTTGTTCCCGTGCCCCTATAGGGGGGGCACGGAACAACGACCCCTTGGACGGAGACCAGCTGGACGCGCCGGAACAGTCAGAGGGTCCGACCGATGAGGAGCGGCATGCGCAGCGGGGGGGCGCGTGAATTTGGAATCCTCTGCGCATGCCGGCAATGGCGCCGCGCCCGAGGCTGCTGGGTGACTGTCCGCCCCCTGTCCGCGCGCGAAGGAGTCACTCCCGGCGCACCTATCCCTGACGAGCCGGGCAGGCAGAGCGCCGACGACGTCCTCACGCGCGAACAGGTGGCTGCGTTGCTACAGGTGAAACCCCGGCAGGTCGAGAGGTTGGGGGTCCCCGTCCTCGACCTCGGCCGCAGGACAAAGCGTTACCTCCGCAACGACGTGCTCGCCTGGCTGGAGGCGCAGCGGCGCCCGCGACGGCTTGACCGCGCAGAAATGATTTGACATATTGTCAAGACCAATGACCCTCGACACCGTGGTCCGCCGCGCCATCCGCCGCGCCCCCTGCACCATCCGGGCGCTGGCCCGCGCCGCCGGCGTGTCGCACGAGCTGCTGGCTGGCATCGTCGCCGGCCGGCACCGAGCGACACCCGCTGTCGCGAACAAGGTGGCGCGCGCCCTGGACCGCTGGGCCGCGCGCTGCGCGTCAGACGCAGCGGCCGTCCGCACGGCGATTCGCGGGGGGCACCGAAAGGAGCGCAGGGCATGAGAGGCAACGGCCGCGTGTATCGGCCGGTGCGCCGCGGGAAACACCTCGCCGTGTGGTGGCTGGACTACAGCGTCCACGGCATGCGACACCGCGAGCCCACCGGCACCACCAGCAAAAAGGAGGCGTTCGCGCAGCTCCGCGCGAAGATCACCGCGCGCCAGGCGGGCAAGCTCACCGGGCGCCCGGATTGGGTGACGCTCGCCGACCTGCACGCGCTGGTGAAGCGCCAGTACCAGCTCGACGGCCGGCGCAGCGTGGACCGGCTCGAGGACGCCTTCGCCAACGTGGAGCGGCTGCTCGAGAAACAAACCCGGGCGCCGGAGATCACCCCCGCCCTGCTGGACGGCTACGCGGCGCAGCGACTCGCCGAGGGCGCCGCCCGCTCCACCGTCAATTACGAGCTGGCTGGCGTGCGCCGCGGCTTCCGGCTCGGGATCGAGAAGGGGCTGCTAGCTGTCATGCCGGTCATCAAGTTGCCCCGAGTGCAGAATGCGCGCAGCGGCTTCCTGTCGGACGGCGACTTCGCCGCCTTGCTGCTGGAGCTGCCGGCCGACGTGCGCAACCTCGTGCAATTCCTCCGTGCCACAGGCTGGCGGCGTGACGAGGGCCGTCTGCTCACGTGGGCGGCGGTGGACCGCGACGCTCAGACTATCCGGCTGGAACAGGCGCGGTCGAAGTCCGGCGAGCCGCGGGTCTTCCCGTTCGGCACGTCGCCCTCGCTCACCGCCCTGCTCGACGCCCGGTGGGCCGCACGCGACGGACTGTATGTCTTCCACCGCACCGGCCAGCCCCTGGGGCGCGGCGCGGTCCGCAGCGCCTGGAAGCGGGCGACGAAACGGGCGGGGGTGGCGGGGCGTCTTCTGCACGACCTGCGGCGGGACGCGGCCCGCGCCTTTCGCGCCGCCGGCGTCAGCGAGGGCGAGATCATGAAGCTGTGCGGCTGGGAGACGCGCAGCATGTTCGACCGCTACAACGTGATCTCCGAAGCCGACCTGGCCGCGGCGGTGTCCCGGAGATTCAATGGCACACCAACGGCACACCCCGAACCTGCCGCGAAGGCCGCTGACGCGCTAAGTTGAGCCGTCGCAATACGCTGGCCCCTCGTCCAATGGCAGGACTCCGGACTTTGGATCCGGTAATGATGGTTCGAATCCATCGGGGCCAACTGGACTTGCACCCCTTCCCTCCCCCCGTGGGTCAGTTCGTCCCGCCACCGCCAACACGTTGTGAGAACGTGAGTTGTGCACCAACCACAGCGGACTCCATGTCCGGCGAGTGCTCCGCTCGAGCATCGCCAGAACGGTACGCGGCGCGCACGCGGTCCACGGTACTAACTGCTACGAACCCGAGCAAGACACACTCCCCTCACCACGGCCGCCGCGTGGCGGCGGCTCTCGCCCGCCGCCGGCGTTTGCGGTTTCGGCCGCCACGCGGTATATGAACGGACGATAATAGTTTGGACTCAAACAACATCAAAGGGGGTGACGTGAAGCTCTCGGTGAAAGGCCTGGCGTACGCTGGAGCGGTGCTGTGGGGGGGATGCCTGTTCCTCATGGGGATTCTCAACCTGATGTTCCCGAAGTACGGCGTCGCGATGCTCGACATGATACGGTCCGTCTATCCCGGCTACGGGGCCATGTCGGGACTCACAGGGGTGATCGTCGGTACGCTGTATGCATTGGTGGACGGCGCGATCTGCGGCGCCCTCCTCGCGTGGCTCTACAACCAGTTCGCCAAGCCGGGCGCCTCAGCATCGGCGTAGTGGCGATCGGCACCCCGGCGCCAGGAGGACAATGAGCCGCGTGCTTTCACGCTGCTTACCGCTTACTGGTGGGGTTCATCCTCCCGAATCTGGTGCTCGGCCCGCTTCCAATCTTCAGCCGCGCGACCGTCCTGACGGCCCCCCTGCTCGTACAGCTCATAGGCCCGTTTGGCGATCTGCGGTGCGAGATCAAGCGGCTCTTTAGCCAGCGGTAGGACTCTTTCGGGATCGAAAACCCGGTACGCGAGCAGTTTCACGCGGTCGTTGAGGAGGAACCAGGCCAGCGCATACCCCCACACGAACAGCGCCCAACCCCAGCCGAGGGGCGTCATGAACAGTCCATACACCGCGATCAGCGTCGCGACGATCTGCGTGCCGAGCACGGCCACCCACAGGATCCGCGCGGGGCGTATCGTCCAGAACGGGCCGCGCGTGCGCGTCAGGAAGATGGTCAGGTGTCCGGCCACCGACAGCTTCAGGTACATCAGCGTCTGGATGTGCGCACGGTCGAAATGAAAGACGCGCTCGCCCAGATAGAACAAGCCGAAGGCGGAGACGACCCCGATGACGCCCAGCACGGTGGCGATCCCGAGGACCATGCGCATGTTCCACGCCTCGGGCTGATCCTTGTAATGCACGTTGTCGTAGGCGATGGAGAGGATGGCGCCGTCGTTGAGCAGCGCCAGCATCACGATCATCACCGCCGTCAACGGATAGAAGTTGAAGATCAGGATCGCCAGCGTCATGAAGAACAGCACTCGCAGCGTCTCCGCGATGCGGTAGATCGCGTAGCTGTTCATCCGCTGGAAGATGCGGCGGCTCTCCTTGATCGCGTCGATGATCACCGACAGGCCGGGCGTCAGCAGCACGATGGCCGCCGCCGCGCGCGCCGCGTCCGTCGCGGCCGACACGGCGATGCCGCAGTCGGCCTTCTTCAGCGCCGGGGCGTCGTTCACCCCGTCGCCCGTCATGCCGACGATGTGGCCGTGTTTCTGCAGGACATCGACGATGTGGAACTTGTGTTCCGGGAACACCTGGGCGAAGCCGTCGGCCTGCTCGATGGACTTGGCCACCTGCGCGTTCTCATCATGCTTGACGTCGCCCAGATTGCCGGCGTCGAGGATGTTGGTACCCATCCCCAGTTTCCTGGCCGTTTCCTGGGCGATGGCAAGGGCGTCGCCCGTCACCATCTTGATCTTCACGCCCATCTGCCGCGCGGTCGCGATGGTGGCCTTCGCATCGTCCCGCGGTGGATCGAACAGGGGCAACACACCGACACACTGCCATTGGCCGTCCCCCTCGGCCCGCGCCACGCCCAGGGTGCGGAAGCCGCGCGCCGCGAATTCATTGACCGCCGTCTCGACGGCGGGCTTCACCTGCCCCGCGTTGGCCGACAGTGCCAGGATCACCTGCGGCGCGCCCTTCGTCACCTTGAACGTCGCTCCGTCCCCGCTCTTGACGGTGGCCTCGGTGCGCTTGTGCACCGGGTCGAACGGCTGGAAGTGAACGACCTGGTAGCCTTTCAAGGCCTCCTTGTTCTTCAGACCACCCAGCACGGCCAGATCAATGGTGTCGTTGTTGTCCGCGCGCGATGCCAGCGCGGCGTCGAGGATCACTTGCTCGGCGGGGACGCCGTTCACGCCGAACGGGTCGCCCAGCGTCAGCTTGTTCTGGGTCAGGGTGCCGGTCTTGTCGGCGCACAGCACGTCCACGCCCGCCAGTTCCTCGATGGCCACCAGCCGGCTCACAATGGCCTCCTTCTTGGCGAGGAGACGCGCGCCGACCGCCATCGTCACCGACAAGACCGTCGGCATCGCGACCGGAATCGCGGCCACGGTCAGCACGAGGGCGAACTGCAGCGTGGTCAGGATTGGGTCGCCGCGGAGCAGCGCAACGGTGATGATCGCCGCCACCAGCGCCACCGCGAGGATGATCAGGTAATTGCCGATCTTCAGCACCGCGCGCTGAAAATGGCTGACGGTGTGCGCCTCCTGTACCAGTTGCGCCGTCTTGCCAAAGTAGGTCTTGGCCCCCGTGGCGTAGACCAGCGCGCCGATTTCACCCTGACGAATGATCGAGCCCGAGAACACCGCCTCGCCGGGCTTCCGCGTGGCGGGTAGCGACTCTCCGGTCAGGGCGGACTGATCCACCTCCACCGGGTCGCCCGCCAGCAGGCGAGCGTCCGCGGGCACGATGTCGCCAAGCCGCAAGCGTATGACGTCGCCCGGCACCAGCTCACGCGCCGCCGGATTGACCCACTTCCCGTCACGCTTCACCCGGGCCTTGATCGCCAGCTTGGCCTTGAGCGCTTCGATGGCGTTGCCCGCCTGGTGCTCTTCCCAGAAGCCAACCACGCCGTTGGCCAGCAGGAGCAGCAGGATGATGCCGAAGTCCGGCCAATGCCGCGCCACCGCCGACAGGATGACGGCGGCTTCGATCATCCACGGGATGGGACCCCAGAAGTAGGTGAGGAACTTCAGGAACTGATTCGTCTTCTTCTCGGCAATCTCGTTGGGCCCGTTTTGGGCCAGCCGCTTCTGCGCCTCGGCTTGCGTGAGGCCGTCCGGCGACGCTCCCAATTGCTTCTCTACCTCCGGCAGTGGCAGGGTTTGTAGATCGCCCTGCGCATCGGGGTTCGATCCCGATTTCGATTCGGAACCCGTGGGCTGCTCGGCTATGGCGCTCATTTGGTTGTGCTCCACTTCCAGTTCCGGATCCTGCGGCGCCCACTCAACGTGGCTACCAGCTCTCCACGTACTGCTTGAGGCGCTCAAGGCCCTGCGGCGTCGTCAGCAGGATCAGGCGGTCGCCCGCCTCCAGCACGGTGTCGGGGCGCACCCCGATCATGTGCTCGCCCCGGATGATCGCGATGGTGCGCGTGTCGGAATCAAAGGCGGCGCCGACGCCCCCCACCGGCTTCCCCACGAGCGGGCTGTCCGCCTTCAGCACGCCCACCGTGAGGCGCCGGTTGTCGGGGAGCTCCACGGGCGTGCCCGAGCGCAGCAGCGTCAGCAGGTCGAGCCGGCCCCGCAGCGGGCCCGCGAGGCCCCGCTGCCCGAGAATCCGCAGCGCGATCTCCAGGTGCTCGGTGTGGTGCGCCGGGGAGTCGGTCCGACGCGGGACCTGGGCCTCGTACAGGCTGCGGTACTTGAAGCCACGCGATAGGCGCACCTGGATCAGGTAGCTGAGCATCACCGCGAGCGCAGCCGGCACGAGCAGCTCATACCCGCCGGTCATCTCCGTCACCATCATCATCGTCGCTAACGGCACCCGGGCCGAGCCGGCGAACACCGCGGCCATCCCGACCACCACGAACGGTGCCGGCGGCACGTGCGCGACCGCCGCGAGGAATCCCCCCAGCATGGCGCCGATGAAGAGGCTCGGGGCGAAGACCCCGCCCGATCCGCCGGAAGAGATCGTGAAGCTCATCGCCAGGATCTGCGCGAACACCAGGAGGAGGAGCGTGGCCGCCCCCAGCTGGCCGTCGATCGCCGCCTGCATCCACCCGTAGCCACCCGACATGACCTGGGGGAGCACGAGCGCGATCAGCCCCGTGGCCAGACCGCCCAGCGCGGGCTTGAGCCACGGCGCGAGCCGCAGGTTTCTGAACAGGTCCCGCACGCCGTAGAACACGACCGGCTCCGCGACCGCGACGAGCCCCGCCGCGACGCCCAGCACCACGAACCAGGCATGGTCGAGCAGGTGCGGGAGCGACAGGTCGGCCGGCATCCGGAACAGCGGCTGCCATCCGACGAACAGGCCGTTGATGGCGTAGGCGACGATGGACGAGAGAATGGTGTAGAGGAGTGCGTCGGACTCGAACTCCACGTCCGAGTACAGCACCTCGACGGCGAACAGTGCCGTTCCTATGGGGGAGCGGAAGATAGCCGAGAGACCGGCCGCCATGCCGATCAGCATCAGGAGCCGCCGGTCCCGCTCGCTGCGGCCGGCGAGCGAGGCGTACGTCGACGCGATCCCAGCAGCGACGAGCGCAACCGGCCCCTCGCGCCCCGCCGCGCCGCCCGACCCGATGGTGATCGCCGACGCCACGGCCTTGATCGGCGCCACCCGCGCGCGCAGCGCGCCGCCAGCGCGATGGAAGGCCTTGACGGCCGCGTCGGTGCCGTGGCCCTCCGCTTCCGGTGCCCATCGGGTCACCATCCACCCCACCAGCAGTCCGCCCAGGGTGGTGGCAACCGGCACGAGCCACAGCCCGTGCGACCCGATGACCGGGTGCGGCACGCCGCCCTCGTTGGGGAGCCCGGGCGGGTGGTAGCCGGCGATCTGACCGAGGAAGAACCAGTTGGCGAAATGCAGCAGCAGGTTGAACACCTGCGCGGCGGCTGCCCCCGCGATGCCCAGCAGGAGCGTCTCGAGGATCAGCCGCCGTTGTGAAGGAGCGGACGCCGCGCCGGGCTTAGCCAACTCTCCGCGTCACCATGAAGTCGTCTCGCCGGTTCTTGGCCCAGGCCGCCTCGTCGTGCCCGGGATCGAGCGGGCGCTCCTTGCCGTAGGACGTGACCGTGATCCGGTCCGCGGTGATCCCATGCGCCTCCAGCCAGCGCTCGGCCGCGGCCGCGCGCCGCTCGCCCAGCGCCATGTTGTACTCGTCCGAGCCCCGCTCGTCGCAGTTGCCCGCCACCTGCACCACAAGATAGGGATGCGCCTGCAGAATGCCGAGTTTCTCCTGCAGCAGCTGCTGATCCACGGCCTGCAGGTCCGCCTTGTTGTAGTCGAAATGGAGCTGCTGCGTCATCAGCGCCTTGTCCGCCGCCGAGAGCGCGAGGTTGGTCACGTGCTTCTCGGACGCCACGGTCTCGCGCATCACCTCCGAGCGGACCGAGTCCGCGTGGGACTGCGCCAGCTCCTGCGCGCGCGCGATCGAGTCCGCGCGGGCCAGCCCGGCCACCGAATCGCGCCCCGCCTGCTCCCGCCGCGCGGCGTCCCGTGCGGTCTGCTCCTGCCCAGCCGACGCCTGTGGCGTCATCGCCGCTGGCTTGGGGTTGCTACTGCATGCCGCCAATACCGCCAGCGCCGCCGCGCCAACCATTCCTCCGACTGTCCGATGCACCCGACCCCCCTTCTGACACAAGTGATGTTCCCGCCATTTCTACGCCGCAGACGCTGCGGCTGAGCCGAAAATAAAATAGTTTGGATGTCAACTACAGGCAAGCGGCGGCAGGTTGCACCGCGGCCCCAGGGCGGCGGCGAGCAGGGCCGGGGCCGCTACGGTCGATCAGCGGTCGTCGCGCCGCTGGCGGCTGGGGCGGGAGGGCGGTGCCGCGGCGCGGGGGCGCCGCTCCTCTTCGAACAACATGTGCGGCGCCAGAGAGCGAATCCCGAGCTCGTCAGTAAAGCGCTCGAACAGGCGGGCGAAGCCAGCCAGCTCCTTCCGGTCGAGACGCTGCAGGGCCGCCATCAAGCGGGTCTGCGCCGAATCGGGGGCGCGACGGAGGGCGCGCCGCCCGGCGGGCGTCAGCGTCACGACCACGCCCCGGCCATCCGCTGCGGACCGCTCGCGTCGCACGAACCCACGGGCGACCAGGCGGCTGACGACTACCGACACCGAGCTCTTGTGCGTCATCGTCCGCGCGGCCAGGTCGTTGAGCGACACGGCCGGGGCGTCGGCCAGCTGCTGGAGCACGAAGTGCTGCGCGCCGCTGATCTCCAGGACGTCCTCGGCCACCATCGCTGCGGCCCGGAACGCCCGGACGGTGCGGCGCAACGAGTTAAGCACCGACGCGACGAGCTCGGCCGTCTCGGAGTGGCCTGGACGTGACTTGGCGGGGGGGGTCATGCGCATCGCCTTGTTGGGGGCGTCTCCGCCCTCCTACATAATAGTTTGGACATTTACGATGTAGTTTGGACTCTTACTATGCATGGCGCCTTGCACAACGCCAGACTCGAGGCCGTGCCGGCGGCCGGTCCTGCATTTCAAAATACGCCCTATCGCCAATGCGCACAATCACTTGGGTACCAGAGGCTGTGTCTTGGCATAGCGGTTGCTCCTGGGGGTTCTGGCACTACAGACAGTCTCACCACACCTCCGGAGGTAACCTCAGTGCGCAACGCCAAGGGTTTCACCCTGATCGAGCTTCTGATCGTGGTGGTCATCATCGGCATTCTGGCCGCCATCGCGATCCCGAAGTTCGCGAACACGAAGGAGAAGGCGTACATCGCGTCGATGAAGGCCGACCTGCGCAACCTG
>Ga0187889_10001435_pt1 | contig 25406 bp, 19 predicted proteins | sample June2016WEW_7_10_2_FD_132992 | JGI IMG/M metagenome (GOLD analysis project Ga0187889, IMG submission 132992) | Peatland microbial communities from SPRUCE experiment site at the Marcell Experimental Forest, Minnesota, USA - June2016WEW_7_100 | ecosystem: Environmental > Terrestrial > Soil >... | reverse complement strand
CGGCCCATGGGTCATGGCTGATCTGGAAAACGGGGTTTACGCAGGAGGCCTGAGCACTGGAAGTGTCACTGCGAACACGCCTCTCGAGGCCAAGTACGTCACCCTGATGATAAAGGGAGATTCCGGCAACCACTATACGCTCAAGGGCGGTGACGCTCAGTCGGGAACCCTCTCGGTCAAGTACGACGGAGCCCGCCCTCCGGGCTATAGCCCGCAGAAGAAGCAAGGCGCGGTAGAGCTTGGCACTGGCGGTGACGGCAGCGCCGGCGGGGACGGTACCTTCTTCGAGGGCGCCATCACGACCGGGCTCTCATCCGATGCTATTGATAACGCGGTGCAGGCCAACATAGTCGCCGCGGGCTTCGGTAAGTGACTCCCGCGAGCCGATGCTGCGATTGTTGACCCAAAATTTCGGTCCGCTTCCGTCTATGGAAGTGGAGTAAAATGATCCCAGGGCTAACGTTGGGGGTGGGGGTACGCCCAGGTGCTAGTCCTCCCGCGCCGCAACCGAGGCCAAAGGCGACTTAGCCGCGTGAGCGGCCGTCCGGCCTTATTTCATGGCAACTCGTTCTTCCCACGTTTCTCTTGCGTTGGTGGGCGGCCAAGAAGACCGCCGCGCTGCCAGTGATGCCGACCTGGCCCGCGCCATGATGGCGGGCAGCACTTGGGCAGTGGCCGAGGCCTGGCGTCGCTATGCGCCAATGGTGCTCACCCTGGCGAGGCGTGCCCTGGGCTCCCAGGCCGAGGCCGAAGACGTGGGGCAGGAGGTCTTCTGTCGTCTTTTTCGCAAGGTGAAGAGTCTGCGGGATCCCGAGAGTCTACGCAGCTTCATCTATGCCTTCGCCCTCCGCGCGCTCAAATCCGAGCTGCGGCGAAGGAAGTTGCGCTCCTGGCTGATCATGGTCAAGCCAGAGGTGCTGGTCGGTCTCGGCTCGCGCACGGTGGACTTCGAGTCGCGCGACATACTGCGCAAGTTCAGCGGTCTGCTCGATCGGCTGCCGCCGCGCGCTCGCCTGGTGTTCGTGCTTCGGCGCATGGAAGCGATGACCGTCGAAGAGGTGGCTGCGAGCATGGAGCTCTCTGAGTCCACCGTCAAACGATCGATGGCCGCTGCCGCGAGCCGACTGTCGCGCTGGATCGCCGCCGATCCGGACCTGGCGGGGCTGGTGCGGGGGGAGTGGGAATGACGACTGCGGACGAAGGGCAGGAATCGCGCGCCCTGCGCGAGCTGACCGCGCTCTATTGCGAGGGCATGGCCAGCCCGACCGCGGCCGAGCTCGACCGGGGACGCAACGCGCTCCTGGCCCGCCTGGCGGCGCATCGGGAGGGTCGCCGCAGGCGCGTGCGTTGGTCGTCGGCCCTCTGCGTTGCGGGGGCGGTGTGCGCGCTGGTGGCGCTGAAGATCGCCTCGACGATGCAGAGGTACAGGCCGCGCGAGCTTCCCCCTCTCGCCTTCCGCGTCGATGGAGGCACCGTCCTGGAAGGCGGCTATCTGCGTGAATCCGGCCATACCGGCATGACGGTGCTGTTCAACGAGGGGACCAGGTTTGCGCTGGCAGCCGGTACCCGCGGACGTGTCCACCCCATGGCTCGGGGCGAGGCCCAGGTGACCATCGAGCACGGCACTGCGTCAGTCCAGGTCACGCCTGACAGCCGCCGCGCTTGGCTGGTCGATGTGGGCCCCTTCTTGGTCACGGTCAAGGGAACCGTCTTCACGGTTTCATGGGATCCGCTGGCGGAGCAATTCCAGCTCACCTTGCGACGGGGTCGGGTGGTGGTGAGCGGCCCGCTTTCCGCCGGTGAGATCGCATTGCGGACGGGCCAGCGGCTGGAAGTCAACCTGGCCCGCGCCGAGACCACGATAACCGAGGCCAACCTCGAGGACGGCGCTTCTCGCGGGCCTCCGGTGCCCGATCGGGAGGAGCCTCTGCCGGGCAAGGCCAAGCCGGCCAGGTCTGCCCCGCCCCGCGAAGCTCCGGCGGTGGCCGCCGGCGGATCCGGCAGCGATCGACGTTGGAGCCTAGCCTTGGCGCGCGGCCGCTGGGACAGCATCCTCGCGGATGTCGACCGCGCGGGGGTCGAGGCCACGCTCGGCAAGGCATCGAGCGAGGATCTCTTCGCCCTGGCTGATGCCGCCCGCTACAGGCGCCGGCCCGAGCTGGCTCGCGCGGCGCTGTTGGCCGCGCAGCGGCGTTTTCCCGACTCGCCGCGGGCGTTGGACGTGTTGTTCCTGCTCGGGCGGGTAGAGGAGACACGTGAGGGAGGCACCGCCCGGGCGATCGCCTGGTACGACGAGTATCTGGCGCGTGCTCCGAGGGGGCCGTTCGCGGGAGAGGCGTTGGGGAGGAAGATGACCTTGACTGACAAGCTAGGCGGACCGGCCCCTGCGCGGCCCATCGCCTTGGACTATCTGCGCCGCTTCCCCGTGGGAAGCTATGCCAAATCGGCGCGCGCTCTTCTGGCCGTCGCGGGACGGGATCCTTGATCCGCCTCGGCTTGGCCGGCCTCCTCGTCGTTGGGGCCGTTTGGGCGTCGCCGGCAGCCGCGACGGTCGTCATCGTGCGGCCGTCCAGCCCGTCGGCCCAGGTTGGGGAAACCCTATCGCGTATCCGGGGCGAGCTCTTGTCGATTGGGGTAGATGTCACCCTCGCGGATCGGCCGAGCCAGGCCGATCACGGTCTGATCGACGCTCCGGGTTGGCTGCAGATGCTGGCGCAGGAGCAGGGTGCCCGCGCCATCATCGAGATCATCGGCACTGACGTGGTCGTTGCCGTCGACCTCTGGGTGGTCAAGCCACCACGGGCGGGGGAGCCCTATCAGCTCGAGGTCACGCGCGTGGCCGCCGAGCCCGCCGCCAACCCGCCGCAGCGCCTGGCCCTGCGGGCGATCGAAGCCCTGCGGGCGGGCCTGCTCGCCATGGACTTGTTCGAACGGCGGCCACGGGAGCTCGCCAATCAGCCTCTGCCGGCGGCGGTAACTGCCCAGAGCGCGGCTCCGCAGGGACCACGCGAGAGCTTCGCCCTCGAGGTTGGCGTGGCTGGCCTGGTGAGCCTGGATGGAGCGGGACCGGCGGTGTTGCCGCTCTTGCGCCTGGCCTGGGCAGCGACTTCCCGGCTCATGGTGCAGGCCGCCTTTGCGGGGCTGGGCAGTCGGCCCTCGCTGGCGACGGCGAGCGGGAGCGCGCGGTTGGACGAAGGCTATGGGGTGCTGGCCATGTGCTATCGCTTGCGCCCGGACCGGCAGTGGTGGCCTTTCCTGGCCGTCGCTGCCGGAGCCTTGCGTACCTCGGCCGACGGCCAGGCCGGCGCGGGCACGGAAGGGCACGACCTGGTGAGGTGGTCGATGCTGTTCGAGGGCAGCTCGGGAGTAGGCGCGAGTATTTATCGCCGCTACTTCGCCACCCTGGCCGCCGACGCGCAAATGGCCGAGCCCTATCTGGCGATTCACCTGGGAGGGCTGCGGGCCACCATCGGGCGGCCCAACCTTCTCCTCATCGCCACTCTGGGGGCAAGGCTATGAAAGTGGCGGCTCTGCTCGGGATCATGGTCGCGGTGGGCGCCTGCTGGCGCGACGACCTTTATCCTGTGACCGCGGTGGCGAGGTACGACGGGGGGGGGATCCAAGATCTCTACGTCGCCCCCAATGGCAACGATGCCAATCCCGGCACCATCACGGCCCCCTTGCTGACTCTGGCGCGAGCGCGCGATCTAGTGCGGCAGATGAACGGCTCCCGCGACGCCGCCGCAACCACCATGACCGACGATATCAGGGTCTACCTGCGCGACGGCACCTATCCCCAGACCAGCACCTTGACCTTCACCAGCGCCGACTCGGGGAGTGGCGGGTTCTATGTCCAGTACCTGGCCTACCAGGACGAACGGCCGCTCATCACGGGAGGCCAACCGATCGGGGGCTGGACGCCGTGCGGTGCTACGACCAACCTCTATTGCGCCAGCGCGGGAGGGGCGACCTTCCGCCAGCTCTACGTCAACGGTGTGAAAGCGGTGCGTGCTCGTCGCCCGGATCTAGGCGCGAACGGCGCCCCCAACTTCTACCGCTTGTCCGGCTACGACAACAGCGCGCACAACGTGCAAGTGGCGAGCTCTTACGTGGCCAACTGGAACAACCTCGACAAGGTCGAGATGCACTTGATGACGGCCTGGGCCGACAACACCCTCCGTATCGCATCGGTCACGACTTCGGGAACCACGGCTTACATAACCTTTCAAGACCCGGAAGGGAGCATGCTCTTCACACGGAATCCCCCCACCCTTGACACCTTTGATGAGGGACCGGCGCGCGCTTTCTACTTCGAGAACGCCCTCGAGATGCTCGATCAGCCCGGAGAGTGGTATCTCGACGTGACCGCCGACACCTTGTACTACCAGCCACGGTCCGGTGAGAATATGGCGACCGCCACGGTCATCGCCCCTGTGGTCGAGACGATTCTGAGCGTGGCGGGCGCGAGCACGTCGGAGCCAGCGAGTTACCTTTGGTTCCAGGGCCTGACCTTCGCGCATTCGACCTACCTGCGCCCCAGCCAGGACGGCTTCCTCGATACTCAATCTGGCCAATACAACCTCACGGCGGAGGCGAACGGCGACCAGACCGTGGGTCGGCCCGCCGCCGGGGTCAGCGTCATGAACGCCAACCATATCCACTTCGAGCGGAACTTGTTCACCCAGATGGCGGCCACCGGGCTCGATTTCATCTCCGGCACCCACGACGACATGGTGGTCGGCAACGCCTTCACCCACATCGGAGGCAACGGCATATCGGTGGGCAAGTTCACGGCTGACGAGACCACGGAAATCCACGTTCCCTACAATCCCGCCGACCAGAACGAGATCTGCTCCGACGACACGCTCAAGGACAACTACATCGACGATGTCGCCACCGAGATGCAAGGAGCCTCAGGCATTGCCTGCGGCTATCCACGCAACCTGGACATCGAGCACAACGAGGTGGCGGGGGCGAGCTTCACCGCCATTATCGTCGGCTTCGGATTGACCAGCTCGGCCAATGCAATGAGCAACAACAGTATCAACTACAACAACATCCACGACGTGCTGTCTATCCTGGGCGGCGGCGCCGCGATCATCACGATATCCAACCAGGGACCATCGTCCACCATGGCATACAACTACCTGCACGACTTCGGGGTATCGCAATGGGCCGACTACCCGGTGGAGTCGATCTTCCTGGACGACGGCACGAGCGGCTACACGGTCGACCACAACGTGATCGTAAACGCGCCGGAATCCGTATTGGTCTCGGTCAAGGCCGGGACCAACGCGACCGACGATAACAGCGCCACTGCCAGCAATGCCCAGGACACCATGGCCACCGCTGGCATCGAGCCAGACTATGTCGACATCGAGAATCTCACCGTTCCCGCGGCTAGCTTCTGACGGCTGGCAGCTCGGGTACCGCCTTCGGCAGGCCGGCAGCCCGGCAGTTCGACATGTCCCGTGGTGGCTCAGACCGTTTTCACAGATCAACCATGCTTCGAACAAATGGCCAATGGATTCGTGGCCCGGTTAGCAGTTTCATGGAGCCCTCACCTTACGCGCAGGTGCAGGCGGGCTCTGCCCGAATGCGCTCATCTGCGGGGGTAATAGCCAATTGCATTGCGTATGCCTAGCTATGGTAATACTGCGGTAGCCCCACGCGTCGCTCACCTGAGACCGTTTGAAATTTCGCCAATCCTGGAGCAGATGTAATGAAACCGACCCTCGTTCTCTCGGCTGTTCTCGCGCTGGCCCCACTGGCCACCTGTGCTCCTAGTCGTAGCAGTACCAGCACCACCAGCACCATGGAGGGTGGAGCCCCCGGTTCTGGCGGGAGCCAGCCAGCAGCGGCTGGCGGTGGAGGAACCGGCCAAGGGAGCGGCGGCAACCCGAGCGCGGGAGGCGCCAGCAACCAGGGCGGCGCAACCGGTTCGAGCAACAGCGGTGGGGCGGTGGGCGGCGCGTCAGTGCAAGGCGGCACGGGCGGCGGCGCAGGTGCAGCCAGCCTCGGCGGGACGACGGCCAAGGGGAGCGGCCAGGGCGGCAGCGCGGGTAGCTCGGGCGGCAGCACCGCGGTCCAGCCTGGCAGTGGCGGAACCGCAGGGACCAGCGGCTCGGGCCCCGCTTCGGGCGGCGCTGGCGGCAGCTCATCGAGCGGTACCGGTCCCGTCGGGCCCTGCGACATCTACCAAAATGCGAACCCGCCCACGCCCTGCGGAGCAGCCCACAGCACGGTGCGCGCTCTCTACTCCTCATACGGCGGCCCCCTGTACCAGGTGCAGCGCGCCTCGGACAAGCAGACCAAAGACATCACGGTCGGGCCCGGCGGCTTCGCCAACAGCGCCGACCAGGACTCGTTCTGCTCCGGCACCAGCTGCACCATCCCGATCATCTACGACCAGTCGCCCAATGGCAACCACCTACGGGTCACGTGGTTTGCCTATTGGATGCAGAGCGGAGGAAACCCGGCCACGGCCAACGCCGCCAAGATTTCGGTAGGGGGGCATTCTGTCTACGGCATCAAGGGGGGCAACAACGTCGCTTATCGTTCAGGCGCGCCCCTGTCGGGGACCGCATCAATCACCCAAGGCTCGTCGACGGTCACCTTCTCCAGCCCGCAGACGCTCGCCAATAACTCGGCGCTCTTGTTCGTCGCGAACGTCAAGGACTGTCAGCCCAACTCCTGGCCCAACAACTGCAATTTTCACGCCTATTACACCGCAGCCGCCGTCAGCGCCGCAACGACGGTTACGCTGACCGCCGCCTACACCGGCACCAGTAACTCCGCGACCGTAGTCTGGAATGTCACTACCACGGGGCTAGCCATCAATGACCAAGCCGAATCCGAATATTCGGTGTTCGACGGCAAGACGTACAGCTCGTTGTGCTGCTTCGACTACGGGAATGCCGAGCTGTCCGGCGTCGACGAGGGCAATGCCACCATGGAGGCCATTTACTGGGGAGCCGACACCCAGTTTGGGCAATCCGCTGGTGGCAACGGCCCCTGGGTCGGGGCGGATCTGGAGAACGGCATGTATTTTGGCGGCCAGAACAGTGTCCCGAGCAACCCCACGATTAATGTTCCCTATGTCACCGCCATGCTGAAGGGGCTCTCCGCCCAGAACTGCCCGTCCGGTCTCACCTCGTGCTTCGCGCTCAAGGCGGGCGATGCCACCGGGGCCGCCAACTCCGGCAAGCTGCAATGGAGTTGGGACGCCGACACCAGCAATTACGGCGCGCGCCCGGCCGGCTATAGCCCACAGAAGAAGCAAGGCGCCATCATCCTCGCCACCGGTGGCGATGGCTCCAATTATGGGCAGGGAATTTGGTTCGAAGGGGCCATGACGCTGGGTGCTTCGTCCGACGCCACTGACGCCCTCATACAGGCCAACATAGTCGCCACAGGCTACGGGAAATAGCGGCCCAGGGATGTGCGCCATGGCCGGGTGCCGGCATCCGGGGCAGGTGCTGGCGGCAGGATAGATTATTGAACGCCACAATCTGGAATCGGTAAGAATAGGAGCCGACCGTCGCCTTGAGCCGGCGGCGGCAGATTTCACGCTCGCTCTAGGAGGGGATGTGATGAAGCCTGCTTTTGTCTTCTTGGCCGTGCTATCTGCACTCTCCGGCTGTGCACCCAGCCGTGATACCGGGACCGCGAGCGGCGGCACCGCGGGCACGGGCGGTGGCCCAGTCCCGGTATCGGGTGGTACTTCCGGACCTTCCAGCTCAGGGAATGGCGGCATGGGGAACTCGGGCGGCGCTGGTCAAGCTACCTCGAGTGTTCCCAGCGTAGGAGCCGGAGGCGGTGCGGCCCCCAACAGCGGCGCCGGCGGCGTGAGCGGCCTCGGCGGCACGACAGCCAAAGGCCCGGGTCAGGGCGGCAGTCCCGGCAGCTCGGGCGGCAGTAGCACCGCGGTCAAGCCTGGCAGCGGCGGAACGGCGGGGGCCAGCAGCTCCAGCGTCGGTAGCGGCGGCGCGGGCGGCAGCCCATCGAGCGGTACCGGTCCGGTCGGGCCCTGTGACATCTACCAAAATGCCACCCCGCCCACGCCTTGCGGAGCAGCCCACAGCACGGTGCGCGCTCTCTACTCCTCCTACGGCGGCCCCCTCTACCAGGTGCAGCGCGCCTCTGACCAGCAGACCAAGGACATCACGGTCGGGCCCGGCGGCTTCGCCAACAGCGCCGACCAGGACTCGTTCTGCTCCGGCACCACCTGCACCATCCCGATCATCTACGACCAGTCTCCCAACGGCAACCACCTCCGCGTGACGTGGTTCTCCAACTGGCTGCCCAAGGGGGCTATCGCGGCTAACGCAACCGACGCCAAGATCACGGTAGGCGGCCACACGGTCTACGGTATCAAGCACGAGAGCGCCACCAATAGCGGCGTTGGCTATCGCACCGGCACGCAGTTGCCCGGGACTGCCTCTGTCACCAAGGGTTCGACGACAGTCACGTTCACCGACCCCCAGACGCTTGCGGCCAACGTGCCGCTGATGTTCGTGGCCGAGCTGCCGTCCTGCTCGACCTACAACTGTCCCATGTTTCTCACCGCCGCGGCTATAACCGCCGCGACGACCGTGACGCTTCAGACCGCCTATTCTGGTCCTAGTAGCTCCTCGACCGTGGTTTGGAACGAGAACACCACCGGCGTGGCTACCGGTGACGCAGCCGAGTCGATGTATTCGGTCTTCGACGCCAAGGTATTCGGCCAATGGTGCTGCTTCGACTACGGGAGCGCGGAGATGGACGGTGTGGATGACGGTAGCGCCACCATGGAGGCCATCTCCTGGGCCGCCGACACCCAGTTCGGGCAATCCGGCGGTGGCAACGGTCCCTGGGTCGGGGCGGATCTGGAGAACGGCATGTATGAAGGCTACGAAAACGGCTCGGCAAAGGTGGCCAGCAATACATCGGTGACCGGCTTCTCTTACGTTACCGCCATGCTCAAAGGGCTCGCCGCGCCCGATTGCCCAACGGGTCTCACCGCCTCGGGGTGCTTTGAGCTCAAGGCGGGCGACGCGGCCTCCGGCAAGCTGGCGATCAAGTTCAACGCCGACACCAACGGCTATGGTGCCCGTCCGCCGGGCTACAGTCCTCAGAAAAAGGAAGGTGCCATCATCTTGGGTACCGGGGGAGATGGCTCCGACTCGGCCAACGGTATCTGGTTCGAAGGTGCGATCACCTTGGGCGCTTCGTCCGACGCGACCGACGACCTCGTGCAGGCCAACATCGTGGCTGCCGGGTATCCCCAGTGACGGGTGGTGTCTGATCGTAGGCGCTTGCGATCACGAGGTGGCCGTCACGTCGGCGCTGCCTACGATGCGGATGTTGTCGTCGACGGGAATGAACATCAGGCTGGGGCGCTCGATCTTGTGGGCGGTCAAGCTCTCGTCGAATTCGAAGCTAGCCTTGAAATGAATGCCGTCCTTGGTGTCGAGCTTGATGGTGACGGGGTGGGTGACCGCCACCCCGTGTAGCTCGATCTGGGCATTGAGGTTGATGGTGGTGCTGCCGCTGCTGCTGGGCAGCTTGAAGCCCGGGAGGACGGCGCGCAGCGACACCCAGGGGAATTTCTCGCCCTCGACGGTTTCCATCATGTGCTCGTCGCGGTTGGCGTTGTCGCTGTCGAAGGTCCTCACCTGCGCGCGCGCCATGATCTTGAGGCCGGAGGCGTCGACCGTTCCCCGCACCATCATCGTCTTGCTGACGCCGTTCACCTTGTGGAATTTGTGCACCATGCGGTACTCGACCGTGCCGGTGCCGGAGAGCTGGGTGGTCTGAGCCAAGCCCAGGCCGGGGGCCAGGGCCGCCCAGGCCAGCCACACCAAAATGGAAGGAATGGTCTTGATGAACATGATGGGGATTCCTTTCTTTGCCGGGGTAGGCGCGCAGCGGCTGGAGGTACGATGCCGGTGGCGGTGGGTAGGTTGCTGGGTGCCGACACTATTCCGGAATTAAGATGAGATTTATCCTTTTTTGTGGCCAGGCGTGGCGGTCCTGCGCTCCCGGCGGCTCTAACCATGAGCAGGACGCTGGACAATGCTCATCCCTCACGGCCGCGTTGTCGCCGGTATGGGCTCGCCGGGCAGGGGTGCCGGGATCTGACCGCCCAGGAGCGCGACCGCCTTGACCTGGGCCTGGCGAGACATGTCGATCGACTCGGCCAGGATGCGTGCCATCTCTTGCGGGGCGTGGAAACCCATCGAGTTCTCCGCGGCGATGAAGTCGAGGCGCCACTGCGCCGCTCGCTGCAATTCTCCGAGCTCGTGGATCTTGGGGTCCTTCTCCAATGCCACGCGCCAGGCGGCGTCGTTGTAGCGCTTGCGCACGGTTGCCAGGGCGTCGAGCATGGCCACCGCCGCCTGGCCGGCGCGGGTGAGCAGGGCGAAGTGGCGATCTTGGATGGCCTCGACTCTGGCCTTGATCTCCTGCTCGCCGTAGGGGTGGCAGGTCTCGCAGGATCGGTTGATCTCGAGCAGGGGGCTGCGCACCCAGTGCTCGGACACCTTCATGGCGCCCTCGCGCTTGTAGGGCATGTGACAGTCGGCGCACGCCACACCGCTCCTGGCGTGGATGCCCTGGCTCCACAGCTCGAACTCGGGATGCTGGGCCTTGAGGACGTCGACCCCGGTTTCGGCGTGGGTCCAGTCCTTGAAGCGCTCGCCATGCACCCGCATGCCATCGTAGGTGGCCTCGATCTGCTCGACCTTGAGGCCTTTGTCCCACGGGAAGAGCAGAGTGAGGCCCTTGCCACAGTAGTATTCGACGTGGCACTGCCCACACACGTAGGAGCGCATCTCCTGGCGGGTGCCGTCGACATTGGGATCGTAGGCCACCGTGCGCTTGCCCCGGCGCCAGCGTTCGATGCTGGGCAGGTGGGGCACCGGAGCATCAGAGGCGGCGAGCTTTTGGATGCCGGTGATAAACCCCGGACGGGTGACCCGCAGCTCCATGGTCTTGGGACTGTGGCAGTCCACGCACGATACCGGATGCACCGTACCGGTGGTCTGCTCGAGCAGCTTGTGGGCCTCCCAGTAGCCCATCTCGCCCACCCGCTCGAGTCCCCTCTGCACCTGGGCGGCCGGGGCGGCTCCGGGGAGGGACTCGGTCCCGAGCTTGCGGTAGAGCGGCATGATCGAGGCATGGCAGTGGAGGCAGTTGCCCGATTGCTGCGCCTCCCCGGGCACATTCCTCTTGGTGAGCTCCTGATCTTGCAGCATGAAGGCGTGCCCGCGCCGCTCGCGATAGTCGACCGCGAAGAGATAGCCGGCGAAGATTCTGGTCAGCCAGGGGTCGCGTGACGCCTTCTCCGGGGTCACCGTGCCCTCGGGCCCGATGAGCCCGCCGCCGTACTTGGTGTTGGTCGGCTCGGCGGTGCGCTGGTATCCGTCGTACTCGCGCGGCCAGTTCACGCCCCATTTCTTGGCGTCTACGTCGTCGTCGCCGACCTCGACCAGCTTCAGGAAAGGGTTCATCGCCTCTTGCTTGCGCTGGAAGATGTTGACCAGTAAGGCAGCTACTACCGCGGTGGCGATCGCGGTCAGGAACCCGACCAGAAGGTAGGCGGCGATTGAGGCGCGTTGGCTCTTTTCCATTGCTCAGCTCACTGTTCTTGCCGGTGGCGTTGCTCGATTGCTCGGTGGCGGGCCTGCCCGATTACCCGACTATCAGATTGATGGCCGATGGCCTTCACCGGCGCGCTCCATGGCCGACGGCACGGTGGCACTCGACGCAGCGGATGGCGTGGTCAGCCCAGGTGCTGCCCCGGACGATGTTGTGGACGAAGTCGCCGTGACAGCGCAGGCAGTTGTCCTGCAGGATCTGGCTATTGGTGTCCTTGATCCGGATGGGCTCGGCGAACACCCGGCGCGCTCCCGGTTCGTCCGGGGTCGGGGATTGGAAGGTAAAGCCCATCGAGTGGTGGTAGCCATTGCGGGCCTTGGCGATGTACTTCTGGGGGAAGTGGGGGGGCACGTGGCAATCGTTGCAGGTCGCCACCGCATGGTGGGGCCCCTTGCGCCAGGAATCGAGCTCATCGTTCATGATGTGGCAGCTAGCGCAGGTCGCCGGGTCGTTGCCTAGATAGGCGGGTCCGCCCGCGTAGCTGAACGTGAAGGCTCCGATCCCGGCGAGGCCTCCCGCCAGCACGGAGATCGCGAGCCACGACCTCGACCAGCGCCACGTCCTCATGCCCATCTAGCCCCAAGAGTCATTCGGGACGTTGGTCATAGCAACACACCGGCCCCGCGAGAATATCCTGATCAGGCCACGGGGTAGGCCGCGATGGGCGCGAGCTCATTTTCGGCCATGGTAGCCAGCCCCGCCGACAATCTCTAGCCATTTCACGGGGTTTTGCGCTCCGGACAAGATGGGTATTGACTGCTCGAGGCTTCTGTGAAGATAATCACAGCATCGTGAACGAGACGGAAATGGCCCCAACCGGCGAGCCGAGCGGCGAAGCGGCCAAGCGCGCCGACCGTCATGTCTCGGTCTCCACCGTCGAGCGCCTGAGCGTCTATCGCAAGATCCTGGAAGAGCTGCACTACGACGGGGTAGAGTACGTCTACTCGCAGCAATTGGCTGAGATGGTCGGCGTGACCCCGGCGCAGCTGCGCCGCGATCTGGCAAGCTTCGGCTCCTTCGGCAACATCAGCCGCGGCTATAACGTCTATCAGTTGACGCGCACTATCAGTCGCATTCTGGGGACCGATACTCAGCAGACCGTGGCTCTGTTCGGGGTGGGCGATCTGGGGCGATCGCTGCTTGCCTATCGTGGATTCGAAGAGCGCGGGTTCCACATCGGCGTGATCTTCGACTTGGACGCGGACAAGGCGGGCAAGGTGTTTGCCGGCCGTCGCTGTCACCACGTCGACGACATGGAGAAGGTGCTGCCAGGGTTCAACGTCCGGGTGGCAGTCATGGCCTGCCGACCGCCGGGTCTGCAAGCGCTGGTGGATCGGCTGGCCAAGGTCGGCGTGACTTCGATTCTCAACTTCGTTCCCAAACGCATCACACCCGCACCGGGTGGCTACGTCGAGAGCATCGACATCGCGGCCAAGCTGGAGAAGCTCTCGTTCCTCAGCAAGAAGTCGCCCCCAGAAGACCAGCCCCCAGGGCTCCCAGCGCGCCCAGAGCCCCCAGAGCCTCAAGAGGCACGAGGGTTACTAGGGATCGATAAGCGATGATGTGATGCGGTGTCAGCAGGAACCCAAGGAGATCGCCCTCTTTTCCGCTTGGTGAAAGTTTTCACTGTGAATAATGTAACCGAATCGGCTCAGTTCGCGAATGCACAGGCTCTCGCCCCAAGGAGAAAGACCATGAAGAAGCGCATTTTGCTCGTTGACGATGACAAGGATCTCGTGGCCTCCACCAAGGCCGTGCTCGAGGCCAACGGCTTCGAAGTGACGGCCGAGCACAACGGTACGGATGCGTTGCAGGCCGTAGCCGCGGTGCGTCCTGACCTCATCGTGCTCGACGTCATGATGGACACCGACGCCGAAGGCTTCACCGTGGCCTACAAGTTGGAGAGCGATCCGGCGACTCGCCACATTCCCGTGGTGCTCCTGACCGGCTTCATGGACCACTTGGCCCAGAGGCGCGAGTCTTTCGATTTCATCAACGGTCGCGACTGGCCGGCCGCCAAGCTCATGCAGAAGCCGGTGGCCATGCCGGAGCTCCTGGCCAGCATCCGCGAGCTCCTGGCCGAGGCTGCCGCGCGCAGGCCGGCCGCCGTCTGACGCGAGCAAATTTGCCCGATCCATTCCTCCCATTCCCTATCGAGCAGCACCCGAGGTAGCAGCATGAGTAACGTGGACCAGATCATTGCGGGAAGTGGGGAGCTCTGCCCAGAGCACCTCATTCCCATCTTGCAAGAGATTCAGGCGAAGGAAGGCTTTGTCTCGCAAGCCGCCATGACCAAGGTGGCGGATGCCATCGGTATTCCGGAGAGCCGGGTGTACGGCGTGGCGACCTTCTACAATCAGTTCCGCTTCGCCCCGCAAGGAAGGCACGTCATCGAGGTATGCCGGGGCACCGCCTGCCACGTGAAGCAGAGCTTGAAGCTGGCGCAGCACCTGCAGCGCAAGCTGAGCCTGAAGCCGAGCGGCAACTCGCCCGATAACAAGTTCACCGTCATCACGGTGGCCTGCCTCGGGGCTTGCTCGATCGCGCCCGTCATTAAGCTGGACGGGGAGTTTTATGGCCATCTCGACGTGGACAAGCTCGATCGGCTGCTCGACGGGGTGGCAGAAGGAGTGAGCCATGCGGGCTAGTCAGCTTATCGCGCCGTGCTGCGATCGCTGCACCCATCGGCCGGGCAGCCCCTGCCGAGATTTGATCAACTGTCTTGCCCAGGGCCCGATCTGTCACCAGGATGAGGCCTGCGCCAAGGCCAGGCGGGACTTGCTCGCCAAGGTGCGCCGGGGCGGTGAGGGTACCCTGATCTTCGTTGGCGCTGGCACCTGTGGCCGCGCCAACGGGTCGACCAAGGTCCTTGCGCGCATCGGCGAGTTCCTCACCCAGCACGCCATAGCGGCTCAGATCATCGAGGTCGGCTGCATCGGCTACTGCCAGCGTGAGCTGTTCGTGGATGTGCAAAGGGATGGCGGACCGCGCCTGGCCTACGCCGACATCAATCCCGGCAACATCGATCAGCTGCTCGACGAGGTCTTCGGCAAGAACAACCCGCGCAACTCCTTCCTATACGGCCGCCACGGCGATGCGGGTCCGGCATGGGCCGACGTGCCCGAGATCAACACCACCGACTTCTTTAGGCAACAGGTCAAGGTAGTATTGCGCAACGCCGGCGTCATCGATCCGAGCAGCCTGGATGCTGCCCTGGCGGTGGGCGCCTTCCGCTCGGCGGCACGTGCTCTGTGCACCATGACGCCCGAAGAAGTGTGTAACGAGGTGTTGGCCTCCGGATTGCGTGGTCGCGGCGGCGCGGGTTTTCCCACCGGGCAGAAGTGGAATATTGCTCGGCAGACGCCGCGCGCCCAGAAGTACCTCATCTGCAATGCCGACGAAGGCGATCCGGGCGCTTTCATGGATCGCGCGGTCTTGGAGAGCGATCCCTTCTTCGTCATCGAAGGCATGCTGATCGCGGCTTACGCCATCGGGGCTAGCAAGGGCTACATCTATTGTCGGGCTGAATACCCGTTGGCCATCGAGCGTCTCACCCAGGCCATCGCACAGTGCCGGCGGGTAGGACTTCTGGGCAACAACATCCTGGGCAGCCTCTTTTCCTTCGATATCGTCATCAAGCAAGGCGCGGGTGCCTTCGTCTGTGGCGAAGAGACCGCTATCCTGGCTAGCATCGAAGGTGGCCGGGGTATGCCGCGCTCGCGTCCGCCCTATCCGGCTATTGCGGGTCTGCATGGCAAGCCCACCGTGCTCAACAACGTCGAGACCTTGGCCAACATCCCGGTCATCATCGAGCGGGGCGCGGCCTATTTCCAGAGCCTGGGACTCGACCAGGCGGCCGGCACCAAGGTGTTCGCGCTGTCGGGGACCGTGCGCAACACCGGTCTGGTCGAGGTACCTGTCGGCACCAAGCTGCGCACTATCGTCGAGGACATCGGCGGAGGTGCCCTGCCCGGGCATCGCATAAAGGCGGTGCAGATGGGGGGGCCTTCGGGCGGCTGCGTGCCCAGCGCCTACTTCGACACCGCGACCGACTACGGCACGCTGATCCAGCTGGGCGCCATGATGGGCTCGGGCGGCATGGTCGTCATGGATGAGCGCACTTGCATGGTCGACGTGGCCCGCTACTTCATGGAGTTCATCCGCAACGAGTCGTGCGGCAAGTGCACCCCATGTCGCGAAGGCACCACCCGCATGCTCGAGATCCTCACCTCGATCACCGAGCGGCCGGTGGGCGACGAGGACAAGCGCCTCGAACGCATGCGCGGCGTGCTCCACATCGAAGAGTTGGCGGCGACGGTGAAGGAAGCCTCCATGTGTGGCCTGGGTCAGACTGCTGCCAATCCTGTGCTGTCGACCTTGCGCTACTTCCGCTCCGAGTACGAGGCGCACGTCATAGAGAAGCTCTGCCCCGCCGAACAGTGCCAGGGCCTGGCGGTCTATGAGGTCGACAACGCGACCTGCATCGGCTGCCTCATATGCAAGAAATCCTGTCCCAGCAATGCCATCGTCGGCGAGCGCAAGCAAGCGCACTACATCGTCGTCGATCGGTGCACCGGCTGCGGCACCTGCGTGACCGCCTGCCCCAAGCACTCCATCCATCGCGTCCAGGAAGAAAGGGCCTGCGTATGAGTCTCTTGATTGACGGCAAAGAGGTTGAATTCACTCCGGGCGAGACCGTGCTCTCCGCCGCCGGCCGGGCGGGCATCGCCATTCCCCACTTGTGTGCCATGGATTGGGCATGCAAGTCGGACGCGGCCTGCCGGGTTTGTCTGGTCGAGGTCGAGCAAGTCCCGCGCCTGCTGACCAGCTGCACCCTGGAGGCCAAGGACGGGCAGAAGATCAAGACCCGCTCGCCCCGGGTACAAGCGGTCAGGCGCAATATTGTCGAGCTCCTGATCGCCAACCACCCCAACGATTGCCTGGTCTGCGAACGCAACCAGAACTGCGAGCTGGCCAAAGTGGCGAGCGAGCTGGGCGTGCGCGAGCGGCGCTATCGCGGCCTCAAGAAGAACCACCCCATCGATATATCCTCACCCGCCCTGGTACGCGACCCCAACAAGTGCATCCTGTGCGGGCGCTGCGTGACAGCCTGCCATCAGGTTCAGGGCGTGGGCGCCATCGACTTCATAGGGCGCGGTATCAAGACCAGGGTGGGGCCAGGGTTTCACGAGGGTATCAATGTGTCGAGCTGCATTTTCTGCGGCCAGTGCACGCGTGTGTGCCCCACCGCGGCCCTGATGGAAAGGAGCCAGGTCGAGGAGGTGGTCAAGGCCCTGGGCGATCCTCAGGCCTTCGTGGTGGCCCAGATTGCCCCCGCCGTTCCCGCCACCTTGATGGAGAGGGCGCAGGCGAGCTCGGTCAAGACCATGCTGCTGCGTCTGGCCGCCGCCCTCAAACACATCGGTTTTGCCGCCGTGTTCGACACTGGCTTTGCCGCTGACCTCACCATCATGGAGGAGGTGTCCGAGCTCATCAAGCGGGTCCAGACCGGTGGTCCCTTGCCCATGTTCACCAGTTGTTCCCCGGGCTGGATCGAATACGTGGAAAAGCACCGTCCGGATCTGATACCCCACCTGTCGACCTGCAAGTCGCCGCAGCAGATGGCGGCGGCGCTAATCAAGGAGGTGTATCCCAAGCACCGCGACCTGGGCGGCAAGCGGCTGGTCTGCGTGTCGCTCATGCCCTGCACGGCCAAGAAAGTCGAGGCCAGCACGCTGGGCGACGTGGACTTCGTCCTGACCACGCGCGAGATCGAGCAGCTCCTCGAACGCTTCGGCATCGCCATCGAAACCATGACCGCGCAGGGCACCCTCGACCCGCCGTTCTCCTCGGCGACCGGGGCCGGCCGTCTCTTTGGCGGCACGGGCGGGGTCATGGAGGCTGCCGTGCGCACCGCGCACAAGATGCTCACCGGGCGCGAGCTCGAGGGTGGCTTCAAGGTCGAGGAAGCACGCGGGCTGGAGGGACTCAAGAGCTTCTCGCTCGAGGTGGGCGGGACCACCCTCAACTTCGGCATCGTCAACGGCTTGGGTCGCCTGAAACCCATGCTCGATCCGCTGCAGAAGGGCGTTTCGCCTCTTCATTTCATAGAAGTGATGACCTGCCCGGGCGGTTGTATTGGCGGCGGGGGGCAGCCTTACCACACCGATCCGGAGAGCATCCGCGTGCGGATCGAGCGCATCTACGATGCCGATCGGCGCGCTACCGTGAAGGTGGCGCACGACAACGAGGAAGTACGGGAGCTTTATCGCGCCATGCTGGGCAAGCCCTTGGGCGAGCTCAGCCACCAACTCCTCCACCGCCACTACGTCAACCGCCGGCACGAGGAGGCGTCCGCCCACGACTAGGCCATGGGTGTCATCGAGACCATCCTGCAGAACTGCCGTCGCTGCTACTCTTGCGTGCGCGAGTGCCCGGCCAAGGCGATAAAGATCGTCCAGGGTCAGGCCTCCGTGGTCAAAGAGCGTTGCATCGCATGCGGCAACTGCACCGTGGTCTGTTCGCAGGGCGCCAAGGCCTACGAGAGTGGCACCGGCAAGGTGCTCGAGCTCCTGGCGCGGGGCAAGCCGGTGGTCGCCATGGTGGCGCCGTCTTTTCCCGCCGACGATTCCGGGCACGATGCCTTGCGCCTGGTGGGGGCCCTGCGCGCGCTGGGCTTTGCCAAGGTGGTCGAGGTCGCGTTCGGTGCTGACCTGACCAACCGGGCTTATCGGGCCTACATCAAGGATCACCCCAGCGGCACACGCCTCGCCACCGCATGTCCCGCGGTGGTCGAGTACGTGCGCAAGTATCTACCAGACTTGGTGGGGTGCCTGGTGCCCATCGTGTCGCCCATGATTGCCACCGCGAGGGCGGTAAAGGCCTACTACGGGCCCGATCACTCTTGTGTCTTCATTGGCCCCTGCGTGGCGAAGAAGCTGGAGATGCGCGACGCGCAGGTTGCGTCCGCGGTCGATGTCGTGCTGACCTTTGATGAAATGCGCCGGCTCTTTGGTGAGCGGGGTATCAAGACCGCCAGCGCGCCGCCCAGCGACTTCGATCCCCCTCGGGCGGGCACCGGACGCCTGTATCCGCTGGTCGGTGGCTTGCTCAAAGGCGCCGGCCTGGAGCGCAGCTCGCTCAACGCCGAGGTGATGGTCCTGTCGGGGGCAGCCGAGATCCTCGATGCCCTGGACGACCTGCGCCCGGACGATCCCGAGCCGCTGTTCATCGAGCCGCTCATGTGCCACGGCTGCTACAACGGGCCGGCCATGCGCGGGGATAGGCGGCGCCCCCAGCGTAAACGACGGGTGGCCGACTACGTGAAGGCACGCATGCACGAGCCCACCACCGAGCTGACCCAGTTGCCCGCGCTCGACCTCGGGCGCAAGTTCACGGTGGATGACCAACGCCTGCAGCAGCCAACCGAGCAAGAGATTCGGGTGATCTTGGCCCGGACCAACAAGTTCACCGCCGAGGACGAGCTCAACTGCGGGGCATGTGGCTACGAGACTTGTCGCGCCAAGGCGGTGGCGGTCTACCGGGGCATGGCCGAGGAGGCGATGTGCCTACCCTTCATGATCGAGCAGGCCGAACGGGTCTGCCACGAGCTAAACGTGCCTTGGCCCAATCTGAAAGACGTCCACGGTCATCTCATCAACACCGAGAAGCTGGCCTCGATGGGCCAGATGGCGGCCGGAGTCGCCCACGAGCTCAACAACCCCCTGGGGACGATCCTGCTCTACACCGGTCTTCTCGCGCGCAAGCTGAAGGAGCGCCCCGACCTCGATCACGACTTGCGCTTGCTGGTCGATGAGGCCACCCGCTGCAAGAAGATCATCGGCAATCTGCTCGACTTTGCCCGGCAGAATCGGGTACAGCTCGAGCGTACCAACGTGGCCGAGCTCCTGGCCCGCGTAGTGGAGGAGTCGCTCTTTGCTCTCCGCGATACCGGGCCCGGGCTGAACATAACCTGGGAGGCCCCGCCCGATCTCGTCGTCGACATCGATAAGGATCAGATGGGGCAGGTCTTGATCAATCTGGTCAAGAATGGCATCGAGGCCATGGCGGGCAAGTCGGGGACGATAAAGTTGTTCGCCGTCGACGAGCCCGCCCCGGGACGGGTGCGCCTGGCGGTGAGCGACCAGGGCCGCGGCATCGCCGCCGAGGCGCGCGACAAGGTCTTTCAGCCCTTCTTCACCACCAAGAGCCTGGGGCGTGGCACCGGGCTCGGGCTGCCCATCGCCTATGGCATCGTGAAGATGCACAATGGGCGCATCTGGTTCGATTCCGAGCCGGGCGGGGGTACCACGTTCATCATCGAATTGCCCAAAACTCAATCGTTGCGAAGGAGCACGCTTTATGGCGAAAAGTCCCAAGATCCTGTTTGTCGATGACGATCGCGATTTCCTGGCCGCGCAGACGGCATTCTTCAGCGGCCGTGGCTTCGTGGTCGTGACCATCGATCGCGTGGAGGGAGCTCTCGCGCGCATCAGCGAGGAGAAGCCCGACGTGATCGTGCTCGATTTGATGATGGAGCACTACGACTCCGGCTTCGTGCTCAGCCGTAAGATCCGACAGGATCCCGCCCTGGCCGAGGTGCCCGTCATCATGCTGTCAGGCGTGGCCTCCGCTACCGGTCATAAGCTGGCGGGCGATGTCGCGTCGCTCAAGGATTGGGTCAAGCTGGACGCCTTCCTCGACAAGCCGGTTACCGGCCGGCAGCTGCTCAAGCTCATCGAAGACAAGCTGGCCGGGAGGCCGAGCATCGTCGCCGGGTAGCGGGGCTAGCATGGCGGCGAGCATCAGCATCCTGGTCATCGACGATGAGTACGGGGTGCGCTCGGGGATCAGCCAGATTCTCGAGCTCGAGGGTTACGCGGTCGCGGTCGCGGAGACCGGCCGCCAAGCCCTGGCCCTGCTCGAGGATCGGGTGTTCGATATCGCTCTCATCGACTATCAGCTGCCTGATCTCGACGGGCTCACTCTGCTGGCCTCGATGCGCGAGCGCCGGCTGCCCACTCTGACCTGCATGATCACCGCGTACGCCAACATCGATACCGCCATCGCGGCCACCCGGCAGGGTATCGATTTCTTCTTGCCCAAGCCGTTTTCCCCCGATGATCTCTTGGGGGTCATCGCAACCCTGGCCCGCCACAAGCGGCTCAAGGAAGACGCGGAGAAGCTGCGCAAGGAAAACGAGCGCAACCTGCTCGCCCTGGCCAGCGAGAAGAGTCAGACCGCGTCGCTGGTGGCGTCGCTGCGCGACGCCGTCCTGGTGGTAAATCGCGAGCAAGAGGTGGCGCTGGCCAATCAAGCCATGGCCGATCTGCTCGGGCGGCCCCCCGGCGAGCTGGTGCGCATGCCGGTTTTGCAGGCTCTGGCCGGCGAAGCTCTCGCCGGGCTAGCCGAGCTGGTGGCTGCGGGTGATGGGGAGGGCAAGGTCAGCGAGCTTACCCTGGGGGACAGGGTATTCGTGGCGGGCGTGACGGAATTTCACGACGCTGAGGGGGCCAAGCTGGGCCGGATACTTACGCTGGCCGATGTTACCTTGCTGCGCAAGATGGCGATGGAGAAGCCGCGCTTCATCCGCACCATGGTTCATGAGTTTCGCTCGCCCCTGGGCGCCATCCGCAGCCTCATCGAGGTGGCCAGGGAGAAGAGCCTGGGCGAGGAGCTCGCGCCTTACCTGCCCTATCTGGAGCGCGCGGATCGGCGTATCGACCGTCTGGTCGAGCTCATCGGCGACTTGCTTTCGCTCTCGCGCATCGACCTCGAGCGCGCCAGCTCGGCGCCGGCGGTGGCCGATGTCGGCATGGCGGTGTCCGCGATTGTCGATCTCTATCGGCCCCAGATCGGCGAGCGCAAGCTCGCGGCCAGCGTGAGCGTAGCGACCGGCCTGGGCCGGGTGAGGATGGGCGAAGACGATCTCAGGACGGTGCTTGGTAACTTGGTGGGCAACGCCATCAAGTACGGTCGTCCGGGCGGTAGCTTGACCGTCACGGCCCGGGCCGATGCAGGCAAGATCGTGATCGAGGTCGCGGACTCGGGCATTGGCATAAGGCCCGAAAGCCTGCCCCGCCTGTTCGAGGAATTCTTCCGGGAAAAGCGCAGCGAGACTCGCGATATCGAGGGTAACGGGCTGGGCCTGGCCATCGTCAAGCGCACGGTGGAGCGCGTCGGGGGGAGCGTCGAGGTCGAGAGCGTTCTGGGCGAGGGTACGACCTTCCGGCTGCGCCTGCCCGCCGCGTAGGTCACACTGGGATTAGCGCCGTCGCGTTGCGGGAAGCTCGCCCGCTCTTTTGCGCAAGTCCGCTGGAAATCCCTGCTCGGGAGGGATGGCGTCATATGTCTGAAATGTATCTGCAATGTGAATACCCCGTTGCTTACATGTGGCAGGCGCGCAAATTCTTCGGCGTAGAAGCAACGGGGACTTTTCCTGGAAGTTACCTGGATGCAATCGTAGCGACCATGCTCAATACCGGCGATACCGCATGGATTCTGGTCTCGACCGCCTTGGTCATGCTGATGCTTCCTGGCCTGGCGCTGTTCTACGGAGGCTTGGTCCGCACCAAGAACGTGCTGTCCACCTTCATGCACAGCTTCGTGGTGCTGGGGCTCGTGGCTCTGCAATGGGCCGTGTATGGGTACTCGCTTGCCTATGGACCTGATCACGGCGGCTTGGTCGGTGGTCTCTCCTTCGCGTTCATGCGCGGGATTGAGCTTGCGCCTCGTCAGGGCGACGGCATCCCCCACCTGCTCTTCTTCGCCTATCAGATGATGTTCGCCATCATCACGCCCGCGCTGATCTCGGGCGCCTATGCCGAGCGTCTGAAGTTCTCGGCCTTCGTCCTCTTCACCCTCCTGTGGAGCACGCTGATCTACGATCCGCTGTGCCATTGGGTGTGGGGCTATGGCGGCTGGATGGCCAAGCTGGGCGTGCTCGACTTCGCCGGCGGGCTGGTGGTGCACGTCAGCTCGGGAGTATCCGCCCTGGTGGTTGCCCTGGTGGTCGGCAAGCGTTTGGGGTATCCGCGCGAGCGCAGCCTTCCCCACAACATGACCATGGTCTTGCTGGGAGCGGGTGTGCTGTGGTTTGGTTGGTTCGGTTTCAACGGCGGCAGCGCGCTCGGAGCTTCGGGCACCGCGGCTTTAGCGCTGGTCAATTCGCAGCTCGCGGCGGCTGCGGGAGGAATGGCTTGGTTGCTGGTTGACGTTTTGCGCTATCGCAAGGCCTCCGCCCTGGGATTCGCCTCGGGCTTGGTGGCTGGCTTGGCCACCGTTACCCCGGCGTCGGGCTTCGTGGGCCCGCTGGGCGCCACGGCTATCGGCCTTTGCGCTGGGCTGATCTGTTATGCCGCCGTTGCTCTCAAGGGGCGCTTCGGCTACGACGACACTCTCGATGCCTTCGGCGTTCATGGAGTGGGGGGAGCTGTCGGCACCATCCTGCTCGGGGTCTTCGCCGCCAAGATCTGGAACCCGGGCGGCGCCGACGGCTTGCTGGCCGGGGGCGTGGGGTTCTTGGCCAGGCAGGCAATGGCCGTGCTGGTTACCGCGGGATTCTCCGCGCTCGGTACTTTGGTGATTCTGAAGGGGGTGGACGCGGTTGTCGGACTGCGGGTGACCGCTGATGAAGAGCGCGAGGGGCTCGATATCAACCTGCACGGCGAGGACGGTTACGCTTTCGGCAGCTCGACCCTGGGGCAGGCCGACGGGGGGGCGGCCGCCTCCGGCGATGCTCTGCTGGCCGCGCCAAGTCACGCCGTTCCCGCGGCGTAGGTCGCTGCGCTCTGTGGGACGCTGCGCTCTACCGCGCGGGCGCGGGCGGGCTTTGCTCGGCGCTCAGCGGGGAGCCAAAGGACCCTCCCAGGGTCCTTTTCTCAATACCCCACACGCGCCGTCAATCCCGGCGACGTCCCGGCAACCGGGGCCAGGGTTACTCTTCGCCCCTCGAGGAAGAAGAGCGCTCCCGTGGCCAACGCTCCTCCGCCCGAGGCGGCCCACAAGACGTTGGCGGCGAGCTCGCGGCTTTTCACGCCCTGGATAGCGCTGGCGCTACAGCCGGGGTAATTCGGGCCGCTGGCGCTGCCGCAAGACTGGTCGAGCTCGTCGAAACGCGACTTCATCGTGGCGCCCACAATGGCCGCCGAGCCTAGCAGGGCCACCGTCGCGCCCGCCGCCACCCAGGTCCAACTGCGCCCCAGCCACCAACCCTGGTCGCGACGTTCGCGGGCCGACTGGGCGAGCGTGGTCGGCTCGAGCGGCAGCGCACGGTCGCTTTGCGCTGTCGCCGGGCTGGCTGATTCGGCGGTGCGGGCTGGACCGTAGCTCGCGCTCGCGAGTGGTCTAATCTTGAGCGCTACCGTGCCCGTCGCTTTGGCCAAAACCGACACGTCCTCTACCACCGGGATGGCATTGGCCCGGCGAGCGGTAACTTGGTGCTGGCCGGCTTCGACCCAAACCGCGTCGCTCAAGGGGGATGTGCCGAGGATCTTGCCATCCAGGCCGATCTCGGCGTCTGGCATCGAGCACTCGATGCGAAGCTGGCCCAATTGGTCGGCTAGCTCGGCCATGGCATCCTTCACTTCGCTCGCCATTTCGGCCCACCCTTCGGGGGATTTGTCGGGAGCCTGGCGCAAGAGGCGCGCGAAGGCATTCATGGCGTCGGCGGGACGGCCCAAGGCTCGCTCGGTCTGGGCGATATTGTAGAGTAGCTTCGGACTGGGGTAGGCAGTATAGGCTTGGTTGAAGTGGTCGAGAGCGGCCGCGAAATCCCCCTGGCTGAAGAGCTTGGTACCCTGGCTGAGGAGAGCCTGCGCCGCTGTCTTGGCTTCGGGTGTCCCCGAGTTAGCGTCGGCTTGGGCCAGGATGGCAATCAGGGCGAGGGACGTGGTGATCACGTTGATCATGGTCAGAGCTCCTCGAAGAGCCGTCGCGCAGGTTTACCGGGCACGGTCTTGGGCTCGTCCCTCTTGGCGGGGCGGACGCCGATCGCCTTGCCGGGTTTGCGGTGCGCGAGCGTTGCGGGTTTGGAATGGGGCGGGGGTGCCCTTCCGGCTACCGGCCAGTCGGTCGGGGCCGTGGGGGCGGTAGTCGGCGCGGTCGGATAAGCCCCGGAGCTGCTCGCGCGCGCCGGCTCGCCGGTAGCGCTCGGCTTTTCCGGTATGGGTGTGATCTTGGGCGGAGGTGCGGGCGACTCGGCTTGGGCGCTCGGGCGATAGGGAGGAGGAGCGGGGACGGGCCGCGCCGTGGGCAACGGGCGGAACCACGCAAACAGCGCCAAGCTTGCCGCGGCGGCGATTAGGGTGAGGACGAGCCGTGACCGCCAGAGGCGTTGCCATCCGTAGACCACTGCTCCGGTCGTCTCGCTCGCCGGGAGGTTCGCCAGGGGCATGGCCGTCTGGCCCGGGCTCGGTCCAGCGGTCGGCCTAGCGTCAGCGGAGGGCACGGGCCTGCTGTCGTTGCCCACGGCAGGCAAGGGCAAGAGAACGGGCCCGGGGGTAAGGCCGGCCGACTCTCCCGTCAAGGCATGCGTGAAGGCGTGAGCGAAGTCACGCATCGAGGGGTATCGGTCGGTGTGGTGGCGGGCAAGCGCGCGGCGCAATACCTCCTCGACCCCGGCCAACTCGGGCATGGCCAGTGGCGGCGGGTCCAGGCGGCTGATCTGGTAGAACAGGGCAGTGACTTCGTCGGCGACGAAGGGCGGCCGTCCGCAGAGCATCCGCCAGGCGATGCAGGCCAGGGCCCATTGGTCGGCGCGATGGTCG
>Ga0187889_10001430_pt1 | contig 25487 bp, 33 predicted proteins | sample June2016WEW_7_10_2_FD_132992 | JGI IMG/M metagenome (GOLD analysis project Ga0187889, IMG submission 132992) | Peatland microbial communities from SPRUCE experiment site at the Marcell Experimental Forest, Minnesota, USA - June2016WEW_7_100 | ecosystem: Environmental > Terrestrial > Soil >... | reverse complement strand
CAGGCACATCTCACTGTCTTCCACCGAGCCCTCACTCTCCACAATGACCGGGTTGATAATGACCAGGAGACTGCCCGAGTCCTTGTTTGCAGAGGGGTCCACGAGGATGAGCCGCTTGGAGCACCCCACCTGGGGGGCGGCAAGGCCCACGCCCGGGGCATTATACATGGCGTCTTTCATGTCATCCGCGAGTGTTATGATATCGAGGTCGATCTTGTCGACCTCCTGGGCCCTGGCCTTCAGCGCGGATTCGGGGTAGATGAGGATCTCTTTGCGCGGCATATGGATTTAACATAGTTCCATTGATCTATACTGTCAAGAAATTGCATTTCCTTGAGGTTTTTCAAGCTCGGGGAAGAGAAGAGGGTTTCTGTAGTTCACGTATTGTCTGCACGACCTGTTATATCTGCAGGCCTTGCACACCTCCAAGGCGACCTTGGGCCTTGACTTGCGTTTTGTGCAGATCAGGTAGACTCTCATGGCAGGCGGTACCCGAGCGATGCGAATGCATCATCCAACCGATCCTTCGGGAGCTCACGGCCGGTAAACAGCTCGAAGTTCCTGCTTGTCTGGTGATAGAGCATGGCATGGCCGCCGATGAGCGTAAGCCCATGATGCACGGCCGCCTCCGACAGGGCCGTGGGCCGCATGACGGTCTCCAGGATGCGCGTGCCGCGCGTGAATCCGGCCGGATCGAGCCCGAAGGGGATCTTGTCCGCCACCGGGGTTGCCTGTACCACAACCTCGATATCTTTTAAGGGTTCGCCATTGTATATGCCCACCGGACTGCCGGGGAACAGGCTTAGCAGCCGCAGCGCCCCTTCGCGCGAGCGGGTCAGGATGAGCACGCTCTTTGCGCCCTCGTGCAGCAGGGCATCCACAATGGCCCGGGCTGCACCCCCTGCGCCTATCATCAGGCATGCAGCCCCATGAACCAGGCCCAGGGCCTTCACTGCACCAAGGCCGTCGGTGTTGTGGCCGGACAATTGTCCGTCTTCATGCCTCACCACCGTATTCACGACACGTGTCCGGGTGGAAACCTCGCACCGGCTGTCCACAAGGGCGGCCACGGCCTCTTTGTGGGGGATGGTTACATTGAACCCTCCCAGGTTGCACCAGCCTGAGAACGACTTTATGGTCTCTGCAATGGCTTCGGGCAGAACGTCATGGCTGATATAGGTCATGTCGAGCCCCATGGAAGTGAAGATGTGGTTGTAGATGAGAGGGGCCATGACATGGGTTGATGGATGGGCGAGGATGGTAAAGACTTTTGTCCTGCCGGTGATCATACTGCCGCCCTCTTTTCCTTGACCTTTCCGGCAATGGTCGAAAGGATTTCTCCGGCGCTGCCCTGTATGATGAAATCCGACACCTCGCCGGTGAGCGGCGTGGGCTCCCGGTTGATCTCAATGACATGGCAGCCCGTCTTTGCGATAAGGCTGCCCATTCCTCTGAACATGGAGTGCATCCCTTTGGCTACGATGGGCAGAGACGCCGCAGGCTCGATCTGGGCCGAGGTCCCGATCACGAGCATCAGATCGCACTCCTGGGCGTGCCGGAATGACTCCTTCAGGGCATCTTGCGGGATGGCCTCGCCGAAGAATACGGCATCCGGCTTAAGCACGCCGGAACATTCGCAAAGAGGCGGAAGGAACGGGCTTGATGCGATAATCTCCAGGAGCTGCACGAATCCGTATTTGCGTCCGCACTTCAGACACCGGAAAACGAGCATATTCCCGTGGAACTCGATGACATGCTTGCTGCCTGCCTTCTGGTGCAGGTTGTCGATGTTCTGGGTGATGACTACCTTGACGATCCCCATCTCCTCCAGCGCGGAAAGCGCCAGGTGGCCCTGGTTGGGCCTGGCCTCCCACAAAGACATCTCGCCCGAGGAGTTCATCTCGATCAGGCACTTCCAGACCACATCGGGTTCTGCAAGAAAACGGGCGTAGAAGAAGAGGCTCGGGTCATAACGCTCCCAGATGCCGCCCGGAGACCTGAAGTCGGGAACGCCTGACTCGGTCGATATCCCCGCACCGGTGAGGACTACCGCATGCTTCGCTCTTAGAAGCAGATTCACGGCCTTCTCGATGAGGGGAAAATCCATGAATTGTGCATTACCAGAGCACGCCTATGGGGTCAAGGCGGATGGTGTCTGTCTGAGCATAAGCATGGAATGTTGTATTATCGTGCACCTTAATAAATTGATGAGCCAAGAGAAAACACCCTCAGTGTCATTCCCGCGTAAGCTTCGAATCCAGTGCACGAGGGTCTCCTCGCAGGATTACGCGATATGTCATTTCTATTGAGACAAATGCAAAACTCAAAAATAGTGTCACCCCCGCGAAAGCGGGGATCCAGAAGTTCTTGAAGAGACTGGATTCGAAGCTTCCGCGGGAATGACAATCTCGGACTTTTGCAATTTGCTTTTTTTAAAAGATTTCTCAGTTTTGTAGGGTGGGTTGAGCTTTAACATAACCCTCCAGATCACTGCTTCAGTCCATCGCAAACACCCCGCATCATGAGAGGCTCGCTGTTATCCATGAAAGAAACTTGTGGAGACATGAATCGGCTCCATACCTTGGTTAAAGGTCACCCTCTTTTGTAAAGAGGGGACAGGGGAGATTTGTCCTTATCATCATGAAGCTCGATGGATCATTGCCTAACAAAGAATGTTCAAACTATTTATTGTTAGGCAATTCCCCTCTTGACTTATTGCCTAACAATTATTAGAATATAGGCCAGTTGTTAGACAGGAGGAAGGCATGAGCGTCATGATGGGTATCCTGGAAGAAGAGCGGAAACGGCTGGAAGAGCTCCTGGATTTCTACAGGAAGAAGATCGAGGAAGCCCCCCGGGGATCAATTTCAGCAAAAGAGAGGGGAGGCAGAAGGTACCTCTATCTTGCCCGGCGTGAGGGCGAGAAGGTCATCTTCGATTATGTCGGCAGAGATGTCCCTGAGGTGCGTGATGCCCTTGATAACCGTATCCACCAGAGAAGGGAATACCAGGCCAAACTGCGCCAGGTGAGGGAAAATCTCAAGGAAGTAAAGAGGGCCCTGCGTGGGAAGAGAACATGATCTGTTCTTTGCGGTTTTGACCAGACTCGATGAGGAGGAGGTCCTTCAGGACATCATTCTCATCGGCGGATGGTGTCCGCTGGTGTACAGGGAATACTTCGGCAACCCGGCAGAGATCTCCATGCAGAGGACGACGGATCTAGACTTCATGGTCCCCAACCCGCCGCATATTCAAAAGGATGTTGATGTCTCCCGGATCCTGGAAAGGCTTGGGTTCGATAGGAATATTTCGATGCTGGACGGATACGTGAAATATGTCCATCCGGATCTTGAAGTGGAATTTCTCACGCCCGAAAGGGGCAAAGGCAGGGACAAGCCTTACGCTATCGAGAAGCTCCATGTAGACGCCCAGGGATTGAGGTATCTGGATCTTCTCCAGGGGCATGTGATGAGGGCTTCTTACAACGGCATATCCATCAATGTGCCGGAGCCGGCAGCCTATGTACTGCACAAGTTCATCATAAGCGGCAGGCGCACAAAATCATTCAAGAGGGAGAAGGACATCGAGACGGCGCGGCAGGTGGGCGAATATCTTTTAGGCCATGAGAGCCAGAGGCGCATGCTCCGGGACATCTATGCAGGCATGCCGGGAAGATGGAGGAAGGAACTGCTGAGGATCATCAGAAACGCATCGGATAAGATGTATGAATTTATGAGCTCCATTGAGGCCTTTAAGATTTGATTGTTGATCGTAAAATAGATTTGACCGCTGATGTGGAGATAGTGGATTACCACTGAAAAAGAAAAAGGAGACATCCCATGAAGATTATGAAGAGGGCACTGCCCCCTGTTCATCCCGGAGAGATACTCCTGGAGGATTTCCTCAAGCCCATGGGCATTACCCAGTACCGTCTGGCCAAATCCATAGGCGTTCCCCAGAGGCGCATAGGAGAGATTATTGCAGGTAAGCGTTCCATCACTGCAGACACTGTCCTGAGGCTTGCACGTTTCTTCAACACCGATGCCCAGAGCTGGATGAACCTTCAGACCCACTACGATCTCGAGGTAGCGCAGGAGAAACTCAAGGAAAGAATCGATAGCGAGGTGCAACCGCATCACGAAGCAGCGTAGTCTGGAATGCAAGAATTAAGTAGGGTGTCCCTGGAATTCCCCGGATCGTTGAAGAGCACACACAGGGAAATTTCACCACGAAGGACACGAAGAGCACGAAGATGATCTAAGAAATGCATAACAGACAATCGTGGGTTCTTTGAACCGTTCCACTATTTCAAAAGGTTTCCTTTCTTCGTGTCCTAAAGTGCTCTTCGTGGTGAAGGACTTCTATGTCTGCTCAAATCCCAAGCTCATTTTGGTTGCGGCTATGCTGCGCTAAGTCCTTCGTGGTGAGAACAAGTAGCCTGTTAAGCTTTTTAGAATATCACCCGAAAAATATCTGTACCACCATGATGAAAAATGCATACACGAGCCACCCCTTAAGCCCCATCAGGTATCTGCCACAAATCATCATCTGTATCCTCTTTGTCTGCATCTTCCAGGGCAGATCAGAGGCATTCAACACGATCATGACCTACCGCATCAACTCCATCGATGAGCGCTTCGGATTGAGCAGGCAGGAGGTTACGGATGCCGTTCATGAGGCGGTCGCCATGTGGGAGAAGGCCATCGGGCACAAGATCTTCCAGGAAGACCCGGCCGGCTCCATCGAGATAGACCTGGTGTATGACAACCGGCAGGCAGTAACGGACAATCTGAAAAACATCAGCAGAGGCATAGACGATGCAAAGGCATCGTATGATGAGCTCATGTCCCTGTACAATGATCTTAAAGCCGAGGTGGAGCGGAAGAATGCCGCCTATTCAGCGCAATATGATGCATACATGAGGCACCTGAATGCCTACAGGGCTGAGCTTGATGCAGCGAATAAGGATGACACCGTCTCCAGGGGAACCTTTCAAAGTCTTTCCGGGCAGAAGCAGTCCCTCGATGCCGAGTTGGAAGGCCTCCAGGCCCAACAAGCGGACCTGCAGAAGACGGTGGACGACCTGAACGGTATTGTTGCAGACATCGGTTCCATAGCATCAAACCACAATTCGCAGGTGATGAGCTACAAAAACACATGCAACGAACTGACCGGGAAGTTCGCTTCCGGTCTGTATGAGAGGACCATGTTCAGGGAAAGCATAACCATTTTTCAATTCAGTAATTGTTAAATTTACTTGTTATATTATTCCCTTTTGCTTTTATAGGATTATCTAGCAATTCTTCCCTCTCCCAATCGCTCATTGGAAGACACCCCTCAATCTCCTGATTGATTAGTCCTTTGATAGAATAATGCACGACATCATCAACTTTTTTGACATAGATACCTGGTTTATCGCCAGAGACATGCTTCCCTAAAAATACCTTTAACAAAAGTTCCCGTTTCTGAGTCCATGTCATTTTTGCAGGATTTTGATAAAGTGCCTTCCAAGCCTGTTGGTGAACTCTTTTGGCAAGTGCACTAAGCTCTTTTTTGGTTGGTGATTGTCCAATCTGAGTATCGAGATTATCCATCTCTAGTTTGAGGAATCTCTTGCGTTCACGATATTTTTCCATAGTGGGTCTTGCTTCTTCATCCGTAAATATTCCTTTGACGGTTTTTTCAATGAGGGTCTGTATTTCTTTTTCAATATTATCGAACTCCTTATTATACCTTGCCTTGGTGGCAGACAGTTCTTGCAATTTTTCATTATTGGGGACAGTTCTTAATATGGACTTCTCTAATGCTTCTCTATGTCCAAAAAGATATAGCATTTGGATTATCACAGCTTCTTCTATGTCCTCTGCCCTGATGTCCCATGCTTTATAATTTGGGCAAAAACGCTTGATGCTTTTGTTCTTTGGGTGTCTGTACCTATATTTATATTGGGCCTCAGTCTTTCCATAGTTCATCTGATCGGGAACGCCATTCAGGGTGAGTCCGCAATCAGCGCAAAATATGATGCTGGATAACAGATATGCATGTTTCCCACGTGGATCATGGTTGATGGTCTTGTTGTTTTCAAGTCTCTCATGGACTGCTTTAATGATTTTCTGATCCTCAATCAGGGGAGGGATTTTCATTGTCCCCATTTTAGTGGTCCATGTATCACCAAGGAATTTTTTGAAGATGATATACAATGTGCTTGGAGAAATTCCCATTTCCTCTGCAATTTTCTCACGGCCTATTTTCTCACGGCCTATCTTTGATAGAAACTTCTTGACTGCTATCTTAATCATTTCCTTCTTTTCTTCGTCGATACTCCATGTGCCTGTCTTCTTGTCATACTTTCGTCCATAGGGTTTCTGACCGACACATGGCACTCCTTTACTAAATAGATCATGACGACATTCCTTGCTCCTCTCTGCCATATAGCCAGCGGTGCCTTCTCCGACCTCTGTCGTCATTCCAATCATCATTCGATCATGAGACTTGTTTAAATTGAACTCCATCGTTCCTACAAAAAAGCGTATCTTGTTCATCCTAAAAATTCTGATACTCTGCTTATTCTTTTCATTGTCCCTGGTCCATCTTGTGAGATCAGGGACCATAAATGCATCGAAGAGACCTTTGCCAGAATCTACGAGAGCCCTGTCAAGCATCTCTCGTTCAGATCCTGGTGTACTATGCTCTTGCCCCTCATATCGCATGGTAATTATCCCACCAAGATATTTCACGGCAGACTCGACCTGCTTCTTTTGATTGTTCAGGGATTCCCCACGCTTTTCCTGAGGTTCGGTGCTAACACGGCACAGCACCCCAAAACGTAGAGGTGGTTTCAATCCATCCGTAGTCATGCCCTTGCCTCCCGTCGAACTATCCTATTTATCTGGCCCGAAAGCCATACACTGCCATTCTTGGTCGGGATGCCCTCGGCATTCAGTGTATTGGCAATATTCTTCAAAGTGCATGACTCCCGTCGCAATGTAAGTATCTTCTCTATGATAAAATGCTCTTTCTCGTTTGGGACCAGCTTCTTGATCTTGGTCGGCTCACCCTTGCGATTCATACCGGGAACCACCTTCACATCATAGCCGAATGGAATCATGCCACCCAACTTCTCAGATTTTGACCGTTTGTGGTCCAGTCCAAACCTAACTCGCTGAGCAATCAGCTCTCTTTCAAACTGATGCATAGACCCCATGATGTGATAGAAGAGTCTGCCCTGTGGGGTGCTCGTATCAATCTGCTCTACGAGACTCACCAAATGTGACCCCTTCTTTTCCAGGATCTTGGCAATTTCCATCAGGTCTGAAAGGCTTCTCGTCAGCCTACTCCATGAATACGTAGCCAGGATGTCACCTTTGCCCATCTTGTTGAGGATCTTCATAATATGACGCTTCTTAATGTCCCGTCCACCACTCACCCCGTCCTCTGTGGAAATACCCTTCACAATGTGCCCATGATTCATAGCCCATTTTCTCAGGGCTGCATCCTGGGCCTCAATGGAAAGGTCCTGGTGATTTGTCGATGTTCTAGTGACCATGTACACATCAGCCATATTTCCCCCTTATTATATCATGGTTTTTGTGATTCCGGTTTCTTCAGGCGAGTAAGTTTGATTTCCCCTTTGTGTTCTTCTTCAAAGGATGCCATAAGCTGCTTGCCTTGCTCAGTTTCAGCGAACTTTGCCAGGTAGAGATCGAACATCTCGTTGACAATTTCCCTTGTCTTTTTATCCTTGTAGGCTGCTATCGCCTTCATCTTACGGAGCTTTATATCTTCGATGTAAAGGGTAAAAGCCCTCAATTTTTCCGCCATAACTTGGCCCTCCTGCCTTATTTATTTTAAGAATATCATAAAATAAATATATAAATAAAACAAGATAATTACTCATAAAAACTATTTTTCCAGACTGAACAAGGTTTTGAAAAAAGTGTGCTACGATAGTCTGTACGATTGTTTATTCGTCGAATAAAAATTTATAGGAGAATCACAATGGATCTGGGAGATAAGGAAATTTGGGACGAGGACGAGTTGGATTTTTTGAGTATAGATTTAAAGAAAAGTTTTAAGTGTCAGGTCCGAGGAACATACGGTGATATTTTTACCTGGGATTACAATGCTGATCAAGGAATCCTGACATCAACTTATTCGAATGGTGATTGTTATAAATATAAGCTTAGAGAAGGCTTTCACCGTTGGGCCTGGATTCCATTGAAGGATTAGACACAGTTGCGGCGGGGCCTTAAAAGGACTCCCCAAATTCATCGAGGGGCATAAAAAAGGCCCCGGCATTGCACCGGGGCCAAGGGAGGTCTTTCGTAGGTGCGGGTTATATTTTTATATCTTCATCCTGAGATCGACGAATATTGAATGATCTCCGGCCTGGTATCGCTCAACACTGATGCCACAGTCTCTCATCTCAAGACCGGACTCCTCAACTGTATTCCTGACCTGAGCTAAGGCCACAGTAAGAATACTGAACACCCTGTTTTTGACTTGATCCGCTTTTGCCTGACGTTCAATCAGATCCATATCGCCCCCTAGCCTTTTATCTTTATGGTATAGGTGTCATCCTTCTCGGTTACAGAATGTCCTTCTTTCTTGAGGTGTTTGATGTGCCCCCGAAGTTTGCCGGTAGCCGTCTTCTCAGGACTGTTGAACTTGTCCATGATAGCCTTGACAATGACGTCCTTCTTCGTGCCTTTCAGGAGGAGTTCATTGATCAGGCTGGACTGGGTATTGACTCTGTTACCGAAAACATCTGTTTTGATTTCTTTGGGGGCTGCTGTTTGATCGTCCTTGATAGCCGCCTTTTTCTGGACTGGTTTGCGATTGATCTTTTCAATGGTATCGCCATTGCCTGACTTCTTAACTTGTCCCTTTTTTGCAACCATAATTCTCTCCTTTCATAGGCTTTTGATATAACAAGATATATTCATAATAATTTTTATTTATTTAAAAAACAAGACTATCTTTCACATTTCGTGAAAGATATAAATTGATTGTATTATTAAAGAAAGATATAGGAGATAAGGTTTTGCCCTGACCTGTTGAAACCCTATCCGAAAACCGTGTTTCATCTGAAAATATGATATAATGTAAGCATGATGAACGAGAGAGGTGAAAAATGGGTAAGTTAAAAAATGGTAAGGTTGCAGGCAGTATAGACATTGGCGAATTGTTAACCCAGTTATGTGTTTTGGATGACATGCTCAGTCATATTGAATGGTGTGACCTTCTAGATGTTACCCCTAATTGGACCGACAAACGCATAAAGAAAGCAAAAAAGGAGCTTATTGCACTTGCTGAAGATTGTAGAACGATAGTTGGTAAATACATAACCAAAGAAATGAAAAGAGCAGTCTGGGTATCCCTATATGGGGAGCCAGAAAAAGGAGAGTCAAGCAATGGAATATAAGTTTATAATGATTAGTGGAACGATGAGAGACGGGAAGGCCAAAGGTTTTAGCGTTCAGTTTGGAGTATATAGTTCAATGGAGGTGACTATAAAAGATAGGAAGCCAAGAGATAATCAAGGGGATGAGTTAAAATGGGATAATGAAATTGTAACTTACTTAAATCATCGCTATGCTTCATATGTTAATGGAGCGGTTTTAGTGGCTATAGAAGGATAAAGGTTAGCCCCGACCTCTGAAAACCCCTATCCTTTGAGGTCTGCAAGGGTTGTTATTTCGCCATTTGTAACCATATTTGAAAGGCTTATTTTCCCATCTTTGAATAAATCAAACCTTCCAGGGCCTAAAACATCCTTGACGAAGCCGGGGTCGGATTCTAATTGCGATTGCATCCACTCGTTGTATGTGCCGTCAAACCTCTCAACTCTTTCATCTGTAACGGCTGGACGATCATCAGTGTTAGCACCCTCACCACCTACTAGTGGAATGTAGCAACATCGGCAGCACCAATGTAAGGGTAAATCTTCTTTTTGATCTGTAGGGCCATATGTGGTTCCATCCAAATCCCCACACACCAAACACGTCCTCGAATCTAGCGTGGCGCAATATTGCCAGCCCGTGAGCACATCCCCGAAGCCCTGAGTAACGGTTTGTTCACGAGCATAGTTTGCAGCCGAAAGCATACTGGTTCGGGCAAGGCCAGTGAGGTCTCGATAACTTCCCTCAACGCCCTCCTGGCGTAATCGTTTGACCATTCCCCCCACACTCTCGCCCTGAATGAGGGATTGTCTTTGTGCCTTAATTATTCTGTCGGCTGTGGACTGTTTTAGCTTATTGAGCCAGTCTGTGAGGGTCGAGCCTTCGATAAGGCCGGTCTGGAACCATGCCTGGACAAGTTCAGGGTCCAAGTGGAAGAACTGGATGTCAAGGCCAGTGCTATTGTTCATTGTACTGATCGTGTGTACGGTTGTCGCTGCGATAACGTCTTCTGAGGCTGATTGGAGTTGATCTCCAATATTGCTGAAAACACTATCAAGGGTATCTTCAACCTCGTTCCTCTGATGCAGTAAGAAAGCCTGTTTACGTTGAAATGTCTCGGTGTTGTAGTCGCCTCGAATGTAACGATCTTGCAGATCAGCCAGTTTTCCAAGGATTTCAACCCTTGCAGCATCAAGCTCTCGGATCATATCCGAGGCAAGAGCATTGCTTCGTTGATCTACACGATGCTGGAATTTTAAGATGTCATTGTACATGACTTAAGTAATTCTTTGATTGCTATTTCTACAAACTTGCACATGGGCACACCTTGCCTGTCGGACTCAGTCTTAAGTTGCTGATGAAGATCCTTGTAAATCTCAATGAAGAACCCAACCCTATTTTCCATCAGTTTTATACTTTTCTTGGGCCTACCTCTTTTACGTTCCATGCTTCATCCTTTCTTGGAGGCTGGGGAGCAAGGCCGATCCTTGCTCCCCATTTAAGAATATGACACAGGTCTGAGTGGCAGACCGGTCGGGTAAAACACTCACTCCTGGGAGTGAGACACTATTATGCGTTTTTAATTCCACGTAGACGCGCTGCTGCCCTTGAGTTAAAGACAGCCATGCCACTGATCCACTCGATCAGCGTTCTGAACTTGATACCGCCAGCGTACAAGCCGAGATCGAGCACTTCTATAGGACTGACCTGCAATCCTGAAACGTACTGCCCTGCACCAAATTTAACTGCATAAATTGAGGTGGTAACAGTAGCACCATCACCAGGCGCAGGTTCATTGAAATCAAGGATTTCATTACCTTTTTCATCGATCCAAATTATCCCGATTGGTATGGATGCATATGAAGGTATCTGTTGACCGAAGGCATCAGAGACCGTCTCGATTGCTGCACCGGAAGCACGAATCAAGGCATTGACCTTTCTCCTCATGGTCCTGTTCATAAACAAACAATCAACACCCCATGGGCAGCAGTCGATCAGCTCGTCGAGCATGGCAAGGGTCAAGGTGTCACCACCTGCACTTGAGCCCATATCGAGGAGCTGCGGACCAGTCAGACGTTTTTCAAGACCATCGAATCCTCGTGGGTTGACTGTAGTGTCACCCTTAAAGAATTCTTTAGTCCAGAACAGGCTTAATGCCTTGGCCTTTAGTCCGTCATAAATTGCCCGAAGATCGTTTACATTTCCCTGTGTTTTAATTAGAGCACGGTCAACATCGCTAAACCCACCTGAGATCATGAGTGTCTCGATCTGGGGATTGAGTATGCCAGTGCTTTCATTATAGCTCTCGTTCACGCCTCGAAAACCGACACCTGGCAAAATTTCTTCCCTGTTGTATCTGTAAGTATCACTTGAAACTGACATAAAGGGTAGTCGTTGAAGCACCTCAGAAGTTCGCGGGTACTCTTCGATAATGCCTTTTTGAAGCGGATCAACGCAAAGTTTAGCTTGATCTAACAATGTTAAAGCCATTGATTTTCCTCCTGTTTCCACGTCAGAAACAAGGGCTCTTCAATGGCCTCTAACTATGTTGAGACAATGGATTTATTTTTTAGTTTTTGTAACCAAGTTTCCTTAAATCGTGTGTACTAAGACCTTCAAGATTTCTGGGGGCCGTATTCCCGGATCTCTTTGTGTCTAGCCCATCAGGAGATGTCTTCCCAAAGATTCCCTTTTTCTGCGCGTTCCTGATCCACATTATTTTAACTGCTGGTGATAGGTCAGGGACGAGGTCTTTAAACTCTTCCGGGATGTCCTCGATGAGTTCATCAACAATGGATTGCAGGGCTTCAAGAGCCTCTTTTTTCTGCTGGTTGACCTGATCGAATCGTTCCTTGGGAATCATCTTGCTGCCTTTTTCGGTGGCATTGTCCGTGCCCTGGGCCTGGGCTTTTTCCTTTGTTTCATCGCTTTTTCCGTCTGCGTTGACGATTGCTTCTTTTTCCATTAGGGTACCGTCCTTCCTGGATTTGGGGTTATGGGATATCCCTCATTGAGGGTTCTCATCTCGGATTCTACAGTCAGCAAATATGCGAGGGCATCTTGTCTACTCGTTATGTCAGGATTGCGAGCCATGACGATGTCCACAGGCGATATGACGCCCATGCCCATCAATGCAGTCCATGCGTTCGCTTGGACCAGAGGATCAACTTCTGGTTTAGGATCTTCAAATGATACTTTTAATTCTGCATTCTTGGAAAACTGTTTACCAGGATTGTGATGGTTCCATAGAACCTTGAACATATTGAATAAGTTATGCTCGTAATCCATGAAAAGCTCGACCTCGTCCTGCCGGGCTTCATCTAGCTCCTGGCTAGAAATTATCTTGCTAATTCCGGAAGATCGTTCCGGTTCGTCAATTAGAATATGCGCGGACAGGCCATACGAGACAGCTGTCTGACCTATGAGAAATTTTATTGCTTCGATGATCGCGCTGATTGGGGCGTTAGTTGAGGCAAAGCCCATGCTACATCCCTGTGGCAGTTGGGTTACTGCACCTGGTCCCAAATAAAAGTCGGTGCTTTGTGGTACACCGATTGTATAAGGCTGACCGTATCCTTGAAGGCGTAAAACATAGCATAAATCGGTCAACCTCTCGTTAACGGCATCCTGGGCTGTGATCAGATCGTCACCGCCATCGATCCAAAAATCTCGAACTGGAACACCATCCCAGATCGGGACGAATGGCAAAACGCCGTAAGGATTTGGCTGGCTTGCAATCACTTTATTTCTGTAGTCAAGCGTCTGGAACTCTTGGGCAGTCCAAAGGCTATATGTTAGGTCTTCGAGCTTTCCTGAGTCAGGATAGATCGTTATTTTGACCGATAGTAACTGCTCCGGAACATCACCATAAGTGACATCGGTTTTGTCACCCGTTATCAGGTCCAAGTCCATGTGACCATCACGCCATATTGGCCTGAGCAGAAGGGTTTTAAGGAGCTTGCAATATCGACTTGCCAGCTTGAGTTTTCTTCCAAGAGACGATGTGAGGGCAATTGCTTGGAAAAGTTCGGTGTCGGTTGTTGAGCCTTTGACGATCTGCCTCGTGACCGGATAAATGTAAACCCTGGCAATGTTGTTTATGACTTTTCGGGTCACATTGATAAACATCGGCGTGATCTTGCTTGCATCTGCGAAATGTCGGGTAAGCTGCATCCGCAGGAAATCTAACTGTAAGTCGTGGTAATACTCAATCCTGCGGAGGTGTTCCTGCTTCCGCATCAAGACGGGGTCAGTCGCACTGAATCCCCATGTTCGAAATGCTACATCGTCAACAACGCTGTTCCAAAACATTCACTAACCTCCTAAAAGCAAAAGAGCCCCAATGGTTTGGCCGTCGGCTGGCCTCCATGGGGCTCTATGCATGAAAAGGGGGCTTTTCGTGATATATGTTATTATAGTTTTTTTCTATAACAAGACGAAAACTTATTTTATTCTTTTGATGATCTCTCTGGCCTTTTTGTATCCTATCGTCTCTTCTTTCAGTAGGGCTTCCACAATGGCTGTAATAGCTTTACAGTTCTGTTCAATGAGATTTTTGCACTCGGGCTCAAGTTCTTTTAGTTTTTTGTCAATTACATCTGGTTCTGTAATCCCAAAATACTTTTCAGCCTTGTTCATGATTAACCGCAAGTCACTTTTTGTATACCCGGGACACACCTCATAGCCTTTGGACTTGAGATAAATTTTTTCGGCAATTGTCCCGGCCATATCAAGAAGAAATTCCCTTTCCAGTACCTTTTTCCTTTTCTCAAAGGATATTGGATTAACGCAGACGAAAGATTTAACATCTGGACGTTCAGACATGGTTCCATTGATAGTCACATAAGCAAATCTCACTTTTTTGAGGTAATGCATCACCACATGACCGGCCTCATGGTGGGCGTAAAAAGCCCGCTCAAGCTCGGGTGGAATCCTCGTCCATTTGCCATTTTGCTTGATCATTATTCTTCCCTCACGTTAACTGCCTGATCTCCCTTCGGGCCTTCCTCGATGTCGAATCTTACGGAATCGCCTTCAACCAGCATCTTGAACCCATCTCCTAAGATGTTTTTCCAATGCACAAAGACATCACTTCCACCGTCTACTGTGATAAACCCATACCCTTTTTCTCTGTTGAACCATTTTACTGTTCCTGTTGCCATTACTTGTTACCTTCCTTATTTTTTTATTACCCCGAGTGATGCCAATGAAGCGCCATGGGCTCCAAGCCTGTTTATCCGGTCACACTTCCCACATTTATGAAGCAGGAAAGATCCTGGTGGGAATAAACCTCTCCCAAAATATCTCCGGCAGGCTGCACATCTAAATTCTATCTGACCATCTCCTATTAATGGGAGCCATAAATCTTCTGTCTTCTCGTACATTACAGCACCTGATATTGTTTGATGGTGTCTTTGGTCTGGACGTATGCCTTGAAAAACTCAACCAAGTTAAGCTCGCTGTCCAACTGATTGAATGCCAGGAAGTCTTGGTGCATGTCCTGGACTGAATGGAATGCAGCACAGCCTTCAGAGCAGTGCATGACTTTTGAACCACCAAATAAGAAACATAGAGCCCGTTTGAGCGAGGATTGATTCTGACAATCGAGTAGATCAAGCTGATACATGCTAAGAATCTCATTCCTGAGAGAGAAGATCGCCCATGCAGTGGCGTACACGGCATCGTCATGGAACTGGCTTGATGAATGCCCAAAGCTGTATTGTCCATGTTTCTTTGCGGTATAAATGAATGAGCGCATTTCATCGGCAAGCTGGGTGCAGTTTGCCGGGATATGGAGCCTACCGTCCTTCACTATGCGGTAGAACTCAGGGAATATCGTGTTCTGTGCGACGTCTGTTGCATGGATTGACTCATGGGAAATTTGCATTTCTGCCAGATATGGGAGAAGGTCTACTGTCTCGAATGATTCTAAGACAACATTGGTGAGGGTGTATCTCTTGTGATTCTCTATGATCCTGGCCTTTATTGCCTTGCTGAGGTTCAAGGTAAAATCGTGCATGTCGAGGATGAAATATTCGGGCTCACCTGATGTCTGGGCGACCTTGGCAACGGTCGTCAGGACGCTGTGATCTCCTCCCATTATCGGAGACAACAGCTTTGCTCGGTCTAAACCAGCACCGACCTTGTAGGGTCTGCCATGGGCGAGGTCTTTGATGTCAAGAACGGGGATTTTATAGCTGTCCATAGCTGCCCTGATAAGGATTTCGGGGAAGAGAGCATTGGCTACTGATGAGCGTTTGCCGAGGATGTCGCGCTGGTAGTCTGCTTCCAAGGCTGTTCTTTGTATGCGCTTGGCTCTGGATCGGTCAATCCATGCAGGGGCTTTCTCTGTAAACTCTTCAAAATCCTTGTATTCCAGGTGTCTGCAAAATATTGAAGGGTCGGACATGGCTTCTTCTTCCAAGCCATGAACGGGACCGCCTATGGAATCTGCATTGCTGTCTATGAGGATCAGGGAATCTTCCGAGTCTAAGAGTGAGGCCTGGACTGCGTTGAATATCGAGATGTCAGGGGCTGCATGGAGGTCCGATACCCATAGCAGATTTATACGCTCTCCGAATGCGGATGCACTTGAAACGCCTTGCTTGATTATTTGGTTTCCCCAGGTTTCCTGGCGTATACAGTCATGAAGGATGTCCCTGTCGGGGTCTATCCGAATTCTTAAGCCTCCGGTATGCTGGATGATGGACTTGAGCTTCCTGAGCATTGTCCTATCGGTGTGCGTATCGTTATTACCTAGCAAAGAAATGGTGTAGTTCTTCCTGGAACAGAAAAAGAAGAGTGCTATGATTGCAAAGACTGTACTCTTGCCGTGTCTACGAGGCTGAATGGACAGGATCATGGAGTGCTTAAGCTTTCCATTTTCTTGTGTGAAGACGGCCTTGATGATTGTCTTCTGCTCAGGTGTGGGTCGGAAGACCTCATACCTACCTGATCGTGTAAGGATCATGGGCTTGACATCTTCCAACCAGGCATAGAAGGCTTCTTCCGTGTTCTCCTGCCAGCGCTCGGCTATCCTCGGAGGCCTTGGAGATCCTTTAGGGAACCCTCTCTGTTTGGTAGTGGGTATGTTGGTTTTATGTTCCTGATCGATGTCAGTTTCAGGGTCAATGGTAGGGTCGATGTCTGGTGCTTTATCCTCTTTGATTGGGAATCTGGTTCGTGTAAGTGTCATTCAATTACCTCATAACCCGTTGTATTTATTTATTACATTTCAAATGATTAGTTTATTCCTCGTTTTTTATGCCTTCTTGTGCCAAAGTCTAAAGTATAACTTAAGACTTTAGACTTGGTAAGCCCGGATTAATCCTCAAAAATCACCATATGGCTCCCGACTGCCTTCATACCCAGCACATGGGAGGTCTCCCGTAACCAATCGGTTCAGCAACAACCCATACACATACCCATCACGCCTCCAATATTTGAGTGATGTAAGTAGCTCCCGATCATCCACCCATCTTACAGTGGCGAGGGTACTTGGATTGATCTTCAATGAATCATGTGCTTCTTGGTAGATGGGAAATCCCCTGGCACTGGACCCGAATAGGTCACTTGCCAAATGGATACTGAGAAACACTCTGGCAACCTTTGAAACCTTCAATTTCATATGGAGCCTCCAAAACTTAGGCTCCCGACTAAAATTCCCCTAATGGGGAAAAACAAACTCTTTCAATCTGAATGGGATAGTCTTTCCATTCCTTCCATTGAAAAAGAGAAGAGGGAGATAGAGCAAACGAAGTTTGCTCAATGTTCTTCTGAACGAAGTGAAGAAGAACCTATTGGTACTATATAAGGGATACCTAAAAATAGGTATAATATGTGCCACAATTGATTTTTTCAATTTATCGTGTAACATATTGTTATTCAACATTAATCAACCAACCATCAAATATGATAAAGATCTATCCATGCCCCATGGCTAGATCTTTTTACAAACCATGGGTAGATCTTTTTACATTTCAAAATCACTACATCTTCTCCCTGAATTTGAAATTAATCAGTGCTTTTTGACACGCTGGGTTACTCTTCAAAAAAGGATATGCACGGCCATAAGGAGCGTGTGATGTCACTATGTAATAGCCGATTGCATAGTTCACTGGACCATTGCGACCTATCCGACGGAAACTTCGTAAGAAGCCACACTTCACGAGTGCATTGAGACAATAGCTGATCTTTCTTTGATCCAGGTCTCGGGCTTCTAAATAATCATAATCAAGTGGAGCACACATCACAAAGGGCCATCTCCGTTCCTTTCCCTCATCATCGTATTTATGCGTATTGTACAAACCAGCGTTTATACGTTCAGCAATAAATTTACTCTCGAACAGATCCAGCCTTTTCTCCCATAAGTGTTGTAGGATTGTAATCATGTGATGGAAACTCCGATCCTTGGGATTATTGAGTCTGCGCCAGATACTTTTGTCCTTCTCCATCCACCCGAAATTGAGGGGCCATTTGCTATTGTCATGCTGCCATCTGGTCTTACCTTTGATAGTCTTGGGCTTGAATTTAGGGTCATTATGATAGATTCGTCGTGAAACCCGTTCCATTATGCCTCCTCGGTGCATGTTCTCCATGGAATGATAAAAAGTGGGAAGAACGGTCCAAGGAGTTTACCGTTCTTGTCGGGAGCGACCCTATCCCACCTGTTCTATAGAATCCGCAAGAATGCGGTTCCTTTCTACAATGAGTGCTTTCCTTCCTGAGATGTCCCAGGTGATGTTTATTTGACAAACATAGGGGTTTATACAGGCCTGGGATGTTCATTGTGTTTTTAATGATTTGTGATTGTCGGATCTTTCGACTGATAACGTATAAAAACAGCCTGTTTTATTGATTCGACGATTGGTAAGACGAGATCAATGTTAAAATCTCTATTCCGCAGATCCATCGAAAGTTCACCAAATTTGTCAGCGACGAATTCCTTGAATTCATCATCACTGAACGACATTGCCCATTCCTCGAAACTCTCACACTCGCTGATGTTTTTCATATTACTTCGTCCTCGTGAGTTTGACTGTTATAGGTTTACTGAGATCGGTAGTGGGGTCGGCAAGCTTCTTGTGATAGGCTTCTCGAAAGAGTTTTTCCTCGAAATCATCCACGAATTCCTCAATCATCACGTTCGCTAGATCGTTAATAGCCATATTTTTTATAGCTGCGCACGATTTGAAACGCTGCCAGGAATTCACATTTATGTGAGATAGATGTATGGCTTTGGTATTCATTGATGTTCCTCCAAAATATTTTTTATCTTCATTATAAAATAAATTTCATTACACCAAAGCTTAAAATATATTTTACATCAATTTGTCAAAGTGGGTTCCAAGTTTATGATACTATTACGATATTGATGATCTATGGGATGCAGAGATTTTGCCAGTGACTATAAAAGGGAGTATATAAGAAGATTTAACATTTAAGCGGCCACAACATGCTTGTGCGTACGCTGGCCCATGAGTTCGGCCATGCCCAGGGTCTCGAGCACAGCAAAAACCCGGGTTCCATCATGTATTACAGGATTAATTCCGATTGCAAAGGGCTTGCCCCTGAAGACATCGCTGCCATGCAGGCGCGGTGCGGCAATAACTAAAAACCAGCTGATTCAAGGTAAACCACACAACCAGGCGCGATTACCCGGGCGCAGGCATGGAACCCTTCCGGCCCTTTGACAAGACCTCCTCCATGATGAGCTGCTGTGAAATTCCCACCGGCGTGCTTGAGGACAGCGATGATACGATAAATCCGTCTCATTTTTTCTTGGTCTGACTGGTTTTTCCCTGATCCGAAGTTATTAATACATATCTGGTGAAATTTAGATAAAGCTATAATCAAGCATACTACCGGGAAAGGATTAGATCATGGCAAGAAAAATCACCTCACTTGCTGATGACCTGATTGAGGCATTATGGTGGGTCAGCGTTATTCTTGCAGTCCTCAGCTATGGATTATTGAAGTATGCATTCCCGGCAATGTGGGGTAATTACCATGCAGCACCAAGTCCCAACGGCATTCCTCATGATATCTTTTTGAGAAGCCTGGCGCAATCAGGCCCGACATTTGCCAACTCGGCCTTGTTCTTTTTTCTCGTAACGGCAGGCCTCTTTTTCTTGAATTCAGTTTTCATCCGCAAAAAGAGGATCGTTCTTTTCAAGAGCCGGAAGAATTGGGAAACACTCCGGGCACTGAGCTGGCGGGATTTCGAGCGGATCGTGGGCGATGCATACAGAAGAAGAGGCTACACCGTCATTGAGACCGGAGGCGGCGGGGCATACAAGGGAGTGGACCTTGTCCTGAAAAAGAACGGCGAGACCATCTTTGTCCAGTGCAAGCACTGGAAGATGGAGAGCGTGGACGTCGTCATTGTCCACGAACTGCTCGGAGTCGTTTACGACGAGAAGGCCTCGGGAGGAATCGTTATTACCTCAGGCATCTTTACCCAGGAGGCGATCGATTTTTCCAAAGGCAACCCCATCAAGCTCGTCAACGGCAAACAGCTCTTTGCAATGATCGGCCGGAGCAAGGCCGATCTCGTCCCATTACCAAAAAACAAACCAGCAGCCTTTCAGACACCTGTCCGCGATAACCCTGCACCACTGCCGTGCCCCTGGAGCGGCAGCGCGACGATACTGCACACTGCAAAGAAAGGCTCGACACCCGTCAACAAACTTTACGGCTGCTCCACCTATCCCGAGCGCAAGGAGACCGGGCCGTTTGAAACATGATTTGGTGATGGCTTCAAGAAGTATATTGATTGTTGGGACCTGACCCCCATCTCTTTTTCAGCAGCCAGTCATCCTTCTCCAGAGGCTCGGCAAAGGGGCCATAGATGAGGTACTTACCATCGGGGTTATCATACTCGATCATAACCTTGACGGCGAATGGGTCGGTTTCATCGAGCCGCAGGATTTGAATACCCTCCAAGTTCAGGTTCGCACTGTGTCGCTGAATTCAGAACCTTCGTCATACTAGAACACAATCCGGGGAGAAGAGAAAAGATTTTTAAGTCTGGCCGCAATCTCTACATCCTTCACGGTCTTGTCCCTTCCGAGAGGATGTCGATGTACTGCTTGTACACATACCGTTTATCCCGCTTCTTGCCCGTGATCTCCTTGAGGATGCCGTTTTTCTCGAACTGAGTCACGAGGAGCGATGCCGTCTGATAGGAGATGGAAAATGCCTCGGCCACATTCATCACGGACATGTATGGGGTATAGAAGAGCTTCTCCAGGAGCCCCACAGCCAGCGGTGACGACATCTTCTCCTGCCAGAGCAGGTTCCGGTGGTTTGTCTGTAGTTCAAGGATCTTCTTCGCAGTCTCTATGGCCAAATCCGACACCTCGGTGACTCCCCTGAGGAAGAAATCCAGCCACTGCTCATAATTGCCAGAGTTCCTCACCATGGTGAGGCGGTCATAGTATTCCTGCCTGTTCTTCTTGAAGAAGTAACTCAGATAGAGCAACGGCTTGTGCAGGATGTCTTTCCAGTAAAGGTAGAAGGTTATGAGCAGGCGGCCAATCCTGCCGTTACCGTCGAGGAACGGGTGGATGGTCTCAAACTGATAGTGGATGAGGGCGCAGTTGATGAGGGCTGGGAAGTCGCTGTCGAGGTGGAGATATTTCTCCAGTTCACCCATGGCCTTGGTTGCCTCATGAGGAGGTGGAGGGACAAAGCTTGCATCAGCCAGGGTAGATCCCGGAGAGCCGATCCAATTCTGGGTTCTCTTGAATTTCCCTGGGGTCTTCCTTGCGCCACGCACCCCCTTGAGCAGCACCTCATGGATCTCCCTGATGAGGCGGTTGCTCATGGGCAGGCTGTCCAAGCGCTCCATGCCATAATTGAGGGCCTTGATGTAGTTCACCACCTCATCCACATCATTGACCTTCTCGGGTGACTGTCCACTCTCGTACTGGAATAGGTCCTCAAGGGAGGCCTGTGTGCCTTCGATCTGCGAGCTGAGCACTGCCTCTTTCCTCACAAACATGGCAATGAAGAGATCCACATTGGGCAATATGTCACCAAGGCTGTCCAGCCGAGCTAAGGCTCTGTCCGCCTGGGAAAGCAGCTTTGGCATATTCCCGCTGAACTGGATGGGTGGGTCCGGGGGCAGAGGCTTGGGTATGAATGCCTTGTATCCTGACGATTGCTGGATATACACTCCACTCCTGTTCATCTTCATTCCAGCCCCCTTATTCAAGGATTGTTGAACAGTATAGTACCATGCACATGGTTATTCAAGAATAATTGAATAAGAGCACTTCTGAGCAATCTTGTTCAACAATGCTTAAATAACATGTGCACTGCTATAGTGACCCCCTGATGGGCTAGAAACAAACCCGCAGCCTTTCAAACACCTGTCCGTGATAACCCAGCACCACTGCCGTGCCCCTGGAGCGGCAGCGCGACGATACTGTCCACTGCAAAGAAAGGCCCGACACCCGTCAACAAACTTTACGGCTGCTCCACCTATCCCGAGCGCAAAGAGACCGGGCCATATGAAACATGATTTGGTGATGGCTTCAAGAAGAATGTTGATTGTTGGGACCTGACCCCCATCTCTTCTTCAGAACCTTTTAATGGGTGGCACATGCTTTCTGTTCACTCCTAAATGAGCACTTGATTCACTGCAATAAATTCTTTAAAGGCTTGTCGTATGACATCATGCAGACATCTCCACCTGGTCCTCCTGCCACAGCAGAAAAGCAGACTGCGCTGCCTGCACTGCCATCTGACCATTACCGCCGATGAGCTGTCAGAAGGGTATTGCCCGGAATGTTTTGAGGTGCACGGCAAGAAGCAATATGACTTCTAGGAAGTCCCGGCAATCGATCAGGAAAAGACCCGCTATCAATGTGAGCAATGTGGCGTTATTATTGAAGCCGAATAAATGACAGGCAAAAGGTTTTGTTCCATTTCTCAATCAAGCTACAATATTGTCAGGTCTTGGTATTGAGAAAATGGATGACCCCCAGTTTCTGCCCCTGTCATATCGATTGTTCCAGCACTTGCCCATGCTCCTTCAACCAGGCCTTGGCCTTATCCATAGTCGGGGCTTGTGCGCGGACGATATTCCAGAACCGGGGCGTGTGGTTCGGCTCTATAAGGTGAGCGAGTTCGTGGATGATGACATAGTCGATGACAAACATGGGTGCCTTGATCAAGCGCCAGTTAAGATTTACATTGTCATTCAGGGTGCATGAACCCCAGCGGTAACGGTTATTAACGATCTTTACCCTGGCGACATCAACGCCGAGTTCCCTGGCGTGAACCTTCACCCGTGGGATGATCTTTTCTTTGGCCCTGTTGATATACCATTCCCGCAAGAACTCATGATGTCTTTCTCCCTGTGCTGCAGGAATGAAGAATCGCTGGACGAACTTAACCCTATCCAACCCTTTTTTTACAAGCTCGATGCGGTATTGTCTCCCCAGATAGAGCGTCGATTCACCGCTGACCAGTTCCTTGCCGGGAGGATGGGGCAGAACCCGGTATTTCTGAGAATGGCCGGTCTTTTCGTAGATCCATTGATGTTTTGACTCCACCACCTGCTGGATCTTCTCGTCAGATATACCAACCGGTGCATGTACCACCACGCTGCGGTCGCGTTCCACCGTGATGGTCAGCTTGCGCCTCTTGGCTGATCTTTGAATAGTGTAGGTCAGGTCCATCATGATCACTCGGCGTAGAGGATGATGTCGTTGTTCTTCTCGGCGATTTCCATGATGCGGGAGATGATGTGGGCACGGTTCTTCACCAGGCCAGGGAGTTTCTTGAATTCTTCAGCCAGCAGTATCTTCTGAAGATCTGCTTTCAGTTTATTCCGAGCAGGGATGCTTTCCCAGAATCCGGTGAGCTTCAGTTCCCGCTCAACAACCAAAAAGGCCTTCTGCGTCAGGTCGACCAAGTGGCTTATCTTGTCTTCCTCGCTCATGCCATAGGGTACATGGGGTTCTGCGGCTTTCAGCGATTCGTCCGGCAGATCAACCGTGCCCTCCCCGAAGATTTCCCGCTTGAACATGCGGAAAAAAGGCATCTGTTTCTTGCGGTGCAGCCCATAGGTCGGCTCCTTGCTGGCATTGATGATGCGCGTTCGCAGTTTCTCAAGCTCTTCATAGATCTTCTGCCAGTTGTTGCGGAACTCTTCAAGGATCGCTGCAAGGGCCTCGGCAAAAGAGGCCTGCAGGTCCGGGTCGTCGTCCAGCTCCACATCGAGGTGGTGGCGGATGGCGTGCTCCACCTCTGCTGCCTTGGTCTTGGTTCGGCTGCGCTTATCGACCTGTTTCTGAAAGTCCGCATCCAGGATAGAGATGGGCTCAACCTTAACCTCAATCCCTTTTGACGTGAGATAGGCATCGGTGATGCCGCGCAGCTTCGGAGGTATGCCTTTCATGCTCAAACGTTCGTCATACAAGTGCTTGGCTGCCATCACATTGATCTCGTTCAAGGCCTGGTAGTCGGCCATGAAAGTAAGCGCTTCCTTCGCAGGAAAGACCAGGTTCAGGCACTTCGTGAAGTGCTTGAACGCCAGAATGTAGTCAAAGCGCAGGTCTTCGTCATAGAACAGGTCGAAGAAGGCATCGTGATCAGTCAGGTCCGTAAGGCCGTTCTTCTTGAGCAGTTCCATAATGGCCGTATGGCTGGCACCCAGTTCCCGCAGTTCTTCCTCGGGGAAGCTCAGGCAATCGATCACTTCCTTTTGCTCACGCTCATCATAGCTGTCAATGGCTTCTTTCAGGTGGTGGCCGACCCCCACATAATCGACCACGAATCCCTTGTCCTTGGACTCGCCGCCCACGCGGTTCACGCGGGCAATGGCCTGGAGGAGGTTATGGGCCACAATAACCTTGTCGAGATACATGACCTGTTCCACCGGGGCATCGAAGCCGGTAATGAGCATGTTGTTTACGATCAAGATCCCCATGTTGCCTTTGATACCTTCATCTTCGCTGTCAAAGGACAATTTAAAGCTCTTGATACTTGCCTCGTGCCTGGAGCTGTCCGAATACATTTTCAGGTGCGGCAGGTCATTGTGACTGCCTGAGATGATGACATCCGTGGTCAGCATCTTCAATCGAACAAGGTCGAGCTTCCTAGGGTTTGCCTTCTCCAGTTCGGTAAGGGCAGCAGCCAGTGCATCGTCGATGTGCTTCTTGTAGCGCACCGCAGCCTCTCGGGACGTAGCTACCACCTGTGCCTTGTAGCCATTGGGAAATACATGGTCCAGGTAGTGAGTCACCATGTCTTTGGCCTTAGCCTCGATGGTCGGTTCGGCCTCCAGGTATGCTTCACGAGAGCCATAACCAAGAATCTGGAGTCGCTGCTGAAGGTTGTAATCGCTGAACACATCCGCAAAGGCCGTGTCCATGCCTTTTGGGTCGGCCACCTCGGCTTTATGGGTGCGGCCTTCGTACACGATCTCCAGGGTCACGCCGTCATCGATGGACTGGCGCATGGTGTATTTGTCGATATAGTCGCCGAAGACCCGCTCGGTCTTGTCGATGGGTGTGCCGGTGTAGCCGATGCGGGCGGCATTGGGGATGCCCTTGTCCAGGTTGGCTCCGAGCATGGCGTACTAGGATCGGTGCGCCTCGTCGGTCATCACCAGGATATGCGGGCTGGCATTCAGCTCCGGGAAGGTCTCGGTCAGATCGGCTTCCCGGAACTTGTGGATCATGGCCATGGCCAGATCCGATGAGTCCGACCTCAGCAGCTCTTTCAACGTTCTGATGCTATCAGCCACCTTGACCGTAAATCCGATGCTATGGCTGGTCTCGGAAAGCTGGCCTTCCAGCTGGGTGCGGTCGGTCACAAAGACCACCTTCCAGTTGGAGAGCCGGGCGTGTCGATACATCTCGCGCACCATGAACATCATGGTCAGCGATTTGCCCGATCCCTGGGTATGCCAGATGATGCCGCTGCGCTCGCGGGGGTTCTTGCCTTCAAGCAATCGCTTCACTGCCAGCTTGACCGCGCGGAACTGCTGGTAGCGGCCAACAATCTTGATGGTCTCTCCCTTGTCATTGGTGGAGAACAGCGTGAAGGTGCGGATGAGATCCAGCAGGTTGT
>Ga0187889_10001420_pt1 | contig 25595 bp, 25 predicted proteins | sample June2016WEW_7_10_2_FD_132992 | JGI IMG/M metagenome (GOLD analysis project Ga0187889, IMG submission 132992) | Peatland microbial communities from SPRUCE experiment site at the Marcell Experimental Forest, Minnesota, USA - June2016WEW_7_100 | ecosystem: Environmental > Terrestrial > Soil >... | reverse complement strand
GCATTAAGCGCCAACCATCGCCATTAACTGGGATGGCATAAATTTCTTCGATTGTGAGTATCATTTGGCTCATTTCCTTTCTGCGGGCTGGTGACACTACGAACATATTGAACTGCCTGGTAAACCCAAAACCGAGAGCGTTCCCATCGTTTACGCTCCCATGCTTCAAGCGGGTTAGTGCTACGCTACTCTTTCGGCGGCTCGGGGAGCGGCATCCAGTGCGTGACCTGGTTCGGAGCCCAGGCTGAGAACGCGCTCGCATCGTTGGAGGTGCGATAGGCTTGCGTGACTTTTCGACCGTTGGTGGTGATTACCGTAAGCATACACGGCGGCAACTTCTCTTTGACGCTAATCCATTCCATCTCGTTCCTCCATGAGGCTGGTTGCCTCTGATCTCGGTTGATGGTGCGTGGAGACGGCGCGGGGAAGGTTAGAAAGCGTACCGCAGCACCAGTTCGTCACTGCGCAGGCGAATATTGGTTGCTTCCGAATCATCGCGCAAGAGCACCAAACGATCTTCGAGCTGCGCTTGAGCGAGCGTATATGCTTCAGCAACTTGCGGAAGCATATAGCCGTCTTCGTCCAGTTCGGGCTGCGGAACATCGAAGAAAATTGGTTCAGAACGGTGACCACCGCGGGCTCCGGGAAGGTCGTAAGTCAGTTCACCCAGTAGCTTTTCCATTTCGTTCCTCCATGAGGCTGGTTGCCTCTCACTTACAAATACAGAGTAGCAAATACATCTGTATTCGTCAACACTTATTTCAATTATTTTTTCCACAATCTATCTTTCCTGTTTTCTTTGACTTCCAGCGGCTATAGGCAGCCTTGCGGCATTTCGAGCATACCTGGCGCGGTACACCATTCTGCATAACCGTCTTATCGTATGGGTGACCGTGGGCGCATTGGTCGTGGAGCTTTCTCATCCGTCTATCATATACATAAGTATTCACGGCGTCAAGTGGTAAAATCAACCCATGATCGGACCCAAGGCCAAAGGCTTACGCTGGCGAGAGCGATATTCATCGCTAGTCCGCAAGTCCATTAAGAAGCAAGAGATTAAGATCGGATGCGAGGCGCGTGTAAAGCGAATGCAGGCGGATGTACAGCGAACGCGATTTGACACGCCTGAGCCAAAATGCTAGGCTTCACCGCGTAGATGTTGTATGATTACCCGGTGCTCATCATGTCCACCACGACCACAACCCGCAAGCCCACCATCACCTAGCGCGTAATCACCCCGCGCCTGGGCTGGACTAGCTGGACCCGCATCGGGCAGCAATGGCGCGAGAAGAGGGCTGCATAAATGCCAGCAGGCAGACCAACGGCGCCAGTCCCGCAGGATATTGCAGATAAAGTAATTGCATGGATTGCGGACGGCAAAACGCTCCGCGACTTTTGTAGACAACCCGAAACGCCTTCATATTCAGCCGTTTACGATTGGCTGGCGAAGGACAAGGAATTTCAGATACGCTTCGCGCAGGCGCGTGAGTCTGGCGAGGATCAGATCGCACAGGAATGCCTTGCAATCGCGGATGATGGCTCGAATGACTGGCAGGAAACGGAGTTTGGTCCGCGAGTCAACGCAGAGCATATTAACCGGTCTCGGCTTCGCGTGGATACCAGACTGAAGCTCTTGGCGAAGTGGAACCCGAAAAAGTGGGGCGAGAAAATCACGCACGCTGGCGATAGCGACCAGCCGCTAGAGGTAGTGGTGCGGCGGATCGGGCCGAAAGAATAGTGGTACAATCCGAGGGGAAAAGGTGTGATCTGCAAGCCAAAGTGATATGCTTTGCGTGAGGTGATCTATGCCAGCTTGGAGCGCAGCAGGACAAACGAGCTTATCGGCGGGCGAAAGTCTGCAAGTCTTAGCTACCACAGAGGCTATCGCTGCTAATGTCGGCCTGCAGGGATTTTCGTTCACTCCCGAGCCGATGCAGGTAGTTATTTCTGTCCTCAACAATTCCGGCGTTTCTCTGACGCTGCAAAAGTCCGTAGATGGTGTAACGTGGTTGGCTGTCAACTACGGTGGGGGCGGAGCGATCTCTTTCCTGACTGCTACCGCGACTGATTACGTTGCGGCCACCGGCGTCTACTATAGGCTCATGAATGCCAACCAGATCCCAGCAGGCGGCGCGGTTTGGGTAGCGCGCTAGAGATCGCGCTTCAGCCGAAACAATGGACAATCCTCGAATGGCTCGGCTCGCGCTGGTCTGGCTGGATTGGCGTGGGCGGCGGCCGTGGGGCTGCCAAGTCCGGCGGCGCTGATCGCGTAATCCTCACGCTCTCCCATGAGGAAAAGGGCATCGTTAGCTGCGTGGTGATGCGCAACTACGACCAAGTGCGGAAATACCATATTGAGCCCACGCTCAGGACATGGCCGCATCTACAGTCATGCTTTCGGGTCACAGATTCTAAACTAGTTATCCCTTCGACGCGCTCCGAGATCGACTATTCCTATGCGGAGAACCTGGCCGACGTTGAGCGGCGCTTCCGCTCCGCGAACTATAGGTACATCATTGTCGACCAGGCGGAGCAGTTCACCGAACAGGAGTTGCGGGAGATGAAGAACGCCTGCCGCTGGCCGGGTGGCGGAGCTAAGATGCTGCTGCTATTCAACATGGGCGGCGCCGGCATTCAGACGCTGCGCAAGTGGTTCCATACGCACGAATACAACGAGCAAGAAGATCCCAATGATTTCAGGTTTCTGCATGTTTACCCCTGGGATAACGTCGAGTGGTCGCGGGACGCGCTTACCGCGGACGGGCTGACGGACGAGGACTACTACGGCTGGACGAACGAAGAGCGGTTCGAGTATTTCATCACGCGCTCGGACTACGGGAAATCTCTCAATTCGCTTGATCCTACCTTGAGGAATCGCGATCTGCTCGGCTCGTGGGAATCGCTCGAAGGGGCTTATTTTGGCAGGGCGTACGACCGGCAGGCAACCATGATCGACGCCACCCAGGCTGGGCAGATACTCAAGCCGTGGTCCACGCGCTGGCTGAGTCAGGACTGGGGCAAAAGCCACTTCTGCGCTACGTTCTGGCATGGGGTCCAGGTCGTTTCTCCAGGCGATGTCAAGCAGATTTTGGGGTGGGATGTACCAAAACCGTTACGGGTGGTGGTGACGTACCGGCGCAAGATCGTGTCTGAGCTGGATTCGACGCAGGTGGGGCAGGAGATCGTCAACGCGACGCCGGTATCCGAGCGCAAGCTCATCAAGCAGTATTTCCTGAGTCCTGATGCGTTTGGCGAGCGGGACTCTCCGAACACGATTGCCTTGAATCAGCGCAAAGAGCTTGTGGCTCATGAGTTGCCCGAGCCTGAACCAGCAGACAATGACCGGCCCGGCGGCTGGACGCTCATGTACGAGCTGCTGATGAACACAAAGTGCAAGGGAACGGCTGGGGATATGGTCTGGCTGATCTCGGCGGAATGCCCGGAATTGCTCGAAGCGTTGCCGGTTCTGATGCGCGATCCCAAGGATTTAGATGTAGTTCTCAAGACAGACAAGGGACAGGCCAAGCTCGAACAGGATGTTTCTGAGGCTGCAAGGTACGGCCTCAAGAGCTATCTCAGATCGGCCAAAACCCCGATTTCTGTTGTCCGGGCAGAAGTTGCGGCTCAATTTGTTGAGGATGGTGTTATTGTAGAGCCAACAGAGCTTGCTATGGCAATGCGTAAGTTTGAGTCGGATCAGCGGAAACACACCAAGCGGAGGACGCGATGGTCGGCACGTTGAAGCGGTGGCTTGGAATCGATGACTTGGAACGGGAGAATGTGATCCTGGTCAGGGCCGTCCAGAAGCTGCGGGAATACCGCGAGCGGCTAGAAGCCGATGCACGACAGACCCTTGAAGTTGCCTTGGACTGCCAGACGGTGTATAAAGATCACGAAACCCGCTTGCGGGCAATCGAAGGCGAACCGAAAGCAGAACCGAAACCCAAGGCGCGTACCGTGCCGTTCCGCCAGTTCAAGGCAGCGGCAGAATCGTTACCGGAGGAAGACTGATGGCGAAGGACATGAAAGGCAATTTCCACCGCGCGGGCTTCCAGGCGCGCAAAGCCGACCGCATGGGCGCAATGCCAGCCGCTGCTGAACATCAGGAGGGCGGCGAGCAACCCGAACCACAAGAGGGTGAGGGCGATCACATGCACGAGGCTGCCGAGCATCTGCACGAAGCCGAACCGGAATCCAAGCACATGATCGTTTCCCACGACGGCTACGGCATGAAGTCGCACGGCATCCATGAAGATGGCCGGCACGAGCCGGAGCACGGGGCGCACGATCATGAAAACATTGAAGAACTGAAATCCCATCTGGGCAAGTTCTTCAACGAGGAAGAGCAAGAAGGCGAGCACGGCGACGGCGAAGAGCCGGAAGAAAATCAGAATCTGTACTAACAGGAGAATGACATGGGACTGAAAGAGCCGAGTTTCTTTGCAGGCGAGTACCGCGCGGTTTCCTACGCTTACGGTGTGACTTCCGACGTTCAGCCGTTGATCGTGGATAGCCCGAGCGGTGCCACTTCCGGCGCAACCCAAACCCTCGTCCTCGCTTCCGGCGTCGTGGCCCTCCAAGACGGGACGTACATCTCGCCGCTGGCCACCAATGCCCCCGTCGTGGTCGGAACCGGCGCGAATGCCGACACTGTAACGCCTTCGGCTGTATCGATCAACACGCCAACCGTATACCAGTCGGCCAGCCTCACCGCCACGACCTTCTCCCATTCACACGGAACAGGCGACAGGGTTTCGAGCGGCACAGTCGGCCTACAGGAAGCCATCAATGCGGCTTCTGCGGCAGGCGGCGGTATCGTGATTGTGGATGCGGAATGGTACAAGGCTGGCGGCACGGCCGGCATTCTGGCAGCGGCAACCGTTCCCTCTGGCGTGACGGTCACAGACAATCATCTGGGCGGAACTGGAATCTATCCGATTCTGACCAATGTAACGACCTTGACCAATGCGCAGGTTCTTGGGATGCAGGTCACTCCGGTTCAGTTGCTTCCCGCCGGCGGTGCCAACACTGCGATCATCATTAATCAGGTGATCCTGGAGAACCTGAACACCGGAACTGCCTATGCCAACGGCGGCGCGATTGGTCTGTTCTACGGCACCAGCGAGACTTATCCAGCATCGACAACTGCCGCGGCTACCTTCCTGACTACGCCGACCGCCACCGCAATCGACGTGCTAACTGGCACGTACAGTTCCGATCTTGGGGCCGATGCCATCAATGCAGCGGTTACGATTTCAAACGCAAGCGCACCCTTCATCACTGGCACCGGAACGCTCAAGGTCACCACGACCTACCGCGTAGTCGGCGGTCTGTAAGAGGAATGGATGCCTGCTAAGTCGCTTGCTCAGTTGCGCTGGATCAACTCGCCCTCAGGGAAGAAGGCCTTGGGGGCGTCTGGCGTGAAGGAGTGGGACAGCGCAAGCAAGGGCATGAAACTGCCCGAGCGGAAGGGCAGCATGATTTCGGCGCGGAGGAAGAAGTAATGCTTCGTTGTTCTCGGGGCTGCAATCGCAATTTCTGCTGGCAGCACCCAAAGATGGTTTCTCTGCGAGAGTTCATCTTCAAGTGGGGATGGTCGATATGAGCATGTTGGGCGCACGCAAGCCGAAGAACTTACGGACAGAGGCACCGCTTGCGCGGGCGTGGATTGCTGGGTGAGCGTTTCATCAAGCACAAGATCTGAGGACGGCATGGAAGCGGAAGAGCTTGATCCCAAGGAAAAGCTGGAATTTCTGGCGATGCAGGTGGTAGCCGTCCGCGCAGGTAAAGGCGCTCAGATTACCTGCCCGTATTGCGGGGGCAAGAACACACCATTGATGCCGCTGTGCTGCCCGGCCTACGGTAAGGCGATGAATGCCGTTCTGGAGCGGTTTGAGGCCGCTGACACGATTGCTTTTGTGAATCGCGTCATGGATCGCACACAAGGGAGCCAGCTTGTCCACTAACGCAACCATCGACGAACAGGATGCTCCGAACGATGGACAGGAAGTCGTCGAGACGCATCCTGAAGAAGTGCCGGCTTCCGATGAAGTTCCCACCTACGGCGAGCGCAACCGCGATCTGCCTGAGCAACTCAAACGCGCTCTGACCCAAGCTCTCAAGGACATCGGCAAGCAGGAGATGTTCGACCGGCGCCGAGAGGTTATGCGGGACCGCAGAAACCGTTACTACCGCAGGGGATTTCAGCACATCTACGAGCAGCGCGGTGGGGGGTTTGCGGTTGGTGTGGCTGGTGAGACGATCACTACCGCGGAAGGCTCTTTCGAGTGCTCGCAGTACATCGGCGATTACAACATCTACCGGCCGACGCTGATGGTGATTGAGTCGGTGCTCACGCAGAACCCCCCGGGCATCGACTTCCGGCCCAAGACGCAGAAGACTGAGGACTTGGAAGCTGCGGACACGGCGGAAACCTACCGGCTCTACTTCGACCGCTCGAACAACGTCAAGGGCATCCAGCTCGACATCTGCGAGATGATGGGCAACTCAGGTAGGACGATTGTCTGGGTGCGCACGGAGGCCAATAAGCAACTTTGGGGCGTGAACGACGACGGCAATGCACGGCAGATGGAAGTCTGCACGGTTCATGGGACGCTCGAATCCAGAGTAGTGCCCCTCACGGCAAAGTCCCAGGATGATCTGCTGGCCTGTGTTCTGTTCGACGATCCGCCCGTCAAGGTCGCCAAGCGCGAGTATCCGCACATCGAATCGAAGATAAAATCGTCAGCCTCAGGGATCTGCGAGAATGCCTATGAGCGCATCGCCCGTTTGGGAATCTTGCAGGGGACAAGACGTTATTCGCAGGTCGGAGAGGCTCTCAGTCATCTTGTCACGAGAGCCAATGCCTTCCTGCGTCCGGCGAATTTCACTGGCGACTTCTACGACGATCCATTCGATGAAGCCGAGGAGGGCGATGTAAACGAAGACGGCGAGCCGATGACGGTGCGGGAGAAGTTGGATCAGCTTTTCCCGGAAGGCTGTCATGCTGTCTACCTGGGTGACGTGTACGCCGAGTCGTGGAACGAATCGATGGATGACGCCATTGCCATCGGATTCCCTTACGCCGGCGACGGAATGGCGCGGGAAGCGATGATGGACGATGCCATTGTGATCCAGGACGACTTCAACGACTCGATGAACGCGATGCGGGAGGCTACCGATCTTGGCTGGCCGCGCACATATATCAATTGCGAGGACGACGAGTTCGACGCGATTCAGGATCAGAAGTCAGAGCCGTACGCTTTCTCTCCGATGAAGGCTCGCCAAGGGATGCCTCTTGAACAGAATTTCTTCCGCGAACCCGATTTGGTGCTTCCCCAGTCCGTTGTGCAGAGACTTGAGTACCTGGCCGGCCCATTTCTCCAGTTCGTGCTTGGAACACCTCCGGCTCTGTTCGGCGGCGGCATGGAGGACCAGAAAACAGCGAATGGCTATGCACAGGCAAGAGCCCAAGCGATGGGCGTCAAGGGAATTCCGTGGCAATCGGTCCAATGGCTCATGGCGCGCATGTATTACATGGCTGCGCTGTGTGCTTCCAAGAATCCCGATCACTCGGAAGAGATTCTGGTACCATCAAAACAGGACGGCGCGAAGTCGCTGAAACTGGAAAGGCTGCGTAAGGGTCATTTTGGCGCTTTTCCCGATGAAGATTCGAGTTTCCCTGAGTCCACGGCGGCAAAACGGGCGCTCTTGCAGCAATTGCTCACCATCGCAGCACAGAACCCCGATGTTGCGCTTCAATTGCTCGGGAATCCCTACAACTGGGAGATTTTCAAGCAGGTATTCGGGTTTTCCGAGATGCAGATGCAGGAAGCAACATCTGCAGCGAAGCAGATGCGCGAAATCGAACTGCTTTTGGACCAGCAGCCGCTTCCGCCGAGCCCTCAAGAGCTTCAGGCATGGCAGTTGCAGCAGCAACAGGCCCTCCAGCAGCACGCAGCTCTCGCTTTGCAGGCTCAGGCGGCTGGACAGCCTATGCCTCCGGCTCCGCCTGCTCCCGAGCTAACCGATTTCAATGGCACTCAGTACCCCGAAGAGCTTTTGCAGCCCTCAATCCCTGTTGACGAACTTGATTACCATCAGTATGAGGGACCGGCGGGGCAGGCATGGCTCTCAACCGAGGCTTGCTGGCGCGAATTGAATGTAGGGCGGCCGGACACGACAGGAGAAGTCGTTCCGAACGCTCTGGGCGTCTTGAATGTGAAACTGCACACGAAAGCACACCTGGCGCTGATTCCTCCGCTTCCGACGGCAGCGCCGATGACCACGAAACCGCCGCAACCCGGCGCACAACCACCGATAGGCGCTCCGCCAGGGCCAATCGGTACGGCAACAATGTAAGGAAAGAAAAATATAGCGTAGGGAGAACGTATGCCAGAAGACGCGTTGCTAGACGCGGTAGACGATGCAGTGGACACCAGCACGGATCAAACGACCGATACGAGCGTGGATTCTACCGCAACCGATGATTCCACTACCCAGACCGCCGACCAGACTCAACCGCAGGACGACACCGCCCCGGTCATCGCTGATGCCAACGGCCAACTGAAGCTCTCCGAGAAAGCCAAAGCGGAACTAAATAAGATTAAGGCCGAGAATCCCAAACTGGCGCGCGAGATGCGGGCAGCCCTGTTCGACCGGCAGACTCTGCTATCGAAAGTACCCGGTGGCGTCAAAGAAGCCCTGGCGACCATCGAAGCGTATGAGGCCGAGGGCGGCTCCGAGGCGGTTCAAGAGATCAAGGGCGAGCTGGAAGCATGGAAGGGGCTGGACGCTGATTTTCAGGCCGCGAAGCCTGAGTTCGTGAACGATATTGCGGCGGGTAACCCGGAGGCGTTCACGAAGCTCGCTCCGGTTGTCATGGCGAAGTTTGCGGAGATGGCCCCGGAAGTCTATTCGCACGAGGTTTCCAAGGTCTTCGCGGCAGACATGGCGGCAAATGATGTTGCGCTGAATATGAGGCTCTTGCAGCGGGAGATTGCTGCTTTGCCTGAGGCCAATCGCGGGCCGGTACAGCAGTTGTGGAATGCGCTTGCGGCCTATGTGGACCGGGTGAATGGACTGGCGCGTCAGGCTCCTAAGCAGGAGACGAAACCGACGGCAACTAACCCAACCGCCAACTCGGAACTGGAACAGCGCGAGCAGGCGCAGACTATTCGGGAGTTCGGATTCGAGCGCGCCCGCATTCTGGATTCCGTGACTGAATCGGCATTCAAGGCTGCCATCGGCACTCGCAAGCCGAGCGAATCGCAGGTTTCGGCCATTCGGGAGCTTTACGAGACGCGGCTTGATAGGATGCTGCGTTCGGACAAGAAGCACACGGATGCCGTTGATCGATTCTTGGCCGCGAAGGACAAACAGGGTTACGCCAAGCACATGAAGGCCGCGTATGAGCTTAAGGGCAAGATTGCGATGGATGCAGAGGTGAATGCGATCCTCCCCGGCAAACCCGGCCCCCGAGCCAAGGCCGTGGCCAAGCCTGTAGTGCCGGGAGCGAAGCCTGCGGACACAACCGGCTGGACGCGCGTGGCAACCAAGCCCGCGAAGGACACCATCGCGCACTGGAAAATGACGAAAAAGATGCTCGACGACGGCAAGTACATTCTGCGGGACGGAAAGCAGGTAATTTTCAATGGACGGTAAGCAGCAAGGCACAGTGAAGTGGTTCAAGCCTGAGCTTGGATACGGCTTCATCGCTCCCGACGGCGGCGGAAAGGATATTTTCGTTCACCACACCGCAATTTTGATGGACGGCTACAAGGCGCTAAAAGAAGGCCAAAGGGTGACATTCTCCGCAGCTCGCGGCGCGAAGGGTCTACAAGCCGAAGAGGTTGTGGTATCATAGTATCGAAATAGCTTGATGCGCGAGGCATGAGGACAACCGAACTCCTAAAACGGTAGCTGAGCGCGGACGGCACAATTGAAAGTATCACCATGAAGTTTGCAGCGTGATCGCCCGGAGCGCGTGACTCCCACCAAAAAACGTAGCGATAAACCGGCGACGGAATGGCGACAGCAACTCATTTCACTTGAGGTGTATCGCTATGGCAGCCGGTAATAACGCGCAAACAATTGCGTCGCAACTTGAATATGTTCGCCCAGAACTTGAGGAATCGTTCCTCGTCTCGGCGAAATTGTGGTCGCGCATTCAGCAGCGCACCGATATTAAACCCGTTTCGTCTCGTACCAGCCGCATTCCGTTCACTCCGATTCAGGCTGGCGACTTCGGCCAGATGGACCCGGACGGCGGCGGCCTCGGCGTGGGCAACGCCCCGATTGAAGTTCCTGGCGCTCTGTCCTGCGTCTACTTCCGGCAGGGCGGAGCCTACACCGCTCAGTCGGACTGGGCAACCGATTCGGACGAAAAGGCCATCAAGAGGTTTGTCGCCTATACGCAGGACATGGTTTCCCGCACTTTCGCGGGATTCATGGACGCCGTGGCACAAGGCGACGGATCGAATACGCTGGATACCATCGTCACCGTCGGCACGAACTATCTGGTCGTCAACAATGCCAACTTCTTCCAGTCTCAACAGAAAATCGATATTTACTCTGCCCTGACTGGCGTGGCTGGGTTTGTGGCGACCGTCCAGATTCAGACGGTGGACATTGCCAACACTACGCTCTGGCTGACCGCCGCGGTACCGGCGGGCGTGAACCAGAACTACTTCCTTCTGGTGACCGGCTCGGCTGGCCTCGCAAATTCCGGCCTGCTCGGGCTGCGCTACTACCAGCAAGGCGGCAACGCGGGCAACTACATGAACATCCTGCGGAGTTCCTTCCCTGGCATGTTCTCGACGCCCTACATTCCCGCCAACGGTGCTCTGACACCCTCCATCGTTCGCGCCATGCTGGGCCAGATCATTCTGGCGAAGGGCGAGGATGAGGCTGAGGAGTCCGACCTGGTTGTTCACATGAACGTGGACATGGACGCCGCGTGGGAAAACAACGCGCTTCTGGTGCAGCGTGTGGACATCGAAGGCGGCAAGCGCGGCGAGTCGGCAGACATGCTGGCGAAACGTGCTCCTGGAACCGTGGCCGGTTACGAAAAGCTGCTCAATCCCCGCGCTCTTCCGGGCTTGATCGACTTCCTTGCCCTCAAGCACTGGTTCCGGCTCGAAGCCAAAGCTCTTGACCTTTACGACGTGGACGGCCAAACAGTCTTCCCGGCGTATGCGGCTGATGGTTCTGTCGCAACCAAGTCGATGTTCTGGCTGGTCATGGGCGCGCAGATCGGCAACGGGCAACCGAGGCTCGGAGCTTACATCCCCAACGTCACCATTCCTCGCAATTTCTTTGGGCATTGATTTTGTTGGACTTACTCTCTATATCAGTGTAGTATTTTGGTATGGAGGGTAAGTCTGAAATGCAAAAAGGAACGCGGCAAACCGAAGAGTCTAGAGCAAGGATTAGAGATGCTCGCAGTAGGCAACAATCCGCAATCATTGGCCGGTACGGCATCACTCGCGAATCGTATGATGCTGCCTTGGTCGCTGGTCTGCAATGGTGCCGAGTCTGTAAACAATTCCTTCATCCATCAGATTTCGGGATGGTCAAGGTTAGGTGTCTTTCATGTATCCGGGTGGTTTCAGAGCAGAGTCGCGCCAAACAGGAAGACGCGAAACGTCAAAAGCAGAATGAATATGCGCGTAATTGGCGGTCAACTAGAACGCTCGAACAGCGCCGATTCGATCTTGCGCGAAAATACAACGTCACCCTTGAATGGTACGATGAAACGCTTGCAGCGCAAGGTGGCCATTGTGCTCTTTGTCCATCTATTTGGGCGCATCAAGGTTCAGAAAAATTGCTTTTTGTCGATCACTGCCACAAAACCGGCAAAGCTCGCGGCATGCTTTGTGCGAAGTGCAACACGCATCTCGGAATTCTCGAAGCTGATCCAACGTGGCAGGATCGCGCTCTGGCCTATCTTGCAAAGTGAGGCACGATAATGGGCCTGGTTGAAATCAACGGCGGAGCGGGTCAGGTGCAGCACCATCCGACACCGATGGCCCGCTTCGGCAAGAACGACTTCGGCGAGAACCTGTGGCGCATCGTCTATACCGATTCGGTGCGCCGCATGATCGGCGGCAAATGGCCGGACGGACATGACGAGTACCGCTGGAAAAAGGTGTACGTCGGGCCGGAAGCCAAGGGTCGTTGGGTGCTCGAAAGATGGCGGTCAGCTTTTGAATTGACGCAATGCACGCCGGAGATGTACAACGCGCAATTCAAGGCTCCCGGATCGGAACTGCTCATCAACGGCCCTTATCCCTACCGCGGGGATTACGAAGAGGTTTGGGTCTTCACCGGCTCACCGGACGAAGTGAATATCGCCCGAATCATCGATTGGTCGAATCACCAGCAGGGTATGGGATTCGCTGAAAGGCACAGGCTCCGCAAGGAAGCGGCCGAGTATCAGGAAAAGTCAGAATCGGCGCAGAACATCGACAAGATGATCGACATTCAGCCCAATCCATGCGGCTCGATGATGATTAAGAAGCGCCGGCAGATCAAGTTATCTCCGGCACAGAAGTTCGGCAACCGGCTCCCATCGGATTTGGGATTCGGGCAGACAGCAGCGGTGTAAGGAATCGCAAACTGGCACTGGCACTGTAAGGAGACTTTATGGCGAGACGCATCATTCGGGCAGACGAGGCGGCAAAGAGAGTGGCCGAGGTACAGCGCGGCGAAAAACTGGCGGCTCCAGTGACGATTCCCAGTATTGAGCGGCTGATCCTCGAAAACACGGTGTACATCTTCAACGTGGGACCTTGGGCAAGAACGGTGTTCATGGGCTCGCTGGGCCGCAAGTTCATCCCTGGCGTGGCGGTCGGTTCTCCGATGGCATGGGAGCAGGACGAGAACCATCGCTGGATCCCGACCGAATTCATCGAGGAGGGCGCAGACCTAAAAGAGAGCTACGCCGCAATGGAGCCCCAGCCTGGCATCGTGCGTGAACCGCTCAAGGTGGACGAGTCCAAACGGATGAGGTGGTCGGACGAGGAAGAGGGAACCTACGTCGCAGATCAGATTCTTGGCGTTGGCATCGGGCATTCTCCCCAGAACTCTCTGAAGCGCATCGGCTGTTTCCGGGCCGCGGGGCCGATTCCGACCAAGAAGGAACTTGAGGACGCACGGGATCTTCTTCGGATCACCATGCTCGAATACGTCAAAGAAGCCCGCATGTATCACGCTCAGGGGCCGAAGTACGCCGACTTCATCCAGCCGGAGACGCACCACGTTTCCGCCCGCTGGCTGAATCTTGAGGATGAGGACTGGCTCGTTCGGCGCAACCCGGAACAGCGGTTGAAGTGCAAGGGATGCGGCGCTTTGGTCGATCCTGGCATTGCCACTTGCCCGAACGGTCACATCATGGATGCTCAACTTTATCGTGAATTCATGGCCGAACAGGAAGCGTTGAAGGGGAACTAATGGGCGTCATCTACCTACTGACGAATCTCGTCACTGGCCGGTATTACATCGGCCAGACGCGGGATTTTGCTAAAAGGAAACGACAGCACTTGCGTGCGAGGGGCGACCATGCCTATCCAATAAACCGCGCCATTCGCAAGTATGGAGCGCAGAACTTTGAATTCTATGTGCTGGGGGAAGCTCCGGTAGGCGAAGAATTGGACGATCTGGAACGGTTGTGGATCTGTCTATCGAACGCAACCGATAAAACTGTTGGATATAATCTTCGGCTGGGCGGAAGTGTTGCATCATTCAATGAAGAGACACGAGAGAGGATGCGAGCGGCCTGTAAATTGCGTCCTCCTCAGCTTCCCGAATCCCGTCGTAGGGCTGCTGAGTCGATGAGGGGCAGAAAATTTCCAGAACATTCGCTCCGCATGAAGGGCCGTCCCAAAAGTGCGGAAACGCGCAGAAGGCTCTCCGAGTCCTTGAAGGGCCATATTATCTCGGAGGAAACAAGAGCGAAGATTTCGACGACACTTCGAGCCAAAAACTTGTCCATGTCCGAGGACCATAAGGCAAAAGTATCTGCCGCCGCAAAGAAGAGATGGGAAGCATTTCGTGCGACTCGGAAAGGGGGATCTGATGCCATTTGCGCCAGTTAATTCTGCCCCTTATGACTCCGTGAACGACGTTATGAACGTCGCTAGGACTCGTCTAAATGACGCTATTCAGTCTCTCGGGGGCGATATCCTGCAGAATGTGCAGCCGTTTTCGCAGGCTATGTGCAATGCGGCGTGGCGGAGGCTTCAGGAGTATCTCGCCAACTTCGGGCACACGCGGGGCATCGACGAGTACACCATCACAGGCCTTCCTCCCGTGGCAACGCTCGATCCGGCTTCGCAATGCTGGCTGGATTGGACGGGTTACTTCGACGGCACGCAACTTTGGACGGCGTTTGCTCTGCCGCAGCAGTTCTATTCGCCGCTCAAGCTCTGGGAAAGAATCACGGGCCAGAATGCCTACTTTTGTCCGCTGGTTTGCCGCATGGATGGCTTGCCGGACGGCCCGAAGGGCTGGCGTAACGGCTTCTTCGAGTGGCGCAACGACCGGCTGTACATGCCAGGCTCGCAGAATTCTATGGATTTGCGGATTCGGTTTGCGCAGTTCTTCCCGGATTTCACGACTCAAGGCGCTACGCAGTGGTATCAGCAGCCGGTGCCGATTGCGCGTTGTCTTGATGCGCTGGCCGATTATATCTGCGTAGAAGCCTGCGATGGCAGGGACGACGTTGATTCGCAGACTTTCAAGACGCGCGCCGAGAAGGAAGCAAAACTGATTTTCAATCGGGATGTCAGGCTGAAACAGCGGTCGAATGTGCGCAGGCATCCGCGCTCTGGCCCACGCAACTCATACGCTTTTGGCGATTACGGGTACTAGGAGGAATCATGTCAGCAAAGGCAACGATCTCAGGCGTCATTTCCACGCCGGATACCACGCAGAAGCAGCTTTTCATCGACTTCACCGTTGCGTTGACCGGAAATTACGGCGGCGCGAACACGCATGGGGATACCCTCGACCTCACGGCGCTTGGGGATGCTCTGAAATCAACCGCTCTGCCGAATTGGGTGGAGTTCGAGGAATTCCCGGCATCTGGAACTGCCCCAAGTGGATATCTATTCGGCTACGCTGTCGGAACGACTCAGGCCAATGGCGTGCTCACGATCATGAACAACCTGACCGAGTACACCGAGGCAAGCGCATACTCATCCCCTCTACTGGCGGCTGTGATCCGTGGCCGGGCCTGGTTCCCGTCTGAAATCTGAGGGGGCGTACATGCCGGGGTTTCAGACGAAGGGCATCATTGAAGTCCCGCTAGAAACTTTCGGTGGGCGCGTCACGGAGATGGCTCCCACCGATCTCCCCGAAGGCGTGTCTCCCGACGAGCAGGACAACACTTACATCCCGGGCGCCGTTCTGACTCGTCCCTGCCTCGAACGAGTATTGTCGAACGCTCCTGCCAATACCACCTGCACTTATCAGAAATCCTTCGTTCTGCCTACGGGGTTGATCAGGAACCTATATCTATTCTCTAACGGCCAACTGTTCTGGGAAGACCCGATCAATGCACCGGGAATCGGCAATCTGCTGTTTACCTCGACGCCGGGCAGCTACGCCAAGTCAGCCACTGCGTTCGGGCGCGAATATATCGCTATCTCAGACGGTCTGCATGGGCAGGAGATGCCCCTACAGTGGGATGGCACATTCCTCGACAGGGTAACGCAGGACGGCCCCGGCGCTGTGCCAACGGTGCAATCTCTTGCGCCCACGCCAGCGCAGTTGGCGGCGTCCCCCAATACTCTAACGCGGAACAACAATACCGTCACAGCCAACACCGCGACTCCAGTCAACCCTCCGCTGCAGGTTGGCTATCAGGTGCAGATTTCCAACGTGCCGGACTCCAACTCGACAACCGTGAATCAGACCAGCACGTCTCCTGCCCCTTCCGGGCAGACTGGAGCGTCACCTTACTGGTCGTGGGATGGATCGCAGTGGCGCACGGATGTGTTTACTGGAACTACACCGTTGTCTGCATGGACATCATTTGGATACGGCTTCACTATTCCCTCCGATGCAACCATTTTAGGCGTGGAAGTGGAGTTTCAAGCTGGAACCCAGGGCGCATCGGCTTCGACCGTGGCTGGCGTCGCCCTCTGGAATAGTAGCGGTCAAATCGGCACAGCCAAGACGCCGGGCGCACCGATTCCTGAATCCCCAACCAATTTTTCTTACGGAGGGGCAGCCGATCTTTGGGGCGCATCGCTCACACCTTCGATTGTCAATGACCCGACATTCGGCTTTGCGTTTTCAGCCGCTCTCGGCAATCGCGTGTTCCTGTTTCCCGAAAACACGCCCTATACCATCGTTGTGTATTACACGCTCTCCGGTTCGGGCACTGTCGCCATTGTTGAATCCATCGTAATCGATAATGAAACTGCCCCTGGGCTGGCTCTGGTAACTACGACAGAGCCTCATGGTCTGGCACCGGAAGAGTACGTCTCAATTGTGGGAGTAGAGCCAGGGACAGTAGCCGATATCGCTGCGGCGGAATGGTCGGCAGGCATCACGACGATCACGACCAAGACGAATCACAATCTAACTCCCGGCTCTGTGGTGCAGGTTGCCTCGGTAGCGACTTCCACCTCTGGGACGACTTTCAGCTTTAATGGAACTTTCTCTGTTGTCTCGGTTCCTTCGCCCGATCAGATTTCCTATGGCCAGGTTCCCATTACCGCTACGGACCCGGACGTGATCAACGCCACGGCCAGCACTGGCAATATCGTACTTTCATGGCCGGTTCCCGATACTCCGACACCGAGCTATTTTCAGGTTGAATCGGCTCCCAGCCCAACCACTTTCTATGTCCCTATCAACTACTGCGATGGTACTTGGTCGACCGGAACCGTGGGCTTTATTTGGGAAGGAACCTTCTACGTCACCGCGGTGCTGAGCCCGACGCAGTTCCAATATCAGCAGTACGGGCCAAATGGGGCAACGACGGCCGTTGGGACTGCGACCCCGTTCGGGCAGGCTGCGCCCGGTTTTCACCTGATGCGCGTGAACTATGTTACCCGTCAGGGCTCCGTGCTGAAACCGAGCCCCTATGTGAAATTCATTGCCAACGGCGGCCAGTATCTCCAGATCACGGATATCCCCAAGGGACCGACGAATATCGTAGCGCGGATTTTGGAGTTCACCGGTGCGGACGGAGCCTTCTTCTTCTATCTCCCCGTGGCACCGCAGGTCAATGGGCAGGTAGTCGGCAAAGCAACACAGATCAACGACAACACGACCACATCAGTGCTTTTGGATTTCTCAGACAACTCGCTTTTTGGGGGCTTGGCAACTTCGATTCCCGGCAACGACCTGATCTCGCAGATTATTTTGGATGGCGCTGTGGGATTTGGACAGTACGCTACACGCCTTACTACACGCCTTATTACCTATGGGCAGCGCAACCGCGTCCAGAATTTCCTCAACATGGGATTCGACGCCGATCCGGCGGGTGCCACTACGCCGCAGGGATGGACACTGGCGACTCCTTCTGTGGGAACGAATATAGGGGTAACGGTTAGTCTTGCTGGGCGTCCTAACACGCAGTGGCAAATGACATCCGGCACTCATCAAGATGGTGGCTTTATCTCGCAGTCAGCCTATCTCGACGCCTACGGAAACCCAATTCTTCAGCCAAACACGCTTTACAAGGTCCGGGCATGGTTCAAGCCTGACGGAATAGGATTGGGGTTTCCGGGGGCTGTTGTCTCACTTTTCACGAGTTTGGGCGGATTTAGCACGATAGCTACGTTCCCAAATTCCGCGATGAACGTGAATGGTTCTTATCTTGAAGCGACTTTCGCCGCCAAGACGCCCGCAGCAATTCCGGTTAACCTGCAAATTGGCATGGCAGGAAGTGTGCTTGTCGGCGCGCCGGCAAATATCGTCGCCGATGAAGTTTCCGTGATCCCGGTTCAAACGCCCTATCTCGATGGGGTTCTTTTCGGCTCCTACGGAAACAATCCAGAGGGCATCGACGGCGTAACGAGCAAGTTCGGGCCGGTCACGGACACGCGCAAAGTGATGGATTTTGGCGTCATGCGAGAGACGCTCTACATGCTGACGCAAGAGCCTTCGGGCAGGCTGCACGAGACGACCGACAACGGCACCACGGTACCCTCTGGATGGACGGTGAACGAGGTAGGAGCGAACTGCGGGGCGCTTTCGGCATTTTCCCTTACCAAGTCGCAGGCGGATGACACAGCGGCTTCAGGCGGTGAAGAATGGATGGCCTGGGCGTCGCTATCCGGGGCGCGTATCTTCGGCGGGGCCTATCCAGACAAGATTTCGCAGGAGATTCAGCCCGATTGGGAGCAAATCAACCAAGCGGCGGCTCAGACGGTCTGGTGCGTGAACGATCCTGTCGAGAGAGCGCTATACTTTGGCGTGCCGATGGGCGTTGCAACGGCTCCGAGCAAGCTCCTGTTCATGTCCTACCGGAACCTCGATTCGGCGGCGGCAATCGCGGGAGCACCGCCCATCCGGGTGGGATTTTCGGGAAGGCTCATCGTCACCGACAATAACCGCAAATGGTCGCTCTGGAACATGAGCATGAATGGCGCGGCGCTGATGTACCGGGAGGCTGGGAATCTGTCCCTTGTGCTCGGCGGCGGCAACGGCGTAACTCCCGGCGTGGGCGGCTATGGAAATGTGTATACGCTCAATCCGAGCAAATATACCGACGACGACTATGGGCTGGTGTCGAGCTATTACTACACCTACGGGTTCGTCAATAGGGGCAGTGAGCAGCAATTGCAGGTCGGCAGCCATCAAAAAGGCTTCTTCGGAGTTCTGGCGACGGTGACGTGGCCGGCGGGGACAATGCTCGTGCAAGTCGCGCCGAACAACCCCGCGAATATCTGGCCGCTTTCCTGCGAGCGCACGGTGAGCCAACCGAACATCGATTTGCAGTGGGGCGGCGGTGGAATGATTATTGCACGGGGAAGCCGTTTCTTCCTCAAGTTCTCGTCCGTGCCCTTGGCCGAACAGACAGACAATGCGTACTATTTGCAGATGGTGACAGTGGCTTTGATTCCGACTAGACTAAAGACGAGGGGTGCAGCACAATGAACATTGTCGATTTCGGAATGAAAAATCACGGTGCAGGAATTCTGGATTCATTCACGCGGACAAAGAAAAGAGCGATGGTCAACGTATCCAAGGCATTTTTGCCCGGTATGAAGGTCACAGCATATCGAATTCACCCTAAACCCCGCGGTTGGGAAAAACTAGCCGAGCTTACCATTGCCGAGATTCCGGAAGATCGACGTGGATTTACGACGAACGAATTGATCTTCACAGAACCTCTGCCGAAAAACATCCGAACTGGAGATGTGCTGATGTACGAGCAGTCAATTCCTCCGATTGAAAAGCTGATCGAAGTATGCCACTGAAAATTCGCAATCTCGACTATCTCCGAACAACCGACCCTTCTACGGCTGGGAAGGAGTACGGTGGGCGGTTGTACGAAGCGATGCAGGACTTGAATTCCGCCGTGTCGAACCATTTGCAGCAGACCAACGGAAATGCGACCGGAGAACCACAGCCTCCGCCGTCGCCGATGGGCATTCAGGTGACGGCCCGCGACGGTTACGCACACATTGCATTGAACGATCAAGGACCACTTTACCGGGGCGTCCAGTATTGGGTGCAGCACGCCTCCAATCCGAACTTTACGGACGCGATCCACACGCAGGCGTCTGGTACAGAACTACGGAATCACACCGAGTTCATCGGGAACCAAACTCGTTACTTTCGGGCGTACAAGTCCTATGCGGCGTCAGGGCCAAGCGAGCCTGTCATTCACGGCGGAGCAACGCCGATTGCAGTGCAGGGAGGGGGTAGCATCACGGGGCCGCTGTTTCTATCGCCGCAGGGCACAGGAACGGGGCCAGCGGCCGGGGCCGTCTCTGGACCAGGCCCTGTACCATTTAGAAGCTCAACAGGACAGCCGCCAGTGAGATAAAATGTTCCACGTTTGTTTCGGTGGTACACTTCGAATATGAATTGCTCACTTTGTTCAAACCCTCGAAGAAAGTCTGGGCGTTACTGCAAACAGCATCATGCGGCTGCCATGCGAAATTTCCGGAGAACTCATCCTTTGACTGTAGATCAACGCAAAAAGATGAATTGCCGGTCTTATGCGAATGTGTATCAACGGCGCGGAAAACTAACGCGGTTGCCGTGTATGGATTATGGAAGCAGGGAAGCTGAAAAGCATCACGAGGACTATTCCAAACCCTTGGATGTTATTTGGCTCTGTCGCGGGTGCCATCTCCGGCGCCACAAGGGTGCGCTTTGATCCGGACCCGGCAGGATTCTGATCGGGCCGAACTAGCAAAGTTGTATGGTGGGGAAGTTCCAACGCTTGCGTATGAACGGGTTATGGTGGAGGATGGGCAGATTGTAGCCCATGCAGGAATCAGGATGGTTCCGGAGGCGGTTTTGGTGATTGCACCTGGGCATCCAGCCGCCAGAATGAGGCGTCTTCGAATACTACAAGGGGAATTATTACGATACGTGAACGAAACGGGCTTCAAGAGGATCATTGCTCTCGTCGCGCCGAAGATAGAAAGAGCCTTTTTACGGAGGCTGAAGTCTTTGGGATGGAAAGAGGGCTACCAATCAGCCGTCTTTCTCGCGGAGGACGCACATGACGATGGGAACGGCAGCGAAGAACGGTGACCTCGCCAATTCCGGCACAGGCCAATCCATCGCGCAGACAGGGATCAATAACGCCAATTCCCTTTATGGAACTCTGAGCCCTACGCTCTCCACGATGGCGACCAACCCGCAGGGCATCAATCCAGCGGACATGGCGAAAATCCAGACATCTAATATGCAGACGGCCGGAGGTGCCAACGCTGGCGCTGTCGGGCAAGGTTCGCTTCTCTCGGCGCGCACAAAGAACGCTGGAACGGCAGACGCGGCGATTGCGAAGAGCGGCGAAGCGGCAAGCCAGAATCTCTCGAAGGCCAATCTCCAGGCCCAGAATGAGAACGTGAACCTCAAGCAGAAACAGCAGCAAGAGGGATTGCAAGGCTTGAACTCGCTCTACGGGGCCAATAGCCGCGAGGCTCTGGGCGGTTTGGAGGCGTCGAATACGGCGCTCAAGAACGAGGCCACGGCTCCGCAATCGTTCTGGCAGAAGTATTTGCAGAGCCTTGGCGAGGGCGCAATGAACAATATAGTCGGTCAGGCTGGGACCGCCGTAAGCAAGATCGGTTCTGGCGACATCGGGTGGTAAATGGGCAGCTTCAACTTCAATCCGATTCTCAGCGAGATTCAGTCGCATATGGCTGCGATGAGTCCGGGCGCTCAGGCTGCGGTAAAGATGGCGAATCCGTCGTTACCTTCGCCTGAAGCGAACGCAGCGGCCACGGCTCCGTCTGTATTGCCTCCGGGGATGCTCTTGCCTCATCCTGACGCCGGTCCGCCTCCGGGAAACATCGTCATGCCAGAGAGCGCACCCGCATTGATGCCGGCACAGCAACCTAACGTGACTGCTCCACGCGGAACAATCGAGGGCGACACGAACGCGCGGGGTGCGCTACTGGGGAAAAAACCGGGGTGGGAGAATCTTTACTCCGACGTGACTAATTCCCGTCTCGGCCAGGCACATCCTCTTGCTGGAAAATTGCTCGGCGGAGCGGCGGAAGTAGGCGGCTTTCTCGGCAATACGCTGGCAAATGCTGCTCCCGGCATTGGGCGCGAGATTCCCGGCACAACCCTGAATCACAACATGCTCTTGGGGCAAGCCAACACCGCGCTCACGCAGGATGTAGGCAACGCGCAGAAAGAGGCGCAGACTGCCAGCGAGAACGCGACGGCGCAGAAAACCGAAGCGGAGACGCCGGAGGTTGTGCCGGAAGCAGAGGCGCGGATTGGGCAGGAAAATGCAACCGCTGGACATGAGAACGCAGAGACTGCCAACCTCCAGAACCCGCCTGCGAAGTTCGAGGAAACACCCGCTGGCCCGATGATGATTCACCCGGACGGCACCGCACAGCATGTCACGGTGGATGGCAAGCCAATCGGCGCGCCCATAAAGCTCACCTATCAGACAGTGGATGCGGCAGATGGGCCTCACGTTTACGGCGTCAACGAGCAGGGCCAAAAGGTCGTAGACCTCGGAAAGCACTACGAGCGGCCCGCTGTGAACGTAAACGCGGGAGAGAAGAACCTGTGGTCCGTGCCGCAACCAGATGGCTCGAAAAAGGTTGTAGAGCTTCATCCCGGCGACAAGATACCTTCTGGCGCCGTATCGCTTGCCGGCCAGAGTCAGCAGAACTCGAAAGAGGGAAGCGCCGATGCGCCGACAATCTCTGCGCTCAAGTTCGCAAACGATTATTTGAAAGGCGGTCAGTACACAGGACCGTCTGACGAGGCGTTGCAGGACCAATTTTTTCAGATGGCAAAGCCCTCAACCGGCTTCCGCATGAATCAGGCGCAGATTGACCAGTTGCACCGTATGCAAAGCTGGGTTAACAGCGCAAAAGGAGCCGCTTACCATGCGCAGACTGGCACATGGTTTTCTCCAGAACAGCGCAAGGAAATCGTGCAGACGATGAACGACCTTGGAAAGTCGAAGGGGATTCAGGTTCCCGGCGATAATTCTAGCGGCCCGACGCCCGGAACGGTGGAAAACGGCTACCGCTTCAAAGGGGGCGATCCGGGCAAGCAGGAAAACTGGGTGAAACAATGAGCACCCCGGCGATGCCATGGTCGAAGTACGCGGCACAGGCAGCCCCGGCTGCGAGCGAAGGGCCATGGAGCAAATACACCTCCGCTGGCGAAGGCCAAGGCTCGTCCCCAAATTACCCAGCCGGAACCGAAGTAGTTAATCCCACCGCCGGACAGATCGGCACAGGCGTACTGCGCGAAGGAGCCAACTTGCTCTCAGGTGCTCACGCCTTCGGGCGCAAGGCGCTTGAGATGATTCCTGGCGTGAGCGGTTCCCAATTCGATCAAGCGATGCAGCGCCATCAGGCGCAACTTGACGAACTTGCAAAGCCTGCGAATCTGGGCGAAGCGATGGGACGCACAGGCGGCGAGATGGCGTCTTATCTGCTTCCCGCCAAGGCTGAATCGATGGCGGCTGAGGGCGCGGAGCATCTTCCCGGCCTACTTCGCCCATTGGCCCGTATCGGAACGTCCGCAGTCAGCAACGCGGCAATAAGCGGGATGAACCGTGAGCCTGTCGGCACTGGCGCGGCGGTTGGCGCCGGCATGAGTGCGTTCGGGGAAGGCGGAAGATTGCTGGCTAACCCGCTCATGCGCTCTGCGATCCCCGGAAAAATCAGCAGCGATACTGCCAACGCACTGCTTAACGAAACGCGGGGAATCCGCCCGTCAACGGTTCTCAGGAATACAGAGGAAAGAATCGGGCAGGCTGGAAGGGACTTAGACACTTCTGTGAATAACGTTAATGTGCGGCCCGCTCCACGCATCGCGGGATTCTTGATGCCTCCTCAAGAAGAAATTCCGCTCGCTCCCGCACCTGCACCGCGCAATCCGAGGATGCACCCGATGGCGTTTGACGCGACAGTGAACCCAGAGGAACCCAACGAACCGCGTTCCGGAAACCCGATGGCGGACGTTTCCGAGTATCCCGGAATCAATCCGCACTATCTGAGCGGGTCGGAACATCCGGAGTTATCTGGGCGTGTCACGCCGCTCCAGAACCCAGAACAGGTTACTACTCGGATGGGAACAATGCTGCGTCGTCCAGAAATGAGCGCATCAATCCCGCCTTCCACAGAACCCAATCGCATCGTTTCTACCGCTGCGGCTCTGAGGCCAGCGGAAACGGCGCTGAGCACCGCTTCTCGACAGCGTGTTCCCGGTGATGTAGATCAAATTCAGAATCTTGTAGATTTTCTGCGCGGGCATGGCGACTACGGACCCGAGCGTCCAGAGATGCTAACCCCCCAAGAGGCGCTTGACGCACGCCGCGGGTTCGGGAAGAACTTTGTATCCAATAGGCAATGGACCCAGGTCGTCAACAGCGCGCCGCTTGCGGCTGCAAAAGAAGGATATGGCGGACTGACTTCCGAACTCCATGCAAAAGTTCCCGGCGCGGTAGAAGCGGATGAAATGATGCACAATCTCATCCCCGCTCGAACTGGCCTGCGTACCCTCGTCCGTGATGATCCGTCAGTGGCAGGTAATGTCATGGGGCGCGTAGGGGCAAGAACCGGAGCGTTGACCAGCGCGGCGATGGGTGCGGCTGGCGGTGCGAGATCGGCGGGCTTGCCGGGCATGATCGCCGGTGGGGCGGCCGGATTGCTTGCGCCGGAAATTGCCAGCGCGCCCGCTGCTAAGATCGCAATGGCGAGAGCGTTGTATTCGCCGGTTACGCCGCTGATCGGAAGAGCGATAGCAACCCCGGCAATCGATCATCTGATGGAGTATCTCAGACAAAAACGCACAGGAGAGCAAGAGCAATGAGACAGATAGAACCGAAAAGCGTAGCGCGGGGCCAATCTCGCTCCTGCCACACTTCGATGATCGGGAGGGCGAGCGCGAGAAAGATGCAAATGGCTGCGATGATTATCAGCATCGTTGCCATTATACTCCCATCGCTCGCCGCGCAGAATATCCGCTGGGATCTTCCCATCACGACAGTACAGGCGCAGGGCGGCAATCTGCTTCCTGTCTACGCCATTCCCGGCGCGGGCGTGACGTTCTATTCGTGCTCTGGATCGACTTGCACGACGCTGGCGACGACCTACATTTCAGCCACAAGCGCAACAACTTGCCCGACATCGCCCACGCCGATGCAGGTTGTTTTGAACGGCTCATCTACCTGCGTTTTGAGCGCTGACCCTTATGGGAATATGGGAGGCTGGTTTCAGCCGGGGCAGTACATGGCGACTATCACGGCGCAGGGGAATAGCTATAACTACTTCTTCACCATCAGCACAGGAACCAGCAGCATCCCTGCAATCGATGTGCGTTCCTTTGGCGCTGTCGGCGATTGCTCGACAGACGACACGGCGGCGATTCAGGCGGCAATCAACGCCGGTTCCTGTACTCTGCACAATGTCTATGCGCCCGCTACCGCGGTTGGCAAGTGCTACAAGGTATCTACGCTCTACTTCAACTACGACGCTACGAACAATCCCGGATTCTGCAACCCAGTGACAAGCACTTTCGCGCAAGGCGGCGGCTTCAAATTCTACGGCGACGGACATAGTGTTCATGCTCTGACGCCTACGGTCTCGGCCTACGGAACCAACATTGTTTCGACTAGCACTACAGTTCCGGCACTGCAAATGCTTTATGGAGTCACCTGGGACGGCAACACCAACGACTGGCCCTGGCAGTATAGCGCCATGTCGATTGAGGATATGAACATCTACGCCGCCAACTCCTCAGCCGTAGTGTGGTGGCAGGGGAACGGAGTGTCGAACCTCAAGCGCGTTTCGGTTACTCAAGGCGGGAGCGGGCACGGTCTGGTTTGCGAGAATTGCTACTCCGGGGATGAGATCGAGCAGATCGTGGCGAATAACTCAAATGCTAGTATTGTTTCAGGCAGCACAGGCATC
>Ga0187889_10001416_pt1 | contig 25634 bp, 25 predicted proteins | sample June2016WEW_7_10_2_FD_132992 | JGI IMG/M metagenome (GOLD analysis project Ga0187889, IMG submission 132992) | Peatland microbial communities from SPRUCE experiment site at the Marcell Experimental Forest, Minnesota, USA - June2016WEW_7_100 | ecosystem: Environmental > Terrestrial > Soil >... | reverse complement strand
CGGACGGCGCTCTCCCTCCTCGTGGCCGAGGAGCTTCGGCTTCCCCTCTCCTCGGTCGAGCTCACAATGGGCGACACGGACCTCTGTCCGTGGGACATGGGGACGTTCGGAAGCCGGTCGATGCCCGACGCCGGGGAGCATCTTCGGTTAACGGGAGCCGCGACCCGAACCTTCCTCACCGAGCTCGCGGCGGTCCGGCTTAGCGCCGCGCCGACGGAGGTGGAGCTCGCGGAGGGAACCGCCAAGGCCCGGGATTCGGGCCGGTCGGTCCGCTACGGCGAGCTCGTGAAGGGACTCCGTCGCGTGGAATTGGTCCCGTCGGACGCGAAACCCAACCCGCCATCGAAATGGACGCGGGCCGGACGCCCGGCCCAGGACGTAGGTGCCCGAGAGGTCGTGACTGGAAATCGTCGGTACACTTCGGACCTTCACATCCCGGGGATGTTGCACGGGAAGGTACTCTTCCCTCCGTCCTGCGGAGCGAAGCTGCGGAGCGTTGACCTCTCCCGCGCCCAGGCTCTTCCCGGGGTGACGGCAATCCACGAAGGCGACCTCGTGGCGGTCGCCGCCCCGGACCTACGGATGGCCTTCGCGGCCCTGAAGGCGCTTCGAGCCGAGTGGGAGGCGACTCCCCAGCCTTCCGAGAAGGAGATCGTCGAGTACCTGCGACACCACCCGGTCGAGGGGGAGGACTTCTGGGACATGGTCCACCACGAGACGGGAGACGTCGGCGCGGCGTTCGGCTCCGCCCCGGTCTCACTCCGCGAGACCTACACTACCGCCTACATCGCCCACGCTCCGATGGAGACCCGCGCCGTCCTCGCTTCCTGGGAGGACGGGCGTCTCACGGTCTGGTTGGGAACCCAGACGCCGTTCCGCGCCCGAGAGGCCGTTTCGGACGCGCTCGAGCTCTCTCCCTCGAACGTTCGCATCATCGTCCCACCGACCGGGTCCGGCTTCGGAGGCAAGCACACCTCCGACCTGGCCGTGGCGGCCGCCCGACTCGCCAAGGCCGCGGGGCATCCGGTCCGGGTCGTGTTCAGCCGAGAGGAAGAGTTCACGCAGGCCTATTTCCGACCCATGGCGGTGGTCGACATCCGGTCGGCGGCGGAGCAGGACGGGACCCTCACAGCCTGGGAGTTCCACGTCCTGAACGCCGGCGCGTCGGCCGCTCGCCTTCCCTACCGGGTGGCGAACCAGAAGATCGACAACCAACCTTCCGATTCTCCGCTCTCCCAAGCCTCCTATCGCGCGCTCGCGGCGACCGCGAACAACTTCGCTCGCGAGTCGCACCTCGACGAGGTCGCGGCCCGGGTCGGTGCCGACCCGGTCGAGTACCGACTCCGCCACCTTGCGGACGACCGGCTGGCCACGGTGTTGCGCACCGTCGCCGAGCGAGCGGGATGGAGCCCCCGCCCGGCGCCGGCCGCTTCGGGGAGCGGCCGCGGCATCGCGGTAGGGCTCGAGAAAGAGGGGCGTGTCGCCACGTTCGCGGAGGTCCGGGTTCCCGAGGACCGGCACCTCGAGGTCGTCCGGATCGTCACCGGGTTCTAGTGCGGCGCCATCGTGCACCCGACCAACCTTCGAAGCCAGGTCGAGGGAGGGACGGTCATGGCCATGGGCGGCGCCCTCTTCGAAGCGATCCATTTCGAGAACGGCCGCATCCTGAACCCGAGCTTCTCACGGTACCGGGTCCCACGGTTCCGCGATATCCCTCCGATCGAGGTAATCCTGCTCGACCGACCGGACCTTCCTTCGCAGGGAGGCGGGGAGACCCCGCTCATCGCGGTCGCCCCGGCGATCGCGAACGCGATCTACGATGCCACGGGGAAACGCCTGCGCTCGCTACCGTTGACCCCGGACGGGACCGTGCCCTGAGGCACCGACCCCCGGCACAACGAGTCCGCGCACCTCGACCGGGCGCTCTCCGTACCTGAGACGCGTTCTAGAAGAGGAACACGGTGACGATGATGAGCACGACGACCGCGGCTACCAGAATCTTCATCCACGAAAGGAGGCCCGCCGTGTTCTGCTCGATCCGTTGGAGCGTGTAGTTTGGGTCGGTCGGCGTGGGGGGCTGTGGCGTCTGTGACCAGGGCAACGAGCCGCTCATAGTGGCGTGGCTTACTCCCGGGCCACTTAAGGCTGCCCGAGGCCGCGTTGCCGACCCATTCTCCGATAGTGATAGTCTAGCGAGCTTCCTCGGGCGAGTCTCCTTAGGCTGCGAAGGCGACGGCCAGGACCCCTACGGATACGACAAAGGCGAGGCTCGCCCAATAGGCCCCACGCCAAAGCCCGCGGGAGGCCTCCGACCCTATCACACGGGAATCCGATGTGAGTCGACCCAGGAAGATTCCCGGAACCACGAGAATGAACACCATCGCGACCATCAGCGCGAGCACGAGCGTCACGAGCTGGGGGAAGAGCAGCGGCACGAAGACGGCCGGGATGCTCTCCCCGGCATAGATCCAGATGACGCTCTTCGGCGAGAGGCCCAACGCCTCGGTCACTCCCCAGGCGCTTCCGAGAGAGATTACGACCAGCGCGAGGAACGCCGCGGCGACGAGCCCGGCTCCTAGTGCGTACGTGGCGTACTGCCCGAGGCCGGCGGTCAGCGCCGCGGAGAAGCCGGCCCCCGTCGCGAACGTGAAGGCTCCGCCCACGTCCGCCCCGATCATGACTACCACGACCATCAGCGCTTCACTGACGAGGGCGCCCAAGAGCGTCGATCGTCGAGAGATCCGAACCGAGGTCCCTTTCGTGGCGGTCGCCGAGGATTGGAAGTACAGCATGAACGGCATCACAACGGCCCCTGCGTTGGCCGCGAGCAGGAGGAAGAACGAAGGCGAGGTCGAGCCCGCTAGCAGCGGGTAGGGTAGGAGCCCCCGGTGGAACGCCACCACCGCCAACGACACCACGACGCCCGCCGAGATGGCGATGAGGACGCGTTCGACCCAGGCGTAGTGGCCCCGAGCGACCAGGCCGATGTGGGCCAGGAACGCGAGCGGAAGGGACACGATCGGTGGGATTCCGAACAGGCTCAGGCCGAGGGCGATTCCCGCGTACTCGGCGATGTAGGTCAGGACATCGGCTACGGCCATGGAAATGGCCGCGGTCGAGGCCACCTTGGGAGGGAAGCGCTCCCGCGTGAGCTGTCCCAGTCCTTTGCCGGAGACGGCGCCGAGTCGGCCCGACGCCTCTTGAATGAAGAAGAGGGGAACCGTGAGGACGACGAGGAACCAGATGAATTCGTACCGGTAGCTCGCCCCGGAAGCGAGCGCCGTCAGGATACTGGCCGCGTCCACGTCGGCGATCATGACGAGCCACGCGGGTCCTCCCCGCCACCTTCGCGGGGCTCGCAGGTGGCGGGATAGGGCGGGTAGGGTCAGGTTCCCCCGGGTTGAGGCAGGTGCGTCCGGGGGAGGCGGGTTGCTGCTATCCATCTCCCGTTAGGCGAGTGAATGCCGTCCATAAGCGCTCGGGTTCTGCTTCCCCGGTTCCGTTTGGGGTGTCCGACTCCTCAGCATCCGCAGGGTGGGCCCTTGGTCGAGCGAAGGGTGAGGTTCCTCACGATGCCTTCCCCGACCAGGACGCTCCAACGTCGCCCCGCGGCGTTATGATGTCCCCCGGAGTGCCGACTCCCACCGTTCCGAGAGGATACCATCATGGCAGTAACCCCAAGGAAGCGCCCGTCGGCCGCCGGAAAGAAGCGGCACCACAAGGACCGTCAACGCAGAATCGCCGCCCGCCGCCGTCAAGTTCCGTTGGGAGGAAACCGGGCTCGCCGCTGACGGTCGTCGCTCTCTGACCGGGTGGTTACTCCTGGGATTCTCCCGGTCCCCGGGAGTGCGTCGCCACTTGCCGGTCGGTCTTCGCCCCGGTCTCCGGTTAGTGATTCCTCGAACGAACTCGGGAGGGGCCACCGGACGCGGGGTTTATGACGACGAGGCGATTCCCCATTGTGTCCGGCTCGCACTTCATCGATGCGGTCGAAGTGATCGCCTGCATCGCATTCGTCGTCGCAGGATTCGCACTCTACGCTTCCTGTAACGGAGGGAACTCCCTCATCCTCTTCGGGGTCGCGGTCGCGATCCTGGGCGCCTTGCTGTACCGCACCGGAGCGTGGGCGACGATCATCCCCTTCGCGATCATCACGCTCTGCCTCATCGGGGGAGGCTGGTACGGAGTGACGGTCGCCGGCTGTTCCCTCTAAATCGACGCGCTCGCACGGTATCCCCACCCGTCCTCCCGGGGCGGAACCGAAGGAACCTGGAGCGGGCCAGGCGAAGAGCCTATTCGCCAGGGCAGAGTGGGGAGGCCAATGTCGACCGGCGTTCCCCCGAAGACCTTTGTTTCCGACCTGCGGCCGGGGCGCGTGGCGACCTTCGAGGCGACCGTTGAGAAGCTCGAGCCCATCCGGTAGGTCGAGCAGCGGGCCGGGGGCCGCAAGAAGGTGCGGAACGCCGTCCTCAAGGACGGGACGGGCGAGATCTCGTTCGTGCTCTGGGGCGACGAGGTAGAGCTGGTCGCCGAGGGAGAGAAGGTCCGTATCGTCGACGGCTGGGTGAAGGATTACAAAGGCCGACCGCAGGTCTCCCTCGGTAGAACAGGCAGGCTCGAGAAGGGGTAGCGCTGGGACCGCGTCACGGAGGAATGCGATAGCGGCCCCTCCTCCCCCCTCGACGGAAGAAAGCTCCTAATCGGGACCGGTGGTTCCGCGCGTCGTGAGGCGAAGAGCGGACCCCCTCAGCCGAAGCCAGCATCGGAGGATCGCCGCGGACCTGTTCAACTACACCTGGTCGCTCCTGGACCAGAAGGAACGTAGCCCGGAGGAGGCGGACGAGCTGCTCCACGCGGCCCACGCCTCGCGCTATCACTGGGGCCACGCGGGAACGCCCCTCAACCGCTCGGTCGGGGAATGGCAGATTTCTCGGGTCTACTCAGTCTTGGGCCGGGCCGAGCCGGCCCTATACCACGGTCGCCGAGCCCTCGAGACGGCTCGCCGACACCGATTGGGTCGCTTCTACCTTGCGTACGCGTACGAGGCCTTGGCGCGCGCGGCCGCTGTGGCGGGGCAGCGTCGAGCTCGGGACCGCTATCTCCGAGAGGCCCGACGGGTAGGAGCGAAGGTACGCGACCGGGACGACCGACGCATGCTGTTGGAAGACCTGACCACGATTCCCTGATCCGACGGTCGGTCGGCCCACCCCTCGCTTCCGGTGATCCTCGGCCGGAGAGGTGCGTGGGGCTCAGGTGCGGGAGCCTCGGAGGAACTGGCTCGGTGCCCGTTGGATGAGGTCGTCGAGAAGGGAAGCGACACCCTTCGTGACGGGGACCCCATGGCCCGGGAGCAGGACCTCCACATCCAGGGCCCGGAGCCGATCTAAGGACTGCACCGCTTGGCCCAAGTTCGCGGCGTACTTCGCGGCGGGGAGCGTAAGCTGTCCCTTCCGCTCGACCACGGAATCCCCCGAGAAGAGGATCTTCCGGGCCGGATGGTAGAAGGCTACTTCTCCCGGAGTGTGTCCCGGCACGTGGACGACGCGTAAGGGCCCGACCCGGTCCCCGTCTTTCAACACGATCGCGACCGGAGCGGGGCAGGTCCGGACGAAGAGGCGCATCATCAGGGGCATGCGAGGCTTCGTCCGCCCGTCGACGAAGGGGGCGTCGTCGGCGTGACAGGCGAGAGGCACCGACGCGTTCTCGAGCAGGTAGGCCGCCCCTCCCATGTGGTCCAAGTGGTGGTGGGTCAGGAGCACCTTCCCCACGCGGGCTAGAGGCACGTTGGCCTTCCGGAACGCCCGGACAATCGGCTTGGCGGTCCGAGAGAAGCCGGTGTCGATGAGGTAGGTCTCCTCCCCCTCGCGGTACGTATAGATGTTCACGAAGCCGCCGGGGATCCAGCCGACGCTGTCGACGACCGCCGCTCCCACCGAGCCCCCCGACGCCTTCGCCATACTCGCCTCCTACCCGCTCGCAGTCCGTCGTCGACCAAAGCCTTCTAGGGCGACCATCGAACGGAGCGGCCCAGCGGTTAGGCCGTCGGGCCGAGGGTGGCGGGGTCCCAGGCCACGAACCGCGTGGTCCGGGGTCGCGTCCAGAACGAGGGGTCGATTGGGTGCTCCGCGTGGAGCCGACGGATGATCTCGGCATGGACCTCGGGAGGGACCTGTTCCCGGCCGAACATCATCGCTCCCCACCGAGCGGCCCGCTCCTCGGCGGTGAGGTCTGTCGGGGGTGGTCGGGAAACGAGCCGAACGGATTTCGGAGGCGCGATCGCAGAGAGCTCCTCCAGGGTGTGCCAGTACCTTTTCCCTCGCGGGGGCAGCGGATGGCCGAGTTCCGCGGCCAGCTCACGGTACCGCGCGCGTCGATCTTGCCATGCGCTGGTGGGCTGTCGCTCGAACCATTCGGGGAGCTGTACAACGACCTCACGGCGAGCCACTCGACCGAGCTCCCCGAGCACCGGACGCGGGTCGGGAAGCAGCTGAAGGACGTGGGCCATGAAGGCCGCGTCGACCACCTTGTCCGAGAGGGGCAGGTGGAGGATATCCGCCCGAACGAGCGTCGCGATCCCCTTAGCGCGGGCCCGTCGCATCATGGCGAGAGAAAGGTCGACCCCGACGACCTCGAAATCGCGAGCGCGCAATGGGACGGCAAAGCGTCCGGTCCCCACCCCCGCGTCCAGGACCGTTCGGCAACCGACGAGCAACCCGGCCAGCGCCTGAAGTTCCTCTTCGGAAGGAGGGAGTCGGGTCTCGTCGTACACCGGCGCTATCCGGTCGAACTCGACGTTCCCGCTCACACGACGGGGTAGGAAGGTCGAAGAATTAGCCTTGTCAAGACATCCCTCGATGAGGGTCGCCGAGCCGACCAACGAGGTCGACTTTCGGTCGGTCACCACCGGGCCGCGAGCCTACCAGTTGCGGAGTGCCTGGGCCACCTGCTTTCGTTCGGCTTTCGTCTGATGGCGAGGAGCATTACGGGTATACGCGGTGCAGGCGCAGGCACGGCAACGGTTGTCGGGCCCGTGCAGGCGCCGCTGGTGCAGGCAGCCTGGGGTCTCACATTCCGTTGTCAAAAAGTCCTCCTGCCTCCCTCAACCCGTTGTCCTACCCACTCGGGTCGAACACTAAAGGACAGTGCTCCCCTCCGACCCGTGTCCTTCCGCCCTCGGTCGAGCTCGGGTCGAGCGCGAACGCAGACCCTCGAACCGTCCTGCGGCGCGCCCGTGAACCCCTTCGGGGGTTGTTCCCCCCCCGTCAGACGGGCCCCTTGGGAAGGGGAAGAGTTCACTGCTTCTGAGCCTGAGGTCCCGGAGCTTCCGGTGCCGGTTCGGGGCGAGCGTCCTTCGCGTCGAGCTCATGGACGTAGCGTCCGCCGCGCATCAACGAGACCACCGCGGCCACCGCCGTTAGGATGGCCGAGATCGCAAAGGCGAGGTCAATCCCCTTGAGGAAGGCCGGCCCCACCGCGTTCGGGAAGAACTGCTTCGCAGTGAGCGCCGTCACGACCGTGTTGGAAAATGTGCCCGGCGGGAAGAGCGAAATGTACAGTTGCATCGGGTTATAGCCCAGGAACGCCCCGAAGAGGGCTCCCGTGGGGTTGGACGCGACCATGCTCGAGAGCGAAGCCGCGGCCGGTCCCGTGGCTCCCGCCGAGCTGAGGGCGCCGGAAACCGAACCCGACAGCCCGCTCGCGAGGCCCACGAGGACGATGGTGAAGAAGACCGCCATCGAGAGCTGCATACCGGCATTCTGGAGCGTTGCGCGCATCCCCGACGCGGCTCCCCGGTCCTCGGCGGGCACCGAGTTCATGATCGCCGCCGTGTTGGGGGCGGCAAACATCCCCATGCCGCAGCCCTGAACGAAGAGGATGACCCCCATCTGCCAGTACACGAAGTTGTACGGCAAGAACAGGAGGAACACGAACGTCGCCGCGCTGATCCCCATCCCGGCGCTCGCGAGATAGCGCGCCCCGAAGCGGTCCGAGAGCCAGCCGCTGAGGGGCCCCATGACGACGAAGCCGGCCAGCATGGGCATCATGTAGATGCCGGCCCAGAACGGGGTCTGTGCGAACGAGTACCCGTGAAGGGGGAGCCAGATCCCCTGGAACCAGATGACCATCATGAACATCACGCCCCCTCGGGCGATCGACCCGAGGAGCCCCGCGAAGTTCCCCGCGGCGAAGGCCCGGATCCGGAAGAGCTCGAGACGGAACATCGGGTCCCGGACCCGAGTCTCGACGAACACGAACGCGATGAGGAGGGCGAGCCCCACCACGATGCCCGACCAGACCCAGGGACTCGACCAGCCCATGCTTTGGCCTCCGTAGGGAAGGAGACCGTAGGTCACCGCGACCAGGAGCAGGGTAAGACCGATCCCGAACGTGGCGTTCCCGACATAGTCGACCCGTTGGCCTTCCCGGATCTTGGCGACATCGTGGAGCTTGAAGTAGGCCCAGACCGTCCCGCCAACCGAGAACGGGACGCTCGCGAGGAAGATCACCCGCCACGCCGGCAGGACGAACGACCCGATGTGAACGTCGCTCAGGCCGGCGAGGACACCGCCGAGAACCAGTCCGACGACCAACCCGCCGATGGCCGCGACCTGGTTGATCCCGAGCGCCTTCCCCCGTTCGTCGTAAGGGAATGCATCAGTAATGAGCGCCGCAGAGTTGGCGAACAAGAACGCACCGCCAATCCCTTGGACGACCCGGAATCCGACCAGCTCCCAGGCCCCCAGGGTGCCCGTGTTAGGGGTCAGGAACAACATCACCGAGCCGACGGCGAAGATGGCGAACCCGAGGTTGTACATCCGGGCGCGTCCCCACATGTCCGATATTCGACCGAAGGTGACGAGGAGCGTCGCCGTGACGACGCCGTAGCCCAGCAAGAGCCAGATGAGGAGGGTGAAGTTGCTCGGGAGGAACGGGTCGACGCCCAAGCCTCGAAAGATGACGGGAAGCGAGATCAGGATGATCGTTCCGTTGATCGACGCCATCAGGGCGCCCAACGTGGTGTTCGAAAGGACCGTCCATTTGTACTCCATGGTCACCCCCCTCCGTCGGAGGACCGGGGACGACGGCCGACCGAGGCTGTACGCAGCTTGTCGGTGGTCATCGTGTTCTCCCGGTTACGAGGAGTCGCCCGTTCGGCCGCTCTCACCCTTCGGTGGAGTTCGTCGCCCAACACTGCTGGGAAACGTCGCTCAGAACCGAGAATCTTCGATGGTAACCGACTTCATTTGGACCGCGTAAGGTGAGATTCACTTGCGCCTCGCCCCGACCAGGGGGAAGAAACGGGGCGGTTTCCGGAGCCCAGGTGTGGATTCGTCGAGGCGGGTCGCCCGAGCGGGCCGGCGTTAGTCGTCGCGACGCCGGCGCTTTCGACGACTATCGTCGTCACTGTATCGAGGAGGCCCGCGTCGGTCCGACCCTCGGAACGGTCGACCCCCCCGGCTCTGGTACGGGGGTCGAGACCCCGGCCCGGACCCGTACTCGCGTCTTCCGTACCGCGGTCCCCCGCGGTCGCCTCCCCCACTGTCGCTTCGGGGGGGCAAGGTGAACCGGTTCCCGCATGCCTCGCACTCTCCTACGAGCAGACCGTCGTCACCGGTGGAAAACCGCAGGGGCGCTCCGCACTTCCGGCACGGCCGACCCCGGGGTGCTCCGCCGTCAAATCCTTCGGGCCGTTCCCGTTCCCTCTCGGGTCTCGCCGACTCGCGTTTCGGCACGAAGACCGTCGTCGTTTCGCAGTCGGGGCAGACCACCTCGAGAGACCCACCCTTGCCTTCACGGAACGAAAGAGGAGATCCGCATTCGTCGCATTCGGGTCCGCCTTCGACCCCTGCGCTCGCCGACACGCCCTCGTCCGCAGGGGACGCGGGTCCTGACGGGGGCGACCCGAGACGGGAGGAGACCGTGGTCCCTTCCACGAACGCGAACTCCTTCGCGCATGCGGGACAGGTACCGGTCCGCAGACGTGCCTCATGTTGTTCGAAATCCATCGAAGTTCCACATTCTGGGCAGGTGTTGGTCATGGTTGTCCAGAAAAGGAACTCTTTCGCCCACATTACATCCCCCTAGAGCGGATTCTCGGACTGCCCGGCTCGGCGACGGTTCACGAGTGACCCAGGACCGGTCGTTTCGGTTCGAAACGAAGGGGTATCCAGGTCGCCCACGACGGAAGACCACCCTGGGCTTCGTCTACTCAGTTTGACGGAGGAGTTTCTCTGTCGCGCTCCTGCTCCGAGAAAGTACTTACGGCCATCTTCGATGGCCGGTGGAAAGTCTGCACAGGGGAGAGGATTTTGTTATGCCGGTAGTACTGGACGGGCACTCTCTGAAGGCCGAGGATGTTGTCAAGGTAGCCAGGGGCGGGGAGCGGATTTCGATCAACAAGGACGCGGTCGACCGCATCAACAAGTGCCGCGCCCTCCTGGAGCGCAAGATCGTCGCCAAGTAGATCATGTACGGTGTTAACACCGGGATCGGCGAGCTTTCCGAGGTCATCCTCAACCCGGAGCAGGTGGAGCAGTTCCAACGGTACCTGGTCTATTCGCACGTGGCGGGCTGCGGGGAGCCGATCGCGGAGGAGGACGCACGCGCGGCCATGCTCGCCCGTCTCAACACCCACTGCTGGGGCCATTCGGGCATCCGGCGCGAGGTCGTGGAGCTGATGGTCGAAATGCTCAACCGAGGCGTGAACCCCGTCATGTGCCAGAAGGGTTCGGTTGGCGCCTGTGGGGACCTTTCTCCCATGGCCCAGGTGGCCCTGGTCCTCATGGGCGAGGGCGAGGCATTCTACAAGGGCAAGAGGATGTCGGGCGCCGACGCGCTGAAGGCGGCCGGGATCTCCCCGATCGTGTTCAAGGAGAGAGACGGGCTCGCCTCGATCAACGGCTCGAACGTCATGACGGCCATGGGCTGTATCCAGCTGGTCGACGCCGAGCGGTGGCTACGGACCCAAGAGGTCGCTCTGGCGATGACGCTCGAAGCGCTCAACGCCAACATGAAGGCGTACGACCACCGGGTCCACGACGTGCGAGGGTACCCCGGCGCTCAAGCGTGCGCCGAGAACGTCCGGAAGATCACGGAAGGCTCTGACCTGTTGAAGCGTCCCGGCAAGAAGGTGCAGGACGCCTACTCCCTGAGGTCTAGCCCTCAGGTCGTGGGCGCCGCGAAGGACGCTCTCGCCTGGACGCGGTACATGCTCGAGATCGAGCTCAACTATGCGGCCGACAATCCCACGTTCTTCCCTGACGAGGAGCTTGTGCTCACGGGGGCCAATTTCCAGGGCACGCCCATGGCCTTCGGGATCGAGCTCATGGGAATGGTGGTCACCACCGTAGGGGTCCTTTCCGAGCGCCGGACGAACCGTCTTCTGAACTCCCACCTCTCGGTGGGCCTGCCCGCCTTCCTAACGAAGGGAGCGGGGATGTTCTCGGGGCTCATGCTCTCGCAGTACACGGCGGGAGCCCTGGTCGCGGAGAACCGCGTGCTCTCCCATCCGGCCGCTACGGGCTCTATACCGGCCGCGGCCGACCAGGAGGACTTCGTCTCGATGGGCATGACCTCCGCGATCAAGTCACGGCAGATCATCGAGAACTCCTGGTCCATCGTGGCCATCGAGCTCATGGCCGCCGCCCAGGCGTTCGAGTTCCGAGCGCCCACGAAACCCTCCCCCGGCTGCCAGGCGGCCTTCGAGGTCATCCGAAAGCACGTGAAGAAGCTGGAAGAGGACCGACCCCTCTACAACGACATCAACACCCTGACCAGGGTCGCGCGGTCCGGGGAAGTGCTGAGCGCCGTCGAGAAGGTCGTCGGGGCCTTGCGGTAGGGCGCTTTCTTCGGGGACCCGAGACCGCCCCGGCGCTACGGAGAGATCGCGTAGCGGACGATGGGGTTGTCGACGTACTCGAGGACCTTCTCGGTGCCCTTCTCGAGACCCGTTCGATAGGCGAGGGTCAGCACCTCCTTGAGGACCTCCCGTTCGAGAGGAGGGAAGCTCTCGATGGTGGAGGTGACCGGAGTCGCGTGGCGGTCGAAGCACGCGAGGAACGCCCGGAAGCCCGGAAAAGCGCACTGGAACAGTCGGAGCTGGAGTCGCACATCCGGAGGCGTCGGGTTCGCGTGGTAGCTCTTCATCTCGTAGAAGCGGTCCCGTCCGTCCCAGTAGTCCGGTTGCGCGTAGACCCCGACCCGTTCGTTGATCAGGATAACTCGGCTCCGCGGCCGGGACAACCCCATGACCTCGCTCCGGCGAAACGCTTGAAGGACGCCGAAGACCTCGGAGAGTTGCTGCTCCCGGTCCTTAGGGGTAAGCTGAACGTCGGCGTCGGCCAGCTCCCGATCCAGGATCTCGGTCGCCAGTCGACTCATCGAAGTGAGCGTGGGCCGCCGCGACTGGCTGAACTCGTGGCTGTAGCGGGACAGGGTTTCGTCGATGGCCTTCCCGACCGCCATGCCGATCTCGTCCCTCTCGGTCACCGGCCGAGGGTAGGCCGCTTGGACGACCTCGTGCACAGCGACCGTTTTCACTATCGTCATCGAAAGGGCGTCGGGAGCCCGATGTCGAACGAGTATTGGGCATGTTTGCCCGGAACCACGGGCAGAAGGGTCACCCCTGGCCCTGACGCGGCTTCCCGAGCCGACGTGACAGCTTGGGGTACGAACGGCCCGGTGACGGCCCCCAGGCTGGAGGCAGGCGATCGGAGCAGAGGTTCTTTCACCAGCACCGGCTTGTTCCGGAAGATTTCCATGCCGCCTTCCGAGCGTGACGTCCGCCTCGCCGACGATCGAACTCTGCGCGTCCTGGAGGAGGGAGACCCTCGCGGGCACCCCGTCTTCTACCTCCACGGTACGCCCGGCTCTCGCGTGCTCTACGAGAAACAGGTCGGGGACGCCCGTCGCCGCGGCCTACGGCTGATCGGATACGACCGACCGGGATACGGCGGGTCCCCTCCGAAGCCCGGCCGACGTGTGGTGGACGCAGCTTCCGACGTGGTTTCGATCGCCGACGCGCTGGGGCTCGACCGGTTCGCCGTGTACGGTCATTCCGGAGGGGGGCCGCATGCCCTCGCCTGCGGGACCCTGCCTCCAAGACGCACGGTGGCGATCGCGTCGCTGGCCTCGGTCGCCCCGTACCCGGCCGAAGGCTTGGACTGGCTGCGGGGACAGGGAGAGGAGAACGTGGCAGAATTCTCCGCGACGTTGAAGGGAGAGGCCGAACTGGAGCGATTCCTGGAAGCGCAGCGACCCGGTCTCCTATCGGCTACTCCGGAGGGACTCGTGGCGGCGCTCGGGTCGCTTCTATCTCCCATCGACGCTAGAATCCTCACCAATGAGCTGGCCCCGTTCTTCGCGGCTCAAGCCCGTGAGGGCCTCTGGGAAGGAGTTGCGGGCTGGCGAGACGACGACCTCGCGTTCATGCGCCCCTGGGGCTTCCACCCATCCCAGATCCGAATCCCTACCCAGATCTGGCAGGGGGGAGAGGATCGGATGGTTCCGTTCGCCCACGGCGAGTGGCTGGCGACCCGTATGCCCCACGCGGAAGTTCACCTGGAGCCGACAGAGGGGCACCTAACGCTGGTAGGAAGGTACCCCTCGGTCCACGCGTGGCTTGCCACGCACTTCTGAAGAGGGCCCTCGCCGCGCCGGGGGTCGTCCTCGCCCGGAAGGAGGGAGATCCTTCGGACGCCGCCCGATTGCGCCGCGAGGCCCCAGGGACTTCGGGTTGGAGGAAGCGTCTATCCGGTCGTCACCAGCGCGGCCAGGAGATCGTCGAGCGGAACCTCTGTGCCCACGTCGAATCGGGCGGCAAACCGTGAGTCGGCGTGGGAACAATACACGTTGGCGCATTCGTCCGCCGGGGCTCGCGTCACCCGAAGCACCGCGTCGAAGTCCGAAGTGTTTCCTCTCGGAATCCCCGCGTTCGTGAAAATGACGGAGACCTCCAGTCGCTTCAATTCTTGCAGGAAGGGGGTGAACTCCCCAGGCGTCCCCGTGTAGAAGCCGGTGGCACGGTCGACGTTGGCGACCACGATCGCCACCCCACCGGCGACGGGCCCGGTCCGGTCGATCACCGAACGGAACGCTCCGGGGATCCGCAGGTAGTCGGATAGCCGCATGTTCTCCGCCGATGTGGCGGGTTCCTGCACGACCGCCCAGAGAGCTAACTTACCGAGTCTCTCATCGAGAGCGACGTCCGCGGGGGCCACCCGGAACGAATGAGATGGGTCTAGGTCCTGGAGCACGCTCGTCTCCCCGGCAGAAAAGGAAGCGTCCATCTGTATGTCCACCCAAAACACCTCCTTTGCGAGCGCCTTGGCGAGGGCGATCGCAAGGCGATCCAGGTCCGCCCTCTTGGATCCCCAGACGACGAAGGACGAGGGACCGGGCAGGGCCGCAGGTCCCCCCTCCTTCAGCATCTACCCCTCCAATCGAACCGGCAGTGAGACGGCAGGTGCGCACGGGCTCGAAGGTAGGGGAAGACGACAAGGAGCCGCGCCACCGGACATCTTATTTCCGTAACTCTTCCCCACGCTAATACTCTCCGTCGGGGGCTCGCAGAACCGCCGCCTCGAGAGGAATTCCCAGTCTCCCGTCAGCATCCGATCGGTCCCGTCCTCTCACCGGTCCAGGGGGCTCGCTTCCCGAAAAGGGCCGGGTCATTCGGGGCACGTCAAGTTCGCTTGACAGGGAGGCTTTGCACCCCTCTCCTCTGAAAATTCGTTCGAGGGTAAGGCTAAAGCGCCGGGTCACGTGGATGCGGGTAGGCCGGGACCCCGTTTCCCGACGTGTCGCGGACCGGACGGCCCCCCCAGGGAAGGAACGAAATGATGCTGATGGTCAGTGTCCAGAACCTCGATGAGGCGCGCGAGGCTGTCGCCGGCGGGGCCGACATCGTGGACGTGAAGAATCTCCGCGAGATGATTGTGGGGTCGAACTTCCCCCCCGTCATTCGAGAGGTCCGGAACGCCTACCCGAGACCGTTCCATGTCAGCGTCACCCTCGGAGTCGTGCCGAACCAGGCCGGAACCGTGGCCATGGCGGTCTACGGCGCCGCGGCGCTCGGAGCCACGTCCGTGAAGGTCGGGTTCATCGAGAGCGACTACGAGACCGCGCTTCGGATCCTCCGAGAGAGCCGGACCGCGCTCGAGGGGTTCGATACCAAGCTCATCGCGGCGACGTTCGCCGACAGCCACCTCTACCACGGGATCGACCCCAAGCTGGTCGTCAAGCTCGGGAAGGAGAGCCAGAGCGACGGTATGCTCATCGACACGCTCGTCAAGGACGGTCGAAACCTGTTCGATTTCCTGGGAGAGCGCGTGTTGAAGGACCTCGTCGTCGAGGCGAAGGAAGCGGGCATGAGCACCGCGCTCTCGGGGACCCTGCGGGTCGCGAACCTCCACACCCTGGTTCGGATCAATCCGGATATCGTAGGTGTGCGCGGAGCGGTCTGCACCCGCGGCGACCGAGAGAAGGGAGCCGTCGACGCCACGGCCGTGGCGGCATTCCGGGATGAGCTCCGGCAGCGGCTGAGCGGGAAGATCGACGTGTTCGCCGAAGTGGCGCCTCCCGCGGCGCGGATCCCGTCGTGACCTCTCCGACCATCACCCTCACGGTCGACGGGACCCTGCTGACCTGCAAGGGAGCGATCGCCCGACTGGAGAAGGAGCTCTCCGCCCTCCCGACGGGCAGCGTAGCCCGGGTCCTGGTGAATGACGTCCCGAGCCGGATCGACGTACGCGCTTGGGCCGACCGGAAGGGGCATCGCATCGTCCACGACGTGCGCCAAGGCGAGGTGTTCGAACTCTTGATCGCGAAGGGCGAACGCCCGAACTCCCGGCGGCTTCGGGAGCCGTGATAAGGTCGCCGTGATTCTCCTACCCGGCGAAGGGCGCGAACAGGAGAAGGAAGATCATGCACTACACCCGGTCGGAAGCGAAGGCGTGGGCTCGGGAGAACCTCGTGGGACAATGGACGACGATGATGACCCCGTTCACCCCCGAGGATGAGCTCGACGAAAAGGGACTGGCCGCGAACATCGAGCACGTCCTGCGCCTCGGCACCCACGGACTCGGCTTCTCGTGGAATATGGGGGAGTTCTGGAGCCTGACCGAGGACGAACGGTACCGTTTGATGGAACTGGCCCCGCGCCTCGTCGGCGGTCGGGCCAAGGTCGCTTTTCAGGTCACGGACACCTGCCTCAAGGACGTCATCGCCATGGCGCACCGGGCCGAGGAGCTCGGGTTCGACTTTGTCATCCTCGCCGCGCCCTACATCGTGACGAAGACCGAGGAGCAGGTCGTCGATTGGGTCGCCCGGGTCGCCGAGAGGGTCAACATCGGCATCGCCTTTTACAATTCCCCGCAGTTTGGGGTCGTCCTCTCCGCCAAGGCGATGTCGAAGATGGCCGACCTCGAGACGCTGATCGCCATCAAGGAGGCGAGCTTCAACATGGGACTCTCGATCGACACCCACCTCCAGGCCGGTGCGAAGGCGGTCGTCAGCATGCCGGACGAGGAGATATTCTTCGTCGGGGAGCCGTACGGCATCCGCCAGCAGGTGATGTTCGCCAACACGAGCGACTGGCGGTTCGACACCGAGTCCTCGAACCGCTACGTCCGATACATCGACCTCGCGACCCACGGACGTTGGGAGGAGGCGCGGGAACTGTACACCAAGATCCGACCCATCAAGGCCGTCTCTCGGAAGTGGTGGGGGCGCCTCGTCGGACGGACCGGGGGAGCGTTGCCGGTCCAGATGGTGAAGTACTGGGGAGAGCTGATGGGAATGGCCGGCGGACCGGTCCGAGCGCCGCTCCTGCCTTTGACCCCCGCCGAGCGCGAGGAGATGCGAGCCGACCTCGCTCAGCTAGGTCTCACGAAGCCGAAGTAGGAACGTCAGGACGCACCCGCGGAGCTTCCCGTGCCCTCCGTACCGCTGCCTTCCGGCGACATCCCTCCCCCGTCTCCGGGAGCCGGAACACCTCCAACGTACGGTGGCCCGGCCCGCCCTCCAACTCGGCACCGAACTTGGTTGACCGTTGCCGTCCTGGCCGTGGTGGCCGTTCTCGTCCTGGGGACGATCGCCTTCGTCTTCCTCCCGACCTCGTCGTCCTCGAAGGTCATCGTCACGACCATCCACTTCACTTCGCTCGACAACGCCTGCGGAGTCAACGACCTGAACACCAACGGCTTCAACGCGAGCCCCGGCGAGTCCCTCGGAATCGGGGTCTACATGTACGGCAACAGCACCCCGGGCGGCGGAACCGCTGCGTGCACGATCCACAGTCTCTCGACCATCACTCCCGGTTTCAGTATCACCGAGACCAACGTGCCGCTCGGGATCCTGGCGAACAAGTCCGCGACCCTGAAGTTCACCGTGAACATGCCCGGGTCAGCGTACACCGGAGTCCTCACCCTGGTCGTATCGTGATTTGGCCCCGACGCTAATTTTCCCATCACGTAACTCGTAAGTAGAACGGCCGACTCGTTCGCGCCGAGGGAATCATGATCACGCTGCAGGAGGCCTTCGCCCTCGTCGAACGGGGAGAGCTAGACGCGTTCGGTCGTGACAAGATCGAGATTCCCGAGCGGTTCAACTGGGCCCACGAGGTCTTCGAAGGTCGTCACCTGAAGCGAGAACCGGACCGTCCCGCGCTCGTGTGGGCGGACGACCGAGACCACGAGCTGCGCCTCACGTACCGGGAATTCGTCGAGGCGGGGAACCGTCTCCTCAACCTGCTCCGTCGGCTCGGGCTCAAGGAGAAGCAACCGCTCTTCGTGATGCTGCCGGTCTACCCGGAGGTCTGGCTCAGCTACTATGCCGCAATCAAGGGCGGCTTCGTCCTCGTCCCCGCCGCCACGATCCTGTCCCCCTCGGACATCGAGTACCGGTTCAAGCAGCTCCGACCCGGGGCCGTCCTCGCCGACCCGGTGAGCGCCAAGAAGATCGACTGGGCCTAGATGTCCACCGGTCAACCCATCCCGATCAAGCTCATCACCGGAGGGGTACGACCCGGCTGGACGTCGGTGGACGCGAGCCGAACGGAGCCTACGGAGGCTTCCCCGGCCGCCACTCGTTCGAGCGACCCGCTGTTCCTGTTCTTTACTTCCGGGACCACCGGGCTACCGAAGATCGTGACCCACACGCACACGAGCTATCCCATCGGCCATCTGACCACTTCGGCCTGGGTAGGGGTGAAGCCCGGGGATGTCCACTCGAACATCAGCCAAGCGGGATGGGCCAAGTTCGCGTGGAGCTCGTTCTTCGCGCCGTGGAACGTCGGAGCCACGTCCTTCTCATTCTACTACTCGGGTCGGTTCGACCCCCGGCACCAGCTGCAAGCCCTCCAGGACCACGGAGTGACCACCTTCTGCGCTCCCCCGACGGTCTGGCGGATGTTCATCCTCGAGGACCTGTCGAAGTACCGCTTCCGTTTCCGAGAGTGCGTGAGCGCCGGCGAGCCTCTGAACCCGGAGGTCATCGACGCTTGGCGCAAGGCGACCGGCGTCACGCTGCGGGACGGCTACGGCCAGTCCGAGTCGACCCTGATGGTGGGCAACCTTCCGGGCCGCGAGATCAAGGCGGGGTCGGTGGGCTTCCCGTCGTTCCTCTACGACGTGCGGGTCGTGGACGAGCACGGCGTCTAGGCGAAGCCCGAGAAGGAGGGGAACATCGCGGTCCATCTCCCGTCGCATCCCCCCGGGCTCTTCGTCGGCTACCTCGGAGCCTCCCCGGAGGTCACCGCGAAGGCGTTCCGAGGGGAGTGGTACTTCACGGGGGACCGCGCCTATCGGGACGCCGACGGTCGCTTCTGGTTCGTGGGTCGAGCGGACGACGTGATCAAGTCGTCGGACTACCGCATCGGACCGTTCGAGGTCGAGAGCGCCCTCGCGGAGCACCCGGCCGTGGCCGAGGCCGCCGTCATCGGAAGTCCGGACCCTATCCGTGGGGCCCTCGTCAAGGCGTTCGTCATCCTGAAGCCCGGACAGGTCCCGTCCCGGGAACTGGCCCGCGACATGTTCCTGTTCTGCCGGACCCGCCTGGCGCACTACAAGATCCCGCGGATCCTCGAGTTCTGCCCCGAGCTCCCGAAGACTATCAGCGGCAAGATCCGTCGGACCGAGCTCCGCACGACGGAAACGGAGACCCGGAAGCGCAAGGAGCACCTCCCGAACGAGTTCCTCTACGCGGACGTCGTGAAGACCGAGGAGTCCCGGCCGGCGGGGTCCGCCCCGTCGGCCCCCTGAGACGGACCCGACGAATTCCCGAGACGACCTTTCTTATCCCAGGAAGGCGCGTCTCATCCGCGGACCGCTATGAACGACCCGGGTCCGTACTATCGACCCCAGGGCATGGGATACCGACGGCCGCCCCGTCGCTTCCACTGGCTTCCTGTCATCATCGGGGGGGTTTTCGTCGCCGTCGCGCTCCTGATACTGCTGATCCTGTTCTACCCGGCTTCGTTTGGGCTCGCGACCCCCTCCTCCCCGTACGGCTTCGGTCGCTTCGGGGGCGTGTGGGTCCTCTTGTTCATCCTGATCGTGGTGTTCTTCATGGTGCGGGTTGCGTTTTGGAGCACGCGCGCGAGCCGCTACGGCCGGCGGAACAACTCGGACTCCTCCGGAGGGTACGGTCCGAACCGGCCGGCGATGGTCGCTCGGATGCGCTACGCTCGCGGGGAGATCACCCGGGAGCAGTACGACCAGATCATGAAGGACCTCGGTCGCCCTCCGGGCTCTCCCTGACGAGCGCTGGGTACCCGACGCCGGGCACCCAGAGCCTTCCCGCGGCTCAGCCCATGAACGGCCGGCGCCAGTCGTCGGGCAGCACGGCGTTCTCCTTGATGTTCCGGGGAGAGAGCCATCGAAGCATGTTCAGCACGGACCCCGCCTTGTCGTTCGTCCCCGACCGTCGGGCTCCTCCGAACGGCTGACGCGCCACGATCGCTCCCGTGGGCTTGTCGTTGATGTAGAAGTTCCCGGCGCTCCAGCGAAGGGCATCTTCTGCGCGGGTGACCGCCCGAGTGTCCCGAGCGAAGACCGCTCCCGTCAGCCCGAAGGGCGAGGTCGCGTCGCAGAGCTTGAGCGTCTCCTCGAACTTCCCGTCCGGGTACACGTAGACCGTCAGCACGGGGCCGAAGATCTCCTCCGAGATCAGCTTCCCGTGCGGGTCGTTCGTCCGGATCACGGTGGGGCTGACAAACCAGCCCTTCGAGCCGTCCGACTCGCCACCGACCACGAACGTGTAGTCGCGGGGGTTGCTCCGCGCGTACTCGAGGTACTTCACGACATTGGCGAACGCTGGCTCGTCGATGATGGCGCCCATGGTGTTCGTGCACTCGTCCACGCGACCCATGGGGACCTTCGGTACCTCCTCCTTCAGGATGCGTTCCACCTCGGGCCACCGGCTCTCGGGGATGTAGGCCCGCGAGCACGCCGAGCACTTCTGGCCCTGGTACTCGAACGCTCCTCGGAGTAGGTTCAACGCGGTGCCGCGAACGTCGCCCGACGGGTGCATGAAGATGAAGTCCTTGCCGCCGGTCTCGCCGACGATACGTGGGAAGTTGCGGTACTTCTCGAGATTGCTTCCGACGCGCTTCCAGATCTGCACGAGTGTTTCGTAGCTTCCCGTGAAGTGGATCCCGGCGAGGGCGGGGTGGTCGATGAGCACCGGGGCCTCCTTGCTCGGGAACGGGACGAAGTTGACGACCCCGGGCGGAAGACCCGCCTCGAGAAGGACCTTGTAGATCTCGTAGTTCGATAGGATCACCGACCGGGCCGGCTTCCAGAGCGCGACGTTGCCGACCATCGCCGGAGCCGTGGGAAGGTTCCCGGCGATCGAGTAGAAGTTGAACGGCGTGATCGCGAGGACGAACCCCTCGAGCGGACGCCAGTCGAACCGGTTGGTCTCGCCGGGGTACTGGTTCGGTTGCATCTCGTAGATCTGACGGGTGAAGTACGCGTTGAAGTTCCAGAAGTCGACGAGCTCGGCGAGGTCGATCTCGGCCTCGTACGGGTTCTTCGATTGGTTGAGCATGATCGCGGCGATGTTCCGGGTCCGACGCGGGCCCGCGAGGAGGGTCGCGGCCTTCTGGAAGACGGCGACCCGGTGGTACCAGTCCATCCGGGCCCAGTCGTCGTGAACCGCGAGGGCGCTGTCGACGGCGCGCCGCAGTTCGGGCTCTCCGGCAACGTGCGCGCGGGCGAGGAGGACGTCATGGTCGTCCGGGCATCGTACGTCGACGACGTTCCCGGTCCGTACCTCCTTCCCATCGATGATGAGCGGGATCTCGACCGTCGCCTTGCGCATGGCCGCGAGCTCTTCCAAAAGCTTCCGGCGCTCGGCGGAGTTCGGGGCATAGGATCGGATCGTGTTCACGTCGTTGACAGGGCGCTCGATGTTCCAGATCATGGTAATTGGGATTCGCCAAGGGGCCTATCCGTTTCGTGAAATCGCGTTGATACGGAGTTAAATACCGCCGCTCGGCCTGAATTGCTACGAGAGGAACATCATGTCCCCCGACCGGGTCGAACGACACCCCATCCTAGAGGTGCCGGCCCACCCCGAGATAGTGGAGTTCACCTTCGACGGGCGGAAGCTCGAGGGGCGGAAGTCCGAGATGATCTCCTCGGCTCTGTTCGCCAACGGGATCCAGGTCTTCGGCCGGCATCGTCGCGACGGCTCGCCGCAGGGGATCTTCTGCGCGAACGGGCAGTGCGCCCAGTGCTTGGTGCTCGCGGACGGCCTCCCGGTCAAGGCGTGCATTACTCCCGTGCATCCCGACATGGACGTCCGTCCCATCGAGGGGCTGCCCGAGCTGATGGCGGACGATGCGCCCGTCTATCTCCGACGGGAGATCCCCGAGGTCGAGACCGACGTGCTGGTCGTCGGGGGCGGTCCGGCGGGATTGATGGCCGTCACCGAGCTGGGCGCAAAGGGAGTGCGGTGCGTCCTCTGCGATGATAAGCAAGTGCTCGGCGGAAAGCTGAGCCTCCAGACCCACAATTTCTTCGGCTCGGTCGACGACTGCTATGCCGGCGTTCGCGGAACCGACATCGGTCGAATCCTCGAACAACAGGCGCGAGCCCAGAAGACGGTCGACCTGTGGACCGATTCCCCCGTCGTGGGAGTGTTCCAGGACGGCATGGTCGGAGTGTTGAAGCAGGGCCACTTCACGGTCGTCCGTCCGAAATCGATGCTCGTCGCCGCCGGCGCGCGGGAGAAGGCCCTCGCGTTCGCGGGGGCGGACCTCCCGGGGGTCTACGGAGCTGGCGCCTTCCAGACGCTCGTCAACCGGTACCTCGTCAAGCCCTCTCGTCGGCTGTTCATCGTCGGCGGCGGGAACGTCGGTCTGATCGTAGCATACCAGGCCCTCCAAGCCGGCATCGACGTCGTCGGCCTTGCCGAGGTCCTGCCCGAGTGCGGGGGATACAAGGTGCATCGGGACAAGATCCTGCGACTTGGCGTGCCGGTCTACACCTCGCACACGGTGCTGCGGGCCGAAGGAACCGACCGGGTCGAGCGCGTGATCATCGCCCGGGTGGACGCGAAGTTCCGGCCGATCCCCGGGTCCGAGCTCGCATTCGAGGTGGACACCGTACTGGTCGCGGTCGGCCTCTCCTCCGTCAACGAGCTGTTCGAGGAAGGGCGGCGGCTCGGCATGAAGGTCTACTCCGCCGGGGATTCCCATGAGATCGCCGAAGCGTCGGCCGCGATGTTCTCCGGGAAGATCGTGGCGCGGAAGATCCTGCAGGACATGGGATTCTCCGCCGAGATCCCATCCGAGTGGCTCAGGATCCAGGCGATGTTGCGCTCGCACCCGGGACCCGCGCTGGGCTTCTATCCTCCCCCGCGCGAGATGAACGTGTATCCGATCCTGCGGTGCTCCCAGGACATCCCGTGCAACCCCTGCACGGACGTCTGCATCACGGACGGGATCACGATCCCCGAAGGGAATCTCCTCGGGCGGCCACAGCTCGTGGGAGACTGCGTGGGTTGCCTCAAGTGCGTGGCAATCTGCCCGGGCTGCGCGATCAGCCTCGTCGACAAGCGCCACGACCCCTCGGCGACGGTGGCCCGCGTCACGATCCCGTGGGAGATGCCCGAGGAGCTCGTGCAGGTCGGTCAAGAGGTTCCGACGACCGGCAACGAAGGCGAGATAGTCGGCACGGGCAAGGTGGTCCGGATCCTATCGGGTAAGTCCCTGAACCGGCGCCGATTGATGGTGCTCGAAGTGCCGTTCGCCGACGCGGAGAAGGTGGCAGGCGTCCGGATCCGGTCGCCGGAAACCCCGGCCGTTCCGGAGTTCGTGCCGCCGGTGACCGACGACGAGGTGATCGTCTGTCGCTGCGAGCGGATCACGAAGCAGATGATCGTGGACTACCTCGAGAACACGGGCAGCCGGGACTTCAACGCCGTCAAGGCCGCGCTGCGAAGTGGGATGGGACCCTGCGGGGGAAAGACGTGCGCGGAGCTGACCGCGCGAATCTTCCGCGAGCTCGGAGTGGACCTGAAGGCCGTCACACCGCCGGTGCATCGGCCGTTCACCCAGGAAGTCCCGATGAAAGCGTTCCTGGTGGAAAGTGAAGGCAGCAACCGAGTTTGATGCCATCGTCATCGGCGCGGGGTCGGTCGGGAATCCCACCGCCTACTTCCTCGCCCGCGAGGGATTCCGGATGCTCGTGCTGGACGAGCTGTCGTCCTCCGGGCAAGGGCAGAACAAGGCCGCGATCGGAGGGGTTCGCGCAACCCACTCGGACCCCGCGAAGATCCGGCTCTGCCAGCAAAGCCTAGAGATCTTCTCTCATTGGAAGGAATCCACCGGCACGGACATCGGCTGGAAGAAGGGCGGATACTGCTTCCCGGCGTTCACCGAGAAGATCGAAACGACCATCAAGGGATTGCTCCCGGTCCAAAAGAAGTTCCGGCTCAACATCGACTGGCTCGACGCGGAGGGCATCCAGAAAGTCGTGACCGGGATCAGCCCGGACGGACTGAGGGGTGGGACATACTCGCCCGACGACGGACAGGTGAGCCCGCTACTCGCCGCGGAGTCGTTCACCCGAGAAGCGGTCCGGCTGGGCGCCGTGTACCGCTACCGAGAACCGGTGAAGTCCCTGGTCCTGAACGGGAACGCCGTCGTGGGGGTCCGCACGGAAAAGGGGGAGTACCGGGCTCCGACCGTGATCAACGCGTCGGGCGTGAACGCGACCGGGCTCTGCCAGATGGCGGGCCTGAACATCCCGATCCTGCCCGACAGCCACGAAGGCGGGATCTCCGCTCCCGTCCAGCAGTTCCTCGACCCTCTCGTCGTCGACCTCCGGCCCGGACCCGAAGGCAAGACCATCAACTTCTACTTCGGGCAGGACGCGAACGGCCAGATCATCTTCTGCTACACCCCGAAAGTGCCGATCTCCGGAACGAATCGGAACTCGACCTACGAGTTCATGCCGATCATCGCAGCGCGCCTGGTCGAGGTCATCCCCCGATTGAAGAACCTGACGATCCGGCGGGTCTGGCGCGGGCTCTACCCCATGACCCCCGATGGCAGCCCCGTCGTGGGGAAGGCACCGAACGTCGAGGGGTTCGTGTTGGGAGTTGGGATGTGCGGGCAGGGGTTCATGCTCGGACCCGGGGTGGGGTTGAATCTCGCCTCTCTCGTCGCCCACGGGAAACCGGTGGTCGACCGCGAGGTGTTCGACCTGCTCAGCCCCGCGCGGGACCTCTACGCCGGCAAGAAAGAAGCGTTGAAGTGACCCGCCCGCCGGGTCCGCACGACGCTAGGCCAATCCGGAGCCCGCGGAAGGTTCGGGTACGAGGGCCGGGACGTTCCGGCGAGACCATCGAGCGGAGAGCGCTTGCCCCGCCCGGACCGCAACGTAGATGGCGAACGCGATGCTCACGATGAAGAAGCTCGCGGGGTACTGGGCGTAGAACTGGACGAAGAGCCCTACCCAAGTCGCGAACAGCGCCACGAGGACCGAGGCCACTACGGCATACAACGGCCTCTTGGTCAGCCGAACGGCGACGGCGGCGGGAGTGACCATCAGGGCGAAGATGAGCAGAACGCCGATGACCTGGACCGCGATCGAGATCGCCACCGCGAGCAGGATCATGAACGTGAGCCCAAGGGCGAGCATCGGCATCCCCTTCGCCTCGGCCACGTCCTCGTCGAGCGAGGCGAAGAGGAGCCGACGGTAGATCAGCACCATCACCGCCAGGACCACCACGCTGGCCTCGAGGGTGAAGATCACGCCGGCGTTGCTGATCCCCAGGATCTCTCCGAACAGGATGGAATAGGCTTCGGTCGCGTATCCGGTGTACAGGTTGATGAACAGCAAGCCCAGCCCGAGCATGAACGCGAGCACGGTCCCGATCTCGATATCTCGGTTCGAGGCCCGTCGGCCGAGCAAGCCCATGCCGGTGGCCCCGGAGGTCGTGAACAGCAGGAGACCGTACACCGGGTTCACCCCGAACAGCACGGCACCGGCGGCCCCGGAGAAGCCCACGTGGCCGAGAGCGTGCGTGGCGAACGCCAGGCGACGAACCACGACAAAGTAGCCGATGATCCCGGCGACGATGGCGATGATCGTCCCCGCCTCGAAGGCGTTGCGCATGAAGCT
>Ga0187889_10001408_pt1 | contig 25784 bp, 18 predicted proteins | sample June2016WEW_7_10_2_FD_132992 | JGI IMG/M metagenome (GOLD analysis project Ga0187889, IMG submission 132992) | Peatland microbial communities from SPRUCE experiment site at the Marcell Experimental Forest, Minnesota, USA - June2016WEW_7_100 | ecosystem: Environmental > Terrestrial > Soil >... | reverse complement strand
GCCCGTCACGCCGATGTCGAGGACCATCGCGCCACCCGGATCGCGCTGAGCCCGAACGGGCGGCGGACGCTCGAGCGTGTGTCGAAGGCCCGGAGGGTTTGGTTCGACCGCCTGCTCGAGGGCTGGGACGACGTGGACCTGGCGGTTTTCGCGGCGATGCTCGGACGGTTCGCGACCTCACTGGAGAAGGACTTGGAAGGCGCCCGTGACGGCTGACGATGTCGTCGCCCCGGCGGCCACGCGCCCACGATCTCGACGTGTCTTCGAGGCAGGCGGCGCCACTCGCGCAGGCGCGCGCAGGAGGAGCTAACCGATGTTGATCAGCCTTGTGCGACGCTATGTCGGCCGCTACACGCGCCAGGTGTGCCTGGTCGTCGCGCTGCTCGTCGTGCAAGCAGTCGCGAACCTCTACTTGCCGAATCTCACTGCCGACATCATCAACAACGGCATTGAGAAGGGCGACATCCGCTACATCTGGACGACGGGTGCGTGGATGCTCGGCATCACGCTCGTAGTGGGAGCAATGTCGATCGTGGCCGTGTACTTCGCCTCAAAGGTCTCGATGGGCATAGGCCGGGACATCCGTGGTGCCGTCTTCAAGTCGGTGCAGCGCTTCTCGGCACAGGAGATCAACCACTTCGGGACCCCCTCGCTCATCACTCGCAACACCAACGACGTCCAGCAGATCCAGCTGTTCTTGCAGATGGCTCTCACGATCATGGTGCTCGCGCCGATCATGTGCGTCGGCGGTGTGATCATGGCGCTGAAAGAGGACGTAAGACTCTCGGCACTCCTCGTGGTCGTCGTTCCGGTCATGCTCGTCGTCATCTTGATCCTGATGGCCAAGGCGGTCCCGTTGTTCAAGTCGATGCAGTCCAGGATCGACCGGGTCAACCTCGTTCTTCGCGAGCAGATCACCGGCGTGAGGGTCATCCGGGCCTTCATCCGCACCGGCCGGGAACAGCAGCGGTTCGCGGACGCGAACGGGGCGCTGACCACCACAGGACTCCGGGTGAACCGCATGTTCGCATTGGCGCTGCCGACTGTCATGGGGGTGATGAATCTCACGTGTGTCGCGGTGCTCTGGTTCGGCGGCCACCTGATCGCCAGCGGGAGCATGCCGATCGGCAACCTCACGGCTTTCCTCAGCTACATCCTGCAGATCCTCATGTCCGTGATGATCGCCGTGATGATGGTGATCCTCCTGCCGCGGGCAGTCGCCAGCGCCGACCGGATCGAGGAGGTGCTGCGCGCTGAACCTTCGGTCCTGGACCCGGCAGACGCCGTCGTCCCCGCCTCCTCGGCGGGACTGGTCGAGCTGCGAGATGTCGTCTTCGGGTATCCGGGGGGCGAGGAGCCGGTGCTGCACGACCTGTCGTTCTCGCTGCTGCCAAGCGAGACCACGGCGATCATCGGTGGCACGGGCTCGGGCAAGACCACGCTGCTCAACCTCATCCCTCGCTTGTTCGACGTCACGAGCGGCGCCGTGCTCGTCGACGGGGTCAACATAGCGGACCAGGCACGGGATGCCCTCTGGGCGAAGATCGGCATGGTGCCGCAGCAGGCGTACCTGTTCAGTGGCACAGTCACCGAGAACCTGCGCTTCGGCCGGCCCGACGCCACCGAGGAAGAGCTGTGGCAGGCACTCGGGGTCGCCCAGGCGAGCGATTTCGTGTCCGCAATGCCGGGCGGCCTGGAGGCGGAGATCACCCAGGGCGGCACGAACGTGTCCGGCGGCCAGCGCCAGCGGTTGTCCATCGCACGGGCGCTCGTGAAGCGGCCGGCCATCTACTTGTTCGACGACTGTTTCTCCGCGCTGGACGCAGCCACGGACGCGAAGCTCCGCGGAGCCCTCAGATCCGAGACCAGGGACGCGACCGTGCTCATCGTGGCTCAGCGTGTCAGCACGATCCTGCACGCCGACCGGATCATCGTGCTCGACGACGGGCGCGTCGTGGGGATGGGCCGGCACGAGGACCTCCTTTCGACCTGTGCCGAGTACCGGGAGATCGTCACGTCCCAGCTCGGTGAGCAAGCCGCATGAGCACACCTGCAGCGCGGCAGCGACCAGGGATGGGACGAGGCTTCGGCGGACCGGGCCGACCGGGGATGTCCATGCCGGTCGAGCGGCCCAAGGACTTCGGTAACACCGTCCGGCGTCTCGGGCGACGCCTGAGGCCTGAGAGGATCCGCATCGCTTTCGTGATCGCGATGACCTCGGGGAGCGTGGCGTTCACGGTGTTCGGTCCGAAGATCCTCGGCAACGCGACCGATGTCCTGTTCAACGGGGTCATAGGAAAGCGCCTGCCAGCAGGGATGTCCAAGCAGCAGGTCATCGCCCTCTTGCGCTCGAGGGGCGAAGGACAGCTCGCCGACATGATCAGGGGAATGTCGATCACTCCCGGATCGGGGGTCGATTTCGGCCATCTCGGCACGCTGCTCGGCCTCGCCGCGCTCGTGTACATCTTCGGAGCCATGCTCAACTGGGCTCAGGGCTACGTGATGGCAGGGGTCGCGCAGCGAACCGTGTACCGCATGCGCGAGGACGTGGAGTCCAAGCTCGCCCGGCTCCCGTTGCGGTACTTCGACCGGCACTCCCACGGCGACATCCTGAGCCGTGTCACCAACGACATCGACAACGTCACCACGACGCTCCAGCAGGGCTTGAGCCAGCTGCTGAGCTCGGGGCTCACGATTCTCGGTGTGATCGCGATGATGTTCTGGATCAGCCCGCTGCTGGCCGGCGTCTCGCTCATAACGATTCCGCTGTCGATCGTCGTGACGTTCTTTGTCGCTCGCCGCTCCCAGGTGCAGTTCGCCGCGCAGTGGGAGCGCACCGGGGCGCTGAACGGCCACGTCGAGGAGATGTACACGGGTCACGCCCTCGTGCAGGTATTCGGGCGGAGCGACGCGTCCATAGAGGAGTTCGAGCGCCAGAACGAGCCCCTTTACGAAGCGAGCTTTCGCGCGCAGTTCCTTTCAGGTGTGATACAGCCTGCGATGCAGTTCCTTGCCAACTTGAACTACGTGGTGATAGCGGTCATCGGGGGATACCGCGTCGCGTCGGGCGCGCTCTCGCTCGGGGACGTGCAGGCCTTCATCCAGTACTCCCGCCAGTTCACGATGCCGATCACCCAGGTGGCAAGCCAGATGAACCTGCTGCAGTCGGGGGTTGCCTCGGCCGAGCGGGTGTTCGCCCTGCTGGACGCCGAGGAGGAAGAGCCGGACTGCCCGCAGCCGGCACAGCTCCTCGACCCGGACGGGCGGGTGGATCTCGAGTCCGTGGGCTTCCAGTACGAGCCCGAGCAGCCGCTGATCACAGACTTCAGCCTTTCGGTCTCGCCGGGTCAGACCGTCGCGATCGTCGGCCCGACCGGTGCGGGCAAGACGACGATAGTCAACCTTCTCATGCGTTTCTACGAGATCGACTCGGGACGCGTCCTGCTCGATGGCATCGACGCGCGCGACCTCGTCCGTGACGACGTGAGGCGGACATTCGGCATGGTTCTTCAGGACACGTGGCTGTTCACCGGGACGATCCGGGACAACATCGCGTACGGACGCGAAGGCGCCACGAGCGAGGAGATCACTGCCGCCGCCGAGGCCGCGCACGTCGATCACTTCGTGCGGACCCAGCCGGAGGGGTACGACACCGTGGTCGACGAGGACGCCTCCAACATCTCGGCCGGCCAGAAGCAGCTCATCACGATCGCCCGGGCGTTCGTCGCAAACCCGACGATCCTCATCCTCGACGAGGCGACGAGCAGCGTCGACACGCGCACAGAGGTCCTCATCCAACAAGCGATGGCCCGGTTGCGGCATGGCCGGACGAGCTTCGTCATCGCTCACCGGCTTTCGACGATCCGCAACGCGGACACGATCGTCGTAATGGACGCCGGTCGGATTGTCGAGCAGGGTAGCCATGCCGAGCTCATCGACAAGAAGGGCTTCTACGCCGCGCTGTACGAGAGCCAGTTCACCGAGGCATTCGTGGAGACCGTCTGACCGGCCACGCTCGGGGCTGGCCTCGCTCTGGTGGCGCGACGGGTCGCTCTCCCATGCGGCCGGTAGTGGCGTGGACCTCGGGAATCGCCGGGCTGATCGCCTACAACTGGTGGGTACTGGTGGCGCTCAGGCCCGGCCTCATGGTCTCGCCCAACGAGCTCTTCAGCGACCTCGAAGTGACCGGCCGACCGTTCGCGACGGCGATGCAGCACGCCGATCTTGCCTCCGGGCTGCTCTTGTCGGTGGCCTTCTTGGCGGCGGGCAGCAGGGGAGTCCGGGATGGGGGGCGGGAATGGCTCGCCATGATGGTCTTTGCTGTTGCAGGAGCGCTCGGTGGCGCGTTCCCGGAGATGTGCTCTGACGGAGCCAACGCTGTCTGCCGCAGCAGGGAGCTGCGTTTCCAGCTTCCCGTCCAGCAGTACATGCACATTGTTGCGGGCATCCTCGAGTTCGGGGGCATCACAGTTGCGCTCTTTTACGCCTGGCGCCGGACACGCGACGAGAAGACTGCCAATGCCAGGGTCTACCGAGGCCTGGCCCGCACCGCGTTCATCGCGTACCCGATCCTGGGCTTGGCGTACCTGCTGAACAGAGTGGGCAGTGTCGTGGAAGCGGTCTTCTTCGTGGGCTTCACGGTGATCGTCCTGGCACAGCTCTATGAACGCACGGACGCTCCTCGTACTTGGCGCAGCGAGAGGCGCTAGGTCTGACCGGCAGCAGTCGTCACTGCGCGGGACGGGAAATCGAGGAAGGGGTAGCGCCTGACTCCACTGACGTGCAACCGGTACTGGGCGGTGGTTCGCAGCACGCCCACGCCGTAACGGACGCTTCGAGTAAAGCTGATCGAAGACGAGTCCGCCGCATAGCGCGTCGGACAGGAAAGCTCGCCAATGCTCGCCCCGAACACGACTGCTTGAACGATGATCTGGTTGTCGAAGACGAAGTCGTCCGAATTCCGCTCGAAGGGCAGGGCCTCCAGCAGGTCTCTGCTATAGGCCCGCAGGCCCGTGTGGTACTCCGACAGCTTCTGGCGTAGCACAAGGTTCTCGCAGAGTGTCAGGACCCTATTGGCCGCGTACTTGTAGGCGGGCATCCCCCTGGCAACGGAGTTCTGCGCCAGGATTCGCGACCCGAGGACGAAGTCGTATTGCCCGTAGGCGATCATCGCCGCCAGAGCAGGCACTAACAGCGGCGAGTACTGGTAGTCCGGATGGAGCATGACGACGATGTCGGCGCCGAGATCGAGTGCCGCCTTGTAGCAGCTCTTCTGATTCGCACCGTAGCCCCGGTTCTCGTTGTGCCGGATCGAGATGAGGCCGAGGCGCTCTGCCTGTTCCACCGTGTCGTCGCTGCTCGCGTCGTCCACCAACAGGACCTCGTCGACGACCGCACGGTCGAGCTCGCCGACGGTCCGCTTCAGAGTCTCTCCGGCGTTGTAGGCAGGAAGCACCGCAGTGATCTGTTTCCCGTTGAGCACGCTGCGAGTGTAGCCACGCGCTGGCGGAGCTCGACATCGCCGCACTGGCGCCGCTTGGTAGGGTCGTCCGGTGCTCGCGACCGACAGCCTGCCAGCCGTGCCGACCCTCGTCGGTCACGCGCCAAGGCATCGTCGCCGTCACAGTGGCTGGGCGCGTGTCGTCGAAGCTGGGGCGGTCGTGCTCTCACCGCTGGTCGCCTATTTCGTGCTGAGGATCCGCGGCATGGCGCCCGTCGAGTTGCCGGACCCCAGCATGCACACGATCTACATCGTTGATCCGCGCGAGATGTTCATTCGCTACTCGGCCGCTTTGGAACCGACAGCGCGACTACGCGAAGGCGCCCAAGTGGGGTTCCTCGTTGTCGCCCGTCTCTTCTATGTCGCGTTCGGCGCCGTCCCCGGCTTCTTCGCCACTCGCTACCTCTTTGCTCTCATCGCCATTGTGCCCGCCTACATGTTGCTGCGGCGGCTGTATGGGATCCCTGCCGGCGCCCTCGTGATCGTTGCACTGCTCAGCTCGCCGGTCATAATCACGGCTTGGGGAACCGACTACCCGAACTCGGCAGTGGTCTCCTATATAGCCGGAGCAGTTGCCTGCCTCGCGATGCCGTGTCGGGGCCGGTGGCGCTCGGCTTGTCTCGTGCTCGCGGGCGTGCTGTTGACGATGGCGATCTGGTCCCACGGCATGGGTATCGTGCTCGCCGGGACGACGGTCGCCGTGTACGCGGCGGTGCGGGTGTTGCGAGCTCGGGAACACATGTTTCGAGACGGCGCGGTCCTGGCGGGGGTCAGCGTCTTGGCCACGTTGGCTCTCATGGTCGCCTCGGCCCTTATCTTCGGCCAGTTCGACTTCATCCGGCCGACCTTCGCCGCCGCCGCCTACTTGAACAGGCCGGCAGAGATACGGCTGTTCCACTCCGTGAACTGGCGCTGGGCTCCCTACGTGGCGTACCTGTTGGTTCCTCCTTCGGTCATCGTCACGTTCGCAGTCACCTTCGCACGCAAGCTGCGTGCCGTCCCGACACCCCAGCTGTTCGTCGGGCTCGTGTGCGCCGCGCAGTTCGCCGTATTTGCCTACCTGCAGTTCGGCTACCACGTCGAGTCCCTCGAGATGTACTACTTCTCCTCGACGCTATGGGGCGTGACCTGCCTGGCTCTCGCCGTGATTCTGGCCGAGCTCTGTCGGTCGCCGTCGACACGCCACCTTGCGCGTTGGCTGCCTGTCCTCGTGCTCGTTGCCCTCCCTCTCGCATACGAGGCGGACCCGCACGTGCCGGCCTTCGGGTGGTTGCCGACCGGGGCAGCTCTGGCCGCGGTTCCGGTCGTGTTCAGCGCTGGCCTGCGGTTGGCCAAGCGCGGAGGTGCGGAGCGCTCGGCTTCCCGGGGCGGGCTCAGCTTTGCCGTGGCAACGACCGTCGTCGCTGTAGCGGGGTCCTTGCTCGTCCTCACGGTTGCGCCAAGCCCTGTGCACCCGCCCGTTTCCGGTCTGGCCCATGCGGCCGACCCGGCGGCCCCGTACTCCACTGCTCTCGGTGGCAGCGCCAGCCTCCTGATCGACTGGTACCAGGTCAGCGCCGATCTCCCGTCTTTCGTCGGCAACGCCACCTATCGTGGCGAGCAGCTGTTGATGTGGTTCCCATATGACCCGAGCGGGGTGCTCACCGAGTCGGTGGGCATCTACCACGGGCGCTTCGATTCACTTCCGAGCAATCCCGGGGTGCTCACTGCCCCGGACGCGGCGATGCTCGCGGTCAGGCGCCCAGCCGAGGTGCTCCTCCTCAGCACCACGGGCGCCCAGTTCGAGAGTGCTCTTCAGTATCTCGGACCGTACCGACCAGTTCTTGCTCGCGCGGCAGTGCTGCGACAGGGGGTGGCGATGCTTCATGTGTGGCTGATCGTCCTCAAGTCGTTCGCCCGGCACGCCGCCTGATCAAGACCTACGAGGGTTCCCCGTGGTGCGCGATCACTCGACCAGGGCATTCACTGACGGTATGCGCCAGCTGGGCCGCGTGGTCGACCAGTCGCGACGCGCGGACAAAGTTCAGCTGAGAAGGGGAGTTGTGCTACAACAAATGCTAGGTCAACGCGAGTCGCGTGCTCGCCGTGAAGGAGCAGCTTGTGCAGTCGACATCGGCCGGAGTGGTGCAGTTCAGTCCGTCGCGGGACCCGATCGTCTCGGTGATCATCGTCGCAACGGGTGCTGCGCCGGACTTGCTGGGATGTCTCCGCGCTCTGGCCGTGAATACGAAGGACGTGCCCTTCGAGGTCATCGTGGTCGAGAACGGAGTCGAGCCGAGCGTGTCAGACGACCTCGCGTTCGGGGTGAGCGGTGTCACCATCGTCCGGTCCGGAGTCAACCGGGGCTTTGCCGGGGGCTGCAACCTGGGTGCGCTCCAGGCGCGTGGTGTCTATCTGGTTCTGCTGAACGACGACGCCGAGCCTGAGCCGGGCTGGTTAGCACCTCTCGTGGAGTCCGTCGAGACCCCGGGGGTGGGTGCGGTCGGCGGCCGCGTCCTGCTCTCCGACGGCACATTGCAGGAGGCCGGCTCGATCATCTGGAAGGACGGCTCGAGCTCCGGAGTGGGTCGGGACCTGCCCGGTGACGCGGTCTCCCTGCGATTTCGCCGTCGCGTCGAGTACTGCAGCGCGCTGAACTTCCTTGTCCGTCGCGAGCTTTGGAACGAGCTGGGCGGTCTCGACGAGGGGTATTTCCCGGCCTACTACGAGGATGTCGACTTCTGCCTCAGGATCGCCGAGCGCGGCAACTTCGTGCTCTATGAGCCCCGCTCAGTCGTCCGCCATCTCGAGTCGAGAAGCTCGACCCAGAGGTACAAGGAGTACCTCTGCCTCACGCATCGCAGGAAGCTGCTCGAGCGGTGGCCGCACGTGTTCGAGGGGCCGACGCATGCCGAGCCAATCGACGGTGACTCAGTCGAAGAGGCGATCCACCTTGCCATGGGGTCGCCGCCACGGGTGCTGGTGATCGACGACCGGATGCCGGACTCGCGACTCGGCTCCGGCTATTCGCGGATGTTCGACGTCGTTCGGGAGATATCGGCGGCCGGCTATCGGGTTTCACTGTTTCCGACGATCGGAATCATCGACGACCCCGATGTGCTCGGAGCCTTGGGTGTCGGGGTCGTGACCGAGCCGCTCGCCGAGCACCTTCTCCGGCGTTCGGCGCGCTACGAGGTCGTGATCATCTCGCGCCCTCACAACTTCGAACGCTACGGGTCGATGGTGCGGAACCTGCAACCCGAGGCTCACCTGTGCTACGACGCCGAGGCCCTGTTCCATCGTCGTCTGGAAGCGCAGGCTGAGCTCGCCAGCGAGGATGCTGCTCGCGAGGCGTTGTGCGGTGCTGCTGACGAAGCCCGCGCGGTCGAAGCCGAGATGGCACGTTCGGTCGACACGATCGTTTGCGTGTCCGCTGAAGAAGCAGCAGCCCTTCGCGTCCTCGGCGCACGCGAGCCGCTCGTAGTGGAGCCATGGCTCAGCGAGCTTTCCCTCACGCCGGCAGGCTTCGTCGAGCGCTCGGACGTTTTCATGGTGGCAGGCTGGCTGGCCGGGCCGGAATCGCCGAACGTCGACGGACTTCTGTGGTTCGTGCATGAGGTGCTGCCGATCGTCCGGGCACGAGTGCCTTGGGTCCGCGTACGCGTGTCCGGGCCGGCGCCGCCGAAGGTGGCTCTCGATGCTGGGGGACGTGGCATCTTCTTCGAAGGCCAGGTGAGCGACATGGCCGAGTTCTACGGCCGGATGCGTGCCTGCATCGTGCCGCTCAGGTTTGGGGCCGGGGTGAAGATCAAGACTGTCGAGGCGCTCCAGTACGGTGTGCCGACAGTGGCCACGAGCGTCGGCGCCGAGGGCATTGATCTCCGGGGCACGGCTGCATTGCTGGTGGCCGACGATGCCAGGGACTTCGCCCACGGGCTTGTTTCGCTGCTCACCGATCGCGCGGCCTGGGAACACCGACGGGCCGAGATCGAGGCACTCGACGCGCTGCGCCGATCCGAAGCGACCAGGGTCACCTGGGGCTCTATCCTGGCGGAAGTCGTAGGCGGCCGCATGGCCGAAAGGCTGCGACCTGAACAAAGGGCAGGCATATGAGGAAGCTCCCGGATCCGAGACGGCCGAGCACCGGCCCTGATCTTGCTTTTGACGAAGGCTCCGAGGATGGGGCCTGGCTCAGCTTCCAGCGTGCCGGCGAGACCGACGACTCGCCTCGCGAGCGGTCGCGAGTCTCGAGCGAGGGAAGTGTCGATGACGACCTTGTGCAGGAGCTGGAGCTTCGCCTGCGAGAGTGGGTCGAGCGAGTCGAGACTCTCGAGACGGAGCTGGGGTACTTGAAGCGAGACCTCGAAGTCCGCACGGCCTATGCGCGTGAGATGGAGCGTCAGGTGGACGAGCACACCAAGGCTGTGCGGTGGGCGGAGAAGGAGATGATAGCGATGCGTGCGCGAACCTCCTATCGCGTCGCGGACGCCGTCGTGCGGCAACTGGGCAGACAACCGGCACTGGAGCGTCTCGGACGCAGCTGGGCTCGAAAGCTGATCGGCCGGCGTGACCGCTGACCGCTCCGAGGACCCGCGCGCGAATCTTCGCCCGGGAGGCCCCGCTCCCGAGCGGATGGTGTCGCACGCAGCCAATGCGGAGGACGTCGTCTTGCACCGCGCCCTGTGCATCGGTGGCGTTGTGGGCCGGTACGTCGACGTCGGGGCGTCCTCTCCCTATCTGGGCTCGGTGACGAGGCACTTTTACGAAGCAGGCTGGAAGGGCATCGATGTAGAGCCTCTCGCGGAGGAAGCAGCGGAGCTGCGCCGGGCCCGGCCGCGCGACGTCGTGATCGAGGCGGCTCTCGGGAGCGCCGCTGGCGAGGTCACCCTCTATGTCGTGGGCGACGAGCGGGGCCTCTCGAGCACAGACGCGGAGGTGGGAGCGGGCTATGTCCGAGCCGGCCGCCCGGTGCGAGAGCGAAAGGTCAGACAGGTCACGCTGGCAGAGGTCCTGGACGAGCACTGCGACGGAGAGATCACCTTCCTCAAAGTCGACGTGGAGGGCGCGGAGCCCGAAGTGCTGTCGGGAAACGACTGGTCGCGGTGGCGTCCGAGGGTGGTCGTCGTGGAGGCGACCGATCCATGGTCGTACCAGCAGACGCACGCGCGCTGGGAGCCGCAGCTGTTGGCAGCTGGTTACCTGTTCGCTTCCTTCGACGGGATCAACAGGTTCTACGCGCGCTCCGAAGAGCCGGATCTCCTGACGCGGCTCGCGCCGGCGAGCGTGCTCGACAACTTCGTTTCGGAGAACCTCAATCGTGTCGAGGGCTATGTTCGCCATCTCGAGGCGGAGCTCAAGGCACGTAGCGCTCACGTGTCACAGCTCGAGACCTTTGTCGCGGCTCAGGAAGAGATCATCCACGCCAGGGACAGCCGCATCGCCGACCTCGAAGCCCGCGTACGGCCGCGCACTCTGCCAGGTGGGGGCAGACGAGCTCGGTGAAGCTGCGCAGGACCGGAGCCAAGGAGTCTCCTCGTCAGGATCGGTCGAGCGGGCAAACGTGCACGGACTGACCGACCGGGCCGATCCTAGTCGGTATGGCGACACAGGCGCTGGTGCTCACCGCGAACCCGTACGTCCCCCACGGAGGTCTCGCCTGGGCAAGTAGAGCGGCGTCACTTTGGTAAGGGTTCGGGTCTGCCCAGAAGACGTAGACGTGGCTGTACGCGCTCAGGTCCTTCTTGATCCGGGCTACGACTGTCGGAGTCGGCCGGATGTTGCCTTGGATGCGAGCGAAGAAGTCGTTGCTCGGGAAGTAGGGGACCGCGTAGGCGTCCGGGTTCGAACCGATCATCAGGAATGCCGCGGGAGAAGCGATGGATGCCGGCACCAACACCGTGATGTCGCGGTCCGCCCATGCCGTGCGGCCGATGTTGTCAGTCTGCTCGGTGACCAGCGACGCCACGATTATCGCCACGAGCAGCCCCGCCGCGATCGGCCACGGCCTTGCCGGGGCGAACAGGCGCCGGACGCAGACGCCGAGGAGCACGAACGAGAGCATCTCGAGGGGGACCAGATAGCGGTAGATGGCGAAGACGTCCACCCAGATGAGGTAGGTGACGACTGCGAGCAGCACGATGAAACGCTCGGCGTCGGAGCCGAGGATCGGGCGCCAGGCGCGTCGGCGCGCGGCCAGAGCGACGCCCTTGACGGCCAGCAGCAGCAGGAACAGCTCCAGGGCGGGCATCGTGAGCTCTCGAAACGCCTGCGGACTCGTGCGCAGCGGTTGCAGCGTCCAGAGAAATGGGTAGAAAAGCGCCTGCAGCACGCCGTGCGGCAACCTCCTCGCGTCCGTGTTCGACGCGAGAGGTGCGTAAGGCGAGGCGAACAGCTGGTTCAAGTAAGGAAGCAGTGGGCTTCCCCACCGCACTGCGAGCTCGTAGCCCCACCATCCGTACGAGACGAGGAGGCCCACGAGCGCACCACAGCCGCACGCGAACGCCAACGCCAGCCGGCGAGCGAACGGGAGGCCGATCACCAAGAACGCGATGACGGTGGCCACGGTGAAGGGGAACGCCGAGAGCTTGAGACCGGAGCCGAACCCAGACACGACACCGGCCGCGGCGGCCAAGGCGAGAACCCGCCTGCGCGCACCATGAGCGGGTGGTCTGCAAGCGTAAAGGCCGAGCAGGATCCCACCGAGGAGGAACGGCGCCGTGAGGGTGTCACCCATGACGCTTCCGATCTCCGAGAACGCCCCAGCGGCGAAGATACCGAGGCCCGCCGCGGCCAGTGCCAGAAGCCGGCGCCGCGTGAACACCCGTGCGATCAGGTACAGGATGGGGAAGGACAGGCCCTGTACGAAGGCGATGCCATAGGCGACCGTGCGGGCAGAGAGGTGGCGTGCAGCAAAGTAGAAGGGGATGTCGAGGATGGGGTTGTAATAGGTCTGGAGCTGGGCCGGCATGATGTCGTGCTGGTGGTTGACGAGGACCCAGAACGGATCGAAGAAGTGGTAATTCATCAGGTCCCAGTCCGCGTCCTCACCTCGGTGGAGCGCGACCAGCCCGTAGAGGAAGGGAAAGGCGATCAGCGCCGCTACCGTCAGCCACATCGCCCACCGGCTGACTGCTGCCTGCCGGCTCGCCGGGACTCGGCCGATCACGGTATGTCGCAGGGAAGTTCTGAACCGGCTTCCATCAGGATCGCGAGTTTGGCACACGAGGCCGTTGGTTGCGAGCTAGCACCCCCAGCTCATCTGGCGCACGGCCTCCGCGGCGCGATCACGGGCGATAAGGTCATCCCGGAGGATCGCGCGATGTTTTCGCCAGTCCGCACATCTGCTGAACTTCAGGAGCTTCAGGCATGGCAAACATTTCGGACCATCAGCAGACTCGCCTGCGGGCGCTCCAGAGGCTTGTCATCGACATCGGGCGCCAGGATTTCGACGAGCGCTACGGCGATCTCAGGTTGACTCCGGTGGTGGGCCTGATCTGCGCCTACGAGGAAGAGGCCAACATCGCAGACGTGCTTCGGCGCGTGCCGAAGGTTGCCTGCGGGCTGGAGGTCACACCACTCGTGATCGTCGACGGCGGCCAGGACGAGACCGCCCGCGTCGCCATGGAAGGCGGGGCCGTCACCTTCGTGTTCCCGGTGAACCTGGGTCACGGGGTGGCACTGCGTGTCGGCTATGACCTTTGCGTGGCCTTGGGGGCCCAGTACGCGGTCACCTTCGATGCCGACGGCCAGAACGACCCCACCGAGATGCCGCAGCTGCTTCAGCCGCTAGTGGACGACGAGGCCGACTTCGTCGTGGCCTCCCGCCGACTGGGCGTGGACAGGACGGCAGACCGCTATCGGCAGTTAGGCGTGGTGTTCTTCGCGGGGCTCATGAATCTGTTGACCGGCGCTCAGCTCACCGATACCTCCAACGGCTTCCGGGCTCTGCGGGTGACGATGCTGGCGGACGTAAAGGGTCGGCTGGAGCAGGACCAGTACCAGACGGCCGAGTTGCTCGTCACGTCACTCAAGCGGGGGTGGAGGGTCACCGAGCGCCCCGCGGTGTGGCACGAGCGGGCCTCGGGCCAGTCGAAGAAGGGCACCAACTTCCTCTACGGCTTTCGCTACGCGGCCGTGCTGCTCGGTACTTGGCGCCGCGAGCGTTGAGCTTTTCTGCCGAGAGCGCCCCGCGAGGTCCAGAAGCCAAGCCACGCTGCTGGCCGCACCGGTCGTCCGCAAGGGGCTTTGGCCGTGCTCGTGCGCAGCTGATCGCGCACGGTCTCGGCCGCACCGCCAAGACAGCTCGACGGGGCACGACCGGGGCGTTGTGATGCCGACTTCTTGGCCGAATTCCGGGGATGATGCCCGGCTGTGCGGCAAGCGCAGGGCGCGGCCGGACGACGATGATCGGCAAATTGAGCTACCCCTCGCGGAGTTATACTCGCCCGGGAATTCGAACCAGAAGAGCGGAGGAACTCGTGCAGATTGGGATCCTGACTGGTGGAGGAGACGCGCCGGGGCTGAACGCGGCGATCCGAGGTGTGGCACGCAGTGCTTTCGGCGACGGAGTCGATGTTCTCGGAGTTCGCAACGGCTGGGCCGGCCTTGTCGAGGACGGCGATGCCAGTCCGCTGCACCTCGCGGACGTGTCTGGGATCCTCGCTCGGGGCGGCACAATCCTTGGTACCTCGCGAGTCAACCCCCTGGCGGACCCCAGCGCGATGGACGCCGTCATTGCGAACATCGGCCGCCTCGGCATAGACGCGCTCGTGACCATCGGCGGCGATGACACGCTATCTGTGGGCGCCGCACTGGCGGAGCGCGGAGTGCCGGTCGTCGGCGTCCCGAAGACGGTGGACAACGACCTCCTTGTCACCGAGTACTGCATCGGCTTTGACACCGCGGTTGCCATCGTCACCGAGGCGGTGGACCGGCTGCACACCACGGCTGCTTCGCACCACCGGGTGATGGTGGTCGAGGCCATGGGACGCGAGGCCGGGTGGGTGACGCTGATGGGGGGCATCGCCGGAGGGGCCGACATGATCATCATCCCGGAATTCGCCGTCGGGCTCGAGGAGGTCGTCGACCATCTCAACGCCCGCCGCAAGCAGGCCAAGACCTTCAGCATCATCGCCGTCTCAGAGGGAGCCGAGGTCGGCGGCCTGCCCACTGCGTCAGGCGGTGAGGTGCCTCTTGACGCTTTCGGGCACGCCCAGCTCGCCCGCCGAGGGATCGGTGAGCGTCTTGGTCGCCAGGTGGAGGACGTGACCGGTTTCGAGACCAGAGTCACGGTCTTGGGCCACACCCAAAGAGGGGGCACGCCCACCGCCTACGACCGGATCTGGGCGACTCGGGTCGGAGTTGCCGCCTACAAGCTGATAGCCGAACGGCGCTTCGGTGAGATCCCCATCAAGCGCGGCGACAACGTGGAGAGCGTCCGGTTGTCCGAAGTCGTTGCCGAACCCCGTCTCGTGCCGGAGGACCTGTACCGACTGGCGGAGTTGTTGTACTAAGGGCTCGCCGGCCCGGGGATCGTCCCTCTGGGAGGGCCAGGACGGCGATCTAGTTCAGGGCCGACACGGGAGACCGTCGGCTTGAAAGCCGGCGCGCGCCCGACCCGGTAGACTTGTCCCTCACGGCGTTTGCCGCGTCTTTTTCCGGGGTCCTTCCCATATGCTCTCGCGCGCCAACTTCCGCAACCTCGCGATCGTCGCTCATGTCGACCACGGCAAGACGACGCTCGTCGACGGGATGTTGTGGCAATCGGGAGTGTTCCGCGCCAATCAAGAGGTCAATGAGCGCGTGATGGACTCGATGGATCTCGAACGCGAGAAGGGGATCACCATCCTGGCGAAGAACACCTCTGTCCGCCACGGAGGTGTGAAGTTCAACATCGTGGACACTCCGGGGCACGCTGATTTCGGCGGAGAGGTCGAGAGAGCGCTCGCGATGGTCGACGGTGTTCTCTTGCTCGTGGACGCGAGCGAGGGTCCCTTGCCTCAGACCCGCTTCGTGTTGCGCAAGGCGCTCGAGCGGCGCCTGCCCGTAGTGCTCGTGATCAACAAGATCGACCGCCCCGATGCGCGCCCCAAAGAAGTGGTGGACGAGGTCTATGAGCTGTTCCTGGACCTCGACGCTGAAGAGGAGCAGATCGAGTTCCCCATCGTGTACTGCAATGCGAGGGCGGGACGAGCCTCGCTCGATCCGACTGAGGTGGGAACTGACCTCGAGCCGTTGTTCAAGGTCATCTACGACTACATCCCTGCTCCGACCTTCGAACCTGACCATCCGCTGCAGGCGCTGGTCACGAACCTCGACGCGTCGGCCTATGTCGGTCGCCTCGCGATCTGCCGTGTGCTGCACGGCACGATCCGACGCGGTCAGCAGGCCGCGTGGTGCCGAGCCGACGGAGCCGTCGAGCGGTTCAGGGTTGCCGAGCTGTACGTGTCCGAGGGGCTGGACCGGGTCGATGCAGCGGAGGCCGGTCCGGGCGAGATCATTGCCGTGGCCGGGCTGTCCGACGTCACGATCGGCGAGACGCTCTCGGACCCCGATGACCCGCGACCACTTCCGGTTCTCATCGTCGACGAGCCGAGTCTCGGGATGACGATCGGCATCAACACCTCGCCCCTCTCGGGGACCGAAGGGACCAAGGTCACCGCCAGGCTGCTCAAGAACCGCCTCGACGCCGAGCTTGTCGGCAACGTCTCGATTCGCTTGCTGACCACGGAGCGACCCGATACCTGGGAGGTGCAAGGTCGCGGTGAGCTGCAGCTCGCCGTGCTCGTCGAGATGCTGCGTCGAGAGGGCTTCGAGCTCACCGTCGGCAAGCCGCAGGTCGTCACCCGGATGATCGGTGGCAAGCTGCACGAGCCGATGGAGGCCGTGTCGATCGACGTGCCCGAGGAGTTCCTCGGTGTGGTCACCCAGTTGCTCTCGCTCCGCAAGGGGCGGCTGGTCCAGATGGTCAATCACGGCACCGGCTGGGCCAGGGTCGACTATTCGGTACCGTCTCGAGGCTTGATCGGCTTTCGCACGGAGTTCCTTACCGAGACCCGCGGAACCGGAGTGCTGCACCACATCTTCGACCGCTTCGAGCCGTGGCACGGCGAGCTGCGGACGCGTTCGTCGGGCTCGCTGGTTGCAGACAGGGGCGGTCTGACGACCACCTACGCGCTCATGAACCTCCAAGATCGCGGCGCGCTGTTCGTCGGGCCTGGCGTCGAGGTCTACGAGGGGATGATCATCGGAGAGAACGCCCGCTCGGAGGACATGGACGTCAACGCGACCAAAGAGCGCAAGGTCACCAACGTGCGTTCTTCCACCGCCGAGGAACTGGTCCGCCTGATCCCAGCCAGGCTCCTCTCGCTCGAGCAGGCGCTCGAGTTCATCAGCGAGGACGAGTGCGTCGAGGCCACCCCCGCCAGCGTCCGGCTGCGCAAAGTCCTGCTCGACCAGGCTGAGCGAGGCAGGCGCACCGCTCAGTCCAAGCGGGACCGGTTCCGAGGCGAAGCGCGCGAAGTCCAGGGCCGGCGCCGGGCTGGGTGATCGGTCTGCGCGAGCGGGCCTTCGCAGCCAAGGTGCGAAGGGAGCTGAAGGCTGTGGCTCGTGGCGGTGCTGGGAGGAGCCGAGACGTCTCGGCCGATCAGAGCTCAGTCTCTGTAGGGTCGACGACGAGGCGGCCTCGTCCCGCGCGTTTGGCGAGATAAAGGGCGTCATCCGCGCGGCGCAACAGCTGCGCGGGGTTCTCATCAGGCCGGAACAGGGCCATTCCCGCGCTGACCGACGACGCAACACCGGTGACGGTCAGGATCGCTCCGTCCGCGAGCGTCAGGAGGTCACGGGCGACCGATTCGACGCTGTCCGGGTCACCGTCGCCGAGCAGGACGACAAACTCGTCACCGCCGATTCGCACCAGGACATCGCTGCGGCGCAGGCGCTCTCGCCACTGCGAGACGAGGTGCCTGAGGACGTCGTCGCCGACGTCATGGCCGAAGGTGTCGTTCATGTCCTTGAAGTTGTCGATGTCGAACAGCACGAGCGCGCCGCTCGGAGACTCGGCCGATTTGACAGCGAGTCGTCGGGCAAGCTCGACGTCGAGGGCCCTGCGGTTGTGTGCGCCCGTCAGCGGGTCGCGCAACACGAGCTCCTCGAGGTAGGCCTCTAGGCGGTGCCGGTCGGTCACGTCGAGGACCTGGGTGACGAGATGAAGCGGCCGGCCTACCTCGTCCCTCACGAGGGTGATGCTCATCACGGTGTGCACCACGGAGTGGTCAGGTCGCAGGTACCGTCTCTCGACCATCGCCGTTCGCCGCTCGCCCGCGAGCATGCGGCCGGTCAGTTCGCGGTTGGACTCGACGTCGTCGGGGTGGATCAGCTCCGACCACGATCCCCGGTGCAGCTCCTCACGCGACCGCTTGGTCAACGCGCAGAACGCGTCGTTGGCGCGCAGCAGGGACTCGTCGGGAGCGATGATGGCCATGCCGATAGGGGAGTTGTCGAAGGCGCTCGAAAAGCTGGCCTCGCTCCGGCGCAGCGCTTCGTGAGTCCGCTCGCGATCGGTGACCTCCAGGTTCACGACGAGGACCTCCTCGACCGCCCCTGAGCTCGTCGCGACAGGAAGGTATCGGGACCAGAACTGATGGCGACCGGGTCTCGAGCTCTCTTCGTTCACGGTGCGGCCTGCGAAGCACTCTTCGAGGTGGCGCCGCGCAGTTTCGAAGCGGTCTGCGCTCAACAGCTGCGCGAGTGGGCGCCCGACACAAGCGTCCGGGCCGGTGATCGAGGGGAAACCAGCTCCTGCGGCAAAGCGGCATCGCAGCTCACGGTCGATGACCCAGGCGGTCATTCCCGGCACGGCATCGGTGATCTGGCGATAACGCTCCAACCGCTCGTGGTGACGTAGCTCGGTCTCGACGCGGCCTGTCACCACGCGGGAGACGGCCACAAAGCCGGTCGCCGAGCCCTTGAGGCCTCGGACGGCCCCGATCCGCGCCTCGAGCCACTCGGCCGGAGAAGTCTCCGTCGGGACGCGAAAGGTGACCGCGACCGTGTCTTCGCCCTTTAGGAGACGGTCGATCGCGGCGTCGAGGAGCGGTAAGTCCTCTGGGGACAGGAAGGTCTCCGCTGGCATCCGGCCGATGAGCTCGTCTGGAGCGAGACCGAGTATCGAACGGGACGAGTCGGACGCGAGCCGGATCGTCCCGTCGAGGTCGTGAAACGTGACGAGATCGGCGAACGCGGCGAACATTGCCGCGAATTCGTAATGACTCGAAAGCGGCCGCGCCGTTGTGAAACCCTCGGACATGGCGTGGCTCCGCTCGCGCCGCAGATGACCTCGCTGATGCTCGAACACCAATCGAGTCATCGGCGCGCGGCTGTGGGACCTTGAGCCTGGCCCGGTTCTCGAGCAGGTGGACGCGGGCTGATCGCCGGTCCGCGACCGGGTCAGCGCGGGATGCTCGAGATGCCGAGACTGGCAGTCGCTCGGCGCAAGGCGGCCTCGAGGTGCGGCGCATAGAGCACGCCGACGACGCGGCCGTCCACGAGCACGGCTGCCGCACGACGCCGGTGGGCGACGAGACATTCGACGGCAACCGGGTACAAAGGGTCGTCGGCCGCAAGCGGGGGAGCGTCGCGATCGGTGGAGTCGACCACCAGGACGGCTCGAGGCGGTCCCGTGAGCCGGTCGGCTGCTATCAGGCCGACATATCGTCCACGGTCGACCACAGGCAGGACCCGGCCCGGTGAGGCTTGAAGGAACGGCGCGACGACCGAGAGCGGGAAGCTCACCTCGAGGGTCGTGGGATCGTGCACCATCACGTCGGAGACCTTAAGCCCCCCGACCGCCGTGCGGACCGCGGCGGCCCGTCTTTCGCCGCCCGCTCCCACGAACACGAACAGCCCTATGACCGAGAGCCAAAGGTCGTAGCGAGCTCCCACCAGCACCATCGTGAGCCCGATGAAGCGCCCGATCTTGACTGCGAGGACGGTTGCCCGCAGATCGTCGCGCCTGCGAGCAAGCAGAGCCCTCAGCACCCGGCCACCATCCATCGGGATCGCTGGAAGGAGGTTGAAACCGGCAAGCAGGAGATTGGCCCACATGAGGCGGCTCACGATCGCGCCGGCGAAAAGCGTCGGCGGCCACATGACCGCTCCTGTTGCGTAACCGACCAGGGCGAGGGGCAGAGCGAGTGCCGCACTGGCCAGGGGGCCGGCTATCGCGATGGCGAGCTCGTCGGCCGGAGCGCCTGGCAGCCCGGAGATCTCCGAGACTCCGCCGATGGGCAAGAGCACGATGTCACGTACCGCGAAGCCCCGTCGGCGAGCTACGAAACTGTGGGAAAGCTCGTGGATCACTATGCAGATGAAGAGGGCGGCGATCCAGATCAGCCCTTCGGCGAGCGATCGCGTGGTCGTCTTGGCGCCGGTCGGCAGGATCACCAGGACCACGAGCAGCGGAAAACTCCAGTGGATGCGTATCGGGACGCCCTTGACGCTCCCGACTCGAAATGACCGGCCCATGAACCCTGTGCTCTCTGCTTGCTCACCGCCAGGTTAGGGCGCGCAAGGTCGCGAGAAGGTTCGCGGTCAATGCGCGCAGGCGGTGACTCTCTGTAGCTTCTGAGGCATGTCTCGAGGAAGGCTCCTTGTCGACCTCGGACCGCTGCGCCAGTCGCAGGCCTTCCGGCGCCTCTGGGGGGGCTACCTGGTCACGATGCTCGGATCACAGCTCACGGTGGTCGCGATCCCGTACCAAGTGTTCAAGCTCACCCATTCCTCGCTGGACGTGGGTCTCGTTGGGCTGGCACAGATCGTCCCCGTGCTCGCCGGCTCGCTCTTCGGCGGCTCGATCGCCGACGCGGTCGACCGGCGGCGACTGCTTCTCGTCACGCAACTCTCGCTCGCGGCTTGCAGCGTCGGGCTCGCGCTGAACTCGTCTGGCGGGCACGCGGTGCTTTGGCCGCTGTACGCGCTGAGCGCGCTCGGGTCCGGGGTTGCCAGCATCGACAGCCCGACGCGGTCCGCTGTGCTCGCCACACTGGTCGGCCGTCCGATGTTCGCGAGCGCGAACGCCCTTTGGCAGCTCCTCTTCCAGGTGGGTCAGGTGGCAGGACCCGCGCTCGCGGGACTGCTTCTCGGACAGGTCGGCATCGCCTCGGTCTATTGGATCGACGCGGCCACCTTCGCAGTCTCGCTTCTGGCGGTCGCGAGCCTTCCCGCGCTCCGGCCCCCCGGAGGCGGCACGCGTTTCGGGCTGCGTTCGATCGCCGAGGGTCTGCGGTACCTGAAGGGCCGGCCCGTCCTGCAGGGAACCTTCGTCGTGGACCTGAACGCGATGGTGCTCGGTATGCCGCGGGCGCTGTTCCCGGCTCTCGCCCTCGTTCGTTTCCACGGCGGTGCCGCCACGGTCGGCCTGCTCTACGCGGCGCCTGGAGCGGGCGCTCTGATCGGTGCGTTGCTCACCGGTTGGGTGGTCATGGTTCGCAAGCAGGGCCGGGCCGTTCTCATTGCCGTTGCCATCTGGGGGGCCGCAATCGCCGCATTCGGGCTTGTGCCCTGGCTGGCAGCCGCCCTGGTGCTGCTCGGGCTCGCCGGCGCGGCCGACGTGGTCTCGGCGGTCTTCCGGGGCACCATCCTCCAGCTCGAGGCACCTGAATCGTTGCGTGGAAGGCTCTCGTCGGTCCACACCGCTGTCGTGACCGGAGGACCACGCCTAGGCGACTTCGAGGCAGGCGCGGTGGCGGCGGTCTCGACGCCACAGATCTCGGTCGTCTCGGGAGGGCTCGGCTGCCTGGTGGGCGTCGGCCTGGTGGCTTGGCTGATGCCGAGATTCTCACGCTATGACGCCGCCGAGGCCGAAGGCCTCGGGCCACCATCTGCAGGTGTGAAAGGCTAGGACCATGGACGTAGGAATTCTCGGAGGGACCGGTCCGGCGGGCAAAGCCCTTGCCGCCAGACTGGCGTCGATGGGCATGTCGGTGTCGATTGGTTCGCGCTCGGCCGAGCGCGGAGAGGAGGCGGCGGCCCAGCTTCGCGACAAGTGGGGGGCGCGCGTCCCCGACCTGCACGGCGCCTCGAACGAGGTTGCCTGCGAAGCAGACCTCGTCGTGGTCGCGACGCCCTGGGATGGCGCTCCGCAGACAGTTGCTGCGTTGGCCCACCACCTCGAGGGCAAGGTGGTCATCTCCATGGCAAATGCCCTGTTCAAGGTCGGCGACGACATCGAGGCGGTCGTGCCCGCCCGCGGCTCGTTGTGCGTGGCGGTCCAGGGCGCCGCTCCGCGAGCTCTCGTCTCGGGCGCGTTCCATCATCTTCCGGCCCGCGGACTCGCGAACCTGGACCAGTCACTCGACGCGGACGTCCTCGTCTGCTCGGACCACGCGGCTGCCACCAAGGCCACGATCGAACTTGTGGACCACATACCGGGGTGTCGCGGGATCGACGCGGGCACCTTGTCGGCTGCGGCGGCGATCGAGGCGTTCACAGCCGTGCTCATCGGCGTCAACATCCGCTCGCGCTCGCACGCCAGCATCCGGCTGACGGGTTTGCGCACCGAAGGCCCTTAGGGCCTCTCGCCCCGCACCTGACCCGCTGTCGGTGATGCGGCTATACGACACTGCTCGTCGCGAGGTCGTCCCGTTCGCACCGGGCGAGGTCGTCACGATGTACACCTGTGGGATCACGCCGTACGACTCGGCGCATCTGGGCCATGCAGCTGTCTACGTGACTTACGACGTACTGCAGCGGCGCCTGCGCGACCTCGGCCACCGGACCTTGTGCGTGCGCAACATCACCGACGTCGACGACGACATCCTGCGCAAGGCGCGCGAGCTCGGCGTCCACTATCTGGACCTCGCGGCGGGCGAGATCGCCAGGTTCGATGCCGACATGGCGGCACTCGGGTTGCTCCGGGCCTATTCCGAGCCGCGGGCGACTTCGGCCATCCCGGACATTCTCGGCTTCATCGGCATGGTCCTCGACACTGGCCACGCATATCGGGCGGGCGGAGCGGTGTACTTCGACGTGTCGTCGTTCCCCCGGTTCGGCCAGGTGAGCCATCTCGAGCGCGACGAAATGGTAGGGCTCGCCGCCATTCGCGGCGGTCGGCCGGAGGATCCTTTCAAGGATGACCCGCTGGACTTCGTGCTTTGGCAGCCTTCGGCTCCGGGGGAGCCCTCCTGGGAGTCGCTCTGGGGCCCGGGCCGTCCTGGATGGCACATCGAGTGCTCGGCGCTCGCCATGCGCGAGCTCGGCACCACCATCGACCTGCACGGCGGCGGCACCGATCTCATCTTTCCGCACCATGAGTGCGAGTCGGCGCAATCGGAGGCGGCGACCGGGTCGGTCTTCGTGCGGCATTGGATGCACGTGGGCATGGTGGGCTTGGGCGGGGAGAAGATGTCGAAGTCGCTCGGCAACCTAGTCTTCGTCCATGAGCTGCTCGAACAGGGCCACGATCCGGCCGCGATCCGCTTGGCCCTGCTTTCCCAGAGCTACCGGCGGCCCTGGGAGTGGAAGGACTCGATGCTCGAGCAAGCAGAGGGCCGCCTCGAGCGATGGCGGGTGGCGGGTCGAGGTGCCGCCGCCTTGGAGGCCGTGAGGGCCAGGCTCGACGACGACCTGGACACTCCCGGGGCGATCGAAGCCATCGACGAGGAGGCCGGAGCCGGGCGCGGCGTTGACGAGGCCGCCTCGCTGCTCGGTGTACGACTGTGAGGCGAGCCACAAGGCAGTCCTAGCGGCCCGGTAGGCTGAGCTTTTCGGAGTGCGACCGAGCGTCGCGAGTACGAGGAGTGGTTCAGATGCCAAGCGAGGTCACGGTCTTCCTGCCCGACGGGTCCGCACGCAGTGTCCCCGCCGGCGCGACGATCGCGGATCTTGCTGAGGCAATCGGGCGCCGGCTCGCCGCCGCCGCCGTCGCCGCGGAGCTCGACGGCGTCCTGGTCGATCTCTCCCGGCCACTTCTCGACGGGGCCAAGGTGCACATTGTCACCTCCGACACCGACGAGGGCCGTGAGGTGCTGCGCCATTCGACAGCGCACGTCATGGCACAAGCGGTGCTCAGGCTCTGGCCAGGGGCTCGCTACGCCATCGGCCCCGCCATCGCTGATGGCTTCTACTACGACTTCGAGCTCCCCCGGGGCGCCCGGTTCTCCGAGGACGATCTCGTTCGGATCGAATCGGAGATGCAGGCGATCGTCGCCGAGGCTCAGCCGTTCGTCCGCGAGGAGCACACGATCGCCGAAGGCCTCGAGATATTCGCCGACCAGCCGTACAAGCGCGAGATCATCGAGAGAGTCTCCGAGGCCGGCTTCGGCCTCGATGCCGAGCTCGCGGCCGAAGCCGGCGGGAATCCCGGCGCGGTCAGCGCCTACCGCAACGGTGCGGGGTTCGTGGACCTGTGCCGCGGTCCGCATGTGCCCTCGACGGATCGCCTGGGGCATTTCAAGCTGACTCGGGTGGCCGGTGCCTACTGGCGCGGCGACGAGCACAGGCCGCAGCTGCAGAGGGTGTACGGCACGGCTTGGGAATCGGACAAGGCCGTCGAGGCCTACCTCCACCGTCTGGAGGAGGCCGAGCGCCGTGATCACCGCCGTCTCGGAGCCGAGCTCGACCTGTTCTCATTTCCGCCCGAGCTCGGTTCGGGGCTGGCCGTCTTCCATCCAAAGGGGGGACTCGTTCGCAAGGTGATGGAGGACTACTCGCGAGCGCGCCACACAGAGGCCGGCTATTGCTTCGTCAACACGCCACATATCACCCGCTCGGACTTGTTCGAGACGTCCGGCCATCTGCAGTGGTTCGCTGAGAGCATGTTCCCGCCGATGGAGCTCGACGAGGGTCATCGCTACTACCTCAAGCCGATGAACTGTCCCTTCCACATCCTGATCTTCAAGTCCAGGCAGCGCTCGTACCGTGAACTTCCCCTTCGGATGTTCGAGTTCGGCGCCGTCTACCGCTACGAGAAATCCGGCGTCGTGCACGGTCTGACACGTGTGCGCGGAATGACCCAGGACGACGCGCACATCTTCTGCTCTCGCGAGCAGATGGCGGGTGAGCTGCAGTCGTTGCTCGGCTTCGTGCTCGCCCTGCTTCGCGACTTCGGCCTCGAGGACTTCTACCTCGAGCTGTCAACCATGCCGGAGGAGAAGGCGGTCGGCACGTTGGAGGAATGGGAGGAAGCGACCGAGGCTCTCCGGCAGGCCGCGCTCACGATGGACCTCGAGCTCGTGCTCGACCCGGGTGGAGGCGCGTTCTACGGTCCGAAGGTCTCGGTCCAGGCGCGCGACGCGATCGGGCGGACCTGGCAGATGTCGACGATCCAGGTCGACACTCAGCTGCCGCAGCGTTTCGACATGGACTACGTCGGTCAGGACAACACCAGGCACCGACCGATCATGATCCACCGAGCCCTGTTCGGGTCGGTCGAGCGTTTCTTTGCGCTGTTGGTCGAGCATTACGCCGGGGCATTCCCGACTTGGCTCTCGCCGGTCCAGGCCCGGGTCCTTCCGGTGCGCGACGGCCACACGCCCTATGCACAACAGGTTCGGGGACTGCTTGCGGCAGCTGGCGTGCGGGCCGAAGCGGAGGACGCCGGGGAGCCGCTCGGAGCGAGGATCCGCCGCGCGAAACTGGAGAAGGTGCCGTATGTCCTGGTCGTGGGCGATTCCGATGTCGCCGGCAGGACCGTCGGCGTCAACGCACGTGGCTCCGCAGAGCCCGAGCGCGGTGTCGACCTCGAGTCGTTCGTCGAGCAGCTGCGTGTGGAGGCAGCACCGCCGATCGGCCGTGAGCTCGGTACCAATGCGGCGGGAGCCCCGTGAGCCTTGATCACCTTTGGGCGGGCTGGCGGTCGGGCTACGTGAGCTCGTTCGAGGAAGCGGGTGTCCTGGCCGGCTCGAGCGGTGGCTCAACGGCCGCAGCCGAGGCGGAGTCCGCGTGCGTCTTCTGCGGGATCGTGGGGTCCGACGAGCCCGACGAGGTGCGACATGTGCTCTGGACGGGCAGGTTCACCGTTGCGCTGCTGAATGCTTACCCATACTCCCCGGGCCATGTGATGCTGCTCCCGATCCGGCACGTGAGCGATCCCTGCGAGCTGGAACGAGACGAAGCTGCCGAGCTGTCCGGGGGTGTCTATGAGGCGGTGGCGGCGGTGAAGGCGGCTTACCGGCCCGAGGGCATGAATCTCGGTGTCAACCTCGGACGGGCCGCAGGAGCGGGGATCCCCGCTCATCTGCACGTGCACATCGTTCCGAGATGGATCGGCGACACGAACTTCATGACCTCGGTTGCCGGGGTCCGGGTC
>Ga0187889_10001406_pt1 | contig 25858 bp, 17 predicted proteins | sample June2016WEW_7_10_2_FD_132992 | JGI IMG/M metagenome (GOLD analysis project Ga0187889, IMG submission 132992) | Peatland microbial communities from SPRUCE experiment site at the Marcell Experimental Forest, Minnesota, USA - June2016WEW_7_100 | ecosystem: Environmental > Terrestrial > Soil >... | reverse complement strand
TCGTGCACCAGCAGGCTCCCGGTCCGGCCGCCGATCGGGGCGCGGATGACGGTCTTGTCGAGGTTGAACTTGGCGGCGACGACGGCTGCGCTGTCCGCCGAAACCTGAGCGGTCGCCGCGTCCGCCGTCGCCCGCTCCTGTTGCGCCTGCTCCGGGGTCGCGAAGCTGCTCTGCGCGAGGAGTACGTAGCGGTCGGCCTCGATCTTGGCGTTCTGAGCCGTCACGCGGTCCCGGGCCAACACCGCCACCGCCTGCAGATAGGCCGCCTGGTACGGCTGGGGCTCGATCTGGAACAGCGGCTGGTCGCGGGCGACGTCGTCCCCTTCGTGGAAGGCGACGTTGCTGATGATCCCGTCCACCTGCGGCGACACGATCGCCGTCTGGGACGGCGTGACCAAGCCGCTCGCGACGATCGTATAGGGCACGGCCTGACGCCGTGCGACGGTGAGCGTGACCGGAACCGTAGGGTTCCTCGGCCCGCTCGCCTTCTTGGCGCACGCGGCGAGCAGGAGCACCGCGGCAGTTGCGCCGAGCCATCGTGCTGTCCGTCGTGCCTTGCCGCTCGCCATCCCGCCTCCGCACTGAGCCCGCAGGTCTTCGTCTATCCTAAGCTGTACGATAGACCTACCCCTGTCGTTTAAGAAGGGACGGGCGGCGCGGCGGCTGCTCCGGCGCTCAAGGCGCGCTCACGACTGGTCTCCCGGTTCTGCGCGGCGAAAAGCCCCGATCCAGCAGCCTTCTGCCGGATCGAGGCTTCCGTAGTCGGGACGGCGGGATCTGAACCCGCGACCCCCTGAACCCCATTAGGCTCGTGCAGGGCCCAAGTTCCGGCAAAATGTCGGATGACCCAAACAGTCCAAACCTCAGGAAGTGGCGGACTGGCGGCGATTCCGAGCGTCGGCACCGGATCGCGATGTCGGAAGATGTCGGATGGAATGTCGGAAGATGCCGGGAGAAACGGACCCCCAAACGGACCCCAGAGACCGCACGCTTATCAGGCTACCGACTTCTCACCCCCAAGTCCGCCGAGCTGCACCTAGCAAGACCGTTGTGGTGCTGCGGTTGAACCCGGCCGCGGGCCGCAATCGGGCAGCGTAGCAGCTCGTAAGAGGTTGCACGGGGGTGGTGAGAGGCCTGTAGCAACCCGGCTGACTGTGTTCTGGAAGGACAGTTCGAGGAGACGGTCTGGCTACGAAGGCCGGCACGTGGCCGGCGCCGGTGCCGGTATCTGGCTAATGCCGCCGGCACCCGCCCGCGTGGGAATGAGGTCCTTGAACGCTCCGTAACAGATGCGGGAGCTAGTGCTTGGCACGGAGCAACACTACTAGCCCGCCAAGCGCGGGGCCCGTAGTCGGCCAGTGTGAAACGTGACACACGGGCCGAAGCCTTGCGGATTCGTTAGATTGCTGCCACGAGACGGGACCGGGTGAACAATGGAGCACGTGTTCTTCGGTGACGTGTTCGACGAATACTATCAGGTAACCTGCCTGACCAAGATCCATGTGCTCAATGTTGTGCACACGCCGGATCAAACGCACGTCATTGAGCACGGCCAACTCCGCGTGTGGCTTCAGACTAAGTACGCACCACGCCCGCGGCCACCGACCATGGTGCTGGTAATGACCCATAACGCCGTTCCCGGTCAAATCACATTTACCGCCGATCTGAAGGTCTACGAAGACTCCGCGCCAGGGATTAGAGAGATCGCCCCCTTGGAGCTCCTCAAGCTGATCGTCGCGCGTTTCGGGTGTGATGTTACCGTCGGTGGAACCGTAACCCGGAAATTCTTCTTCGCCGAATCCGTACCAAGAGGGCCAGGCGAGTCAACGCAGGTTCTAATCCCCGGGTGCGCCGATCCGCTTGGGTCCGTTTTTGCCACATCAATGCCCAACCACATCGATTGCGCCCTTGGCTTCGCGATTGATAAGCCGCGCTATCGGGACTACCTGGCAACGAAGCGACGTCAATAGCCGCGACGATCCAGCGGCCCACGTTACGTCGTGCGGCTTCCGTCAACAGCCAACCAAGGCGCCGGTAGCCGGTATCTTCTCTCGCCGAAGGTCAACCACCGCGAGGGGGCACCATGAAGGTCGCGCCGTACCATACGAATGCGCATGAGTATCCGCCCGAGCACCGGAATGTGTATCACGACCACGACAACTGCCCGGAGGGAAAGCGCATCCAGCCCAGGGATCGTCTGAGCGGAACCTGGGGCAAGCTGCGCTGCAAGGAATGCATCAAGCTCGGCTAGGCTTCTTACCTTCAACCGGACGCACACACGTGATCGGATCCTCGCCCGAGCCTGACGGCCTCGCCGCCGTCGTTGGCGGGCCCCACAGCGGGGCCCGCTGGCAGCCTCCAGCCGCCGCAGACGAGCGCCGCGAATATCCACTCGGTTTCTACCGCTGGGTCGCCGAGCGCGAGCCGTTCTGGCTCTGGGTCCGCGTGGTCGAGCGGTGAGCGCCGACGAGTCTGCTTGTAACATCGAACCTGACCCACTGCCCGGCATTCACACGTCCCCAATTGGGGTACACAGCATTCGCGAAGAAGTCCACAAGAGGAAATCTGACGCTCTGCGGCGCTTCGAGGAGCTCGTGGAAGGTCGCGGAGTGCCCGCGGGCGTTCCGGAGGATGTGGTCAGCGTTCTTCGCAGGTGGCTCGTACACGGCCGCACCCCTAGTAAGCGAGCGTAAGCGGGATGTCTCCGATGCCCTTCATGCAGCTGGTTTGTGTGGGCCGTGACGGCGTGGCTCGCAAGTTCTTCCTAGAGTACGAGCAGGTCGAGTTCGAAATCACAGAGACTTGGCATTTTCGAGTGTTTCGATCAAACCCGCCGGTGCCCGGCGAGGACTTCTTCGATCTGGTTCTCGAACGTTTCGACGCATCACATTATGTCATCACAGAGATCTCCCACCACAACGAGCCCTCGTATGAACAAAAGGGCATACCGGACTCTCTCATCCCTCAGGCCGCGCGCATTCTCGGCTGCAGAATTGTATCGAGTTCGAATCGCAAGCCTAGGCGTCAGAATGAGTGGCGGAACGACGCTGCGGACAGGTACTGGGCGCGATTGGTCAAGCGGAAAATGGCTGCATACGACGAGTTCGAAGATCGCTTCCGGCTTCCGCCCTAACCGGACCATACCGTCAGCCGGGGCATCGCGAGTCCACCGATTGGGGCGCGAGCTACGGCGCCTAGACGCAAGAGGTTCAATTGCGGGCGGGCGAGCCCGTACGACCTCTCGCCGTGGCGCTGGACCCGGTGGACCCGACCGTCGGCGAGGATGCCGCCTGGTGCGCGCGTCCGCACCTCGGTGGGGCACGATCGCCGCCGATGCCTAACGCTATGCGCGCGGGGCGGGTAAGCCGACCGCCCCGGTCGTGAAATGATGCGGCGAGGCCCTTTGCGGGGGCCGTCCATCCGCCTATGGTCCACGGTTGCACTGATGTGATCCCACGATCCTGGGAAGGCCCGTTCCGCCATGAGCCGCACGCCGCACGTCCTGCTCACCAGTGTATGCCGTCCGTTGGGCGTCCGCTACGGCGATGCCCCGAGCGTGGGATACGAGCTGCTTCACGAGCAGGTGACCCGCGCCCAGGGTCTGTTCAGTCCGCGCTCGCACCACGTCCAGTTCTCGTTGGACTACCTGGCCGAGAACCTTGAGGCCCCCACCGCGGTGCTCCACTATCCGTCCCGGAGGGAGCTGGTCCGCGAGCTGCGCCGCGGGTACGACATCGTGGGGATCTCGTTCGTCCTGGCCACCTACCACCGCATGAAGGACGTGGTGGCCCTGGTCCGCCGGCATGCGCCGGGCGCGCAGATCGTGCTGGGCGGCTACGGCACCGTGGCGCCTGACGAGATGCTGCGCCCCTATGGCGACCACATCTGTCGCGAGGAGGGCGTCGGCTTCCTGCGGCGCCTGCTGGGCGAGCCCGAGATCCGGATGCCGTATCGCCACCCACTGATCATCAACCCGCTGCGGGTGTTCGGGAAGCAGGTCTCCCGGACCGGGATCGTGGTCGCCGGCCTGGGATGCCCCAACGGGTGCGACTTCTGCTGCACCTCGCATTTCTTCAAGCGCAAGCACATCCGCCTGCTGCCCACGGGAGGCGATATCTATCGGGTGGTCGAACGCTACCTCGAGGTGGATCCCGAGCTCAACATCCTGATCCTGGACGAGGACTTCCTGCTCAACCGCCGCCGGGCGATGGAATTCCGGGAGTGCGTGCTGCGGAACGGCAGGCCGCTGTCGGTCTTCGTGTTCGCCAGCGTCCGGGCCCTCAGCCAGTACACGGTGACCGAGATCCTCGAGATGGGGATTGACGGGATGTGGATCGGCTACGAGGGAACGCGCGCAGGCTACGGAAAGCTGTCGGGCCGGCCGGTCGAGGAGGTCTTCCGCGAGTACCGCGAGCACGGCATCAGCATCCTGGCGTCCATGATCTTGGGTTTGCCCTACCAGACCCCCGAGATCATCGAGCAGGAGCTCGCGGGACTGCTCGCCCTGCGGCCGGTGCTGTCGCAGTTCCTGATCTACGGCCCGTGTCCCGGCACGCCGTTCTACGACCAGGTCGTCCGGGAGGGGACGCTGCTTCCCGAGGTGGCCCACGATCCCGAGCGCTTATACCGGCGGGGCAGCGGGTTCTTTGCAGTGTGCCGCCACCCCTTTATGACGCCCGGCCAGATCGAGACCGCCCAGCGGCGCTGCTTCGAAGAGGACTTCCGGAGGCTGGGCCCGGTGCTGCACCGCTCGGTGGACCGATGGCTGGAGGGATACCTCAAGCTCCGCGAGTCCCCGAGCGCGTTCCTCCGCGCCAAGGCGGAGCGGATAGCGGCCGACCTGCGGAACGCGTACCCCCTGTTCCTGGCGGGCCGGCTGTTCGGGCCGTCGGCGCAGGCACGGCGGTGGATTCGCGGGCTCCAGCGGCGGCTCCACGGGGCGCTGGGGGCGCCCACCTGGACGGAGGGTCTCCAGTCGGTCGCAGCGGTGGGCCTGGCCGCGTGGACGGCACTGACGCTCAGGCTGCGACTGTTCCAGCATCCGCCGCTCGTCAGGCACACGTTCCGGATGCCGGAAGCCGCCGCCGGGCGGGCATGGCGGCGCCTATGCCGGGCGGACCCCGCAGGACCCGTGGTGCAGGTGGAGCGGCGCCCCGCAAGCACGGTGTGGGTATTCCTGGAGGGGAAGCTCACGGGGTCCGCCGCTCGGCGGTTCGTGGCGGATCTGCGCTCGGCCCTGGCGCTGCGGAAGGATCGCGTGGTGCTGGATCTGGCCCGCCTGGCAGAGCTAGAAAGGGAGGCGGTGGCCGAGCTGGTCGCGGGGCTCGCAATCCATCGCGACCGCATCCGTGTCATTCTGCCCGGGGTGGGCGAGTTCGAGGCGCTGGCGGCGGCCCTTCCCCTCTACCGGTAACGCCCCACCCGCACATCAGGCCGGGGTACACAGCAAGCCTCCGTTGGAAGTGGTGCAGCGCTCCCCAACCCCACGACACGCTGCGTTGCGTCAGCAGGCGCCAGGCCGACTGTTACGCAGACGTATCCGAGTACAGCGGCCGTCGTCAGCTCTTCTTTCCCGTCTGGGTGTAGAAGACGGAAGGCAGCTGCCGCGTGCTGCGGGACTTGCACTTCGGGCAGGCTGGCGCCCGGCTGGTGTGCTCGCTAATCCGCTGCACCACCGAGAACCGCTTCCCGCACTTCTCGCACTTGTAGTCGTACGTCGGCATAGCGAGTTCCTCTCGAAAGGTACTGACCGCGTACGGAGGCAACACTTCGAACCGGGAACATGGGAGCCGCAACGGCGGGGTCCGCTGGCAGCATCGGTGGGTGAACGTCAGCCATCTGCTCGCCGAGCTGGACGTGGGCTGCGAGGAGATGGACGACGGGCTCTGGACCGTCTACTTCGGGCCGGTGTGGCTCGGCCGCCCGCCTGCATCTGTTTCGCCAAGTCCTTCGGCAACGGACGGCCTTGGGGCCACCACGTCGGCAGCCGCTCCGGGAGCTTCGGCTCCGGCGCAAAGCGCCGGAGCGCCTTCTTCAGCGCCGGGGTCGGGTGCGGCTGACCCAACGCCGCCTTGATCAACGCCGTGACCGCCCTCGCCTGGTTCGAGCCCGTCATCGTACCCTCCGCAGGTTCAGGCGGAACGCCACCCGCTCCTTGAGACGTCGTCAGGTTCAGGATCTGCCCCGTGATCAGCGGGACGGGAACGCTCGCCCCTGAGGTCCACCAGCTCGCATTCCACCACCGCGCGATACAACAAGGCTGATAACTCCACTTCACGGACGAGCTGGAACGGCGGCACTTGGCCGCCCCAGCTGTGCGTTCACGATTCTAGTTAGTCGAGTGCAGGCCACGTGCTTTCGCCGGGGGGGCTTGTGCGGCCGTCATCGTGGGCGAAGGCGGCGATCTGCAGCCGCGTGTGCAGCGTCAGCTTTTCCATCACGTTGCGCACGTGGCTCTTGACCGTGTGGGTCGCGAGGTTGAGCCGTCCGGCGATCTCCTTGTTGCTCAACCCTTCCGCAATGAGGTTGATCACCTCTCGCTCGCGCGGCGTCATCCGCACGGAATCGAGCGTCTCCGGCCGGCCGCGGGTGACCGCGTCCCGCGCGATCTGGGAGAAGAGCGTGCCGGTCATCTGGGGCGGCAGGACGTGGCCTCCCTGCGCCACCGATCGGATCGCGCTCACGAGTTCGTCGAGGGTGGCATCCTTCATGATGAAGCCGGACACGCCCGCGTTGACGAATTCCACGATGTCCTCGTGCACCGGGAGGAGATCCATCACGATGACCTTGGACTCCGGAAACTCCTTCTTGATCTGCTCCGCCACGCGCAGGCTGTCGCCGTTCCCCAATCCGAGATCCAGGAGGACCACGTGAGGGTTCGCCTCTCTGAGCAGCGCCGTGTCGCCGCCGGACTCCCCGGCGACGACCTTCAGGTCCGGCAGCTGATTCAGCAGCGAGGCAATTCCTTCGCGCACCAGACGATTGTCTTCGATGAGTGCTATTGAAATCACATTCACCGCCGCAACCGTAGGCGCCGGTCTGACCCGCGATGTCTCGCTCATGGGCCTCCCCCCCCCGTTCCGGATGCAGCCAGTTGAGTGGCCTTCCCGTTGCGCCGCATGGCGATCTCCCCCTTCAGTGAGTTTACACCGTCCGGAAGTGCACCGGATCCCTGATACTCTGCAGCTCGCGGTCGTGATAGAGCGCCGTGGGCCGCTGGTTCTCGGCTGCCGTTGACACGCTCGCCCTACGCGTCGAGCCCGCTGACCGACACTGTGGCCCGGCCGTCGCCGTGATACCGCACGCTCACTCGCCACGGCCGGCAGCAAATCTGGCAATCCTCCACATACTCCTGCTCCGCGCCACCCGCGGGGTCCAGGGCGATGTCCACCGCCTGACCGCAACAGGGACAATGGACGGTCGCTCCGGTTTCCGCGGTGCCATCGCCCAGCGGCAAGTCGCGGTCGAGGTGATCGTCGTCGTCGGTCAATCGCATGGATGCGGACCGGGGATTGGCGCCGACGCGGTGAAGGTTAGGAAACGAAATGAAAGGAGCGCCCTTGGCGGACCAGGTGGTGCTGTTGCGTCTTGTGGCTGCTCATGATGCCTTCGTAGGCCGGACGAAGAGGAAGGAGTTCGACGTGCCCGGCCTGATGGGACATCGCAATCTAGCCGGTTCTAGCAGGTTCTGCCCAAGGAGTTGCGGCGTCCCATAGCCGTTGCCTCCAAACCTGTGCGGCGCGGGCCCCTCCTAATGAAGGATGGTCCCCGCGGCCAAGCATCTGAACAGGACTCAGGGGGTCGCTCTTCCTAGGCGAGATCTATGACCTCACGCTTATCCGTCGATCCAAGCACGAGCCGGTTTACAGCATGAAATCGCTAACTCATTGACAGACCACGCGATTTCCCGGGATTGCATCTCGCAATGCCGTACTATTCCGGCCTCCAATCGACACCACGCTACCACCCCCGCAATCCACTATCGGCGAAGGCGCACCGCCGCATCACGACGTGAATCGCCACACCGCATTCCCCTCGGCATCGGTCACCCGGTGCGCGCGCACACGGAAGACGCGTCCGATGAACTCGCTGGTGATCTCCACCGGATCGTCGCACGCCAGGGCGAGGCGCCCGTGCTCGAGAACGAAGAAGCTATCGCCGTATTGGAGCGCGACGTTCAGATCGTGCAGAACGGCGATCACGGTGCAGCGCGACCCCAGCAACCCCCGCGTGACATCCAGCAGATGCAGCTGATAGTGGACGTCGAGGTTGAGCGTGGGCTCGTCCAGGAAGAGATATGTGGGTTCCCCGGCCTTGTCCTCGGCCCAGATCTGGGCGAGCACGCGCGCGAGCTGCACCTTCTGCTGCTCGCCGCCGGAGAGGGTGGGATACGAGCGCTGGCGCTCAGCCGCAAGATCGACGAGGGCGAGCGCGCGGTCGACGATCCGCCGGTCGCGCGCCGACGGGGCCCGGCCGTAGTGCGGGTAACGCCCCATCATGACGACGTCCTCGACCGGCAGCGGAAACGCCAGCTCCACGTGCTGCGACAGCACTGCACGCTTCCGGGCGAGTGCCTCCGCGCCGAACGAGCCGACGAGGCGCTCGCCATAGCGTACCGCACCTCGCGTGGGAGCGAGCAGGCCCGCAGCGATCCTAAGCAGGGTGGTCTTCCCGGCGCCGTTCGGACCGAGAATGGCGTTGAAGCGCTCGGCCCGGAATCGCACGCTCACGTCGCTTATGATGCGCGCGCCGCCGGCGTCGAACGAGACGTTCTCCAGCTCAACCATAGAACGCCACCTGGCCGCGCCGCTGCTGGCGGAGCAGAATCCAGAGAAACACCGGCGCGCCGGTCACGGCCGTGATGATCCCGATCGGCAGCTCGGCCGGAGGAATGATGAGCCTGGCGACGATGTCGACCAGCTCCATCAGGACGGCGCCGAGCAGCGCCGCGGCCGGCAACAGAAAGGTGTAGTCCGCCGACCGCAGCATGCGCAGGATATGCGGAACGACGAGCCCGATGAACGCGATCACGCCCACCATCGCGGTATCCATCGCGACCATGGCGGTGTTGATGACAATCAACTGCAGGATCAGTCGCCGGGGCTCGATCCCCAGCGCCGCCGCCTCGTCTTCGCCCAGCATCAGTGCGTTGAGCGACTTGCCGTGCCGCAGCGACCACACGAAGCAGACGGCGAAGATGGCGGCGACCAGGATCACGCCGCGCCAATCCGCGGTGGTGAACGTCCCGAGATTCCAGAACGTGATGTTGCGCGCCTGCGGATCGCGCGCGATGTACGAGAGAAAACCCGTTCCCGCGTTGCACACCGCGTTCACCGCGATGCCGGCGAGGAGCAGCGTGAACACGTTCACCTTCCCGAACGACGTGGATACCCGGTAGACGAGCATCGTAGCGCCGAAGGCGCCGGCGAAGGCGAGCAGCGGCAGCACCAGCGATCCCAACGAGAGAAACGCGGCGGCCGTGGTGCCGCCGAACACGAAGACCAGCGAGGCGCCCAGTGCCGCCCCTGCCGAGGTGCCCGCAAGGCCCGGCTCGACGATCGGGTTGCGGAAGAGCCCCTGCATGAGCGTGCCCGACACACCGAGGACCGCGCCTGTGAGGCCCGCCAGGCACACGCGCGGCAGCCGGAGCTTGAGAAACACGTTTCGACCGAGCGCATCGGCGGGGCCCGCGGCGACCCATCCGGCGGCCTCCGCGAGGTACCTCACCATCCTGGCCGGAGTGAACGTGAACGCCCCGATGCCGGCCGACGCGACGAAGGCGGCCACGAGGGCCGTGCCGAGAAGCAGATAGATCGCGCCGAACGAGAGCGGCCGCCGCATCAGCGGGTCACGGCGCCCTGGTCCTTCGGGTGGAAGAAGCCCTCCAGGCGCCGGATGGCCTCCGGCGTGCGCGGGCCGAAATACATGACGTCGGTTTCCTCGATGCGGTAGATGCGGAGCGCCCTGCCCGCGGGCGTGAGACTGACGCCCGGCATCGTGGCGAACTTGGCGGGAGAGCCATACCGGTCGAACCCGACATCGGTCGCGACGATGATGTCCGGCGCCACCTTGGCGATCAGCTCCGGTGTGAGGCGCATCATGCCGCCCACGGAATCCACCGCGTTGTCGGCGCCGGCCCAGTGAAGCATCTCATCTGCGACACCGCCCCGCTTGAGCGCTAGATAGTCGTTCGCGATCTGCCCGAAGTGGATCATAAGAACCCGGGGCCGGCGCGTGCCGGTCCATTGGAGCGTGTCCTTCAACGCCTCGGCCATCCCCTCTTTCCACGCGGCAAGCACGCTGTCCGCCGTGGCCTCCCGGTGAAACCGGCTTCCGAGCGAGTCCACCAGCGCCTCGGCACCTTCCAACGTGCGGCCGGGCTCCAGGGTCCAGATAGGAATGCCCACCTCCTGGAGCTGCGTTTGCACGGCGGCCGGGCCGAAGTTCCCGTCGGTCAGAAAGAGCGTGGGTTTGAGCGAGATGATGCCCTCGGCACTGAGGGCACGATGGTACCCGACCGAGGTGACCTGCCGGATCTGAGGCGGGTAGATGGACGTGAGGTCGCGGCCGACCAGCACGCCCTGCGCCCCGATGGCGTACAGGTATTCGTTGAGCTGTTTGGAGACGCACACCACACGCTCCGCCTGAGGAGTACCGTTCCCTCCGCGCGAGGCGCCGCATCCGATCGTGGCGGCGCATGTGAGGACCGTAGCAAGCGTGATCGAGATGGGTCGTCGCGGCATAATGGTCCCCTAGCGTGAGCGGGTCGGAGAGGAAAGTAATGCCCCTTGCCGCACGGCGTTGCAGCATTCGTCGCGACCGCCCGGAATGACAACCGTGCCTGACGCTGACGCCTGCGCGACGAGGGTCGTTACCACGGCGGTCACGCTCGGTTGTAGAAGGCACTTCTCGGTACCGGTTGGCCACTCCCGCCGGTTGAGTGGTGCCGAGTTGAACGCGCGAACGAGCTGTATTGAGGTACGGTGCCACTCTTGGTCACACTGTCTGCACCGGAGGCCGCCGCGCCTTAGCGAAGCGGTGGCTCGACCCCACGCGCCGCCGTGAAGACCGGCTCACCGAACTGCGCTACACCAAATCGCGCTATGGCGTCCTGCGCAGCGGGGGACACGAGCCAATCGGCAAATGCCCGTGCACCGACCACATTCAGATGGGGGCGGCCTGTCGGCGTGAGCTCCATGACGTGGTACACATTGAGCAGACTCGGCTCTGGCGGACGTAACGCGACCAACTCAAGCCTGTCGCGGAAGACGCGCAGCGTCGCGCGGTCGCACATGACGTAGGCCCTGTGCTCGTTCGCCAGCAGCAGGGTCGGCCCCATCCCCTGCCCGCTCTCGATGTAGTCGGGCCACTCCGGCCTTCCACCCGCGGCGCGCCACAGGGCCAACTCTCGCTGGTTGGTGCCCGAGGAATCTCCCCGTGAAACGAAGGTGGCGTGCGCCCGCGCGATAGCCAGCAGCGCCGCAGCGGCGGTCGGGCTCCGCGCGACACCGGCTGGATCGGCTGCTGGACCAGCGATGGTGAAGTAATTCCAGGCTACGACCATCCGACGCGCCACGTTGCCGGTGCGCACGAACGCTGATTCGGCCGCCGGTGCGTGCGTGATGAGCACGTCGGCGTCGCCACCTGCCCCCAGACGCATACACACAGCGGTGGCGCACCCGACGACCCGCACGTGATAGCCGCTCTGGCGCTCGAAGATCGGCACGATCGAATCGAGGAGGCCGGAGTCGAAGAGGGTTGTGCCGGCGGCGAGCGTCAGATCACGCGACGCCGGTACCACCTGCGCGTGCGCCGGCAGGGCGCTGCCGACTGCCAACGCCACAACCCACGCAGCCAGCCGTTCTTTCAACTCGGGCATCAGGTTCTCCTGGGTGTAGTGGAGGGCCAGCGTCTACGGTTCGTCGCGCACGCGCAGGGCAACGACTAGCCGCACACTGCGAGTTCCGCCCCCGTCGGCGGGCACGATGAGGCGGTACGGACCCGCCGCTGCGGGCAGCGGCTGCCCGTCCCACCTCAACGATGTGGACCGAACAACGTCCGGAGCTCGGATCCGCTCATGCCGGTGTTGTAAGGACGAGAGTTCGGCTCGAACTCTCTGCCACGCGCGAGCGAACCGACGATCACGGGATCAAATCCGGCATCCCGCACCAGGCCAGCCGCAGTCTCGAGAGCCTTCGGGTCATCGCCAGCCAGCGGAATGCCAACCCGATCTCCGTCCCGATGCGCCTCCTTCTCGAGTGTCTTGAAGTACACCGTCTTGAACGCCTTGACCCACCGGCTGCCGGGAAACATCGCGGCCGCCCAGCCAGCCGAGCCCTGCGGGTGCTGTGAGGCCTGGCGGGAGGCATCACCATCACGCCGTTCGTAGGCATTCCCGGTATCCAGCACGATCTTGCCGCTCAGTGATGACGCGAGGTCCCTGGCAAGATCGGGAACGGCCTTGAGCGGAACGGTCAGTATGACCACAGCACCAAACTCCGCCGCCTGCTTCGGCGTTCCGGACGACGCACGCTCTCCGAGCGGCTCCACGAGAGCTTTGAGGGCGTCGGGATGACGCGACGCCACGCGCACCTCGTGCCCGGCGTCGACCCACAGCTTGGCTAGCGTCGACCCGATCATTCCGGCTCCAATGATCCCGATGCGCAACAGAACCTCCTCGTGTCGTGGACGGTGACGAGAACTGTCTCCGCTCCGTGATTCCCGGTTGTTTGTCCCTATAGCTCAGTCAACCATGGCGGGTATGGAAGCTGGGTTCAAGATTGATGTCCCGGCCGCCGCAGAGCATGCCACAACGCTCTGAACAGGCCTCAGGGGGTTGCAGGCGCGTATCGAGAAGCTTCAGCAATCCGTCCGGGCTAGCCCGACACCTGTCCAATCTGCCCCAGCTGCTCGGCCAGCTCGCGAGCGGAGGCGAGGCGGTCGGCGGGATCGTGTTGCAGCAGCCGATCGACGAGGGCGGCGAGCGCGGGCGGGATCCCGGGGAGCAGTTCGCGGATGGGCGTCGCACGCCCGGCGAGGACCTGGTCCACCACGGCCTTCGGGCTGCTCGCGTCGAACGGCGGCCGGCCCGTCAGGCACTCGTACAGCACGACTCCAGTCGAGAAGAGATCGCTGCGGGCATCCACGGCGCCGCCGAGATGCTGCTCGGGCGACATGTATCCGGGCGTGCCCACCACGAACCCGGCGAGGGTGAGGCCGCCGCCCTTCTCCGCCACACGCGCCAGGCCGAAGTCCATGACCTTGAGCGTGCCGGTTTCCTCCAACAGCAGGTTCGCCGGCTTGATGTCACGGTGGATGATCTGCTGGTCGTGCGCAACGGTCAGCGCCTCCGCGAGCTGGGTGCCGATCGCCAGCGTGGATTCCACGGACAGCGCCCCCCGCGTGTTCAGCAGGGCATCGACCGTGATGCCTCGCACGTACTCCATCGTGAGGAAGTGGACGCCGCGCCACTCCCCCAAGTCGTGTGCGCGCACGACGTTGCGGTGGGAGATGCGCCGCGCCAGCCGGATCTCCGACTTGAGACGCTCCACGATCGACGGGTCGAAGCCGACGAGGTCGCGCCGCACGACCTTGAGCGCGATGTCCTCGCCGAGCTCCCGGTCGCGTGCCCGGTACACCATGCCCATCCCGCCCCGGCCCAGCTCGCCGACGATCTCGTAGCGCTCCGCGACCAGGTCGCCGACGACGAAGGGGCTGTCCCCCGACACTCCGGTCACGGTCGACGCCGCGCCCTCCCGGGCCTGCTGCATTTCGTGGCGCAGCTGGCCGAGCCGGCGCTGGAGGCGTTCCTCACGTGACCGGATGCCCGACACCATCCGGTCGAACACCCGCGCCAGCCGGCCGAGCGCGTCATCGCGCCTGCCGAGGGCGTCGAGCGAGCCTGGCTCGTATGCCGTGCGCTCGACGGCCTCGGCGGCGGCGGTCAGCTGGCCAACACGCTCCAGGTCCGCAAGCTCAAGGTCTCGATTGCGCTTCCGCTCGAGCGACGCCCGGATCCGGGCCTGCAGCAGCACGACCTCGTAGGGCTTGATCACGTGGTCCTCGGCGCCCTGCTCGATGCACCGCACGACGCTCTCGGTGTCGCCGACCCCGGACACGACGATCACCGGGACGTCGCGCGTGCGATCGTCGGCCTTTAGACGCCGCAGCAGCTCGAGGCCGTCCAGCTCGGGCATGGTGATGTCGGTCAGGATCAGGTCGAACGCCTGCGCTTCCGCGAGCGCCAGCGCCGCGCGGCCGTGCTCCGCCACCTGCACCTCGTAGCCGAGGCGCTTGAGCAGCCGGGACAACGCGCGCCGGGGTGCGGGCTCGTCGTCCACGACGAGCAGCTTCGGAGCTCGTATCTCCGGCTGCTCCGTCGCGATTCTGCCGCGTCCCGAGGAGGGGCGTCCACTCACCCCGCTGTCCGTCATCCCCGCGTCGGCCAGCAGGGAGATGGCTAGTTGGCGAATCCCCCGTGCATCCTGGACGAGCAGCTCGTCGTCGGGGCCGGTCGGCACGAGACCCAGAAGCGTGCGGGTCGCGTCGAGGATGCGCCGCTGCGGCTCGCGCACCTCGTGGCGCAGCTGCGTCAGCTGGCGGCGCAGACCGGGACCGTCGCCGGGAGGCGCAACGCGTTCGATCCTAGCGATGAGCCGCCGGCTCGCCAGCAGCACCTCACCCACGGCGTCGCGCCACAGGTCGCGCCCCGGCCGGTCGAGACCGTCGAGCATCCGTTCGCAATCGGCGGCGATGCGGCACGCGGCCGCGAGCATCCGGTGGCGGGCGATCGCGAAGCGGCGGCCGGCCTCCTTCGGCAGGGCGACCGTCGCGCTCGACCAGATGGGTTCCACGACCTTGGGCGTCGCGTCGCCCGGCGCGGCCGAACCGCGTCGCTTGCGGGAGCTCATCGCCATAACCTGCTCGCTTTCGTCGCGGGTGCCCGACACCGCCGCTCGGCGAAAAGCCTCAAGACCGCCGTGCCGCATGGAGGCGCGGCGGTCTCCTCAAGATTCGCCGAGAAGGTGACTCGCGGGGGGACACCACGCAAGGACTGCAGCGGGGTGGTGCCCGGCTCTCCGCCCGCGTGGGCAGCCCGCTCACAGACCCGCTTCAGCACCCCGTAGAACGGCGCTGGGGATGCCCGGGGTTCTGGACGACGTCGCCGTGGCAGGCGGAACGCCGGGTTGACTTGCTTGCGGTGCCCACCGGCGTCTCGCAAGCTTAGCGGTGCACCTGCTGGCCGGACGGCGCCGGCCACAAGGGAGTGGCTCCCCCATGACGATCAGACGACTCGTTCAGCTGCTGCTCGGCGGCCTGATGGTGCTTGCGGCCGTCGTCGCTGCGGTGATTGCTACTGCGAGGGTCAAGCGCGACCGCCTCGTGGAGCTGGAGCGCCGGCGGTTCCTCGCCTACGAGCTGGCCGACGAGCTGCGGCACACCTCCGACGATCTCACGCGATTCGTTCGGTCCTACGTCGCCACCGGGGACCCGAGGTACGAGCAGTACTACCGCGACGTGCTGGCGATTCGGAACGGTACCATGCCGTTGCCGGAGCACTACGAGCGGATCTACTGGGACCTGCTCCTCGACGGCGGCAGGCCTCCCCGCCCGTCCGGTCCGCCGATCGCACTGATCGACCGGATGCACGCCGCGGGCTTCACGCCGCAGGAGATCGCTCAGTTGGATTCGGCGAAGCGCACGTCGGACGCGCTGACGGCGACGGAGGATGACGCGTTCCAGGCCATGAAAGGTGAGTACCGCGACGCCGCCGGCCGGTTCACCCGGAGGGGCCGCCCGGACCGGGCGCTGGCGATGCGGCTCGTCAACGACTCCGCCTACAACCACCGGAAGGCGCTGATCATGCGACCGATCGACGCCTTCCTCGGCATGGTCGAGGATCGGAGCGAGGGCGAGCTCGACACCTTCCACCGGCAAACGGTTATCGCCGTGTTGACCGCCGACGTGGCGCTCGGTGTGTTTCTGCTCCTATTGCTCGCGTCCTATCCGTTGCTGCGCCAGCGGATCCTGCAGCCGGTGATTACGCTGCAGGCGCAGACGCAGAGCCTGGCCGCGGACCTCGATCAGCTCGCGACCGTGGCGAAGACGATCGCCGACGGAGATTCGCCGCCTTCTTTCGCGGCCGGGGCGACGCCGATCCGGTCGCGGCGGCGCGACGAGATCGGCGAGTTGTCGCGTCTGCATGATGGGATGCTCGAGCGCCTCGAGAGCACAGGCGCGTCCGTCGCGAGCATTACCGGCCAGCTCCGGGACGCGAACGAGGCGCTGGCGTCTCACCTACGCCGCGCGCACGACCTGGCCTCGATGGCCACTTTCACCATCGACCTCGAGCATCGCGCAATCCGCATGTCTGCCGAGATGGCTGCACTCTTCGGCGTCGGCAACCAGCCGATGGCGCTGCCACTCGACGAGTACCGCAATCGGTTCTACCACCAGGACGATCGTGCGCCGAGCGTGGACAAGGCGGAGAGCGCGTACGCGAGTGGCCAGGCGACCGCCATGGAATCGCGCGTGGTCCGCGGCGACGGCCGGACGATCTGGGTTCGCGCGGCGTCCGCGGTCGAGCGCGACGCGAGCGGCGCCAGCGTCGTCGAGGGCGTCATCCAGGACATCACGCCCGAGCGTGAGGCGGAACAGCAGCTGCGTGCGTCGCAGGAGGAGTTGCAGAGGTTGGCGAACCGGTTCTCGTCGATCTTCCAGGAGAGCCCCGTCGCCCTCACCGTCACGGACGCGGAGACCGGGCGGATCGAGACGGCCAACGGCGCGTTCGCGCGACTCATCGGCGCCGAATCGATGGAGGAGATCGTCGGACGCACCACGCTCGAGCTCGGGCTGTGGGAAGGAGACTCCGAGCAGAGGCGCCGCGCAGTCGCGCGGGTGGAATCGAAGAACCGTAACACGGCCACCGTGATTCCGCTGCGGCTGCGATCCGGAGAGCTGCGCACCGTCGAGGCGATGTCGTCCCGGTACGAACTCGAGGGCAAGCAGTTCGTTCTCGCGAGCATCGTGGACATCACGGACCGGCTGCGCGCGGAGCGGGAGCGCCGCCGCGCGGAGGAACAGTACCGCGAGCTGTTCGAGGGCGTGCGCGACGTCGTGTTCTCGCTGTCGCCCGAGGGAATGATCGCGATGCTCAGCCCGGCCTTCGAGACGATCACGGGCATGTCCGCGGCCGACTGGATCGGGCGACCGTTCACCGAGCTGCTCCATCCGGAGGACGCCCCTCGCGCCACCGAGCAGCTCAGGGCCTCCCTGACGGGGCGGCCGGTGGAGGCGCCGCCACTGCATATCCGGACAAAGGCGGGTTGGTCGCTCGCCGACATCCGCACGGCGCCGCGGATCGAGGATGGCCGCATGACCGGTGTGTTCGGCATCGCACGCGACGTGTCGGAGCGCGTTGGTCTCGAGGAGCAGCTACGGCAGTCGCAGAAGATGCAGGCCCTTGGCACGCTGGCCGGTGGGATCGCGCACGACTTCAACAACATCCTCACCGCCATCAACGGCAACGCCGAGCTGGCGCTCGAGGAAGGTACGGCGGACGACCCGGTGCGCATCTCGATCCAGGAGATTCGCAAGGCCGGTCAGCGGGCCAAGGATCTGGTGAAGCAGATCCTGATCTTCAGCCGGCGTCAGGAGACGCGCCGCCAAGTCATCGCTCTCGGGCCGGTAGTCGATGAGGCGCTGCGGCTCCTGCGGACCAGCCTCCCGAAGACGATCTCGATCACGACGCACGAGGCGCCGGGTCTGCCCAAGGTGCTGGCCGACGCCACGCAAATCCACCAGATCATCATGAACCTGGGCACCAACGCCGGTCACGCCATGGGAGAGCGCGGCACCCTGGCAGTCGAACTGGAGCGCGTCGTCATTGGCGAGGACGGCGGCCCATCCGGCGAGCTCCGCCCGGGGACCCACATCGGCCTGACGGTCCGTGACAGCGGGACGGGGATGAGCCCGGAGGTTCTGCGGCGCGTCTTCGAGCCGTTCTTCACCACCAAGGGTACGGCGGGCACCGGCCTGGGCCTTTCGGTTGTGCATGGCATCATGCGCGACCACGAGGGCGCCATCACCGTCGAAAGTGAGCTGGGCCGGGGCACCACATTCCACCTCCTCTTTCCGGCGGCGACAGCGGCCGGGACGGCTCCCGCCGCCGGCACCGTCGAGCGCGTTCGCGGGCGGGGCGAGCACATCATGCTAGTAGACGACGAGGAGAGCCTGGTCTTCGTGACCAGCCGCATCCTGACGCGCCTCGGGTATCGCTGCACCATCTTCACGAGTCCGCACGACGCCCTCCAGGCTTTCCGCACCAGCCCGCGCGGCTTCGACGCCGTGGTCACCGACCTCTCGATGCCCGGGATGAGCGGCCTCGACCTCATCCATGCGATCAAGGCGCTTCGCGGCGACGTCCCGATCGCCATCGCTTCGGGAACACCCGCGGAAAGCGACCGGGCGAAGACGGCCGACGCCGACGCGATGATCCATAAGCCCGCAACCATCGACGAGTTGGCCGAGGCGGTATCCGCCCTGTTCGGCCGGCAACCGGGTCCCGCTGTCGATTCGTGATAGGTCGACCGACCAGACGCTGATCGTAACTGAAGGACGTGGCTGCGGCAGGTGGGTGGCACGATACGGAGACACTTCTCACGTACCAGCAGCCCGACCGCGAAACGCCGCTCACCGTGATGTCGAGCCCACGTGAGGTCCACGATCCGGCCCTGAAGCCACCGATTACAGCAACCGAAACAGCAACCGGTGGCCTGTAGCACAAAGCCCCGACCTGGTAACTGCAAGCCAGATCGAGGCTTCGAAGTCGGGACGGCGGGATTTGAACCCGCGACCCCCTGAACCCCATTCAGGTGCGCTACCGAGCTGCGCCACGTCCCGAAGGCGGGGAATCTACAACCGCCGAGGGCCCGCCGTCAGCGGGCCTGGTCCGCGGCCGTTCAGTGCAGGCGCTGGAGCGCGAAGACCGTGCCCGCGATCGTGACCCAGGCGCCGATCCCGAACCCGAACATCCAGCGGATCAGCCGCGTCTCCTGACGCTGCAGCTTCACGTCGAAATCCGAGCGCAGTTCGGCTGTCTGCTGCGCCAACCGGGCTTCAAGGCGGCCGAAGTGCGCCTCGAAGAGGTCGCGAAACTGCTCGTGATAGCTGAGGTCAACAGCGTTGCCGCTCGGCCTTCCGGGGTGCGCAACGGACGCGGGACGGCGCAAGACCGCGCATCAGCGCCGGTCATCCCGATCCTCCCTACAGCGCCCCCGGCCTGACGGGTGCCGCCGGCGGCACCGACGGCTTCTCCGGCTCCGGCGTGAAGTCCTCGCCCGGATTGATGAAGCGGTCGGTCTCGAAGGCGTACTGCTTGTCGTAGAGCTGCCGGTAGCGGCCGCCCGCGGCGAGCAGGTCCTTGTGGCTCCCCCGCTCCACGATCCTGCCGTCTTCCAGCACCAGGATCTGGTCCGCGCTGCGGATGGTGGACAGCCGGTGCGCGATCACGAAGGTCGTGCGCCCGTGCCGGAGCCGCCTGAGGCCGTCCTGGATCAACGCCTCGCTCTCGCTGTCGAGGCTCGACGTGGCCTCGTCGAGGATGAGGATCTTGGGGTTCGCGAGGATCGCCCGCGCGATGGCCACCCGCTGGCGCTGGCCGCCGGAGAGCTTCACGCCCCGCTCCCCCACGATCGTGTCGTACTTCTTCTCGAAGCGGTCCACGAACTCGTCGCAGTGCGCGATGCGCGCCACCTCGAGGATCTCCGCGCGCGACGCGTGCGGCTTCGCGAAGCTGATGTTCTCCGCGATCGTGCCGTCGAACAGGAAGTTGTCCTGCAGCACCACGCCGAGGTGCGCGCGGTAGTCGCGCAGCCGCAGGGCGGCCAGGTCGGCCCCGTCCACCAGGATCCGCCCCGACTCCGGCCGCGCGAACGCCATCACCAGGCTGATCAGCGTGCTCTTCCCCGAGCCCGAGGGCCCCACCAGCGCCGTGGTCGAGCCCGCGGGCGCGCGGAACGACACGCCCTTGAGCACCGGCACGCCGGGATCGTAGGCGAACACGACGTTCTCGAACGCGATCTCGCCCCGGAGCGCGTCGCCCACGGCGCCGCGGCTCGCGTCCTCCTCGTCCTCCGTCACGGTCTGGCGCAGCTCGCGGATCCGGTCGAGCCCGGCGAACGCCTCGGAGACCTGCGTGCCGATGGACGCGATGCTGACCAGCGGCGCCGCGACGAGGCCGACGAAGAAGACGTACATCACGAAGCCACCGAGCGTCATCCGTCCCGCGAGGATCGCGTTGCCGCCGACCAGGATCATCAGCACCCCGATCCCGCCGGTGATCACCGTGACCGCCGCGCCGAGGGCGGAGGTGCCGGTCACCGTCCTCGCGATGTTGCGGAACAGCCGGTTCACGCCCCGCGCGAAGACGAGCTTCTCCCCCCGCTCGGCCACGTACGACTTCACCACGCGGATGCCGCCCAGCGACTCGCCGAGCCGGCCGGTCACCTCGGCGTTGATCTGGCCCCGCTCGCGGAAGATCGGCCGCAGCTTCGTGAACGCGTACGCCATCAGCCCGCCGAACACCCCGAGGATCACGATGGTGCTCGCGGTGAGCCGCCAGTTGAGGTAGAAGAGCACGACCAGCGCGATCGTCGCCGTCACGAGCCCGCCGGTGAGCTGGACGAGGCCGGTGCCGACGAGGTTCCGGATCCCCTCGGCGTCGGTCATGATGCGCGAGATCAGGACGCCGCTCTTGGTCGAGTCGAAGAAGCGGACCGGGAGGCGGATCACGTGCGCCTCGACCTCGCGGCGCATGTCGGTGATGGCGCGCTGGGCGGTGACGCCGAGGACCTGCGAGAGGGCGAACGACGTCACGGCCTGCACGAGCGTGGCCGCACCGGCCGCCAGCGCCAGCGGCACGAGGTACTGCCCCTCGTGCTTCCCCACGACGTCGTCGATCAGGATCTTCGACGTGGCGGGCAGGACCAGGCCGGCCAGGCGGTTCACCAGCATCACGGCGAGGCCGATGCCGAGATAGACCCGGTGCCGCCACAGGATCTGGCGGGCTTCCCGCCACGCGGACGACCAGTTCAGCCGCCGCTTTGTTTCCTCAGCCACCGTCCCGCCAACATCTAGAGAGAGGTGAAGTCTAACCCTGAGCGCGCATGACTGCGATTACCGCAGTCACGGTCCGGTAACGTCCCGGCCGAGCCGGAACCCGGCGTCTCCGGCGCGGGTAGAGACCCGAGACCATTCTCAGGAAGGTACGTATGCTCGCCAAGACCCCGGTTCCCAGAAACGGTCACATCCGCGTCACCTTCGTCCTGCCCGAGCCCGGCGCGAGCGCCGTGCACCTGGTGGGAGACTTCAGCGACTGGCAGGCGTTCAAGGCCATGCGCCGCCAGAAGAACGGGACGTGGAAGACCGAGATCCTGCTGGAGCCCGGGCACGAGTACGGCTTCCGGTACCTGATCGACGGGAAGCGCTGGGAGAACGATCCCAAGGCGGACAAGTACGTCCCGAACCCCTACGGCAGCGAGAACTCGGTCGTCGTCACCTGACGCCGCGACGGGCCCCGGGGGGGAACATCGAGCCACACGTCGGCAGCACACGTGTGGCTCTTTCACATCGGGACGCGGCGGTGCGCGGGACGCCTGCATCGCAGGGAGTCGGTTGACCGCGGCCCGTTCGCGGGGGTAACGTCACGGATCATGCCGACAGGCGCCACCGTTGGCAGCGCTGTGGCTCGGCTGCCCGGGCGCTCCTTCCAGACCGAGACGACCCGCCCCGGCGGCTAACCCGTGCGCGTTCCGCTCCCGCTTTTCTTCCCGTCGCTTCCCGCCCTCGAAGACCCGATCCGCTCGGAGCTGTTCGGCATCGAGCGCCTCGAGCAGCACGCCGAGAGCCTCGCCGCCGCGCAGCGGGTCACGAGCGGGCTGGAGCCGCGGCGCCCGCTGCTGCCGCGGGTCGACGACAACGGCCGGGTGCTGCGCGAGGCGAACCGAACGATCGCCGAGGCGGTCCGCGAGGAGCACTGGATCACGCCCGCAGCGGAGTGGCTGGTCGACAACTTCTTCGTCGTCGACGAGCAGCTACGCGAGATCCGTGACGATCTGCCCGTAGGCTTCTATCGGGAGCTTCCCGCGCTGGCCGACGGCCCGCTCGCCGGCTACCCCCGGGTCTATGGCATCGCGTGGGCCTTCGTCGCACACACCGACAGCCGCTTCGATCCCGAGATGCTCCGCCGCTTCGTGCTGGCCTACCAGCGAGTGCAGCCGCTCACCATCGGCGAGCTGTGGGCCGTCACGATCTCGTTGCGCGTGGTCCTGGTGGAGAACCTGCGGCGCCTGGCGGTCGCGCTCGTCCGGGGGCGCGCGGCGCGTCAGGAGGCCGACGCGCTCGCCGACGAGCTGCTCGGGCTGCGCGGGCGCGGGGTGCAGTCGGTCGCGGCGGTGATGTCCCGCGACGACAGTCCGCGGCTGGTCACCGCGTTCGCGGTCGAGCTGGTCCAGCGGCTGCGGGACCAGGATCCGGCGGTGACGCCCGCGCTCGCCTGGCTGCACCAGCGGCTCGCGGCGCAGGGGACGACCGCCGACGAGATCGCGCTCGTCGAGCACCAGCGGCAGGCGGCGATGACGGTGACGGTGCGGAACATCATCACCAGCATGCGGCTGATGTCGGCGCTGGACTGGACGGCCTTCTTCGAGAGCGTGAGCCTGGTGGACGCGGCGCTCCGCGCCGGCAGCGACTTCGCGGCGATGGACTTCGCCAGCCGCGACAGCTATCGCCACGCGATCGAGGCGCTCGCGCGCGGGTCGGGGCGCACCGAGCTCGACGTGGCGCGGGAGGCGCTGGCCCAGGCCGCCCGGGCGCGCGAGCGACCGCCGGACGCGAGCGGGGTGCGCGACGCACGCCGGGCCGACCCCGGGTTCTATCTCGTCGGCGGCGGCCGGCGGGACTTCGAACGTGCGGCGGGCTTCCGCCCGCGGCTGTGGCTCCGGCTTAGGCGCGCCCTCATCGACGCCGCGACCCCCGGGTATCTCGGAACGCTGTTCCTGGGCACCGCGGGACTCCTCGCCGTGCTCTTGAGCCTCGCCTCCGCCACCCACCTGCCCCTGCTGGGGGTGGTCGTGCTGGGGGTGCTCGCGCTGGTCCCCGCGTCGGATCTCGCGGTCGCAGTGGTGAATCGCATCGTCACCGCGGTCGTGACACCGGATCTCCTGCCGCGACTCGAGTGGCCCGCCGGCGTGCCGACGGAATCCCGGACCATGGTGGCGGTGCCGACGGTGCTCTCCGGACGCGCCGACGTCGAGGCGCAGGTCGAGCGGCTCGAAGTGCACTATCTCGCGAATGCCGATGGCGACGTGCGGTTCGCGCTGGTCTCCGATTGGCCCGACGCGGCCACCGAGCACGCGCCCGGAGACGAGGAGATCCTCACCGCGGCCCGGGACGGCATCGCGCGATTGAACGCCCGCCACGGGCCCGCGCCCGACGGCGGCGCGCGCTTCTTCGTGTATCACCGCCGGCGGCTGTGGAACGCGCGCGAACGCCTCTGGATGGGATGGGAGCGCAAGCGCGGCAAGCTCCGCGAGCTGAACCGCCTGCTGCGCGGCGCCGGCGACACGAGCTTCCTCCCCGCGGACGGGGGCGCGCCGGTCGCACCGGGCGGGGTGCGCTACGTGGTGACGCTCGACGCCGACACCCGCCTCCCGATCGGCGTGATCAAGCGGCTCGTCGGAACGATGGCGCACCCGCTCAACCGGCCGCGGCTCGATCAAGAGACGCGGCGGGTGGTGGAGGGGTACGCCGTCCTGCAGCCGCGGGTGACCCCGCCGCTCCCGGGCCGCGGGGGCTCCGTGTTCCAGCGGCTCGGCTCGGGGATGTCAGGGATCGACCCCTACGCGGCGGCCGTGTCGGACGTCTACCAGGATCTGTTCGGGGAGGGCTCCTACACCGGCAAGGGGATCTACGACGTCGACGCCTTCGAGGCGGCGCTGGCCGGACGGGTGCCCGACAACACCCTGCTGAGCCACGACCTGTTCGAGGGGCTGTTCGCGCGCGCCGGCCTGGTGACCGACGTCGCGCTGTTCGAGAGCGCCCCGGCGAACTATCTGACGGCGACGGCGCGCCAGCACCGCTGGGCGCGCGGCGATTGGCAGCTGCTGCCCTGGATCCTGCGCGAACGCCTCTCGCCGGTCGGCCGCTGGAAGATGCTGGACAACCTCCGGCGCACGCTGTCCATGCCGGCCGCGTTTCTCACGCTGGTGGGCGGATGGGCCTGGCCGCTTTCGTCGCCCGCGCTGTGGACGGCCTTCGTGCTGGCGGTCATCGCCGTTCCCCCGCTGCTCCCGGCCTTCGCCGGCGTGTTGCCCCGCACCCCGGGGATCTCCAAGCGGAGCCACATTCGCGCGGTCGCACGCGACTTCCGGTCCGCCGTCGGCCAGATGGCGCTCACCCTCACGACCATGGCGCATCAGGCGTGGCTGATGGCGGACGCCGTCGTGCGGACGCTGGGGCGCCTCTATGTGACGCGCGGGCCGATGCTGGAATGGCAGACGATGGTGTACGCAGCGTCGCGCGTCCCGCTCACCGTCGCGGGGTTCTATCGCCGCATGGCCGGCGGCATCGTCCTCACGGTGCTGGCCGCAGGGCTGGTCTGGTGGCGGCGCCCCGGCGCCTCGCCGGTCGCGGTGCCCATCCTGGTGTTGTGGGGACTCGCGCCCGCCATCGCGCGCTGGGCGAGTCGTCCGGGGCCGGGGGCGCGGACCGTTCCGCTGTCCCCGGACGACGCGCGCGCGCTGCGCCTCATCGCCCGGCGCACCTGGGAATTCTTCACGAGGTTCGTGACGGCGGACACCCACGGGTTGCCGCCGGACAATTTCCAGGAGACGCCGCAACCGGTGGTCGCGCAACGCACCTCGCCCACCAACATCGGGCTGTATCTGCTCGCGGTCGTGTCGGCCCGCGACTTCGGATGGGTGGGGACCCTCGACGCGGTCGATCGGATCGAGACGACGCTCCGCACCGTGAAGGGGCTCGAGCACCATCACGGGCACCTCTACAACTGGTACGACACCCGGGACGGCCGTCCCCTCGAGCCGAAGTACCTCTCCTCGGTGGACAGCGGCAATCTCGCCGGCTCCCTCCTCACGCTGGCGAACGCCTGCCGGGAGATGACGGACCAGGCCGCGCGCGGGCGGGCGGCGCTATCCGGCATCGCCGATGCCGCGCTCCTGCTGCGGGAGGCCGCGCACAGGGCGGCGGACGGCGGGACCGGCGGGCTCGCCGAGCGGCGGCGCCTCGACGCAGCGCTCGACGTCGTCCTGACGATTGTCGCCTGGGACCCCGGAGAGCCGGCTGAATGGGCCGCGCGGCTGGCCGAGCTCGAGGCGGCCGCCCGGACGGCGGCGCAGTGCGCGCGCGACCTTGGCGGCCCCGAGACCGCGAAGCGGGCGCTGGCGGGGGCGGAGGCGTTGCGCGGGGCGGTGGAGACGCACGTCCGCGATCTCGAGGTGCTGATACCCTGGGCCCGGCTGCGGATCGACGAGGCGGCCGCGCCGCTCATGGAACGGCTGGCGGGGGCATCGCTGGCGGATCTGCCCGGCCGTTGCGACGCCGTGCTCCGTGATCTCGCGGGGGTGCGCGCGGCGATGGTCACTGCCGGCGAGGTGACGGCCGCCAGACTCGGGGCCTTGGACGCGCTCGCCGGCAGTCTCGAGCGCTCCGCCGCCGCTGCGGTCGCGCTCACAGAGCGCCTGACCGCCCTCGCCGCCGAGGCGCGCGGGATGGTCACGGCGATGGAGTTCGGCTTTCTGTTCGACCGGACGCGGATGCTGTTCGCGATCGGGTACCGGCTGGC
>Ga0187889_10001399_pt1 | contig 25949 bp, 20 predicted proteins | sample June2016WEW_7_10_2_FD_132992 | JGI IMG/M metagenome (GOLD analysis project Ga0187889, IMG submission 132992) | Peatland microbial communities from SPRUCE experiment site at the Marcell Experimental Forest, Minnesota, USA - June2016WEW_7_100 | ecosystem: Environmental > Terrestrial > Soil >... | reverse complement strand
TACCGGCATACGAGAAGGCGCCAGGCTAATAACAGGGGGTCCTGAGCGACCTGAACACCTTCCAAAAGGATTTTATGTCAGACCAACCATCTTTGCCGACGTTAAACCCGATATGACGATAGCGCAGGAAGAGATATTTGGCCCCGTCTTATGCATTATTCCATACAACAGCGAGGAAGAGGCAATAGAAATTGCAAATAATAGTATTTATGGCCTTTCAGGGAGCGTTTGGTCAGGAGATCCGGAACGAGCCAGAAGGGTTGCCAGACAGATCAACACAGGCCAGATATCTATCAATGGCGCCGATTTTGATGTTAATGCCCCATTTGGGGGATACAAGCAATCGGGTCTCGGCCGTGAAAGGAGCAAGTATGCCATGGATGAGTTTTTAGAAATCAAGGCAATTATTAATCCATCATAAAACTTAGTGATATCAATAATTGGCAGGAGAAGGTAATGGACACTAGGTTCAAGTTTGAACAAAAGCAGATCGGCAGTGCTCTGATAAATGTTTACACTAACCGTCCTGCTAGTGTTTACAGCATGTTTTTGAATACTGTAGACGAGCACCCGCAGCGCCAGGCGATAAAATTCGGTGATGTCAGCATCACCTATGCCGAGCTCGGCAGGAGGGTTGACGCCCTGTCCTCGGCGCTGGCCGGCAACTACAAGGTTGGTAAGGGAGACAGGGTGGTGATGTTTTTGAAAAATGACGACGCCTTTCCTCCGGTTTTTCTGGCCATCTCCAAGCTTGGGGCTGTATCGGTTGTGCTTAATACGCGGCTTACGAAAGCGGAGTTGGAACATCAGCTCGATATGAATCAGCCCGTAGCTGCTATTGTCGACGGTGAGATATGGGACAAGGGGCTGGACAGATTTGTAAAACACAAAATCGAGCGAAACAGCCTGACTGAAATTTGGGCTGGTGGCGGCGCGCACCCGGCGGCAGACTGCGATGAAGAGGATTTGCATACCATACTTTTCACGTCCGGCACCACCGGTAAGGCCAAGGGAGTCAGAATCATGCATCGCAATCTCATCCACAGCGCCATCAGGATGGAACAATACATGTATGAGGTACTGCATCTCGCCTCGCCCGAAGGAGGCAGCAAAACCCTCATAGTGGCGCCTCTCTTTCATGTCATGGCGTTGCAGGAACAGCTCGTACCCTCACTGAAGATGGGCAATACAGTCATAATGCTCAGCGCCCTCAGCATAACGGCCTTCCTGGAGATAGTGGAAAAGGAAAAAGTGGAATTTCTGGTGGGATCGCCCGCAATCTACAGGATATTGCTCGGTTCCGGAGAAGTCGCCAAATTTGATCTGAGCTCGGTCAAGCTGGCCGGTTTTGGCGCTGCGCCCATGTCCCCCGACTTGATGTCACTGATGAAGAAGTCCTTCGTTAAGGCCAAATTTTTCAACGGCTTCGGCCTGACTGAGGCTTCGATTTCGCTGGCTTCCCTGGACGGGGAATGTATTGAGAATCCCACCTCCATCGGCCGCCAGAGTCTCGGCTGCGAAGCCAGGATAGTGGATGCAAAAGCGCGGGAATTGCCCGTGGGGGCCGTCGGTGAAATAGCCATTAAAGGGCCCAATGTGGCAGGGGGATACTACAATGACCCGCAGGCAACTGCGGAGTCGTTCAGGGACGGCTGGTTTTTGACCGGAGACCTGGGTAAATGTGATGAAAACGGATTTTTCTACGTAGTCAGCAGGAAGAAAGACATGATAAACCGGGGCGGTGAGAACATATATCCGGTGGAGGTGGAGAACATTATTTATTTACACCCCAAGGTGCTTGAAGTGGCCGTCTACAGGGTCCCCGATGCAGTCATGGGTGAAAAGGCCGCCGCCTCCATTGTGGCCGTACCCAACACCAGCCTTACTGCGGAGGAGATACAGCAGTTCTGCGAGGATAAGCTGGCCAAGTATAAAATCCCGGAATACATCGTGTTCACCACATCGCTGCCCAAGAATCCGGGAGGCAAGATAATAAAGGAAGAGCTAACCAGGAAATTTTCCCGCTAAAGCGCGGACCAATGCTTATTTAATAAAGATACGGGAGTTGTAAAGATGGACTTTCAATTGACTGAAGATCAAATAATGTTGAAGAAGATGGTGCACGACCTGGCCGAGAAGGAGTTTCGTCCCAGGGCGGCCGAATGGGAGGCCAAGGCCGAGCATATGCCGCTTACGTATCTGAAAAAACTGGCTGAGTTGGGGCTTATGGGTTTGTGTCTACCGGTCAAATATGGAGGGCAGGGCCGCTCCGCCTTCGATGCAGTGATTGCCATAGAAGAACTGGCCAGGATATCGAGCCTGTGCGCCGCTCCCGTATTCGAATCGAACGTAGGCCCGGTCAAGGTAGTTGAGCAGTTCGGCACCGAAGAGCAAAAACAGAAATACCTGCCGCCGGTATGCCGGGGTGAGTCGCTGATCTCCATAGGAATGACGGAGCCCGAGGCCGGATCGGCTTTGACCGACCTCTCTACCCGGGCTGTACTCGACGGCGACCATTATATCGTAAACGGTCAGAAACGATTCTGCACGGGCGGGGGCGAGTCGGATGCCTACATGGTGTACGTCAGGCTCAGTGAGCAGAAAGGCGCCAAGGGCATCGGCGGGTTAATCATCGAGAAGGGCACGCCCGGCTTTTCCTTCGGCAAACAGGAACAGCTCATGGGCCTGAGGGGCATGCCCAGCTGCGACCTGATTTTCGATAACTGCCGCGTGCCCAGGGAGAACCTGGTGGTCAAGGAAGGCGAATTCAGAAAGTTGATGCTTGCCTTCGATCTTGAACGCTGCGGCAACGCTACCATGTGCCTGGGCATTGCACAGGGAGCGTTGGAAGAGGCCATTGCCTACTCCCAGGGCCGAAGACAATGGGGCAAGGATATCTGTGAGTTCCAGGCTATACAGTCCATGCTGGCCGATATGGCCCTCAAGGTTGAAGCGGCACGCCTTCTGATTTACAGAGCAGCAATCAACGCGGCCACCGTCTTGCCCGCGCCGCTGGAAGCTAACCTGGCTAAATGCTTCGCCAACCAGATGGCCAGGGAGGTGACCGGCCTGGCACTGCAAGTGCACGGCGGCTACGGCTACTCTAAGGACTACCCGGTGGAACGCATGATGCGCGATGCCTGGGGCTGGGGCCTTGCCGGCGGCACCATCGAGATACAGAAGGTCACCATCGCCTCCTTGCTGCTGAGGCGCAGGTTTGACCAGAGAAGGTGACGCACCCCGGCTTCATCCGCCCGGTCGGCGTGGACAACTACGACCACGTTGTCATGCCGATGTTTGTCCAGTGGTGACAGCATTAGATTGAAATAAAGAATGGCACAGAATGTGCCTTCGGTCAAAGAATGCTTCCCTGCCGCCACGTAATGACATATTAAAAACAAGGCCGCAGCCTTAAAGGCTGCGGCCCCTTTGTTCAACTTTAAATAGCTATTACCGCTGCCTTCTCCTGGTTGTCATGAAGATCACGCCACCGGCCAGTGCGAAGAGCAGAAGTGCGCCGCTGATGTAGAGGATAAGGTTGGGATCGGCGAACCCGTCGACCTCGAAGCTGCCGGCCGCTATGCTGCCTACATAGACGGAGTAAGTGCCGGGCTCATCGCGGCTGACGATGAACTTTATCGGTGTCCTGCTGCCGCTGGAGAGCGTGACGCCCTGATTGGCCTCTTCCTGACCGTTGATGTAGAGCTTGATCCGGCTTGAGCCGTTGGCCGTGCCGGTGTTGGCCACGTTGGCGGTGACGGTAATGGGAGCGCCCGGGCCTACTTTGGCACTGGAGAGCGAGATGTTCTCGACTGTGATATTGGATATGGGCGCGGGACCCTGGACTACCGTGGGAACCCCTCCTGCTGAAGACGACTGGGGCGGGGTGGTGCTGATAAAGGATTTGGTGCTAACCGAGGCGGTGACGGGTCCGGGGAAAGCATAAAGCTTACCGTCACCTGCGCCGACATATAGCGTGCCATCGCTGCCAATAGACGGGGAAGAGTCGACGACACCGGTATAAGACCCGCTCAAAGTGCCCTGGGTCGACTTACCCGTGGTGGTAGTAAGCTGATTCAGAAGGCCCATGAACGAATTACCTGTGTTAAGAGATCCATTCAGAGTGCCCGTAAACGGCATGTTACCTGTGAGATAAGACCACTTCAGAGAGCCATTGGGATTGATAGCATAAATCTTACCGTCAACTGAACCAACATAAATAGTGCCATTTCTGCCAATAGCCGGAGAGGAAAATACAATGTCACCTGTTTGATAAGACCACTTCAAAGTGCCGTCGGGATTAATAGCATAAAGCTTACCGTCATATGAGCCCACATATACCGTGCCGTCACTGCCGATAGCCGGGGAACAGAATACCGGCTCACCCGTTTGATAAGACCACTTCAGGGTGGAGCTGGTGCCGTTATCTTTGATAGCATAAAGGTTACCATCAATTGAACCAACATAAATAGTGCCATCGCTGCCGACAGCCGGCGAAGAGAAAAACTCATCACTTGTGTTATAAGACCACTTCAGGCTGCCGTCGGGATTTAAAGCATAAAACCCATGAAATGCGCCGGCATATATAGTGCCGTCGCTGCCGATAGCCGGTGAAGAGTAAAGGCAAGCAATGTTACTTGACCATTTCAGAGTGCCGTTGGGATTGATAGCATAAAGCTTACCTGGCCATGACTCGATATATATGGTGCCATCGCTGCCGATAGTTGGGGAGGAGGCTACAATGTTACCTGTTTGATAAGACCACTTCAGATTGCCGCTGGGATTGATAGCATAAAGGTTACCATCAATTGAACCAACATAAATAGTGCCATCGCTGCCGATAGCCGGGGAAGATTCAACCCAGCTACCTGTTTGATAAGACCACTTCAGAGTGCCATTGGAATTGATAGCATAAAGATTATCGTTATCCGAGCCGACATATATGGTGCCATCGCTGCCGATAGCCGGGGAAGATTCAACCCAGTCACCTGTTTGATAAGACCACTTGACCGCGTTTGTCTGAGGCCCAAGATATGGGCTCCTGCCCGTATGCTTCAGGTCATGGTGGAACATAGGCCAGGAAGTAGACGCCAGATCCGCTATAGCCGAACCCGGCAATATAGCCAGCCCTGATAACAGCAAGGAGGTTAAAACCAGCAGGGAAACCAAAATCTGGGGATACTGCTTCTTATTCAGTTAACCTCCCAACAACGGCCATAAGCATCAGGCATATAAATCACGCGTGACCCAGTTGCGGAATTGTCTCATCAATATGTATCTTTGTCAATGGCCTATACTGGTTCAGCGCATCGGTGACAGATTTGATTATCAGCCACTTGGTCGTCCGATGTTGACCAGACTTAGATTGAAACAAAGAATGGCACAGAATAATCGTACGCATGGCCGGATAGACATGCCGATGTTTGTTCAATAGTGAGAAGGCTCAGTTGATTGACTTTTTGAACGAATGATTTGTATCATGGCGGTTGAGTCTCATAGTATCTTATAATACAAATACGACAAGGGGCTGGCTGTGTCTTAATGAAGGGAGTGACGTGATGAAAAATCGATGTTTCCCTTTTATCCCGCTTACACTATGTTTGGTCGTTGTCCTATTAATTTTAGGCTGTCAGTCGTCAGTTCCGACTAACACGCCAACCGGACAAACGCGATACCCAGCGGATATAAGTGGGCATGTTACCATAGTTGGGTTTCTGAGAGCGCAGGGGTCAGTTTACAGCCCTCCGAATAACGAGACTTATTGGGTCGTGGATATTGTTTTCACCAATAATGGGTATGAAATCACGGGTCCACCGCCAGCACCAACTAATGCACCAACCGAACAACCAAGAGACCCGGATATTAGCGGTTACGATCATTGGAATGTCGTGGCCGGGGGTAAGTATTATCGGATACCAGAGCTATTAGATATGGATAAGCCACCACTTCTGACCGTTCCTATCGGTCAAACTAAGAAGACAGTGGTGTGTTTCCAAGTTCCCGGCAACTTAAAGTTAAGCGATGCCCAGCTATATTATCAGGCTCAAAAAGTCGTTTCTCTTGGGCCGCTAACCGGGGGTGAGAAAGCGGCAGGGTATGATTGGGATTTGAAAACCATAGTCAACCAATAGGGGAGGGCATCCTTCAGAATCAACATGCAGTATAAAATCTTTACCGCCAGCGATCAGTTGGATATCAGCCTGTCCTGATATATCAATCCAGCCTGCATCATTTCGTTAACCTGCCGACATTCAGCGGATATCAAACAGGTTTAAACTCGAACTTGCCGCTGGTGAAGAGCTTTAGGCAAACATCCGCCACATCGGGATCATATAACTTGCCCTTGTTCTTTGATATTTCCTCAAGTGCCTTATCAATGCCCAATGCAGGCCGGTATGGCCTGTGTGAAGACATGGCTTCAACTACATCTGCAACCGCCAGTATTTTTGCTTCAAGGGTTATATCGTCATCCTTTAGATTATTAGGATAACCCGAACCATCCAGCCTTTCATGGTGCTGCAAAATAGCCTCTGCAGCAGAACTAGGAAAATCCATGCCTTTCACAATATCGTAGCCATTCCGGGAATGGGTTTTGATCAATCTAAATTCTATGTCGCTAAGTTTTCCGGGCTTGCTGAGTATATCAGAAGGAATATATATTTTCCCAATATCATGAATTATTGCCGCCATCTTGAGCTGATCAATTCGGGTATCCACTAATTCCATTTCTCTGGCTATGGCGGTTGCCAGGGCGGTTACTTTCTGCTGATGGCCTGCAGTATATGGATCTCGCATTTCCATGATTTTGACCATGGTATTGATGGCGTCATTAAAGGTTTTCTTGAGGGATTCGTAGCTTTTTTCAAGTTTTTCTTCAGATAGCTTGCGCTCGGTGATGTCCCGGGCCTCGGCCAGGATGGATATGGGCTTGCCGCTCGGGTCCCGTATGAGACTGAAATTACTTTCCGCCCACACGGTTGTGCCGTCCTTGCGGAAATACTCAATATCCAATTTGATGACAGGATTATAGCCCGGATCAGCATTCATTTTAGGTAGCTCTTCTGAAAACACTTTTAACGCCAGTCTGAGCGAATCGGGTGCAACTTGCTTCTCCAGCGGCAGGTCCAAAACCTCCTGAGGTGTGTAGCCGCGCAGTTTTTCCGCGGAGGGACTCTGGTAGGTGGGTTTAAGGTTCATATCCATCAGCCATACGGTGTCAGTCGTGTGTTCGGATAGCAGGCGGTACTGCGCCTCGCTCTCCCGTAGCGCTTCCTCCGCCCGCCTGCGATCGGTGATGTCATGGATCTCGCCCAGGATGGAGAGCGGATTGCCGCTAGAGTCCCGTATAATACTGAACTTATTTTCCGCCCATGCGGTGGTTCCATCCTTGCAGTAATACTCAAGTTCTAACATGGGGATGGGATTATAGTTAGGGCCAGACTCCACCTTGGGTAGCTCCTCTGAAAACACTTCTAACGCCAGTTTGAGCGACTCCGGCGTAATATGTTTCTCTAGCGGCATTTCCATGGCCTCCAGAGGCGTAAAGCCGCGTATTTTTTCCACGGAGGGGCTTATGTACGTAATCTTAAGGTTCATATCCAATAGAAATAAACCTTCTGCCATGTGCTCCGACAGTAAGCGGTATTGCGCCTCACTCTCCCGCAGTACCTGCTCTGCCTGCCTGCGCTCAGTTATATCCCTTCCCGCAGCAAGAATGCCCGTTGCCTTTCCCTTTTCGTCCCTGATGAACTGGAGTGCGCAGTCGAGCAAGACGGTATGGCCGTCTTTGCAGATGAACTCCAACTCTATCGAAATGGAGCCGTTAGGGTCTGGAGTGCGTCCTTTCTGCTCAACATGCATCCATTTCCCCCACAAGTTCACTGCTTTTCCAAGTGACTCAGGGGTCAGTTGCCTGTCCAGCGGCAGGGCAAGTATTTCATCCATGCTGAAGCCCCTTAATTTCGCACTTGACGGGCTCGCCCACGTAATATTCAGATCCATGTCCATCATCCACACGGTGTCGGAGATGTTTTCAGCCAGCAGGCGATAGATATTCTCGGTCTTTATCAGAGTTTCCTCCGCCCGTTTGCGCTCGGTTATATCCCTTCCCTGTGCAAGAATACCCGTCGCCTTTCCCTGCTTGTCCCTGATGAACTGGAATGTGCAATCGAACCAGCGTGTAGTACCGCCTCCGCTATAGAACTCCATTTCCATTGAAACAGCAGCGCCGGGAGTTGGATTGCGTTCTTCCCTTTCAATTCGGAGCATCTTCTCAAAGAGTATCATTGCTCTTCCAAACGATTCAGGAGTGGCCTGTTTATCCGGCGGTATGGCAGCTATTTCGTCCAGGCTCATGCCCCTTGCCTTCACACTTGACGGGCTCATCCATGTAATATTCAGATCCATGTCCATCATCCACAAGGTGTCCGTCATGTTTTCAGCCAGCAGGCGATAGATATTCTCGGTCTTTTGCAGAGTTTCCTCCGACCGCTTGCGTTTAACCGCCAGCCCTGATATGTATGCGTAGGTTTTTAATGCGTCGTCCGGCACCACGGGCTGATCTCCCGGCAAATATGCTGCACAGGCGCCAATCAGCTCTGAAGCATAACTAATGGCCAGGCCAATTATCTGTTGGCACCCGGTAGCTTCCATGGCTGCATCAGAGATATCCCGGGGTATTACCCCGAATGAAAGTTCGTGCAGGTCTTTTAGTCTTCTAATGCCCTGACTGAGCATTTGCTCCATAACATCTGCACTAATCGGCATGCGCATCTCAAACAAATCGGGTCCCAAAATGAAGTCTACTTTTTGTCTGGAAACAGGGTCGATTGATAATGATACGACTTTCAAGTCCCGGGTTTGCTGATCATAAAGCGAAAAAGTCGCCGCCATAGCACCCGTAAGAAGGCGGAAGGACTCTGCAATTCTATCGAACAGGTTTTGCTTGTCAGCTGCCTCTATAAATAAAATTGAAATATCGTTGAGCTGCTTATGGTAATCAGCCAGCCGGCGGTAGCTTTGTTCGCTCTCCTGCAGGGCTGACTCAACCCGCTTCCGCTCGCTTATATCCCTGACAAAGGAGAGCATGACTGCCTGGCCTTTATAGCGCACGACATTGGCTCTGATTTCTATAGGTATACGGCGGCCGTCCTTCCTGATGAGTTCCAATGCAACCGAACCCGTGGATCCACCCTTAATAGTATCCTGAAACAACTCTACAGCCCTGCTCAGGTCATTCTCAGGGATAAGATTCACCTCCAGGAAGTTTTTACCTATAACCTCTTCACGCTGGTAACCTGATATCTCCTCGCACTTGCGGTTAACGTAGAGAAAGTTGCCCTTGTGGTCATTCATATAGACGCCGTCCGGAGCATTCTCCAGAGAGGCTTTGAGTTGATCCTCACTCTCAACCAGCGCTTCGTCGGCTTTCTTTCGATCGGTGATATCTATACCCATACCCACCAAATATGTCTTTTCACCTATGGAAACACGTTTAACTGTGACGTGGTGTGGTATCTTCTCTCCGGTTTTAGTTAGGATGTCTATTTCTGCAATGGCGACACCGTTATTAAATGCTTCCAGCATCTTATCCAATGCTAACTTTCTATGTTCAGGTGAAATAATGTCAAGTGCATTCAGACTAGGTACCTCTTCGTCTGTATAGCCGGTCAGTTTCAAATCATTTTGGTTCCAGCGTACAAATTTGCCTTCCATATCGCACATGTAAAACAAGCCCGGCAGACTGTCGATAACTATGTCGGCCGAAACTGGACAGAGGACGTTATTCAACTTCCTCTCAAGTGCCTCCGCATGCGCCTTACTACCCTTAGCCTGGGGGCCGGTTGCCACGTCAAATATATCCATTCTCAGTGGATTAATCTTATAGGATTTGTGATAAAGAAATCTGCTGCTATACGGTTCACTTTAACGAGACTTATGGTTCTATTTTTGGACTTGCGATACGCCGGGTCATAGGTAAAATACAGAAGGAAAGGTGAAAAAAAGCCTGTACTTGAGTCTCCGTTCATCTCTATTCTCTTTTCCCTAAATATATGATTTGAGCCAAACTTCATCATTGTTATCTAGATTGAAACAAAAAATGGTATTGAGTGATCGTACGCATGGTCGGATGAACATCCCGATGTTCGTTCAATGGTGACCGGTGTTAGATTGGAATTCGGACAATGGACTGTATTGAATGCATTAGCGTAATATAATAGAGAAACATTGTTTTTTATCGGTTTTCTTTCAATTTAACATAGTAAAGTATCCAGGTAATAATACTGGGCCAAAACGATGTTTTATCGTTAACTCACAAATAGTCTAGGCAGAGGTCAAATATAAAAGAAACGTTTGACGTGGCATATTGATCGATTCATCAAAGGTTTATTCTATTTTGTAAAAGGGTGGAATTGTGGAACCAAAAGCAATCATCACGGAGCACAATCAGGGTCGGCGATTTTCAAAGCACAGAGCAATATCCGGCAATCATGCAGTCCTGTCTTATCGATGGACATATGCTTATAGGACTTGGGGATAATATTAGAATGCCCGTCGGCGGCTGGCAAAAGGCAGGTATGAGTCAGGTAAAGATGGGCGCTAAGGTCGCCTTTTGACTCGGAAGGTAACTGGCCACGCCGGCCAAGGCCAGGTAATTTTGGGGAATAACAAGGAAATAATTATATTATCTAAACTCAGGAACGCCAATTCAACAAATTTAGAGGTATCAGGAGGTTTAACTTGACTCAATACAGATGGCTAAGCAATTACGACGCCGGTGTACCGCATTCTCTTCAACCCTATCCGCAGAAAACGTTGATCGATTATGTAGATGATGCTGTCCGGGAGCATCCTGATTATCCCATGCTCTTGTTTAAGGGAAGCAAACTTTCCTATTCTGAAGTGCAGAAGTTGAGTGACGAATTCGCCACCGCACTGGTGGCTAAAGGAGTGAAAAAAGGTGATAGAGTGGCGCTAATCATGCCCAACTGTCCCCAGGCGATAATCTGCCGTTGGGGGACGTGGAAAGCGGGCGGGATTCTGGTGCACCTTAATCCTCTTTATACCGAACCCGAGCTGGAGCATGCTCTGGTGGATTGTGGAGCAGAGACAGTTGTGGTACTGACCACCTTCTATAATCAGTTTAAGAAAATCCAGCCGAACACCAAGGTCAAGTTGGTCGTTGCTACCAATATCAAAGAATATCTGCCGCCCGTAACACGAGCGGCCTTTACGCTACTTATGGAGAAAAAAGGAGGACACTATATTAAATTACAACCTGGCGACTACTGGATGCAAGATTTGCTGCGAAAACATGCGGGAGCCAGGCGTCCGGATGTAAAAATATCGCCCGAAGACTATGCGCTGATACTTTTCAGCGGAGGAACCACGGGTATACCGAAGGGTGTAATTGGGACCCATCATTCACAAGTTATAACCGGTCTTCAATACTTTGCCTGGTTTGGAAGTCAGGCAGTCATTTACAAGGACGTCATAATGGGGCTGATGCCATTATTCCATGCGTTTGCTACTTACGGCATAATGTCCACCGCCATAGTGGCGCATCTTCCTATATCGCTGGTGGCCAATCCCCGTGATCGCGATGATCTCGTTAAGACCATTCAACGCGATAAGCCCGCATTCTTCCCGGCCGTACCTGCCTTATTCATATCATTGTTGGAGCATCCCAGGGTAAAAGCCGGAAAAGTTGATTTTAAATCGATGAGATTCTGCATCTCAGGTGCGGCTCCGCTCATGGCCGAAACCAAGAAACGGTTTGAAGATCTGACCGGTGGTCGACTGATAGAAGGCTATGGCCTTACAGAGTCTACGATGGCTTCTTGTATAACGCCGTACTTAGGCAAATGGAAACAGGGGTCTACGGGTCTGCCTTTGCCCGACGTCGTTGTGAGAATAGGCGATATATCTACTGGCGATGGCGATATGCCCCCCGGTGTTGAGGGCGAAATCATAATGAAGGCGCCGCAGTTAATGGTTGGCTACTGGAACAGACCGGAAGAAACAAAAGAAATGCTCCGGGATGGATGGCTTTACACCGGCGATATCGGCTATATGGATGAAGAGGGACATATATTTTTAACCTCGCGTAAGAAAGATCTAATCAAGCCCAGCGGCTTCCAGGTTTGGCCACGCGAGGTTGAAGAGATCATAACCAAGTACCCGCCTGTTGCCGAGGTCTGCGTGGCCGGTATCCCCGACGCAAAACAGGGCGAAGCAGTAAAGGCGTGGATTGTACTTAATGAGGGGGCGTCAGCGACGGCCGAGGATATCCAGGGCTGCTGCCGGGAGAAACTCGTGGCCTACAAGGTGCCTAGATTTGTGGAATTCCGCGAAACTCTACCCAAGACTGCGGTTGGCAAGGTACTGCGCCGTGTCCTTGTTGAAGAGGAAGCAGCCAAACAAAAAAAGTAGTATTAAGGAGTGCTATGCTATATTTTGAGGATTTCAAAGTAGGGCAGAAAATTGTAACCCGCAGCCGAACGGTAACGGAGGCAGACATCGTGATGTTCGCCGCTCTAAGCGGTGACTGGTACGGAATACATGTGGACGCGGAGCTTGCAAAAAAGACCATTTTCGGCGGCCGCATAGCGCACGGCTTCCTGGTTCTCTCCATTGCATCCGGGTTTGTAGCCCCTTACGACATCGCTGTAATTGCATTTTATGGCATGGATAAGGTGAGATTCACAACCCCGGTTAAACTCGGCGATACGATACACCTAGTAACAGAGATTATCGAAATTAAGGACAAAGGTGACATGGGTGTGATCTCTAACCAGTGGCACATCAAGAACCAGCGCGATGAGGACGTGGCTATCCTGATTCTCAAGGCCGCCGTTGCCAAGAAACCCAAGGCTTAAGCACATTTAATATAGCCGGTATAAATAAGCTACTGGTCGATGACTGCGAAAGGCCTGTATCGATGCATGTTGACAGGGACGACAGCAGACGCATGATCCAGTTGCGACTTTCTTCGCAATATTGTAGTTGTACTATAAATAAATAAAAATCTGAGGAGTATTTTCATGTTAGCGCGCGATGTAGTACTTGTTGATTACTTACGTTCCCCGTTTTCACGTTCCAGGCCGAAGGACCCGGATAAGGACTTGCTCAATTGCTGGAGAATGGACCACGTTGCCGGAATGTTGATGAACGCCATCATCAACCGAACGAAGATCAATCCCGAAGAAATAGATGAATGCATAGTCGGAGTGGCAAATCCTTTCCTCGAGACGTATACCGGCGGTGGTAGGTTCCCGGTGCTCCTTGGCAAATTGCCGGTTACCATTGCAGCCCAGCAGGTCGATACTGCATGTGGATCTTCTTTTAACGGCGTGAGGACAGCGGTTATGAGTATAGCCACTGGTTATGCCGATATTATTTTTGTATGCGGGACCGAACACATGACACACGTGCCCATGGACGGGGGCGGCGCCATGAAACCACCGTACGAACTTTTTACCGATCCGCAATATGCGTATATGGACATGGCCAATGCTGCTAGCAATGGACTGACGGCTGAGAAATTGCTTAAGAAGACCGACTACACTAGGAAGGACATGGATGAATTCGCTGTCAGGTCCCACCATTTGGCGGCTGCTGCTCAGAAGGAGGGCTATTTCAAAGACGAAATACTTCCAATTGAAGTAACGCTTGCTGATGGCACCAAACAGCTTTTCGATTATGACGCTTGCGTACGTGGCGACACGACACTTGAAATTCTCTCGTCATTGAAGCCCGCCTATAAGCCGGAGGGCCAGATCACGGCAGGAAATTCTTCACCCATGAATGCAGGCGCCACCTGTATGCTTGTTATGTCACGTGAAAAGGCCAACAAACTCAGACTTAAACCAATGGCCAGCTTTATATCATTTGGCGTTGCGGGCGTGGAGCCGTCGACCATGGGAGAAGGCCCGGTCCCGGCAACAAAGAAAGCGCTTAAAAATGCCGGCCTCGATATCAAAACTATAGACTATTTCGAAATCAATGAAGCCTTCAGCATAGTCCCGATGTACGCTATTAAAGAACTCGGTATAGACGGCAACAGGGTCAACGTTAAAGGAGGCGCTCTCGCTATCGGACATCCGCTTGGCGCCTCAGGCGTCCGCCTTATAGGTACACTCGCCAGGATACTACAAATGGAAGGAGGCACCTATGGATCAGCCAGCATGTGCTGTGGCATGGGACAGGGCGTTGCCTGCATAATAAAGAAGGAATAGTTATCTGGGTTACCCTATCTTTTTAGCTTGTATCCGATACCTCCTACCCAAGTAGACGTTTAGGGTGCCTATGCACTGCACGGGTTGGAAGGCGATCAACCGGTTAGTTGACAGGATGCCTCAGCAGTGCACTCTCAATAGTGTCGGAATAAAGTACGTTTTTCAATAGTTCCAATTGAGCCATCACCATTCGGTGATAGTGTGCTCTGTATTAGATTGATGGCCGTTTTAATCTTACCCTTTGCTTATGGAACCGGCAGATTCGTTTATGCAACTGACTGCCTTGGTGGCTTTCTCCTTGATATTCACCGCCTTTTCCCTCAGCAGTCTCCTGGTTTCTGTGCCGGGTCGTGGTGCATGGTGCATATGCTGGGTGCCATGCTCTATATAAGGGAGAGGTTCCCGGACATCCTCGATTTCAGGCTCTAAGAAACCGGGTAACGGAGGCCCGCCGCCCTCCCCTGTGCCAGCTCAGGCCTTCTTCGCATCTCTCTCGGCGATCTCTGCAAGTATCTCTTTATAACGCTTTTCAGTTATAGGGTAGAAATATAGGACCACCGCCGACAGGATGAAAATGGCAGCGGATATAGGCCCTAGGAAAAGCCGGATGCCTAGCTGGGCGCTCGCTGACTGCGGCATAGCATTTGCCACGTAGCCCATTGCTTCAAGTATCACGCCCATGAGAAAAACTGCCAGCGCCTGGCCTAGCTTGAGCCCCCATGTCCAGATGCCAAAGAACGCCCCCTCCCTGCGCTCTCCCGTCACCAGGTAGTCATACTCTATGGCATCGGCCACCATTGCGAATGGAGGCACATATGTAAAGCCCAGGCCTATCCCCAGGAAAAACATCATTACCAGGGCGAAATTCAAACCCAGAGTGTGGCCGAAGAAAAAGAGCATCATGACCGAGGCTGCCGTGATAACGCTGGCTGCACCGTAAACGGGCTTTTTCCCCGTCTTTTTGGCTATAACGACGCTTACCGGTATGAAAACCACCGAGGTCACCAGCAGTATTAACATGGCGTATGTCACCATATTTTCGGCGACGAGGATATATTTGAAGTAGTAAATCGCTATACCGGAGATGATGGTAATGCCGGTGAAGTTGATTATGTATGACAGCAGGATGAGGACATAAGGCCTGTTCTTAAACACTGCTAGATAGGTTTTCCCGATGTCCAGGGACTTTGCCGGTTTCAGGTCGGCAGGTTCTTTTGTCGCGAATACCGTGGTTAATGTCGTAATCAGCATTACGCCGCCGAATATCAGCCCCATTAAAACGAATCCCACGCTTTTATTCTGGCTGAGAGCGACGATCGGAAGGGCAGTGCCCAATGCTATAAGATTGCCGAAAAATGCAAAAGCGGAGCGGTACCCGTTTAGAGATGTGCGCTCATGATAATCTGAGGTCAATTCCGGCGCCCACGAATAGTAAGGGACGTTAACTGTGGAGTATGCAGTGCATAGGACCATGTAGACAATCAGAGCATAGGCAAAAAGCACTGCCTGGCTGATTCCCGAGCCAATGATCAGCGAAGGGTTGGTAAACATGATGATCATGACTATAAACCAGGGTATTGCGCCGCCCAGCATGAACGGCCTGCGGCGTCCCATCCTGGTTTTGGTCCTGTCGGAGATATAGCCTATTATAGGGTCGTAAAAAGCATCCCAGATACGGCCGATCATAAGGGCAGTTCCTGCCAGGGCTGCAGAAAGACCCACTGTGTCGGTAAGATAAATTAGCAGCACGAAACCAAGCGCCTGGATAAACAGGTTGTTGCCTAGATCGGCGACACCGTAACCGAGCTTCGTTCCCACGGAAAGCCTCTTCCTTTCCATTTTTATACCCCGTATTTCAATAAATGTTTATACCAGGCTCTTGGATTGTATCACTAGAGTTCATTCATACCTGCCAAATTTTAGCATTCAACCAAACTCCGAGGGGCGCTAGCGTTCTCGTCAGTATTATACTATCCCAATATAGGATGTCAATGAGTGGGGTACCCCAACTGGTAGACCTAAATGTCTATATTAAAGCTATGTCTTTGACAAGGCATACCCCTGACCCTCGATGTAAATATACCTACAGCGGAACAGTGATGCCGATGTTCGTGTTTGGTTCAGGGACTCCGCCCGTCCCCGCAAGGATACATCCTTCTTCTGCCATTACTGGATATGGATGTTATAGATCGTGGAATCAAATCGTGTCGGAGTCTTGTCGTTAACATAGGAAACAAGTATCATTGTATCGCCTGAATGCAGCGGCATAAAGATAAATTGCTGCTGGGTGTCCACACCCCGGGCAATGGCGTTAAGCTTTATAGTGTTGCTGCCCACATATGAAAGTATTGTCGAATCATAGTAATCAACCACCCACTTGAAGCCCTTGGAAGTTTCTGCGTTCTGGTTGATAGTCAGCGGGGATCCGACCACAGCCGTCTGGCCGACACGAGTGAGATAGTAGCCTGGACTGTATTGCGGCGAGGCGGCCTGGTGTGGTGAGATAGACACTGTTACCTGTGCCGTCGTGCTGTCCGCCGAACTGGTTGCCGCGAGCGTATAGGTAGTGCTGGCAACGGGCAGGACGGCATGGCGGCCCTGGGCGTCCACCTTTCCGATGCCGTTGTCGATGCTTACCGAATCGGCCCCGCTCACGCTCCATACCAGTATGCTGATGCCGTTGGGCGGAATGGTATTGAGCGATGCGGAGAAATAGCTTATGACGGGCAATGTACCATTGGGAGTTGGCGCTGGCTTCTCCACGGCGGGTGGAGTGCTAGGTACTTCTGGAGTTGCAGGAGTTGCGGGTGTCACGTTGGCGGACGCGACTGAAGCGGCCGGGGCCGGCGGGGTCGCCGGAGCCGAGGGCGCGGCCAGTTTGAGAAGCGTGCAGCTTGCGAAAACCATTCCGAGCAAGGCTATTACAGCCGGAAGGACTAGGTAAACATGGAAATTACTGCGTTTCATAAGCATACACTCCTTATCCCTGCAGAAAACAGCCGATGCAGCGCCTTAAACACTCGCCCCCATTCACGATTTTGTAGCTCTAGACCTGCCAGTTTGCCCTTGCGCTATTTTAGACCCCTTTATGTAATCTATCAAGCTGATCAATCGCCGGCGGCAGCTCATTTTTAAATATAAATAGCCTGGCTGATTCATCATTCTACCCCGACCCCGCGTTATTTTTCCATTAATTGACCTCCGATAAATCCTCATATAAGCCTGTCTTTTCTCCTGCAGTGTGATAAGATACCCTCTGATAATCGTATTTCCAGGGTTCTTCTCTTAACTAAGATGGGTGACGCAGCCTACGACGTTATTGGAGAGAGCTACAATAAGAACCGGACTGCCGATAAACGGATCCTGAAAACGATCCTTGACCTTTTAAGGCTGCCTTTCGCCTAGGGCGATTACACAAGAGGTCTCGGTACGTCCGTTGGCTAGGTCGCAAATATACTTATGAATTAACTGTAATCCCTATGTTCGTGCAGTGGTGACGAGCGTTAGATTGAAATAAAGAATGGTGGCAAATGATCCCACTCGGACTATGCCAATTATCTCTTAAGTGAAGTTTACGACAGGCACCTAAATATCATAACTATTCAACTTTTTACCTCCCAATTGTATTACTAATCCATTTCCCGGATGTTAAGCTTCCTATATCATTTCACGGACAATAAATATTTGGAGGTAACTACATTGAAAAAATTAGTCTTTCTTTCATTATCATTACTATCATTGGTGATTCTCATCCCGGGTTGTATTACAATGTCACCTCCCACATCATCGGCTAACCCACCGGCAGGACAGGTTCCGGTTATAGGGACCTTTAGTAGCAGTCCATCTACTGGTGGCACACAAACACTGGCATGGAATGTTACCGGAGCTAGCTCGGTTAATATAGATAACGGTATTGGTCAGGTTGACGCCGTAGGGAGCAAGGTAATATCACCCGCTACAATCACTACTTATACTTTAACTGCTACCAATGCCGCCAGCAACGCTAGCAGCACAGCACAGATTACAGTCAACAACACGGCGTACTCACCGGCACCCGTGCCATTCGCAGTAACCAGTGTTATAGGTAGTTCTGCACAATCAACCTATAACGGTCCTTGTCCAAGAACCTTCACCTTTTACGCTACTATCACTGTCAATGGTCCCGGCACAGTTACTTACAGGTGGGAAAGAAGCGATGACAACTGGGGTCATATCCAAAGCATGACCTTTAATGCAGCAGGTTCACAAGCAATATCATTAAATTATGATTTAGGTGAAACGGCTTCCGGTTCATATAAAATCAATGTTTTGACTCCCAATAACATAACATCGCTCCCGATAAATTACACAGTCAATTGCCGTTAACAGATCATTGGCGACAGGCATAATTGAATTTCCTGCCATCAGGGGGGCCTGATGGCAGGAAATTATTGCGTACTGACCTGAAATATGGCGGCATTTAGTGAGTTATACCATTTTCCTGTTATACGTATGAATTAACTGTAATCCCTACGTTCGCGCAAGGTTCCATAGTTAAATTGAAATAAAGAATGGCACAGAATAATCGTATGCATGGCCGGATAGACATGCCTATGTTCGTGCAATGGTGACTGGCGTTAGACTGAAATATAGAGTGGCACAGAACGTGTCTTAGGCCAATGGATTGTTTCCCCGATATGCAATGACATATTAAAAACAGGGCCGCAACTATAAATGCTGCGGCCCTGTTTATTAAGCCTTATTTAATTATGATTTCAGAGGTATTTTTGCGGCGGGCCTCTGCTCGAGGGTCATAGCATCGGCGGGGCAGGTCCACACGCAGATGCCGCAGCCTATGCAACGTTTCTCATCCCGCACCAGCTTGCCTTCAACCATCTTAAGGGCGTCCATCTGGCAGCGCGGGATGCAGGCCTCGCAGGCCGTGCAGTCATCTTCATTAATTTGGACCACCCACCTTGCATTTACGGCCAGGCTGGGGACGGGCGATTTGCTTACGCCCTTAATGATCATGCAGCGATCCTTGTAGCAGTTGCAGAGCAGGTTCGAGTAAAGGTCCGGGCTGTTGGCGAATGTGTGGATAAGGCCCGCATCTTCGGCTTCCTCGATCCTTTTGATTGCCTCTTCTTTGGTAAGGCGTGTTGTGAAGCCCCTTTCGGCGGCGAATTTAGCCGACTCTCCGAGGACCATGCAGTTGTTAACCGGCTTGTCCGACGGTTTGCCCAGCAGGGCCGCCTGGTGCCTGCAGATGCAGGTCCCAACCGAGATATATTCCGTATCCATTATCAGATCTTTCAGCTCTTTGAATGGCACGATGGTTGATTTGTGCTCGATCTCCCTATCCACGGCCACCTTCTTTCCGGGAGCGTGAAACTCCATCGGAGGAGGGTTGGTGGACATGAGTGTATTGATCATAGCCTTGGAGTAATCCCTAAGAAGAGTGGCGATCTTCTTATGGCGCTCATCCACTATGCCCCTCATGAGCTGGTACTCTGTGATGCCAGGCACGAAGGGAAGTGCTTCGTATAATTTCTTGCCGCTCCTATCACGTATATGGATGAGGCCTTTGTCGGCCATCGTCTCGAGCTGGCCTGCCAGTTTCTTCAGGTCCTTCATGGAGAGGTTTTCAGCTATTTCCTCAACCGTAGCCAGCCCCAGCGGCATGGCGACGAATGTAGCAGCCTCTTCAGGGGTGAAAAGGAAGGTGACCAGATCATAGAACTCCTTACATTTGACCGCGGGGTACGCCATGGACCGAGCGTTAAGTGCTCCCGGCAACTTTTCGTAAATGGGATCAATCATTTTTCACCTCGTTCGTAATTTTGCTGGCGTATATTTTGCTTACAAGATATTAGCATGCACTGTAACAATAAATAAAATAGCTACAATTTCTGTATTTACAGGATTATTAATCCTCATTTCTGTGGGAGATAAATCTAGTTCATATAAATAATCAAATCAGAAATGAAATATAATGATGTTATGCAGCAAAATTCACCGAATGCTCAAATCAATGACACTATCCTAAATACATCGGGGCAAGGGTTCTCATCCATCGTTCCCCCTGAAATTAAAGGTTGGAATTGGGGAGCTTTCTCACTGACATGGATCTGGGGTATAAGTCATCGCGTATGGATTTCCCTTCTTGCATTAATACCATTCCCACTCATTGGGATAGCTGTGATGATAATTCTTGGAATAAAAGGCAACGAATGGGCATGGCAGTATAAAAAATGGGATAGCATAGAACAGTTTCGAAAAAGTCAGCGTAAATGGAAGTTTTGGGGTATTGCATCATTAATAGCACCTATCGTCCTTATTATAGGGATAACACTGCTGATAATTGGCCTGCTTGGTTATTATGGCTATATTAAATTTTAGTGAATCGGCTAATTATCTAATATTTCAAGTAATACATCCCGATTTTGCCATCTTATGGAGTGTTAATAAACTGGAAGATTAACAGATACTTTAGCTCTATTGTTATTATGGATTAACGTATATACCGATGTTCGCCCGATATTGACCAGCATTAGATTGAAACAAAAAATGGCACAGAATAATCGTACGCATGGCCGGATAGACATGCCAATGTTGGTCCAGTGGTGATCAATTCTTACGGCTAAGATGACCCAACACCGGTTTATAGTCCAGTATAAATTAAAATTCTATCGGTTTTGCTAACTTATTCCGGAGGGGTCATATGAATGTCATAACTATTTAACAAATTCACGCCAGATTATATCACTATTCCATTCTCATCTTGCTATTATTTTTAAAGCTATAAATATGCGGGGGAAGAGATGAAGAGATTATTGTCTATATTAACGATATTGCTCATAGCCTGTATTTTTACACTGCCATTGGCAGCTTGTACTTCAGGACAGCAAGCTCAACCGACCCAGGGCAATACTGGCAGCAATGTTCAGGGCCCAGCAGGTAGCCCTAGTTACACAACCGGAGCCGGCACAGGTCATATAGAAGTACATATGACCGATGCTCCTCCGCAAAAGAAAGAGATCACTAGTGTGATGCTTACGATTTCAAGCATCGAAATCCATACAACTGGCACTGGCCAGGAAAACCAGGGAAATAAACCAATCAGCGACAATACCACCAAGGGCGACGCACAGGATCAGGGGCCGCAGAATCAGCAGCAGGGCGGTGATACCTGGATAAAAATCAATATTACCGGGAACAGTACTTTTGACCTACTCAAAATTAAGGGACTCGACGAGCTTTTTGCGGCAGGTGAAGTGCTAGCAGGGAAATATACGCAGGTAAGATTAGTTATAGATAGTGCAAGCGTAGGTTTTTCCGACAATACCATTGAGTCAGCAACGATCCCGAGCGGTGAGCTTAAATTTGTGAATTCCTTTGACGTTGTTGAAGGTAAGACTACGGTGCTAACGTTCGATTTTGATGCTGAAAAATCGGTTAATGTTACCGGCCAGGATAAGGTCATTATTAAACCGGTTGTTAAGCTCGATGTAAAGCAAAAATGAATTCAGATAATTTTTATTATGGGGACTCGCAACATAAAAGAGATAAGGAATTACCCTTGAATCAGGTAAAAATAGGTCATTTGGTAGCGATTTGTATAATAGTCGCCACAGATACATAATATAAATCAAGAAGGAGTAATAAACATGGGATGTATAGGGAGAATTGTAGGATCTGTTATGGGGATAATTATATTGTCTATTGTTGTGATAATTATTCTGGTCTTAGTAATCATAAACTATTCTGCAATCTCGCAATTCTTTAGTCATCTCGGCAGTTAATAGTCTTTACCTAAAGAGGATATTTGACCTGCCCCCCAACTGATCCAGTTATAACCATAGTCTGAAGATTAAAAGAGAAATAGTCAATGGTCAAGAAAGGTTAGCAACTTTAGCTCTATTGTTATTATGGATTAACGTACATATCGAAGACTATGTTACGCTTTCACCAATTCTGATAGGAGGTGGTCATGATAAAGGCAAGGCTCTCTGCTTTTGCTGTCCTTCTTCTGGTCCTTCTTATTCCCGTATCCTGCGTACAACCTTCTGGATCTGCTAAGTTGGACGCGCGCATATGGACGGACAATAACGTCTACGGTATTAATAGTAGTCCCGTCATAATACATTTCTCAGTAAACAAACCTGCCAAGTTAACTCTTACAAACGCGATAGCCACTGGAGGGACTGTAACCTATTTCTCCAATGTTTTGTATAATGCTGGCGAGAGTAGTTATACTGAACCCGCAGATTCGCCCACGGGAACAAGGACCGTAACATTGACTGCAGTAAGCACTAGTGAGACTTTTTCCGTTTCGACAACTTATACCATTAGTTCCAATGTCGTGATACCCCAGAGGTAGGGATAGTCCCCCAAAGCCTTGAGATAGGCCACCTGACTGTCAGTCAGGTGGAATTGCACAATTGCCGTACCGCCAATGGTACTTAACCACCCTATTAAATAGCGATATCACCAACAGGGCCGGGGCTAAACTTCCAGCCTTTCCTTTGTCGGCATTAAATAATTTGTGTCAAGATCCAGAACGCTAGTCCGAGTGCTATTAGATTTATTCTACTGGCAAAGATACCAATTGTCGCCAGGATGAAACAGATCAGCCCAAGGATTAGTAAGATAGTGTTCAGCATAGTTTTTCTCCTTGTATAACTTTATACCGCATACCGCTTTGGCATATTATTGTGCTGTTTTGTGTTGACACTGTCAATATGTGCCCATCCCCTATTTCATCAATCTATTCACCGATAACGCCGCCAATATCATAACTATTTAACATATTGTGCCTCGATTATATTACTTCCACATGTTCACTCTGCTAGTATTTATTTAATAAAGTTTTTTAGGAGGTACTATACATGGATAACAATATTGCTAAAGGAAAATGGAACCAGGTCAAGGGCAAAGTCAATGAAGAGACCGGTAAAATAACCGGCAATAAATCACAGGAAATCAAAGGTGATGCGCAGCAGGCAGTCGGAAAAGTGCAGGAACAGAGCGGCAAGATTGAAAGAGTTATAAAAAAACAATAGAAGACTAGTTAGTTTAAATTTACAATATTCGATTATCTGTTAACAGATAATCGAATATTGAGAGGTGTTATGGATATTCTATTAATCATCGGTATCATTATTCTGGTTTTGTGGCTCGTGGGTTTTATCGCAATACCTGCTTTAGGATGGCTAATTCACATAGCCCTTGTCATAGGGGTAATTCTTATAATTATCTGGCTGCTCAGGATGATATTTTAGCTCTTTTAACAACGTAACCAAGATATTTGGGCAGTCTGTCTGCTGCAAATATCCGTTTCACGAAATGTATAATGGACTGTAGCTAGTGGAGAAACAAAAATCACCGCTTTCGCTTGATGAGCTTAAGAAGTTACGTAAACAAATACGTAACATAAACATTGAACACAGGAAAAGCCTGACTTATCTTGACCGGATTGCACTTTGGATCACCGAGCGCATCGGCACTATGGGATTTTTCTTCATTATTTTTGCATGGACTATTTTTTGGCTTTCCTGGAATGCATTGGCGCCTGTTGCATTAAGATTTGACCCTTTGCCTGCTTTTGTCTTATGGCTTTTTATCTCCAATATGATTCAGATCTTCCTTATGCCATTGATAATGATAGGCCAGAATCTCCAGGGTCGTCACGCCGAGAAAAAAGCCAATGCGGACTATGAAATAAACATCGAAGCAGAAAGAGAGATTGAAACTATTCTGCAACATCTGGAGAATCTAAACGAAAAAATTGAAAAAATAAACCGGCGTTTAGACGACCGCAAATAGTTTGAGATCGCATAATATCAACGGGGGGTATTTGATTCTCAAAGGACTTTAAAACAAGGTGCTGTTGTTTCGAGGGGAAAGGTCAATTGATATTAAAGAACGCTGGTAAGTTCTGGCAACTATCGGTTATGAGAGTTGGTGTTTGCTAAATCGCCATCCATATTAATGTTACCCTGGTTACTTAAAAAAGTATCCATTTACTCTAAGGACTACCCGGTGGAACGCATGATGCACGACGCCTGGGGCTGGGGCCTTGCCGGCGGCACCATCGAGATACAGAAGGTCACCATCGCCTCCTTGCTGCTGAGGCGTAGGTTCGACCAGAGAAGGTGACGCTGCTGATATAGTGGGGCTGATGGGATTCGAACCCATTTTCTTTTAACTGCAACCTTGGCCCTCTGATTTGTAATTATGGATTAACATACATGCCGATGTTCGTTCAATGTTAGCGTAGATCGAGACGACCGTATTCAGTAGTTCAGTCTGCCTTTAGTTGATGCGATAACCTACCGCTTCGAAAAGATTCTGCGCTAAGTGTTCAAAAGCTTCCTCTGCGATACCGTACTTTACCATTCTTCAAAAGTCGTGCTAAGGTAATACTGAGTAAGTGGTATGCCATCGGAATTAGGCGTCATAGACGTTGCGATAGCTCCGCCGGACGTGCTTGAAGCGAGTTTGGTGGAGAAAGCCGCAGCTATAGTCAACAAGGACCTCTATGGAACACGCCTTCTACTGGCCGGGAAGATTCCCAGGATCATTGCCAGTTACCCAACTGCCGAGGCGGCCAAAGATATCGTTCAAAGTCTGAATGCCATTGGCATTGTGGCATTTATGTATAAAGACTTTGAGCTTCACAAGCCCTCAACTGGACGATTCAGGGCACATACTCTGAAACGTGAGGAGGGAAAGGTCACATTCCGGGACAATAAAAGTCTAGAGAGGAGCGTGCAGACCGGGAATGTATTTTTAATTCTGCAGGGGACGATACAAAAATATATGGAGAATGAGTCAACAAAGACCAGAATGAAGTTTAGCCTGCCCAGAACAATATTACTGGGTGGCATTCCCGTTTGGCACGCGGTCAAAGAGAAAATTAAGAATGTGGCCTTTCAAACTATACGTTTCATACGACTCTATGACCAGTCGTCGATAGAACCCAGCATCGAGATCTTCCAGAATAATTTTAATTATTCGTTTTTAGGTCAGCAGATGACCTCATCCTCTCTACTAAACATGAACGCTACTGCTGTAGAACTCAGAAACGCTTTCCCGCAGGCAGCTTTCGATGACAGGCTAACAAAATCCCTGGGAGCGGGCGGACCTTTCCCTTCCCCGGAGGATAGCATTGAGGTCAACTGCAGGTTGATTTACCTGTACCACCGGGCAGTTATTAATCTCGGTTGACAAATGTCGCGATAGACATGCCGATGTTCGTGCAGTGGTGACGCTTACACGGCAAATTGATGAGCAAAACAGAAGAGGCCTGCCGCTTCAGCGGCAGGCCTCTTTCCTATACCACCAATCTAGTTCGGGCTATTCCTTCTTGATGATGGCGGTTACGCCCTGGCCGCCGCCGCAGCACTGCGTGGCGAGGCCGTATTTGCCTCCCTCCATCTTGAGTATCCTGGCCAGCGTGCCCACCAGCCTGAGGCCGGTAGCGCCGAGCGGATGCCCGATGGCCACGGCGCCGCCCTTGACGTTCACTTTCTCCTCCGCAATGCCAAGCTCCCTCATGCAGTAAAGCGCCACAACTGAGAAGGCCTCGTTGATCTCCCAGAAGTCGATATCTTTGGCTTTCATACCGGCATATTCCAGCGCCTTCTTCGAAGCGGGCACCGGGCCGGAGCCCATAATGGTGGGGTCAACGCCGGCCACGCCGAAGGAGACAAAGCTGGCTATGGGCTTCAT
>Ga0187889_10001387_pt1 | contig 26101 bp, 14 predicted proteins | sample June2016WEW_7_10_2_FD_132992 | JGI IMG/M metagenome (GOLD analysis project Ga0187889, IMG submission 132992) | Peatland microbial communities from SPRUCE experiment site at the Marcell Experimental Forest, Minnesota, USA - June2016WEW_7_100 | ecosystem: Environmental > Terrestrial > Soil >... | reverse complement strand
CACAAGCATATAACAGGACAGGGGAGGGGATACCCCCTAATTCCTTGGGGTCAGACGGTGATTTGGCTTTCGATTTTCAACCTCCAGCAGCTAGGATTTTAGTAACGATTTGGATAAAAGTCGGTGGTGTTTGGGTGCCTCTGAAGGATGTTGGTGGTATTACGGGTCCTACTGGACCGATAAAAACAGGCCCAACGGGACCTGTAGGGATAGGGATAACCGGCGCCATGGCTCCTATAAAGACAGGACCAACCGGCCCAGTGAAGACTGGCCCCACAGGCCCAGCTAGTAGAGTCACAGGACCAACAGGACCTCCGGGTATAATCCCTGTTACTAAATCCGACGTTGCACCCGGTCTCGGAAACACGCCTCCCTGCATTGGCGCTCAATGGATCAATACAGTCGCAAGGCAAGTTTATATTGCTATTAATACAAACGATTACACTGATTACAGACTTATAGGAACACTTTCGGCATAATGGCACTGTGGTATTATAACCCAGATCCGTCAAAGATAACTTTTAGGAGAGAGTATTTAAAGACGGACGCTTACCTTTATCTTCCCGGCCCCTCGCTGGCCATGGTTGATTTTGACGTAAGAATAGAAGGCACAACCGCCTTCGCAATCAACACCGCTTATCCTAAAGTAAAGCCTAATATCTGGCTTGGCATGGATAAGCCTGAGTGTTATGACGCTAGACTTTTATGGGAGTCGTTTCCAAAAATATTCAGGGGGAGCTACTGGAAACTCGATTATAGGGATATGCACTTGAGGGATTATCCACAGGTGTACTTCGCTGATATTGAGAAGCCCGAGAAGGGAATTAGGGATATGTTTCTCTTGAATAAGGACGAGATTTATTTTGCTTGGTTTAATCATTCTCTTGGGGCCATCCTTCATGTAATGCTATGGATGGGCGCCAAGAAGATACATTTTGTAGGCTGTGATCTCGGGGGGAACCGGGATTATTGGGATGACCGCAAATTATCGGATGATCAGCGTATTTATAATCAGACTCTTTATAAACAACAAGAATGTTTCCTTGAGGAGTTTACGAGGATGGGGAAAGAATTTGGTGTTGAATGCGTGTCATGTACAGACGGGTCCCCTATTAATAAATTCATGCCTTACCTAGACCTGAAGATGGCGCTGGAAGACAGTAAGAAGAAGGTAGGGGATATCGACAAGGTAAAACATGCTCTCGACACTGATGAGAATATGGCGCTAGCTAAGAAGATCGTCTGGAATCCTCCTATACGCGAAAGAGGAGTCATGGTCATGTGTGACAAAGATCAGGAATGGCTTCTAGATTGGTGGTACAACAACTACACTGATCACAACCATCTGCCTATTCAGTTTGTAGATATAGGCATGAGTGAGAGCGCTGCAAGGTATTGTAAGGCCCGGGGAAGCTACACCAAGATGCCAGAGCTTCATCTCCAGAATTGGTTTAAAAAGCCCTTCGCATTGAAGATGACCCAGTTCAAGAGAACGCTTTTCATGGATCTCGATGTAGAAGTAAGAGGTAGTGTGTTCGAGTTATTTGAAGATTATAAAGGATTTTGTGTTGCCAAAGATATCCAGACCAATTTCACTACCGTCAAAGATCCCGTTAATTCCGGAGTAGTTTTATATACCTACGGGGATATGATCGTAGACAGGTGGGCTGAGAAGGTGTTGAATAACCACACGCTTTACCATGGTGATCAGGATTGTCTTGATAATATCGAAAAAAATTATACTGTATTACCCCAGATTTATAATTGGTTGAGACTACAGGGAGAAAGTGAGACTGCGATGCTTTATCATTATACCGGTCCCCTAGGGAAGGAAATAATTAAAAAGATGATCAAAGAGGGTTGACATAGGGCACTTCTGTTTTGTATTTTTAGCAAAATACTTTTTGAATGCACTTAGGAGACGTAAACTACACCCTGTCGTTCTGGTTGGGAAAGAAATTCCCCGGTTATACTTTGTCCAAAGGAGAATTGGAAAAACTTCTTCATCTGAGCCAGATGAAGCATTTTAACAAGCTCATTGGGCTGACTGAGGAATACAAACCCGGACAGCCAATGCCAAGTGTGTTCTTTGAAGAAAATATAAGGATAACTACCGACATCCAACAGTTTAAGTCCGAGAAAGACCTGATGATAAACAATGCTGGATATGCTAAACTTCCTGATGATTACTACTATCCATCTGCACTGACAATTAAGCTGATCAATGGAGATAAGATAAAATACAGGAATGTTAGAATAGTATCCGATAAGGAGTTTGCGGAGAAGGTAGGGTCTTCGGCCAGACTACCGAATAAATATTTCCCGATAGGGAATATCCTTGGTGGGAAGATCCGGTTTGCGCCTCCGGATTTCAGATATTCTCATTTTGTTTATTTGAAAACCCCGGAGCGCCCGGTATATGGATTGAAATATGATCGTGGATTTGCAGAATATGTCCCATCGGAATCCACTGAGCTCAACTGGGACGACGCCAATCTAATCAATATCATGGTGATTGCCCTCGCGGAAATCGGGGTTAGCGTCGCCAGTGCAGATTTAATTAACATCACAAACCAAGAAAAAGTAACAGGTCAATAATCAAAACTATGAAAAAAATCGCTTTAATGTTTGCCTTCCTGCTTTTCTTTGCAGGAACTTACGCAGAACGAGTAACAAAGATCCACGAAGTCTCAGGGACTTCTGATAAATTTCCAGTGGTATGTCAACCCGGAGATCTTATTATCAACAAACTGGCGGCTACGATTTATATTGTAGATTCTGTTGTCGGCACGCAGGAGACTATATTAACTGCCGTAGCAGGAGATAAACTAACTCCCGTATACGCACTCAACCTTACTCCGTTAGCCGTGGCTTCTGACATCATCCCTTCGATTGATACCATATACAATCTGGGGAGTCCAACTTATCAGTGGCTACAGATATGGGTGAAATATGTAATAGCAGACTATATTGTAGCAGATACGTTAGCGACTGAGGGTGTCAGAGGCGCCCTTGTCCCCATTAGGGATAGCTTATACGATCTAGGGAGTGGAAGTCTCTATTGGAGGGATTTATACCTGAAAGGTACAGAGTTGGTAAATGAGATCTGGATAATGGGCCTTATTCATTGCGATAATGGCATGGGGAAAAGTGCATTTAATACAACTGCCACAAGAAAGGCTATTTATGTTAGTGGAATAGATTCAATACATGATGTTTATTCCATTACGCCTATAGCCACAAATGGTAGCACCCTTCCTGTTGCCGGAGACTTATGTAGTTATTATATAAAGACAGACTCCTTGATTGTTATGAGGGCTGCTGGAACAACCTCTGGGCTGGCATTTAGTTATATCAGGATTAATGCCAACGACTAATGACCATCCGGGAATTCGTTCAATACTGTCGGGATGTCTCCAACAAAGATGAAAACGGCAACGGTTTTGACATCGATCAATTCAATGTTCAAATAAAAGTCGTTAACGTCGAGAAATTCCAGTCTTACTGGAAGCTAGCTGAAGACATGGCTGCGGCCCAAAAAGAGGCGCTGTCGGCTATTATATTCAGGCTTCAGGAGCTCTCTGACTTTATTGAGCCAATTTACGATCTCACCCTAGTGTCTGAAGTAGGTCCTGTTTACTCCTTCAGGTTTGCAGCCTTCCCTTCGGACTACAGGTATTTCATGGGAATGATTATTGATGATAAGCCAGCCGATTTGAGGCCATACACAGAGATCAATAAATTTCGCCGGGGTCTTCTTAATGGAGATCCCGACGGGAGACCTCTGGTATTCGAAGGCCCGGGTATGTTTGAATTCATCCCCAATGATGTCAAGGGGGCAACACTAACCTACCTCAGAATTCCTAAGACTCCCTATTATGACTGGTGTTTGGATTCTAATGACAACGAGGTTTTTATGCCAGTTGGCAGTTATGTACAGTGGAATCCATCATTAAAAGTGTTTTGCTTGTTTGATGAGAACGGCTCACTTATGGTCACTAGCGTAAGCCGTGATGACTTCAGTAAGCTTTCTACTTATACCTCAAAGACGCAAGAGCTAGAATGGGAAGATACAATGCACGTTCACATGGCCAATGCCGTACTTGAAAAACTGGGAGTTAATTTACGCTCGCCTGAAATAGTCCAATGGACTGAACATCAAGAAAAGTGAAAAAGGTGGATTTGATAGAAATTTGCATGAAGCGCTGGCCTAATCAGGACCCGGGCGATATTGAGATGTGGTGCGGCAGGGGCTTCAATGAGATAATGTATGCAGCTTTTAAATCTGATCCATCTAATTTCGATCTTTATTGCAAACAGGACCTTGTGGCTGACGTCCAACAAAACACTGACACAGACGAGTTCTACTGCATGCTTCCAAAACAGATATGCCAGTTGCCTGATCACGCAGAAGGAGTAAGAAGGGTTAGGAAATTAAAGGGTCATGCAATCGATTTTGTTCCGGTTCAGAAAGACAGTGTGCCGGTGTTTGATGGCATGATTGAGGTTTTTGATCCTACTGTGGGTTATTCGGTAGGCAACGATAGGATAATATTTGAAAAAGCCCCGGGAGTAGACAGGGTGAGGATGGATCTGGTTATTCCATTCGAAGAATACGACATGGAGGATTATATTTATATCCCTCTGGGGCAGGACGACGCACTGATCTCTGCCGTCGCCAAGTTTATAGAAGGAACACCACCTGAAAATATTAAGCCATGAAAGACACTGCTGCATTTGTCCCTATTGTCTCCGTGGTAGATTCATTTATGAATGCTACAGGGATCTATTCTTTGGCTAACAGGAGAAGGTTTCTGAAGATAGTGGCAGAGAATTATGCAGACCTTAATATAAACTCAACAAGCCTATTTAAAGAAGCTAGGCTGACCATTGACAAGCTTAATAGCATACCTTGGCCTACAGACTTCGTAGATTATGTCAGGATAGGAACCCCGGCAGGCAATGAGATTCATACACTAACGCTTAATGAAAAAATAAGCAGCAATATAGTCATGGTCTGTGGGAAGGATGATCAGCAGAGCCCGCTTTCCAATATCGAGAATGACTGTTGGGTTGCCGCCTACGGAGCTACCGGGGGCCATAATTTCATGTACTATCGGTCAGATAAAAAAACACATAGGATATTCTTTCAGGGAGACGGAATTGGAAGAACGGTGATACTTCAGTACATCTCTTCGGGTATAAGTGCAACAGGGCAGACTTATATCCCGCAAGCCATGGTCAAATTACTGAGAAAGTATCTGCATTGGGTATACATGGATTACGACATGGTAAAAACATGGCCCCAGAATAAAATTCAACAAGCAAGGCAAGATTTTGTTATTTTCAGGGATGAATATGAACGCATGGATAATGGATTCACCGCAGAGGAGTTTCTTGACGCCCTGAGATCCACATATACACAAGCAATTAAGAATTGAAAGTAAGTCAGACCATATTGCCAAGAAAAATGAATCTTGACGTCGAAGAGCGTCTGATGAAAGAAACTGAGTGCAGGTATAAGCTTAACCTGCGCCATGGTAACACCTCTGGCCCAAAAGAAGGTGTGGGGCAAGGTATACTTAGCATGGCCATGCTTAAAAATCCATTCAAAGACTCCGGGGATGTTGAAATAGGTTCCTATGAAGATATCCAGAGTCAGGCCACTTTCTATTTTATGTACAACCCCAATCCTGATAATCATAAGATAATCAGGTATATACCACAAGGCGACAGCTACCAGTTTGATCTCGTAGTAAAACATAGATATCTGAATTTTCAGTTAAATTGCAAGATCTCCCATGTGGACATGATCGGGGGAATACTGAAATGGACCGATGGCTTCTTTGGATCGTTTATAAATAGTAACTTCAATCCCCCTAGGGGAGTAGATGTGGAGATGGCTATAGCTTTCTATAAATTGTATTACGGGTCTAAAAAGCGGGAATTGGCTTATATGGCTCACGCTTACGACATCACTCATAACTTAGAACAATACGGATTAACAGCTTATGTTTTTAAAGGCACACAGCAGTGGGCTTTGTACGACAAAGTTGTGACGTGGGTGAATGAAGGAGTCGTTTATGGAGAGCGATTAAAGCCAGCCACAGGTTATGGAGTAATACAAGCCTTGGGGCAAATAAATGGCCTAAATTATATTGTAACTGGTAGGATATGGGATGTATCTGGGGCTGGGGCCATTACAGGATACATACTTCCGTATTACCCAAAGATGTATTATGGTATTGACTTTCAAGTTCTTTCTGCCTTGAAATACCCTCCTTCGCGGCAGCCTATTTGTAGTTATGATAGCGACCCGGCTCACAATACAAAAGACGTTCAAGGTGCTCTTTTCCAGTTCTCCTACAGGTGGACTTACGTGAATAACGAAACTACTGTCTGGAGTCCTATATCAAATATACCACTGCCATCGGTTTATAACATGCTTGATATATTATCCAATTTGTTTGACAATGCAGATAATATGATTAAAGTCAAGTTCGATACAGGGCCGATGGAGGTTGTAAGCATAGAGCTCGCGTTCAGGGAAGGAAACAAGGGGCTGTGGAATATATTCCGGACCATTTACAAATACGACGAAGGTGGGAATATGGTGCTGGGTATGAATAGCGACATTCAGACCACTTATTATTTTTACAATGATGATCTTTGTACGGTAATAGACGCAAAGGATGACGTCAACCAAGTTCTTAGACCCTATGATAATGTTCCGCAGGTGGCAGGCAGGCAGGCGTTAATTGAAAAAAACAGGATGCTCTATGCGGATAATACCGAAAACTATGACAATCTTGATATCAACGTGTCTCTTATTCCTAAACGGACTGCCTTAAATTTCAATAATTATACTAAAGATTTCTTAGAATTTCTTTCCCAAGTCGGTCCTAATGGCAAAATATGGGATGGGAGGCCGGGAGATTGGACTCCGTTCTTTTCGGGTATCAATGTGGATCTTCCCGATGGTATTCCTGTTGGTGTAATTGTCTGTGTTGACTTATACCGATATCTTTTTAATGGAGTAAACTGGCCCTCTGATTGGAATAGTCCAGCCGGACCGGGGTATCCTCCTTACAACCATGAGTTTCTTGGGAATGGAGGTGTAAGTTCTGATTTATCTAACTGTCAGTTGTTTACCGTATATTATAAAACTCAGCCGGGAGATACCACCGCCTCGGTAGTTGCCTATCTTTTGACCCAAATAAATAATCTGTGGCCTCAGTACAATTACCCCGGCCCTAATCCACAGGTCCCCGGAAATTATCCTATAGCTTGGGCTGATCCAATTTATCATAGAAGGCTTAGAATTCATCGATTCACATGGGAGCAGTATTATGGGACTGGGATTGAGGGTGATTACTACGGTAACTGGTGGGGTATTCAAAAAATGCACGTTTATGCAGTCAACTCCCTAGTAGATATTGGGTTCAAATCAGGTGCTACGCCACTATTTGCACTGCATTATTTCGATGAGGGGATGCGTACCGGGGGCGCCAATGAAAATGCCACCTCTAAGATATATTTACCAGCATTGACAGAGATAAGCCAATCTCTTGACCCCACCAAGCAATATATATATAAAATGGGGTTTGAGATCTATCACAAGCCTCCTGTATGGGCTAGATATTACGGGTGGTTGCTTATTCCCGGGCTTAAATGGTGGTTGCAATTTCATGTCATGCCCGGAGAGATATCCACTGACTCTGTTTATACCTACATAGAACTCAATGACTCTATTCAAAAGATGGCGAATAGGTTTCCTAATTCTACAATTCGTAATTATGACTGGCAGAAGGGAGATAGGATGAGAATTCTGTACAGGCAGAGTTCTTTGGGTGATGATGGAACTTATAAACTGTGTGATCAATTCATTGATGTAGAAATACTTGGAACGACTTATACCGATGTAACCAATCCCTACACACCTCCATCCGGTCCGGACATTTATCAATGGGATCTCTCCAGTAAAGATCAAGCCCCTATACTCGATGAAAAAGGGAATAAAGTTGCTGATCTTGGGAAGTTGAAATTAATCGTACCCTTGATGACACAAGTTTATACAGGATGGCAGAATATTATCGTTCAGGTATATACCCCGCAGGAATCCAACCTTGCAACGCTTGGAATTTATAATCAATTTGATAAAATACTTCCGATCCTTGACGCTCATACTCCTAATTGTAGACATGGAAAGGGAGACGGTCCTTTGGCTACAGATCAATCTGTTAATCTTAGCACACCAGCCTCCGGGGTATTTACTCAGGGCGATTGTTATATCAGGACCAGAATTACAGGCTCATCTAATTATCTTGTTGAAGACCCTGCATATTGTGATTTTTTTGAAAGTAGTGATATAAGTATAGGAAAAGTAAATGTGGTTAACCGGGCTATGAAAAGAAAGGAATACATAGCCGCGTGGAGATTTTCTTTGCTTTATATTCAAGATTCTCTGGTTAATGGGTTGTCTACTTTTATTAGCGGGAATAGCGGAGAGGTGTCCGAGAAGAACGACAAGATATATGGGATGCGTGAGGTAGGAGATGTATTAAGAATTCTTCAGAAGAATCAGCCCATCTCTATTTTCATAGGAAAGACCTCTTTAAAACAAGCCGACGGTGGCTCTGTGATGGCATTGTCTGATGCAGTAATTGGAGGGCTGATGAGGCACCCTGAGATCCTCGGGACTGTATTCCCGGAGAGCATGGCTTCATCTGCGCTACATACTTATTTCTTTGATATTTTTAATGGTGTGTATTGCAGATGGGCTTCTAATGGTATTAAGCAGATTGTAGGCAAAGATAGCGAGACTGGATGGGATTTCGGGATGGAGACTTATTTTAGTGAAAAAAGCAAAGCTCTTTTAGCTTCAGGGATAGAAAATGTTAATGTTTTTTCTGTCTACGAGAAGGAGTATAAAAGCATTATTGTTACATTTGTGGACCGGGTAAATCCATCGAATAATGACACGGTAGTTTTCCATGAGCCAACTGATACGTGGGATTTCTTTGCTTCATATATCCCTGATCATTACGCAACCAATGGATTAGTGTTGACGAGTTCGATAGGTGGTGAGATCTGGAAGCATAATGTAGGCCCAGATAAGAATAAATTTTATGGAGTAAGATACCCAGCTATCGTGACTGTGATCGGAAATAAGGGGCCAGACAAAGCAAAGGTATGGAATGCTCTAAAAATATTCTCTTATCAAATGTGGGGAGCCGGTAATACCGGAGATATCTCAGTGGCAACAGAAGGCGGCGTAATGCGAAGCAGGTTGAATTCTTCTTTGTTTAAAACCAGAGAAGGAGTTCAAAAGGCAGCATACCTGATGGATATGTTCACCCATGGTAAAGAAAGTTTAAGAGATCTTCTAACCGGGAGGAAGCTAAGAGGACACGCTATAAGTAATAAGCTCCAGTGTGACGATCCCGATGTGGAGTTGTTTGGAGTAGAAATTAACGGTACAATATCAGAGTAATATGGACGATATAGCAGCCATCGCGGCGATATTTAGCATAGCACAGGGCGTTGCAGGCGACTTGTCATCCAGTCAGCTTGCGGGGAAGATCTTGTCACAAAAGACATACATGCCCCCGGAAGAAATAGCTGCGATGACCAAATCCAATGAGTTGTCCAACGAAGGGATCCCGGGTGAGAAATTCTACGAGCAGAATATCAAATCAATGACAGAAGGAACCCTAGAGGGCGCAAGAAAAGTAGCCCAAAACCCTTCAGATGTAATAACCATGGCTGGAGAGGCAATATCCAGAGGGAATGAAATGTACAACAAATTAGCCGCAGACTCGGCGTCAGTCCATTTGGATAATATAAAAGAAAATATTAACACTCTGCAACATGGTGCCGGGATGGACCTCAGTGTTCAAGGCGCTAATATCAACGAAAACATTTCGGGGTTTGAACAGAAGGCTCAGGGGACTAAGGATTTAATGAGCTCTGTTAATCAGGGTATAGGAAATGCCATCAACGTAGAGGCTTCAAACAAAAAGATGAGTTATTTGAAAGATCAGAACGACATTCTAAGCAGCTTCTTTAAAAACAACTCCACGCCTCCTGAGACCGCAACACCTCCTACGCCATTAGTTGCCAATCCTGATGCCAACAAACCTGATATTAATGCTATCTGGGAGAAGTCCGTAGCCAACTTCAACTCTTCAGACAACTCTAGTTATGATGATTTTAAAAATAATATTTTATCAAGATTTGGATTTTTAGCTAACTAATATGCCAATCTCGTTTCAGACACCGGATTACATAGGCCCAGCTCTTCAGAACTTAGGGGAAACCATGTCCCAGATTCAGCAGGCCAAGAATGCTCACAAGCAGCAGCAGATCGATAATTATATGAAGCTTGTGGACATCTCCCTAGAAGGCGTACGCGCTAACCACAGGGAAGAATTGCTTGGTGAATCTGATAAATTCAAGAAAGAAGCTGCTGATATATATGCAAAAGCTGAGGAAAGAAACGAAGATCCAAACTACAAAGAACTTGGATCCATTGAAGACAAGAAAAAGATGTTATTAACTAAAGTAGCTCAATCTCAATTACTTCAAGAGTCTTATCAAGCTGCCATGAAGAAAGCCATGGATCTCCAGTCTAAAGACAAACTTGATCCCGAGTCGTTAGACGCTCTTAATAAATGGGCTACCTCTAAGGATCCTATCGACAACACTGTAGATCCTATGGCTTTAGTTCAATAGCAATACACCCCATCGGAAGTGATAAAGATGGAGCAGAGCTACTTCAATAGTAACAGGAATCGGGCTAAAGACAATTCTAGTTCATGGAAATGGGGTCCTGATGGCGCCCTGCATGAAATCCGGGGAGAATATCCTCCTCAGAAGGTAGCAGAAGACGCTGCAAGCCTTTGGGACACTAATCCCATGCTTCAGAAGTTTTACGGACGTAATAATCGTTCTACTTATATACAGAACAAGGTAGATCTAGAATCCACTAAGGGTGTTGACTTTTCAAAGTTTCCTCCTACCGGGGGGGCCAGTGCTAAGACTCAGGGATGGAGTAAGGTTGAGAATGGAGACGGGACCACTACCTTCACTCCAGACAAACAACTACCGCCCATGGATATCAAATATGAGGATGGTAGTATAGGAAAGACCACATTGGTTCATTTCACGCAATACCCAGATGGTTCCCGAGTGTGGGAAGGCACCAAGGTTATCAATACATCTAAGGATGCTGTAGAAGAAAAGAGAAAGAATATGGGCTATCCTTCAAAGGAAGAAGTTGACTCTGGCGCCAAACCAAAGATGTATAGAGATAAAAACGGTAAGATGACTACTGATCCCAAGAAGTCAGCTCACGCTGGGGATGTGGGTTATTATGAAACAAAATCGGAAACGATTCCTGTTAAGATCGATGAGAACAAACACCCGGAGATCAGGGAAGCATATCCAAAAAGTCCTTCTACAGCTAAGAAAGTAACACCTCCACCGGCGGCAGGCGGTCAATATTTCGTTATCCCGGGGAAAGGAAAGGCAACGGAGGCTGATCTAAAAGCAGCAGGCTGGTCAGATGAACAAATTAGTCAACTTGAAAAGAGTAATTAATGGACGACGACAACAAAATATTAGGGGCGAAAGATATCCCGAAGCCCGATGAAGTCCTGAAGACTTTAGGGCCGGGAGAGATCCCCAAACCGGGCGATATTTTAAAAAAAAAGCCTTCTCCATCCCCTACCCAACATGGAAATGGACCGGATGGAAACGCCTCCGTCTCTAAGCCTGTTGAAAAGGTTGCTCAGGAGAGTAACTGGGCACCTCCGGGATCGGTAAAGGAACGTACTGATATCGCAGATCCACTAAATCCACAGTCTCTCACTAAGTCTGGAGGGCTTGAGATGGCTCATTTTAATAGCATCTCAGAAGATAGGTTAAAAGCTGAGAACCATCCGTTTAAGTCTGAACAAGAATATCAAGAATCTCTTACTAAACCCACTGATCCTGTAACCAAACAAAAGCAGTTGCTCTGGGCTGATCAAAAACTTCAACCGCATCGTGATATTTATAAAGCTTCTAAAGAAGCCGAGAAAACCCATGACTATGAAGGCGCTAATGAAAAGATACTTGGCGTTATAAGCAAGAACCCTAATGACGCCTATTCTTGGAATCTTCTCTATCAAAACGCAAAAGCCGCTAGCGATCCCAATGCGCCAAAGTATCTGGATCAAGCTCTGGCTTTAGATCCTAATAACGCAAACCTACTTGCAAATAAGGGAGTTTTAGCTCATAATGCCAGTGACCCACAAGCCGCATGGGAAGCCGGGGATAAACTTGAGAAATTACCTCCTGACGCAGACGAGGCTGCCAATATGAAGCGTAAAAGCCTTGCGCTTACATTGAAAGCAGGAGCAATAGCACAGACCGCAGATGCTACTAATCAGCCAGAGCTCAAAGCTCCGATTGCAGGGATGTTAAAAGAGCGTGATGATCTAGATAACCAGATTAAAGAAGTCGAGAACAGATGGCAGGCCAAGCCCTCGGCATGGGATTGGATCTCTTACAATGGAGTCAACAACTCCATGTTGGGGATGCTCCTGAAATCAGGACTTTCTAAGGATGAGTTGGCTTATAAATACGATAAAAACGGCAAGATAATTCAGGACCCCAGCGATCCGATGCTTAATTATAAGCCCAATACTTTTGAGGAAGTTTCTTCACAATTCTTATCATTACTCATTGACTCCGGCCCTATGCTGGGAATGTCCCAGTGGGCTGAAGCAGGTAAAGCAGCGCAGACCGGTATAGAGTCGATAGGTGCTTTTTCTGGAGGTAAAGGTACTGAAGCCGTCGCCTCTTCACTCATAAAAAAGAACGCAATCCGTATAGCCCAGAAAACAGCAGACAGGATGATAGAATTGGGATTGGATAAGGACGCTGCCAGACAAGCTGTGGCTAAACTGGCCGAAAGAATTGAGTCCGGACCAATGGCTAATCTTATTCGCAGAGCTGCTGCTACTGCCGGATCCCTTGGAGGATACGGAGCGACATCTGAAGCTTTAAAGGAGATATCAGATCCTAATATTAGCTGGGAGGGACTTAATTATAAAAACATTGTTCTAGAGGGTGTCAAACAAATGGCACTTGGGGCAGTTGTCGGAGGTGTCTCCGGTGTTGCCTCTACTTTATCGGACGCTATTGCCTCCAAAGGGCTAGAAGCTGGGACTTCAAAAGCTCTTATGAGAGCTGAACAAACCGGTGTTCAAGTCGGTGGTTTCGGTGCTGAGGTCGGCGCTTTTACCCTTGGAGGGATAGCTCTTGATCCCAAGAAGCACTTTAAAGATCTTACCACTAAAGACTTTGTAGAAAATGCTGCTGTCCTTGGTGTGATGAGGATTCCTGAAGTAGTAGGAACTGCCGCAAAAGGACTACAATGGGCTGTAGAGAAGTCTTTCAATCCCAGCAAAGTTAACACAGATCTTTTTCATGTGGACTTCACTCCTGATGAAGTAAAAGCTATTTATGGTGGTTATGAGCCCACGCGCCCCGGGACCCGGAGAACGACAGAAAGAGGGCTGAGACCACTTCCTACTTCTGAGGCATTGATTCAGGGTCTCAACCTGCATCCCGATAAAATGATGGATGTGATGAAGAGTGATGAGGTTCCTATGGACTTGAAGATGAAGCTCTTATTTGCCATTAAAGGGGTGATGATGAATGGTGGTATCCCCGGAGCAACAAGAATAGAAACCCGGCAGGATCAGGAGAACGGAAAATCTTATTTACTGGCTCTTAATGACCAGAATCAGGTAGTGTTTGCCAATACCTATAACACTGCTGATGAGGCCTCTGCTGAAGCCATAAAATACACTCAGTTTATCAATGAAGCCCAGAAGAGGATCGATGCCAATGACCTGAATGTAAGGGAGAGAACCAATGTGGCTACTAGGCTCAGGGGATCTAAATTTGATTACAATGCTCTGAAGACTGGACTTGATAAGTCCGATAAGCCATGGACCCGGACGCCTGAAGAAGTAAAGGCTGTTGATAAGTTCGATTCTGAAGTAGCTAAGGAGAAGGCCGTCCGAGAGAAAGCAGTACAAGAGTTAATGAAAGCCAGCGAGGCTAAGGGAGAAAAGCTGACTGAAGAAGAAGCCCAGAATATACTTTACCCTGTACTCAAAGAGCCGCCCGCACCCGAACCAGAGCCAGAAAAGAAACCAGAAGAGCCAACGATTACCCCGGTAGGTAAATTAGCATGGGGGGCTAGCGGAAATCACGGAGGCTATACCTTACCTAACAATAATTATGTATGGGTAGATCGTGGAAGTGATAGAGTTATGCCTTCTACTATAGGTCAAATATTTGGGAAAAGAGCCAAAACTGTCTATAATGACAAATGGTATGTGTCCCATGATAGGGGTCCAGATGGAATAGATTCACAGTGGCAATTTGATTCCAAAGAAGCCGCAGAGAAAAGAGCTAATGAGATAATAAGGAATACAGAAGCGGGATGGGATATACTACGTGGCCCCGGAAGTGAATTTATGATCACAAAGAACGGAGAAGAATGGGGAAGAACAGAATCTTATGATCGTGCACAGGAAATAATTGACAAAGAAATAAACTACTTAAATGAAAACAAAGATAATGAAGGATCAGTCCGGGTTCAGCGTACAGACGGAGGACAAAGTACCATTAACCCCTCCACTACCATTGAGTCAGGCCAAACGACACAAGAAGGTGATCGACTGGTTTCAGGCGAAGAAGGAGCAACACCTCAAGAGAAAGAGCCAGTAGTATACCAGAACCGGGCTTATGAGGTAGAGAAGGTAGACGGTAACTCACTGAAGCTCAAAGGGGATGGAACTGTAGATAATTCCAAGGTCCTGAGATTCGGAGGTGCCAAGGCAAAACCATTGGCAGAGCTTCTGGATAAGCCGGTCAACGAGGTTAACTATCAGGATATCAACTATGATGACCTGATGAACGAGGCTAAATACCGGGTAAATAAGCTCAATGTAGAGACCACACCGGCAGAAAATTCCGCAGTGGCATCAGAGGCCATCTTTAATATGAGCCTACCCAAGAATGCCAATAAAACGCTTTCCGAGGCCCTTGACGACGCGGCATCCCTCTACCGGGATATCCGTAATGAGGATCAGGAGAAAGCCCCGGATTTAACACCGGAGATACATAAGCAGCCAAAAGGGAGCTCTGTCACAACCCCTAACGCTACCTTTGACGATGCAGTGAAAAATAACCCCAAGGATAAGGGTAAGAATTTGTGGGTCAGAAATGACAAGGGGGAAGATAATTCTGATAGGACCCTATTGGTTCAGTTTTCCTCAGATCTTTTAAATGGAGGCAGGAGAGATCCTACAGATCCAAGTGAGAGGTATTATGACAAACTCTACCGGACACGCCCGGGTTATGATCGTACATTCGACTTCTGGGAAGTCCCTTTATGGATGTCTCGTATAGCCGCCATCGCTGATAAGAGTGATGTGTATGTCGTAAGGGATATGGATGAAGCCCAGAATTTCATCAAAGAGTCTGGTTATAAAAACATAGCGTTCAGCGCGTTAGATATCAACGAGAAGTATATCTCCCAGATTGCCGACGACAATACATCTCAGAAAATCTCTGTCGGAGGATATACTAATCTTGATAACCTGAAAACCAAGTCTAATATTTCTATCTACAATAGTATTAGTGACTTCGCAAAACAGAATGGTCATCCAGATGAGTATGGATTTTCTTATCGTCATTTCGATGGCACTCAGGTTATACCCAGACTCCAATTATCTACCGGATGTAAATTTAAGTGTGCGTTCTACACTGTGCCAAAAGAGATAATCTCAATCCCTGACGAAGCTATTGACAGGCAGGTAGAATCACTTGCCGCGCTCGGGGCAAAACTGGTATACCTTGATGATAAAACATTCGGACAGTCTCCTAATTACAAAAGACTTCCGGAGATTTACAATAAAATAATAGAGACCAATCCTGATTTTCAAGGATTTGTCATCCAGACCACAGCAGGGCAATTTACAAAATTCTCATCTGAATTCTTAAAACAGGCACATATTAAATACGTTGAACTTGGAGTGGAGTCTTATAACGATGAGATCCTTGCAAAGCTCCACAAACCTGCTTCTGAGAAGACTATAGATGCTGCTGTAAAGAAGTTGCGCGAAGAAAAAATAGCCTTTATTCCTAATATCGTTGTTGGATTTTCTGGGATTAACCCGGATGGCTCTCATTGGGAAGAAACACCAGAGACCTACCAACACACAATGGATTTTCTCAAGGCTAACGAAGACATCATTTCTCATACAAATGTTTACAATTTAGCTCTTTATGAGGGTACAGAATTGGCTGACAATATCGACGCCAAGGCCGAATCTGATAAAAACGAAAATAATACAACTAAGTCATTCCATGAGGATAAGCTTATTCACCAGCAGGCCATGAATGACTTTACGGATCAAGCCTCCAGAGCATTAGATAAGGCTCCATTTGAAGCCCATAAACAAACCTTCCCGGATAAAGTTCCTGAAAGCGTAAGGGCTGTTTTTGTAGCCCCTTACCGTGATCTGTCTATCTCAAGCCCAGAAGAAGCTGCTGAGATCCGTGAAAGACCTGATTACAAAGCCTACATAGAAAGTATTCATAATGTGGCTAAAGCTATGGGTATCAGTGTTAATAGGATCGATAATACTATTGGGTTATTTGAAGGTGGTCAGGAAGTTTCTAACAGAATCGACGTTAACGCGCCTACTCTTGATGAGGCCGAGAAATTCGCTGCTCTCATTAGGGCTACGAGTGCCCCGGAAACCCAGAAGGCTACCATAGCTGCTGAGTATCTGGATGAGTGGGACAAACCCAATCAGAATGCTATCGAGATAGAAGTAAAGGTTGGTGACGCCCAGAAAGCCATAAATGCACTGAAGAAAGCCGGGATCAATGATGCTACTTATAATGAATCTACGGGAACTATTCAAATCGTTGATATTGAGAATGGTAAGGATACCGAATTTAACGATAAGGTTTCAGATTTTTTAAATAAAGTAATAGAAAATGGAACAGCCACAGAACAAGCAGAAAGACACGCACTCGAGTCCAGATACGTCGATCCCGATAGGAGAACCGAGTTACTTCAGTCTATCAAAGCCGAGCACCCGGAAAAAGGGACAGAGATTCGTGGGATTCTCGACGAGGCGATCCGCAGAGCCAAAGAGTTCGACAAAGCCGAAGCAAAAGTAGAACTAAAACCTGAAGCTCAGGCCGAGCTTGATGCTCTTAATGCTTCATTGGGATTAACCAATACGCCTCTCAGTGCAGATAAGCACAATAAGATCTCGGAGACCATAAATGATCTGGCTAAGAAAGCCACTCATTCACTGCCGGTAGAGGTAGTGAAATCTCAAGCAGACCTACCTCAGAACATTCAGGATGCTGCCGGGGAAGGTAGGGTTAAAGCAGCCCTAGACCAGAGGACGCACCAGATATATCTAGTTAGTGACAACCTACATTCTGAAGACGCCGCAATAGCCGCATGGGTTCACGAACAAGGGGTTCATGCTGGATTGAGGTCTTTGCTTCCTGATCACAAAGAATTAGATAACCTATTGAACAAGGTTTATTCCTCAGTCGGACTTGATAAAATCAAGGATACGGTTGATAAATTATACATAGACCAGTTCAATAAAGGCGACATGAGTAAGGCCGAGCTGGCTGAAGAGTACATGGCTAAGATTGGCGAGAAAGTCGTTAACAAGGAAGCACTTACAGACGCAGAAAAAGGGCTGTGGCAGAAGCTTCTTGATTTTGTCCGTGGAGCCCTGAAGGATATGATAGGCAAGAGCGCTGACCTTACTGATGATGAGATAGCCGACATTGTGAAGGCTAGTACAGCTTCTGTTTATGAACAGACTGGTCCGGCTGGAGTGACTAATGCAGAAGGAGTAAAATTCAGCTTGAGGGGTTTTGCTGAAGACACTAAAGATTTTGCCGACATCGGGCTTCCGAAGAGAAAGAAGATGTGGTCCCTTCGGGATATCTATGAAGCCTATAATAACTACTACAACAAACGCTATGGGTCTATTGAAGGTAGACTTCAAAGCACCAAGGGTAAGAGTGGGGAAACGCTGGAGAAGGTTCTGGAAAACAACAAAGAAGTCCGTCATCAGACCATACCAAGAGCCTCTAGGTTCATGGCCGACGAAGTTGAATACATGGTCAAGGCTTTTGGGGGAACAGATAAGAGTGGGTTGGGCTGGTATACTCATCAGTATCAACATGCTATTCAGGACCTCGCAAAATTATTCCCTGAGTTGAAGGATAATGATAACGGATCTGCCGATTTGTTTACAATGTTAACAGCTATTACCAGTGACCAGACTGAAGTTTACAAAAATCTAGGGATAGCGGCAGATGTTTACAGTAGATACCGGGACTCTAAAGACGGCGTAATACCTTATGTAACAGAGGGTAGTAATAAAACCGCGGCTTACAATGAGAATATTGACAGGATCAATGGTTTACTAAAGGAATTCGATGGTGACATGGGTAAACTGACTGATTGGCTACTTGAAACCAAGAAGGGAAGTGAGTTCCGTAAAGAAGCTGCTAAGGAAGGCCGGGATTTCAAGAATGACTGGGAAGACCATATCAAGATCCCTCGCGCTGTAACTATATTCGGGCCTAAGCTTGGTGTTTATTTTGCTAACCTCATGGGAACCGAAGGCTGGCCTACCATGGACCGCTGGGAGTCCAGAACGTTCAATCGTTACCGTGGAACTGTATTGAGTGAAGTGAGTGGGTTAGGAGAAGAAGGTAATGTAAAGGGCGTGGGGGCTTTTAAAGAGTGGATTGGAAAGCCTGACCTGAGCGACGAAGATGCTATCCACGAAGCCACATTACACGCTAAGGCTTACATAAAAAGAGGATACAGAACAGAATTAGAACAGAAGGTTGGGTTTAAAGAAGGAACTACTAACGAAGACAAGGAGAAATTTAATAATGCTGTAAACGCTCTAGATCTTTCTCAGGGGCAATTATCCATCGAAGGTGAAGGAAAGTCTAAAGAACAACTACTTCAAGATCATTACGCTGAGAAAAGTGGAAATACTATTTATAAGGACGCTGTGGGGACCCGGGATATGCCGGATAACCCAGCCGACAGAACTTTGCAATATGAGACCTTCAAGGAGGCCCAAAAGAAGCTTTCTGCCAAAGGGATAGATCTTTCTATCGCTGACATCCAAGCTGCGCTGTGGTACTTCGAAAAAGCCATGTACGTGAAAGCTGGAGGCAAGGCAGATGCTCTAGGTGTGTCCTATGGGGATGTTTCTAAGAATATTGTCAAGAACTTCGAAGAAAAGGGCTCATTCTTTAATGCCAAAGAAGCTGAAGCTTTCAGAAAAAAGGATCCTGCTGTGATCGCCAAAGAGACAGGTCAAACGACTTTGTTCTCTAAAGAAGAGATGAGCGCCGGTGATCGTCAGGATATGACTAATAAGATCCGGGATGGATTCGATAAATTCAAGGAACACTATCCAGAGAAGGGGCACAAAGAAGTAGCGGAGCTCTTCAAAGAGGCAGTGTTACAAAAGAATCCTAATATTCCCAAGAGTATCATTAATGATGCTACCCGGGAAAAAGTCGTTTTAAAACCAATAGATTTCGAGACTTCGCTCAAGAATGCAGTTGTAGAAGCAGAAAAGAAGAAGATGTTTGGCGTAGCTGCGCTACAGCACATGAAAGACGCTTTACAGAGTACAGACCTTGATCATTGGTTCAATGAAGCCAAACAAGGGATCTCTGATGGGGTGTTTATACCGGATGAGGTTACAAGGCGCGTGCTTACCGAGCACTCCGGATCTGTCATGGATGAGGCTGTTCTTTTGGTCCACAGAGCACAACTCCGTAATGAAGAAATTGACATCCTAAATAGGATGAGGCTGGCCAAGGATAGTAAATCTATCATGGGTCTCCAAACGGATCTTAACAACCTGTACGCTAAAATATCTGATAACGATATGGCTGCTGCCATGATAGGCCGTGAGGCTTCTAATATCTTCAGACTTAGAAAAGCTTACACTAACAGCGAGATGTCTCTCTTCCAGATGGAAAGGGAATATTTAGCTACTAAGAATCTCGAGTCTCTGACCCCTGAAGAGCAGGAATATGTACGCAGCCGGTTTCAAGAGCTCAGGGAGCTCAGGGAAAAAGTGGCTGACTTCGAAAAGAAAGAGGCTGCTAAAAAAGAACGCCAGAAAGTCTCTGAAGTAATCGAAAGAGAAGGCAAGCAAAAACCCAAGAGCCAGCAGACTTCCGAGGAACGTATCGCTGCTGCCAAACAGAGGATGTTAGAGCGTAGGAAGCCGAAGATGAGCGCAGAGAGTGATGTTAAACTTTCTGCTGAGTCAGAGAAAGCCAAGGAACTTGATCCCGAAGATATCAAAGACATCATGGAGATCGCCAGAGAGCACAGCCGCTCCGGGGTGAAGGATCTGGATGAGCTTATTGATAAAACACTGGCAGACGTCAAGGATGTGGCTCCTGAGTTAACCGCAAGGGATATCATGGAGCACCTGACTGGATATGCAAAGGATAATGAACCCAAAACAAAGGCCGAACACCAGATCGCCATGGGAGAGATGAAGAAAGAGGCTAGGCTGAGGCTTAAACTTGAGGATCTCTCCAAGAGCTCAAAATCATCTCCGTTTATTGAGAGAGATAGTGACAGTGGTGCAGTAAAAGCATTGAAGGAAGAAGGCCGGAAAAGGGCCAAGGAACTTGGTATTACCGAAAGGGAATACAATGAGCGCAGGATAAAAGATATAGCCAGAAGGACTAAACAGATAGAGGAAAAGCTTCAGAATAAAGACTATACCACATTAAAGAAAGAAGCTGAAGTCTTTGAAAAGAGCGACGAGCTTGTGAAAGCTGAGAGATCTTATGCGCTCAGGTACAACCAATGGAAGGAAGAAAGGCAGGCTGATCTAGCCAAGAGCCAGCCATTAGCCAAAAGATTTATGAATGGGGTGTTTAGATTGCAAAGATTCGCTGTGTTGTCTTACATTAGTACCATTGGAAAAATTGCCGCAGTTCTGGGTCATTCGTTTATATTAAAGCCCCTTATGGTTGCAGCCCAAGAGTTAGCTTATCAACTTACCCCAAAAGGAGTATCCGGTAAGGCTGATATATGGGGTCGTGTTCACATGAGTTCACTGGCTAAATATTACACAGCAGTGTGGAAAAATCTCACATGGGATAATTTTATGCAACAGATGAAGGGTCACGATATAAATGAGATTATGTACGGAGACCCCCATGTTTATGAAGAGTGGTCTCTTGGGAAAGGATTGATTGAGGCCCCGGGGAGAACCCATGGATGGATGAAGTCATTTCTGAAGACAGCAGAACTAGCTTTTGCACATGAACAATTAACACTCAATAGGTTAGAACACGCCAAAGAGGTATCAGCCAAAATGGAAGCTTTAGATTACTTTGACCCAAGGAGAGATGAGTTATTACAAGAGCTGAAGAAATACGATCCTAACCGCGAAGAAAATAGGCTTATGATCAAGCAGATGGCTGTAGAATATGGACGCTGGGGAATTTTAATGAACAAAAACCAATTCGTTAAGGGTATTAATTCTTTTATAGAGGCGAATGGGGTCCCCGGGGCATTGCTAAAGACTGAGATCCCAATTATAAGGATCCCCTCTAATTACATCGATAGGGCGTTGACATTCAAATATGGGCTTATTTATGCTCTTGTTGGAAAAAGAAATCTTGCCGGAGACATGAAACTTCAGGCACCGGGGTTGGTAAGTTTTATCTGGAACGGGACCAAGAATCTTGACAGGGATCAGGCTGATATCATTCAAAGAAATATCGTACTGGGGTCCATGGGGATGAGCGCATTCTTACTGGGAGCTTTCCATCACAATACAGTAAAGAAAAAAGATGATGGTTCTTATGATGTCACTTTTGGAGGCACTACTCATAACATAAGCCACCTAGCTCTTCACGTTCCATTTTATGAGAGTTTTCTGAATGGATGTAGTGTAGGAAATAATCTTGCTTTGCTTGAGAAAAAAGGAGATCTTTGGGGGTCAATAAATGACATCCTCCGGGAGAATGCAGAAGCAGACTGGGAGACCGCTTCCAAGAGTCCATTTGCTAATATGCTTCAGTATGGATTTTTCCCTAATCTTGCAAAATTGGGGTTTGAAGCGTTGAAAGGCAAAGGTGACACCACAACTAATATTGAACAAAAAATAGGGGCGGCATTTGTTAAGAAGATAGTTGACATGGTTGATCCCGGATGGGTAAAAGAATGGGCTAAACGGCAATCGCAAAAACAAGGCGGTATGGGTTATCCTAAGACCCCGGAAGAAGTTGTTCTGGCTTCATTCCCTTGGCTATGGAAATTCGCATCCAAATCGATTGACAAGAGGGAGATGGATAAGCGTGCCAAGGCTGAAGAAGTAAAGATGTATGGACTGCCAGAAGAAGAATTGGAGGCTAAGAAAGAGGCTGCTGAGAAAAAACAAGCCGTCAGGGACTCTTTGGAACAGATGTTGTTCAATCGAGTTCAAAAAGAAGGCCTTGAATATTATGACAAACCAAAATTACCTGTAGTAGATACCGTGGAGAAAGGAGGAGGATCTGGTGAACCTCCTTCGATAAGAGAACGTAGTTCATATAATAAATTCTCAATCAAAAACCCGTAGAAAAATGATCGGAAGCGACAGCACCCATTACGGTATGGAATTGATCGTAGACGCCCACGACTGTGATCCATCCTTAATGACAAGAAAAAAAATCAGGGCGTTTTTAGATCTTCTAATTACGACACTGGATGTTGAACGCGCAAAACCTCCCTTTTTCTGGATGGAGGACACTCCCATCCCTCATTTACAGGGATTGAGTTGTATTCAGTTCATCAAGACCAGCAACATCACTATTCACACATTGGACATCACGCATTCAATGTACATGAACATCTTCTCCTGTAAGTTCTTTGACAGGTTTGCTGTAGAAGAGCTAGTCAGGTGTTATTTTAAAACAAGTAAAGTCACATTCAGATTAATAAACAGGACATGATGAGTGAGATTAATATTAAAATCATCCCAGCGGAAGAGACACGCTTCCCCTCGATGTATCAAGGGGATTATTATTATGAGAAAGGAAGTAAAGGCCAAAAGGTTATAATAACTGCGACAGAGAGCGGAAATATCCTTGATGACCGATTGGTGGCCTTACATGAATTGATTGAGTTTATTTTGACGGATCACGAAGGCATTCTTGAGGAAGATATACTAGCCTTTGACCAGATGTTTGAAAAAGAATGTGACGAAGGCCTGCACCCAAAAGATGCAGAGCCCGGGGATGATCCAAGAGCTCCATATTTGATGGCTCATCAATTTTCTACACTCGTAACGAGACTGATGTTAAACTATTTAAAACTACCGGGGCATGACTAAGAAATATGGGACCAAGTGTATTACCGTTATAGATGGCGGGATCTTTGTGAACCACGCACTCACGCTGGCTAAGGATTTTGGTAAAGTTAATTACTGGACCCCTTGGAATGGACCATTCCCAAAATCCAATTTTACACTGCCGGGTTATGGATTTCCTGAGATCAACCGGGTTAATAACCTTTTTGATGTTATCGATGAAACTGATATCTTCTACTCCTCAGAGGTTATGGGGATGTGGGATCTCGAGATTTTTCTAGAGTCTCTTGGTAAGCCTGTTTTTGGAGCTCGTCGTGGTGAAGAGATGGAGACTGATCGCGCTGCTTTTAAGGAACACATGAAAAAGTTGGGTATGCCTGTTGGTGGATACGAGAAGATTACTGGCCTAGATAATCTCAGGAAATACCTAAAGGAACATGAAAATGTATGGGTTAAATTGGATCTCTACCGGGGGGATGGAGAGACGTGGCACTCCGAGAACTACAAACTTTCAGAGCCGATGTTGGATGAGTTGGAGTGGAAACTTGGGGCCAAGAAGTATATTTATACATGGGTTGTGGATGATGCTCTAGATGACAAGGTAGAGATAGCCTCTGACTTCTGGACTGTGGACGGTAAATACCCTAAGAGATACCTGTGTGGGGTCGAAGTAAAAGACCTTGGATACATAGGGATTATTGGGGAAGACAAAACACTTCCCCCGGAGATCACCGTATTCAACGATAAAATGGCCGACACTTTTAAGAGTTACGGGTATCGCGGATTCTTTGGAACAGAATTCAGGGTCGGTAAGGATCATAAATCTTACATGCTCGATTTCTGCGCCCGCCCGGGTTCACCTCCTAGCGAGCTTTTCTTTTTAATGTACAAGAACCTTGCTGATATAATCTGGGAAGGCGCCCATGGCAATATAGTAGAGCCAATTACCACAAAGAAATGGGGGGTAGAGGCTCTAATTCACTCTGCATGGGCTCCTAAGAACTGGCAGGCAATATACTTCCCGGACAGCATAAAAGAGAATGTGACGCTCAGGAATTGCTGCATGATTGAAGGGAAGACCTATGTAGTGCCACAGGTATGTGAGGTCCCGGAAATAGGGGCTATAAGAGCTGAGGATGATACACTGGAGGGAGCTGTTGATCAGTTAAAAGCGATAGCCGAACAGGTGAAGGGGTACTGTCTAGAGATCCATGTTAAATCGATAGATACAGCCTTCGAATATATGGATAAATTAGAAGAGTATGGAGTGAAGTTATTCCCTAAACGATAGCCCAGAGTGAGGCTGGTGTTTTGTGTGCCAATGGGTTATTGACCTGTTTGTAACCTACTCGTTTAATAAACCCATTCTTGCTAGCTTTTACAATAATACTCCCCCAAGCCCTCAAGCTAGGAGGTTCTTCTACGGTTCCTATGGCTGACTTTCTAACATCCTCTACCATAAATGGTGTTCTCCAGTCGTGGTATTTAATGTACCACAAGAGGAACTCATACGCTTTATCGCTCCATTTAGGATCAGGGATCTCCTTTCTTTTGAAAGCATCCTCGATTGTTTGAATTGTTCATTCAACAAAACACTATCTGTTGCCGGCTGAAGGAAATGATCTTTATAATAATAATTTCCAAACTGAGCAGTCATGAAGAATGCTATGGCTAAAAAGAAATTTCTCATACCTTCTGTTTTAAATGGTTGTCAAATTCATCCATAATCTTTTGGATGCTCTTAAAAATTTGTTGCGGTGTCTTTTCCATTGTTCCCTTCGTTGATTAATAAATACTAACTTACATTTATGACTGAAAAATAGGTTTGTCAAATTTTTGTGATAGATTTAATAATCCTACATCACCATGCCTAATTTCAATTTTTTGATTTTGAAAAGTCCATGCTTTTGCCTCCCAGACATTTTTTGATTCAGGAACACACAAGAAGTACTCCCGATTAGTAGAAGGACAAACAACTTTAAGATAATAAATATGCTCATTAATAATATCATCCGGCTGTTTGGTTCTGTAAAGTTCTATGGGTAATTCATCTTCTTTGTCAGAATCAATTAATTCTACATCAAGTTTTTTTATAAATTCCCCACCAAGTATTTCCTGAATACATCTACGTTTTTCTGCGTTTTTTTCATTGATGATAATTTCTTTGGTCAGTTTTTCCTTATTCGTTATCCAGAAGTCAGGAACAATAATCCCATTCCAAGCATAACCTTTATAGCCATCTTTCCATTCAACACATGGCCCATTTTCACAATGAAGTCTTTTGTTTTCATTTATATGCACAATTTTTGGCATAGACATTACTACACACAAACCATCCATTTGAATTGTATCATAAACATTTGAATCTATTAATTGCTTCCATTTCGTCCATAATTCTAATTCATAAGAAGGGATAAGTTCTGTATTAATAAAATCATAAAAACACGTCCATCCAAAATCGGAAATATTACCATAATACGAAGTTGTAATATAGTTTAATTTCCCGAGATTAGCCACGAGATTAGCCCCGAGATTAGCCCTGAGATTAGCCCTGAGATTAGCCCCGAGATTAGCCCCGAGATTAGCCCAGAGATTAGCCCCAAGATTAGCCCCGAGATTATCCCCGAGAT
>Ga0187889_10001386_pt1 | contig 26144 bp, 20 predicted proteins | sample June2016WEW_7_10_2_FD_132992 | JGI IMG/M metagenome (GOLD analysis project Ga0187889, IMG submission 132992) | Peatland microbial communities from SPRUCE experiment site at the Marcell Experimental Forest, Minnesota, USA - June2016WEW_7_100 | ecosystem: Environmental > Terrestrial > Soil >... | reverse complement strand
CTGTTCAGCTGACCGTCGTTTACCACCAGTTGAACGATGTATGTGCCCGGTTTATCCGGCACAAAGGTTGGGTTAACCAGGGAAGGATCGGAAAGGCTGGCAAGGCTCCCGGCGGGAAGACTCGTAAAGGACCATTTGAAGGTCAAGGTGTCCCCGTCGACGTCGCTTGATTTGCTGCCGTCCAACTGCACGGTCTGGGCGACAAACACCGTCTGATCCGGTCCCGCGTTTGCAACCGGAGGAGAATCGGGGGGAGGCGTGCCCGAGATCGTCCAGGAAAGAACGTTGGGGTCGAGAGGACTTCTGCTGTACAAAAAAAGCGTGAAAAAGTCCTTGCTTGTGACCGTGGCGCCGGCCGGAACGTCTCCGAAATACAGGTTTCCATCCAGGATAAGGACATCTCGAGGATAACCCGTAAGTCTGGCCTTGACCGCTGATACGGGCTTATTCCCCGTGTTGGTCACATCGGCGCGGTATACGTAGAGCCAAACGTCATCCACCTCGTATTCGCCGACGAGGCGGTATTTGGAAATCTAGAGGCCCGACACCTGGGTTCCCGAAGCCGAGAGCTAGCAGCAGAGTCCAAGAATTACGATACAACCCAGCAAGCTGATTCGTTTGAGAGCTTTCATGGCCAAGCCTTTTCCTTGAGGGTGAGCAGGGAATCACAAATGAGGCAACGCGGATTATTCATGATCTGCCTACGGGCCCAAAATGCGGTGCATCTGTAATGTGCTTCGGAAAATTGAATTAGAGGGTAAACAAAGGCCTTTTCCGCTCCACTATCATGCGTAACTGAAAATCAAATTTACAAAAACGAGAGAAATATTTCACAAAACAAGCAATATTTCAATATTCCTTCTGCCGAGCACACTCAAGACCATGTCCAAGACCGGTTCAGGCGCTTACCGCAGATTGAGCCGGCAGCGCTTTTAAAATTGCCTGATAAACCTCACCAAATTCCTATACCAGATAAAGGTTTCACGAAGGTTACACTTCGGCTTGTATTAATGAGGTATGAAATAGCGTCCTGACTGGATTAAGTGAAAAAAAGCCCTATTCCTAATCCTGCCGAAGCTCCAGTAAGGAAACTGCTCTACGAACTGTTCCTTGAACACAGGCGCAAAAAGACTTTAGCCAGACTACTCAATGAAAGAGGTTATCGAACTCGCAATGGAGGAAAGTTTTCCGACACCACCGTGGACCGGCTGCTGAAAGACCCGACGGTCAAGGGGCTTCAACGAGCCTATTACACCAGGAGTCAGGGGAATAACAAGAAATGGGTGCTCAAGCCCAAAGATGATTGGGTCTTTACGAAAGTGGAGCCCATTGTCTCGGAAGAGTTGTGGGATCAGTGCGATACCATTCTGGCGAAACAGGAGAAGAAAGGTCAAAAACCGGCTCGCAAGGCTGTTCATCTTTTTACCGGATACGCATTCTGCAATTGTGGCGGGAAAATGCATGTACCCTAGAATTCCCCCAAATACACCTGTTTCCGGTGTCGCAATAAGATTGGGACTTTGGATCTCGAAGAAATCTTCCATTAGCAGCTCAAGAGTTTCTTCTTTTCCTCAACTGAGATTGCGAGCTATCTGGAAAAAGCGGATTTTGTAGTTCAAGAAAAAGAAGCACTGCTCAAAACCCTAGCCGATGAAAAACACAAGCTTGAGCAGGAAATGGATAAGCTGGTGAAGCTCTATCTTGACGATCAGATTCCTAAAGACGGTTTTGGACTTAAATACAAGCCGCTCGATGAACGAGCCAAACAAATCGAAAATCAGATTCCTGCAGTCCAGGCCGAGCTGGATTTTCTAAACATTCAGTTTCTATCCAGCGACCAGATTCTCCACGAAGCCAAAGATCTATATTCGCGCTGGCCGGCTCTCGAAGAAACGGAAAAACGACGAATCATCGAATGCATCACCGACCGAATCGAAATCGGCCAGGACGACATCTCCATCCACCTCAGCTACCTTCCATCATCTTCTGAATTGACGGCATCTGGGCAACGCAACATAGATGTGTTGCCCCGGATGAGAGAACGGCATTTTCAGGCGTTACTTGGGACTAGCGGTCGAGGACCGGGATCTGGTATCTAACAAAGGCCGATGAGTCGAAGATAAGATCGCTCACCCTATCGCCTACATCGCTTCCGGCAATGATATCCAAAAGAGAGAGCTTTTTCTTCTTGGCATTTACCATGTTGGGCTCGCCGGATATCTTGGCGAGTTCGCCGGCTTTGGCCACAGCGTCTTCAAAGTTGCCGAGCTGGTCCACCAGCTTAACCTCAAGAGCTTTTTCGCCCATGATTATTCTGCCGTCCGCGACCTTGCGCACATCATCTTCAGACAGGTTGCGCCCCGCCGCCACGTCCCTTACGAACTGACGGTAGGTCTCATCGATTGTCGCCTGGACGAGTTCCTTTTCTTCAGGCGTCATATCTCGGGCCACGTTCCCGATGTCCTTGAACTGCCCGCTCTTTATGGTGGTCATCTGGTAGCCGATTTTGGCGAAAAGTTCCCGCAGGTTGGGAAGATTGATTATCACGCCTATGCTTCCGGTGATCGTCCCTGGATTGGCTACGATATAGCTCGCGGCCGATGCGATATAGTAACCTCCGGAGGCCGCGATGCTTCCCATCGATGCGACTACGGGCTTAGTGCCGATAGTTCGCCTGATTTCCCTGTATATCTCCTGTGATGGCCCTACAGCCCCCCCAGGGGAGTCGATTCTGATCACGATCGCCTTGATCGTGGAATCTTTTCTCCAATCCTTGATCTGTCTTACGGTATCCTGAGAGTTGATGATCGTCCCTTTTATATCGATTAACCCCACCCGGTTGCCTTTGGCTGAGATCTCAAAATCGGAAAACAGCCATACGATCGCTGAGACCAGCAGGACCCCTATAACCACTCCAAGAAGACAGCCGCGCATTTTCATTGGTTTTCCATCCGTTCGGCAGGGTTAAAAAAATACCCGGTCAGGCACTCGCCGCACCTGACCGGGTATTTTCATTTCGTTTTGGTCAAAACGAAAAGTGAGCGCGAGTTAGGCCTTATCACTGTTCATATTGTTATTTGCCGTATTTTGCGCCTTGGCTTCGAGTTCTTCTTTGAGCAGCTCGCCAAGGTTCGATGTGGCGGCCTTGCTGGTGTTCATGTACTCATCATAATTGGAGCGGTCGTCCTGCTCTTCGACTTTCTTGACCGAAAGGCCGATCTTCCTGTCCTTGGGAGAGATATTAATCACCTTGGCGGTGATTTTGTCGCCGGGTTTAAACTGCCCGACTGGAGATTTTATCTTTTCCTTGCTGATTTCGGATACATGCACGAGCCCTTCGATGCCTTCCTCAAGCTCGACAAAGAGGCCGAAATCGGTGACGTTCGTGATGGGACCAGACACAACGCTGCCTATCGGGTAACGCTGCGGAATGCTTTCCCACGGGTCGGATTCAAGCTGCTTGATTCCAAGTGAAAACCGCTCGTTGTCCTTGTCGATGTTGAGCACGATAGCCTGGACTTCCTGATTTTTCCGGAAAATCTCCGAAGGGTGCTTGACCCGCTTGGTCCAGGAGATGTCCGAAATATGAACGAGGCCGTCGATGCCTTCATCTATGCCGATAAAAATGCCGAAATCCGTTATATTCTTGATCTTGCCGGCAATTGTGGTCCCCACGGGGTATTTCTGAGCAATAACGTCCCAGGGATTCGATTCGAGCTGTTTCATGCCCAGAGAGATGCGCTTGCTCTCCGGATTTATGCTGAGCACAACCGCTTCGACTTCGTCGCCCACCGAAAGGACCTTTGAGGGATGCCGTATTTTCTTGGTCCAGGACATCTCCGAGACATGAATGAGTCCCTCGACGCCTTCTTCTATCTCGACGAATGCGCCGTAATCGGTCAGACTTACGACTCTTCCACGCACCTTGGTGCCAACCGGGTACTTCGCTTCGGCCTTGGTCCACGGGTCGTCCACAAGCTGCTTGAGGCCAAGCGACACTCTCTCGTTTTCCCGGTCGAAGCTGAGGACTTTCACCTCTATCTTGTCGCCGATCTGGAACATCTCGGAGGGATGGCCCACACGGCCCCAGCTCATGTCGGTAATGTGAAGCAGGCCGTCGATCCCGCCCAGGTCCACAAAAACACCGTAGTCGGTGATATTTTTTACGATACCTTCGACTACCTTACTGTCTTCGAGAGTAGCCAGAGTAAAGGATTTCATCCGCTCGCGCTCTTTTTCCAGCAGGGCGCGGCGGGAGAGCACGACGTTTCTTCTTTTCTTGTTATATTTAAGGACCTTGAAGGGAAAAGTATGCCCAATCAGCGATTCCAGATTCCTGATCGGCCGCAGATCGACCTGCGATCCGGGCAGGAAGGCCTGCACTCCGATATCAACGGCCAGCCCCCCCTTGACCTTTGCGACGATTTTTCCCTCGATCGTATCGTCTTCGCTGTAGATGCGGCTTATATCGTCCCAAACCTTGATTTTGGCGGCTTTTTCCTTTGACAGATGAATGGTGCCGTCATCGTCATCGTGATACTCGAGGAGAACGTCGATTTCGTCTCCTACGTCAGCCTGCACTATGCCCGATTCATCCCTGAATTCATGAATCGAGATTTGACCCTCCGATTTATACCCGATGTCAACCATGACAAAATCATCGCTGACCTGGACGATCCGGCCGCGGATTACTTCGCCCTCCTGGATGTTTCGGAAGCTCTGCTCATAAAGATCGTGCATTGAATCCATTTCTTCATCGATCTCTGGTTCGTCCGAAGAAGAAAGAATCTCCGCGTCAAAGGTTTGTTTGTCTTGTTCATCTTTTACGGTCATCGGTCCTGTCTGGCCCCCTTGCCTTATTTTTTGCTCTCGCCTTATGAAACGCTAAACTTTAGCAAATGGCAGATAAATTAGCAATCTCAAAGTTCCGCTTAAGTTGAAGAACCGGCCCTTATCAGCTTATGTGCCTTCTCGCTCAGACGGTCAACAACTTCCTGAACGCCGAGATGCGATGTATCCAGTAAAATGGCCCCTTCCGCTGGCCTCAGGGGAGAATGGTCACGGTTCGCATCCGCCTCGTCGCGCAATCGAATGCGTTCCTGTATCTCCTCCAGCGATGAGTCGATCCCCTTTTCGAGGTATTCGACAAACCGTCTTTTGGCTCGCGCCTGCAAGTCCGCCGTGAGAAATACCTTCAGGTCCGCCTTCGGAAAAACTACGGTCGCCGTATCACGCCCTTCGGCAACAACGTCGTTGCGCCTGGCCAGCTCCCTTTGCCATGCGACCATAAACTCTCTTACCGCCGGTAGCTGAGAAATCCTGGATGCCGCATCACTGATCCGAGGCCCGCGAAGCTCCTCCGAAAGACATCTTTCGCCGTAAAAGACCAGGAGCTTGTTCGCTTCAATCGAAAAGCGAAGCGGCAGTCGCGTGAGAAGCTCAGAGACTTCATCGCCCTCCGGTTCGCCTTTCCACCGCAGGTGCTGGTCCCGCTCAGCCGGACCGGCCTCGATCGCCCATGCCAGGGCCCGATACATCGCCCCGGTATCCAGATACACGAAGCCAAGCTTTTCCGCCAGGATTTTGCAAACAGTGCTCTTTCCGGCGCCGGCGGGCCCGTCCACTGCGATTATCACGTCTTCATCGTCCCGCGAGGATCTGCGCCGCCGAAACTGGTTGGCGGCGGCTCCTGCCCGCCATTGGGGCCGCTTTTTTCCAATTCGGCCAATGCCTGGCCCAGAGTCTGAATGAACCGCTCGTTTTCCCCGGCAAGGCCGGCGTTAATCCGGATGAATCGCTTCAAACCATAGGAAGCCATTGACCTGATGATCACCCCTCGGCGCAGCATGGCTTCGAATAAATCCTTCGCCTCGCAGGGTACCTCGATCAGAAAAAAATTGGCCTCGGAAGGGAAGTATTTGAGGCCCATTTTGCCAACCTCGGCATAGAGATATTGCAGGCCGCTCCAGATGGTTTGCTGGGTCTTTTGCACAAACTCCAGGTCGTCAAGTGCGGCCAGTGCGGCCGCCTGTGCAAGAGACCCGGTATTGAAGGGCTGCCGCACACGGTTTAAAAAACTTGCAATGTCCGGGTCCATCGCGCCGTATCCGATTCGCAGGCCGGCGAGTCCGTAGGCCTTGGAAAAGGTCCTGAGCGCGACGACGCTCGGCCCCTGTACGCCGATGTAATCAAAGCCCGACGGGGTATTAGAGTTTCTGTTGAACTCGATGTAGGCTTCATCGAGCACGATAATAATGCCCGGAGGGACCCTGGAGACAAAGGCGTCGAAATCGGTTTTGCTTATGACGGTGCCCGTTGGATTATTAGGATTGGTGAGGAAGATTACTTTAGTTGCGGGGGTTAGTGCTTCGGCCATCTTTCCCAGGTCGATTGCCAGATTCGCTTTCAGGGGCACGGCGACCGGTTTTCCCCCCATCCATCGCACGACCAGGCTGTAGAGGAGGAAAGAAGGTTCGGGCATGACCGCTTCGCCACCCGGCGTCATAAACGCCCGGATTATAAGCTCTATTAGTTCGTTCGAACCATTGCCGAGCATAATGCCGTCGAACGGAATGCAATATTTTTCAGCCAGTTTTTTGCGCAGGTAAAAACCGCTCCCGTCCGGATAACGGTTCAGCTTGGACAAAGCGGCTTGAATCGCCTCGATTGCCCTGGGAGACGGGCCAAGCGGATTTTCATTGCTTGCAAGCTTTATGGAGCCGCTGATACCGTATTCACGTTCCAGTTCTTCGATTGGTTTGCCGGGAGGGTAGGGAGTGATGCTCGCAATATGTTCCGGTGCGCAAGGCTTCATGTAGGTTGTTGAATCAACAGTCCCTTCTCATTTATTGAGGAAGACTTATAATAGAACGATGCGAAAAAATCAAGGACGCTGCCGAAAAAATCGATTCCCTTTTCCACCTTGTTTTGTGGGTTCGAGTATATTAGTATCAACAACATGTAGTTCGATAGTTCCATGATGCCGGAGCTGCCGGACAGATATCGCTAATTCTCACACCTATAGCACGGCAAGGGATGGCCCATGCTCAAAAACCCCAAGATTAAAAAGGCTTCCACCGATGAGCGGGAAACTTCGGCTGAGGTCCCGAAAGACGAAGAGACAAGGTCGACGAATATTCAGGACAAACATCAGCCCGTTTCCTTCGATCCATTCCGTCTATACCTGGACGAGATCAAGCGTTATCCACTGCTCAGCAGGGAGGATGAAATGGACCTGGCGATCCGGTATCGCGAAAAGGGCGATATCGAATCCGCCTATAAGCTCATTACCGCAAATCTCAGACTTGTGGTCAAAATTGCAATGGATTTTCAGAGATACTGGATGCAGAACCTGATGGATCTCATCCAGGAGGGCAACGTCGGACTGATGCAGGCGGTAAAAAAATTCGATCCTTACAGGGGATATAAATTTTCCTATTATGCATCGTTCTGGATCAAAGCCTACATAATCAAGTTCATCATGGACAACTGGAAGCTCGTCAAAATCGGGACGACCCAGGCCCAGCGGAAACTCTTTTTCAACCTGCGCAAGGAAAAGGAAAGGCTGGAAGCCCAGGGCATCGAGGCTTCCCCAAGACTGCTCAGCCACCGGCTCGATGTGAAGGAGTCGGAGATCGTAGAGATGGACCAGAGGCTCAACAGTTGGGAGATCTCGCTCGACAGCCCCCTTAAGGAAGACTCCGAGGATACGCACAAGTCTTTTCTGCCCTCGGACGACCTGCCCGTGGACGATCAGATAGCCGATCAGGAGGCCAAGGCCATTCTGCATGACAAGCTGATGCTTTTCAAAGCGCAGCTCAAAGGCAAGGAGGCCGTGATATTCGAAAAAAGGCTCCTGACAGAAGATCCCATGACGCTCCAGGAGATCGGGGACAAGTTCGGGATCAGCCGTGAGCGCGTGCGCCAGATCGAAAGCCGCCTCAAAAAGAAACTGAAGACCTATCTCGAAGAGGAAATCGCGGATATCGACCTGTTGCAGGAGAGCATGATCGAAATTTAGCTGAAGACGGGAGCAGGAAGCAAGTTGCGCGAAACTCGGCTTGCTCCTGCTTCATGCCTCAGAGTCGGACCCTCAGAAATGAACATCCCCGGGCGGACCGGTTCCCGCAGGTCCTGTTACAATCTCCCTGTGCTTCGCCGCCAGCGCCTTCGCATATACTTCGATGTATTGGCTCGCGGATCTGTCGCAGGAAAAATCCTGAGCCATGGCCCTTTTTTGAATCTCAGTCCATCTGTGAGCTTCCTTAAATAATCCCAGCGCTGACTTTATCGCTTCAAGAAAGGCCTCCGGTTTGTATTCGTAGAACTTGAATCCGGTCCCCGAATCCGGGTGATCGAGGACGTCGACAACCGAGTCGTCCAGGCCTCCGGTTGCATGCACCACCGGGACCGTACCATAGCGGAGACTGTACATCTGGTTGAGTCCACAGGGTTCGTAGCGGGAAGGCATCAGGAAAATATCGGCCCCTGCTTCGATCAGGTGGGCCATTTCCTCGTCAAATTGACGGGCAAGCTGCAGGCGGCCGGGGTAGAGTTTTGCCATCTGCCGGATGTTTTCTTCGATGGCTGCGTCTCCGGTTCCGAGGATTATCAGGTTTACCGGCAGATCCATCAAATCCGGCAGAATTTCTTCGAGCAGATCGAAGCCTTTTTGGGTTGCGAGCCGGCCTATCATGCCGAGCAGCGGATATCCACGGGTTTTATTATTAAAGCCCACCCGGTCGCAGAGGGCTTCTTTGCAAATCCTTTTGCCGGAAAGATCATCGGCGCTGAAATTTTGAGGAAGAGTCGGGTCTGTTTCCGGGTCCCATTCGTCCGTATCGATTCCATTCAATATTCCCAGAAGGCTGCCCTGCCGCTCTTTGAGGATTCCCTCCAGCCCGAAGCCAAACTCCATTGTCGTAATTTCCGAAGCATATCGGGGGCTGACGGTTGTAATGAAGTCGCTGTAGACCAGTCCCGCCTTAAGAAAATTGCATTGTCCCCAGAATTCGATTCCCTGCGGCGACCAGACACTGGGCGGGAGATTGGTCAGGCTGAAAAAATCGGCGGGGAATAACCCCTGATAGGCGATGTTGTGAATGGTAAAAACGGTTGCCGTGCGAATGAATTTCGGATCAAAGCGCCAGCTCAACTTGAAATAGGCCGGAACCAGCCCGGCTTGCCAGTCATGAAGATGGAGAATCGACGGATACCAGCCAAGGGCCGCGCACAGTTGCCTTACCGCGAGATTGAAGACGATGAACCTTTCGGCGTTGTCCTCGTAGTCACCGCGGACGGGGGTGCCGTAGAGATTGGACCTGTCATAGAACTCATCTTTTTCCAGCAGATAAATCGGAGTGCCGGATTCGGTGGAACTTTCCCAAAAATGAATGTGGTAGTCATGTACCCCGACCGGAATGACTATTTTTTGAGCCAGGAGATTGAGGTCCCCGATTTTCTCGCGAACGGACCGGTATAGAGGCATGAATATCCGCACATCGCAGCCAAGCTTGCGGAGTGAGTCGGGCAAAGAACTTGCTACGTCGGCAAGGCCGCCTGTCTTTGCGAAGGGCGCTACTTCGGAGACACAGAAAAGAATTTGCATTTCGACTGCTCTTTTTTTCATGAGGACCGGTCTGCGAAAAAAAGCGCCCGATCCATCAATGTGCTCTATTCATTGAGTATGCCGGCAACCGCCGGACCGATGCACCGCCGCTTCAGCTTCGACTTCCATTTACACCATTTCAATTTCAGATTAAATATTCAACTGGGCAGCTTCTCAGTTAGCAAAGCCCCGAGGCCATGTGAAAACGCAGCTGTTATCCTGCTCAAACCGCGCCGGGGCCGTCAATGGGGTGCTTGGATATTGTTTGCAGGTCCTTTAAAATAAAATCTGAATCCGGTCCTGCAAGACTGATATAATTTCGCATCGTAAATAGGATATATATTTCTTTTGAAAAAGAGAGGTCTGATCTTGGAAATCAAACGCCGCGTAAGCAGGCAAATCCACATCGGCGAGGTCCCGGTCGGCGGAGACGCCCCGGTTTCAGTCCAGTCGATGACCAACACGGATACCCGTGACTGCCGCTCCACCGTGGAGCAGATAAAGAGGCTGGAGGAAGCGGGGTGTGAAATAGTCCGGGTGGCCGTTCCTGACGATCAGGCAGCCGATGCCCTTACGATGATAAAAAAATCCATTCGTATTCCGGTAATTGCGGATATCCACTTCGATTACCGCCTGGCGATCAGGGCAATGCGCTCCGGCGCCGACGCCATCCGCATCAATCCTGGAAATATCGGCGGTCCCGAGAAGGTGAAAAAAGTCATAGACGTTGCCAGGGAAAGGAAGGTCCCTGTGCGAATAGGCGTAAATAGCGGATCTGTGGAAAAGGACCTGCTGGCGAAATACGGGCATCCCACCCACGAGGCGATGGTGGAGAGCGCTCTGCGGCACATCCGGTTTTTTGAGGACAATGATTTCGGGCTTATAAAGATATCGCTGAAGTCAAGCGATGTGATTACGACGATCCAGTCATACAGGCTTCTTGCCGGCAAGACCGACTACCCCTTTCACCTCGGAGTGACCGAGGCCGGGACTGTAGTGAGCGGGGCAATAAAATCCGCCCTCGGTGTCGGGCTTTTGCTGCTTGAGGGAATAGGGGATACGTTCAGGGTTTCCCTCACCGCCGATCCGGAAGAAGAGATGTTCGTGGCCTGGTCGATTCTGCGGGCGTTGAAGCTCCGAAAAAGGGGGGTTGAGCTTATCAGCTGTCCTACCTGCGGGCGCACGGAGATAGACCTTATCCCGATGGTCGAGAAAGCTGAATCATTGTTGAAAAACGTCAGGACCCCGCTGAAAATTGCCGTCATGGGATGCGTGGTCAACGGACCCGGAGAGGCCAGGGAAGCCGATGTGGGTATTGCGGGCGGCAGGGAAAGCGGTGTCTTGTTCAAAAAAGGCCAACGGGGGGAAAAGGTCCCTGAGTCGGAACTGCTCGAACGGTTGATATCCGAAATAGAGCGGATGACGGGAGAAAAAATCAGATAGCCTGCATCAGGCAAGGGCCCTTCCCGGCAGGGGCTTTGATGTGCGCGGGGGCGTGGGGTGCGTTTTTTTGAATTATCAGATCTGGTGATGGAATACCTTCCCAGGGCAAATGTTGTGCTCCTGGAAAAGGCCTATGTTTTCGTCTCGAAAGCATACAGGGGTAAGAGCACCCTGCCGGGCGTACCTTATCTCGATCATCCCCTCGCGGTCGCCGGGATTCTTGCCGGGATGCACCTCGATGAAGAGAGCATTGCGGCCGGCCTGCTCCACGAATCCCTGGAGAAAGGCTATATTACCCCGGAAGAAGTTTCCTCGATGTTCGGACCCGATGTCGCTTCGATCATTCAGGGCGTCTCAAAACTCAGCCAAATCGCCTACGGCCGCGGAAAAGAACGTCAGGCCGAATATATCCGAAAGATGATTCTGGCGATTTCCAGGGACGTGCGGGTTGTCCTCGTCAAGCTCGCCGACCGGCTCGACGTCATCAGGGGGACGTGCCGGCCGGAGCCTTTCGGCGCCGATCTGGCCCAGGAAACCATAGATATCTATGCGCCGCTTGCGGGCAGGCTCGGCATCGAATGGATGAAGCAGGAACTGGAAAACGCCTCTTTCAAGTGTCTTAACCCCAAAGTTTATGAAGAAATAGAGACTGGGCTTGCAAAGACCGAAGAGGACCGGATTTGCTACACTAGAGAAGTGGAGCAGATCCTTGACGCAAAAATGGCCGAGTTCGGGCTCAAGTGCCGCATTCGCGGCCGCCCAAAACACATCTACAGCATCTGCCAGAAAATGGAGCGCCAGAAGCTCGATTTGACGCTCATCTACGATCTGATCGCATTCCGGATCATAGTGGATTCGGTAAAGTCCTGCTATGAGAGCCTGGCGTTGATCCATGCGCTTTGGGAGCCCGTCGAGGGCAGGTACAAGGACTATATCGCCAGACCCAAATCCAATATGTATCAGTCGCTCCACACCACCGTCATCGGCCCTTACGGCGAGCGCATGGAAGTGCAGATCCGCACCGAGGAGATGGACCGGGTCGCCAACCAGGGTATTGCATCTCACTGGATTTACAAGGAAGGAAAACCGGTCTCCGAAATCGACCGCCAGGAAACCCAGCGCTTTTCATGGTTCCGCCAGATCATGGAGCTGAGCAAGGACTGGAGCGATTCCAAATCCGTTCTGGAGGCCGTGAAGGTCGACTTCTATCCCGATAAGGTTTACGTCTTTACGCCGAATGGAGATGTGAAAGCTTTTCCGATAGGCTCGACGCCGGTCGACTTTGCCTACGAGGTGCATACCGAAGTCGGGCACAGGTGCGTCGGCGCCAGGGTCAACGGGAAGCTGGTGCCCCTCAGGTATGAACTCCAGAACGGCGATACCGTTGAAGTGCTCACCTCGGCAAATCATCGGCCGAGCAAGGATTGGCTGAACCAGGTCAAGTCATCCAAGGCGATCGGTCGGATCAAACACTGGTTCAAAACCGAGGAAAGAGAGCGTTCGATCACTCAGGGCAGGGAAATGTGCGAAAGGGAATTCAGAAAGAAGGGTTTGAATTTCAACAACTACCTGAATTCATCGCAACTCGCGGAAGCGGCCAAAGCGTTTTCCCTGAAAAGTGTCGACGATCTTCTGGCGGCCATTGGCTATCACAAGGTTACGGCCAACCAGGTGCTGGGAAGACTGACTGCGATTTTGCCGGAAGAAGGCCACCCCAAGGATGAGATTCAGATCGAAAAGAGGAGGACGGTCCACTCAAAAGACGGTATCAAGGTAAGGGGGGTCGACGACATTTTGATCCGGATGGCCCATTGCTGCAACCCCATTCCAGGGGAACCGATCATGGGCTACATAACAAGGGGCCGCGGGATCACGGTGCACCGGCTGACCTGCAAAAACCTCGACAGGGGAGGAGACGAAGGCAGAAAAATCGACGTGCAGTGGGATTCCGGAGCAGAGTTGCTGTTCCCGGTAGATATCCGAATTATCCACTCGGGGGAGAAGGGCACCCTGGCAGCGCTCAACGGGGTGCTTGGACAAATGGATGTGAATGTAATAAGTCTCAAAGTCGATGAGCAGGCGGACAGCTCAAGGGTCTGCCGCCTGAGAATAGAGGTAAAAGATTCCAAGCACCTCCAGCGGGTAATGTCGGCCCTCAGGAACGAAAGAGGCGTCTACAAGGTCAACCGGTCCGCGGACTGACCGCTTTGCCTCGAAAATGATCAAAGATGCGAATATACGGTGCATTTTTCCTTGTACCTAAGCAATGGTTCCAGTTCCTGCTGTAGTTTGATACGTTCGGGGTCCTTTTTCCAGGCCTTCCAATCTTCCGCGCTGATCCAGTTGCTCAGGATGAGGTATTTGTTCGGGTTGTCCATTGCCCTCAGGGTTTCTCCGGAGATGTAGCCTTTTGCCCTTATGGCTTTTGTCCGGGCCTGAGTCATTAAGAGCCGTAATCTGGCCTCCTGCCCCGGCTCGATCTCCCTTTCGATAATCACTCGAACTGTCATGGCGGCCTCCTGTTAAAATGGCTTGAATTGGATTTGCTCGAAAGCTCGATTTTTTTCTCTAATAATCACAATGCACCTAAATGCAAATATTAGAAGAAATCGATTCGAGTTCGGATTATTTTTCTTGCGCTTTGCATTGCGAGGCCATATTGTTCTCAAATAAGGGTCTGAGGCCGTTTTTTCTCGTTTCCAGTGTCGATTTTTATGGACAAAGCTATTAATCTGTATATAAGAACCAAATCTAGTCAAAACTTGAGCAGGAGCGGATTGTACGGCATTTTGTCAAGGGAAGAAGGCAAACTGACCGGCGGGGTTCAAGTCTCGGTTATGGGGGGAATGTTGCGAGGGGGGGTGAATCAAAGAATATCAGCGGATTGAGGAGGAGGCGTTTTCTAATAATCTACTTTTTCGAGGAGGAAAGAAAATGACGAAAGCGGAACTGGTTGCCAAAATTGCTAGCGAAGGCGGAATTACCAAAGCACAAGCCGAAAAAGCGGTGGACGGATTTGTTATGGCCGTTTCCGGCGCCCTGGCAGGCGGTGACAAAATTACATTGGTAGGCTTCGGGACTTTCAGCGTCGGCTCGAGGTCTCAGCGCGAAGGCCGCAATCCCCGTACCGGCGAGAAGATAAAGATTCCCGCCTCAAAAGTTGTCAAGTTCAAAGCTGGCAAGACTCTTAGTGAAAAAGTCAAATAGACGGATTTATCCCCTCATTTGCAATAAGAAAACCTGAAGGGACTGTCCGCCGAAAAGCTGTGGCTGCAGTCCCTTTCATTTTTCTCCCTGCCGACTACCGTCGTCTAACCTCATAATTGACAATACCTGCCCGTAATCTTAGGTTTTATCCGTCTTTGGAGTACCCTTCAACAGGCTGGTTTCCCCCGGAAAACGCTGTTTGTGGAGCCCCTTTCTCTAAATATGACCCAGGGGACCCTGGAGAAGTGTTCGCCAATCGGGGCTTCCCCAGAGCGGTGTTTCCGGATGAGCGGTCAAGTTTTGCTTCATTTTATGCCTGCTCGATTCGCATGTGAACTGGACACATGAGTGCGGAATCGAAAGAATAAATTGCGCCTATCAGAATAGGAGAATGCAGTGGCGAAGAATCTGACTCAGAAGATACTCGAATCCCATTTGGTTGAAGGAGAACTGGTCGCCGGCAGGGAAATCGCCATTAGAATCGACCAGATCCTTCTTCAGGACGCCACGGGGACCATGGCCATGCTGGAATTCGAGGCTCTTGGAATTGACGGGATCCGGGCCGATATTGCCGTTCAATATGTAGATCACAACATTATACAGGCCGACAACAAGAATGCCGACGACCACATCTACCTGCAGAGTGCTTCGGCCAGATATGGGATTCATTTCAGCCCTCCTGGAAACGGCGTTTCCCACCAGGTGCACATGGAGAGGTTCGGAATCCCCGGAAAGACCCTGCTCGGCTCCGACAGCCATACTCCCGGAGCGGCCGGCGTATCGGTCCTCGGGATAGGCGCCGGCGGACTCGACGTTGCCCTGGCAATGGCCGGGCACCCCTATCATCTTCCCTGTCCCTCGGTCCTTGGAGTCAAACTGAGAGGAGAACTGCCGGAATGGGTCAGCGCCAAAGACCTTATTCTCGAAATGCTCCGGCGCTACGACGTAAAGGGTTGCATCGGGAAGATAGTCGAATATTTCGGCCCCGGAGTCAAAAGCCTGTCCGCAACCGACCGGGAGACTATAGGCAACATGGGGACCGAACTCGGTGCCACAACTTCGATTTTTCCGTCGGACGAAAATACCCGCATCTATCTGGAGGCGCAGGGCCGAGGAGATGCCTGGGTCGAATTAAGCGCTGACGAAGGCGCCGAATACGACGAGTACGATGAAATCGACCTTTCCAGGGTCGAGCCTCTCATAGCCCAGCCCAGTTCGCCGGGAAACGTGGTCGCCGTCAGGGAAGTGGCCGGATTGAAAGTGGACCAGACGATAGTGGGAAGCAGCGTCAATTCTTCCTTCAGGGATTTGATGGTGGTGGCCGGGATAGTCGAGGGCAGGCATGCAGCGCCGTGGACTTCCCTTAACATCAATCCCGGGAGCAGGCAGGTCATAGAGAACGTGGCGGCCCGGGGCGGGGTCATTGCCCTGCTGCGGGCAGGGGCGAGAATACACGAACCGGGATGCCTGGGCTGCATCGGGATGGGACAGGCGCCCGGAACGGGCCAGGTCAGCCTTCGAACCATGCCCCGTAATTTCCCGGGACGGTCCGGAACAAAAGATGACCGCGTCTATCTCTGTTCCCCCGAGACGGCTGCCGCGGCGGCGCTAAAGGGGGTTATAACCGATCCGAGAGATCTGGGCCGGGAAATGGAATATCCAAGGATAGAAGATCCGAAAGAATACCTTATTGATGAGCTCTCGATTATCAGACCGGCGGAAGAACTTCGAAAAACCCAGATCGTCCGCGGGCCCAACATCGCTCCGCTGCCCACCTTCGACCGGTTGCCGGAGACGCTCGAAACAAAAGTGACGCTGGTGGTAGGCGACAACATATCCACCGATTCGATCATGCCGGCGGGCAGCGAAATCCTGCCTTTGAGATCGAATATCCCGGCGATAAGCCAATATGTGTTTTCGAGGCTCGATGCGCAATTCGCGCGGAAATGCAAGGAAGCCGGCGCGGTGACGGTCATCGGCGGAGAAAACTACGGGCAGGGATCGAGCCGGGAGCACGCGGCCCTGGCGCCCCGTTATCTGGGCGTACGGGCTGTGATGGCAAAAAGTTTCGCCAGGATCCACATGGCTAATCTTTGCAACTATGGAATTCTGCCGCTCGTGTTTGCCAATCCCGATGACTATAATTTCATTAATCCTGGGGCTACGATCATCTACCGAGAGATTCGGCGGCATCTGACGAGTGGGGCCGTGGAGATCGGGGTTGAACTCGACGGCGGAAAAATAGAGGTGCTTCTGAATGTGTCGGACAGAATGCGACGCATGTTACTCGCGGGCGGCGCTTTGAATCTGGTAAGGACGGGGCCCTCTTGATCCTGCGGTACAAAGGTTTTGAGTGTAACACTATTTTTCAATCAGAAATAATCCGGAGGGAAAAATGGCCGTAGAGACGGTTCGTGTCAAGAACACCGGCCTGCGAGGAGTCGCCGTAGCCGATACGAAGGTAAGTTACATCGACGGCGAACATGGGGTCCTGATATATCGAGGATACAGGATTGAAGAGCTTGCGGAAAGGTCCACTTTCATGGAAACGGTCTTTCTGCTTCTGAACTCACACCTGCCGTCGGAGGCCGAGCTCGAGCGGTTCGAAAGGCAGTTTGTGCTGTCAAGGGACGTGCCCGGGTTTATTCTGGAGGGCCTTGAGAAGTTCCCGGTGGAGGCCGATCCAATGGATGTGCTCCAGGCCTGTGTCCCTATGTTGGCCATGGCTGACCCGGAGATCAATGACGAATCCAGGGAGGCCAATGTCAGGAAAGCCGTCAGGCTCATAGCCAGGGTGCCCGCCGTGGTTGCGGCCTGGCATAGGATCAGGAACGGGGAAAAGCCGCTTGCGCCTGATAATGCACTGCCTCACGCCGCCAATTTCCTGTGGCAGCTCACCGGGGAAAAACCGCGAGGTGAGATCGCTCACGACCTGGACGTCTGCCTGATCCTGCACGCCGATCATACTTTCAATGCCTCGACGTTTGCCTGCCGTGAGGTCGTTTCGACAAGGGCCCATATGTATGCGGGGGTAGCCGCTGGAGTGGGCGCTCTTTCCGGGAGTCTGCATGGAGGCGCTAACGAGCGTGTCATGAAGATGCTGCTCGAGATCGAATCCGAAATCAAATCGGCCGATGATATCGGCGCGTGGGTTAAGAACAGGATCGACAGCGGCAGGAAGATATTTGGGATGGGACATGCGGTCTACAAGACGGTCGATCCCCGTTCCAAAATACTTAAGCAGATGGCGCGGGGGTTAGCCGAAAAGACCGGCCACGAAAAATGGTATGAATACCTCACCCGCATAGAGGAAGAGAGCCTCAGGGAATTTGCGGCTCGCGGCAAGCCCGGAATCAGCACGAATGTCGATTTCTACAGCGGGGTTGTTTATGCCATGATGGGAATACCGATAGACATTATGACCCCCATATTCGCCATTTCCCGTATCTCGGGGTGGTGCGCTCACATAGTAGAGGAAAAGTTCGCGGAAGCTCAGGACAAGCCCGCGCTGTACAGGCCGGAAGCCGAATACGTCGGCCATTACTGCGGGGTTATCGGGTGCACCTACGAGCCCATGGAAGCAAGGGGATAAGGCATTTGACGGATACTGTGCAATCCGCGGGAGGTGTGCGGCATAAGCGCTAACTTAATGGCTCAAGGGTTTCTCAACCGTCATTCCGGCTTTTGCCGGAATGACACTCAAACACTTAAGCTAGCGCTTATGGGGGTGTACGCTGTCCGGGGACGCTGCTCAGAGCATAGGAGGGCCTTTATGGTTTTTAAGCACGATGTGCTGATTGTCGGAGCGGGAATCGCCGGATTGAGGGCTGCGTCCGAGATCGCCGGAAAGGCTGATGTCGCGCTCATCAGCAAGGTCTACCCCACCAGGTCGCATTCGGGGGCCGCGCAGGGGGGAATAGCCGCTGCGCTCCAGAACGAGGAGCCTGATTTCTGGGAATGGCATATGTACGATACGGTCAAGGGGGCGGATTACCTGAGCGATCAGGACGTGGCTGAAATTCTCGCTAAAGATGCCATAAGGGCCGTTTACGAACTCGAGCACATGGGCGTTCCTTTTAACCGCACGCCGGAAGGCAAAATAGCCCAGCGTTTTTTCGGTGGTCATACGAGGAATTTCGGCAAGGCCCCTGTAAAGCGCATCTGCTACGCGGCCGACCGGTCTGGGCGGGTCATTATGGATACGCTCTATTTCGATGCGGTAAAAAAAGGCATAAAAATATATCCGGAATTCAACGTGCTCGACCTTGTAATAAAGGACGGGCAGGTAGCAGGCTTGATTGCCTATGAGCTTGGGACCGGCGAAGTGCATTTTTTCCAAAGCAGGGCTGTACTGATTGCAACGGGCGGATACGGGAAAGTATACAAGGTGACCTCGAACGCCTTCGCGAGCACGGGAGACGGTCTTTCGCTCACCTACAGGCTTGGGCTTCCGCTGGAGGACATGGAATTTGTCCAGTTTCATCCAACCGGGATCTGGGGGCTGGGAGTCCTCATAACCGAGGCGGCAAGAGGGGAGGGCGGGGTTCTTCGCAACCGGGAAGGCGAACGGTTCATGGAAAGGTATGCTCCTTCCATCAAGGACCTTGCGCCACGGGACATGGTTTCCCGCGCGATCTACACCGAGATTCGAGAGGGCAGGGGAATAAATGGAGAGGACTATATCTACCTGGACCTCACTCATCTTGGAGAAACGAAGCTTGCCGAGAGGCTTCCCGATATTTCATCCTTCGTCAGGATCTACCTCGGCCTCAATCCCGCAACCGACCTGATTCCCGTTCATCCGACCTGCCACTACATGATGGGCGGCATAGCGGTAACCAGGGACGGCAACGTGACCGACGTGAAAAACGATCCCGTTCCAGGTCTTTATGCGGCCGGCGAGTGTTCGTGCATATCGCTGCACGGGGCTAACCGGCTCGGCTGCAACTCGCTTCTCGATCTTGTCGTTTTTGGAAGAAGGGCCGGGCGGCATATTGTGGAAAATCTGAGCCGGCTCTCATGGGTGGAGCCTCCCTCGCGGCCCGGGCAGGAGGCCGTGGACAGGATAAGGCGTATTGAGGAAAACAGGACAGGCGAAAAGGCCGTCAGCATCCGCCGCTCCCTTCAGGAAGTCATGATGGCCGATTGTTCGGTTTTTCGACGGGAGCAGGGTTTGAAAAGCGCCCTTGAAGCTCTCAGGTCGCTGGAGCAAAGGGCCGATAACATCTCGATCGACAATAGAGGGAAGCGGTATAACACGGATCTCCTGGACGCCCTTGAACTGCAGAATATGCTCCAGCTCGCGGAAGCAATAGTGGCTTCAGCGTTAAACAGGACCGAAAGCCGGGGAGCGCACTGGCGCGAGGATTATCCTGAGAGGGACGATAAACAGTGGCTGAAACACACCCTTGTCCAAAGGACCGATTCCGGCATATCGATTACTTACAAACCGGTTACGATTACCATATTTCCACCCAAACCGAGGGCATATTGATATGGAAGTTCGATTCAGGATATTTCGGTTCGACCCGGAGTACGACAAAGAGCCGTACTACAGGACATACGCGCTGACGGCCATGCCGCAGGAGCGGATTCTCGACTGCCTCAACCGGATTAAATGGGAACAGGACGGAACGCTGGGCTACCGTATGTCTTGTGCCCACGGCGTGTGCGGCTCCGACGGCATGCGGATCAACGGAGTCTGTGCGCTGGCCTGTCAGAAACTCGTCAGGGATTACGAAGGCTCCGAGGAAATCACCCTGGAGCCGCTGCCCTTTTTTCAGGTCCGCAAGGACCTGATAGTCGATATGGATGATTCCCTGGCCCGGATCGATCCCATGCGACCCTATCTGAGCCATGGCGGCGAGCTTCCCGAGGAGGAATTGCTGCAAAGCCGGCAGGACCATAAGAAAGTTGAGGATGCCATCCGCTGCATTCTGTGCGCGTGCTGCACGGGCGCCTGTCCGGTAATGAGTGAAAATCCGGACTACGCCGGCCCCGCTGCCCTTGTCTGGGGTTACAGGTATCTCTACGACACGCGCGACGACCAGTTTATCAGTAGACTCGAAAAGCTTAACGAACCTAACGGCGTGTGGCCTTGCGTGAATCATTACGAATGCACCAGGGTATGCCCTAAGAATATACCTGTTACAAAATCCATCAACTTCATTAAACGGGAGATCAAGAAGCATATTCCTGAAAGCGATAAATAACGTGGTTGCGGAAAAGCATGTTTTTACTGTAAGTATTTCCTCCGGTCATTTTATAGATTCTAATATCTCGCGGAGGAAGTTCATGAAGCTAAAGTCGATTAATCCATTCACTGGTGAAGTGACCGCGGAGTTTGATCCAATGCCGGATGAGGCATGCCGTGAGGCTGTCCTCAGGGCGGAAGAGGCATTCGGCAAATGGCGAAAAATCTATGTCTCGGATCGGGTAAAACCTATCGCAAAACTTGCGTCGATTTTCAGACAGAACAAAGAAGAATACGCCCGGATAATTGCCGTTGAAATGGGCAAGCCGATTCGGGCCGGCATATCCGAAATCGAAAAATGCGCATGTCTGTGCGACTATTACTACGGGAACTCAGAGAGATTTCGCCGGGGTGAAGAGGTAGAAACCGAGGCGGCCAAAAGCTATATAGTCTTTGACCCGCTTGGCGTCATCCTGGGAATAATGCCATGGAATTTCCCGTTCTGGCAGGTAGTGCGCTGGGCCGTGCCGACCCTGGCGGCCGGGAATGTGTGCCTGCTCAAACATGCGTCCAATGTTCCCTTGAGTGCCGTAAAGATGGAGAAGATCTTCCGTGAAGCCGGTTTCCCGGAGCACGTTTTCCAGACGCTTCTGATTGGATCGCGAAGCGCCGAGCGCCTGATGGAGGATGACCTGATCAGGGGGGTTTCGCTGACCGGGAGTGTCGCCGCCGGACAGAAAGTAGGAGCGATTGCCGGAAAATATCTGAAGAAAGTTGTGCTTGAGCTTGGCGGTTCGGACCCGTTCATGGTTTTCGAGGATGCGGACCTGGAAAAAGCTGCCGGCGCCGCGGTCAGATCGAGAATGGGAAACGCCGGTCAAAGTTGCATCGCAGCCAAGCGGCTGATAGTGATGGAATCGGTTGCCGATGTGTTTAGAGACAAATTCATCGATGCCCTGAACAGCCTGAAAATTGGCGACCCGATGGACAAGGCTACCGATTTGGGCCCGGTGGCCAAACTCGAATTTGTGGAAGAACTTCAAAAACAGCTCGATGACGCTGTGAAAAAAGGCGCCAGGGTTTATCTCGGACCGAAGCCGCCTAACCAGGGCTTTTTCTTTCAACCCGCCGTTTTGACGGACCTCACCAAGGATATGCGGGTTGTAAAGGAGGAGGTTTTTGGGCCGATAGCACCCATGATCAAAGCCCGGAGCGAAGAAGAGATGATCCGGATCGCCAACGAGACTGAATTGGGACTTGGCGCGGCTGTGTGGACCTCGGATATTTCAAGGGCCGAGAGGCTGGCCAGGGAAATCGATTCAGGGTTCATCGCGATAAACGGCGTGGTAAAGTCCGACACGCGGCTTCCTTTCGGGGGGGTAAAGAAGTCGGGAATTGGAAGGGAGCTTTCGCATTACGGGCTCAAGGAGTTCGTAAATGTTAAGACGATCATGGTAGGCCGGTAGGACTCTCATTCAGGAAGCGAAATATGGCGACCCGAATCGAACGCGATGCGATGGGGAGCGTTGAGGTCCCTGAGGACGCATACTTTGGGGCCCAGACCCAGCGCGCGGTTGAAAACTTCCCGGTTAGCGGCAGGACCTTCGGAAGGCCCTTCATAAGGGCGATCGGCCTGGTGAAGGAATCGGCCGCCGTTGTGAATGCGGAACTGGGGCTGCTGCCGCCGGAGATTGCCTCCGCGATTCGACAGGCCGCCCACGAAGTGGTCGAAGGCAAACTGGACGGCCATTTCGTTCTGGACGTCTTCCAGACGGGGTCCGGAACTTCGACGAACATGAACGCCAACGAAGTTGTCGCGGGCCGCGCAAACGAGTTGCTCACCGGGAAAAGGGGCGGCAAAGAGCCGGTCCATCCAAACGATCATGTAAACCTGGGCCAATCGAGCAACGATGTGATCCCCACGGTAATTCACGTTGCTGCCGCCTCCCTGATTCAGCAGGGATTGATTCCCGCACTCGAAAAGCTTTTCAGCAGTCTCGGCCTTAAGGCCGTGGAGTTTCGGGACGTAGTGAAAATCGGGCGCACGCACCTGCAGGATGCCGTGCCCGTGAGCCTTGGTGAGGAATTCGGGGGATATGCCAGGCAGGTGGAACTCGGGGTTCAAAGGGCGAAGAGGGCCGTAGAGACGCTTTGCGAATTGGCGCTCGGAGGGACTGCGGTCGGAAACGGCCTCAATACGCATCCTGAGTTTGCCGGGCGGGTCATCGAGCAGATTGCCGGAAAGACCGGATGTGCTTTTCGCGAGGCTCGGAACCACTTTGAAGCTCAAGCGGCGCAGGATTCGGCGGTTGAGGCGAGCGGTGAGATGAAGACCCTGGCGGTAAGCCTTTTTAAAATTGCAAACGACATCCGCCTGATGGCTTCCGGTCCGAGGTGCGGGATCGGGGAGATTACCATTCCGGCCCTTCAGCCCGGATCTTCAATAATGCCCGGTAAAGTCAACCCGGTCATGCCGGAGATGGTGATCCAGGTGGCCGCCCAAGTGATCGGAAACGATGCCGCCATTACATTTTGCGGCCATGGCGGCTTTTTCGAACTGAATACGATGCTTCCGGTGATCGCGCTCAACCTTATAGAATCAATCGAAATTCTGACATCGGCTGCGGAGCTTTTTGCTAAAAGGTGTGTAGCCGGAATAACCGCCAACCGTGAAAGGTGCCGTTCATATATCGAGCATAGCCTTGCTCTTTCGACATACCTTGTTCCCTACATCGGATATGACAGAGCCTCTGAAATATCGAAGGAAGCATTCAATACCGGCAAGACCGTCCGCGAGGTCGCGATACGGAAGGCAATTTTGCCCGAGGCCAGGCTGGATGAAATCTTTGGAGAAATAGAATCCGGAAAATGAGGCTCAAATGGATTTGAGCAGCTCGACCATTTCGTTCCAGGACCGGATGAAGCTTTTTATGGCGCTGTCCCGCACGCCTCACGGTCTGCTGGATATGGCCACCCCGGCGCTTGCAGCCATTCTCTGGCTCGGCTCCATCCCACCGATCCACGTGATCGTAATTGGCCTCATAACGACCTTTGCCGGCTATACGGCCGTGTATGCCCTGAATGACGTGGTCGACTTCAAGGTCGATCGGCGCAGGTTCTGCGAGTGCGGGGCCAAATGCTCCGCCGGGGACCTGGACGCAATTTATGCGCGCCAACCCTTGGCCCAGGGGTTGCTCAGACTGTGGGACGGGATCGCCTGGACCATCGCATGGGGCGCGGTTGCCCTGGTGGGGGCCTGGCTTCTCAATCCGGTCTGCGCTGTCATATTCGTTCTGGGATGCATTGCCGAAGCGGTTTACTGCCTGATGCTGAGGCTTAGCTGGACACGGGTGCTGGTGAGCGGCGGGGTCAAGACCGCGGGCGGACTGGCGGCTATTTACGCCGTGGCCCCAAACTCTTCGCTCTCCTTTATAATAGGATTTTTCATCTGGTTTTTTTTCTGGGAAATCGGGGGACAAAACGTTCCGAACGATTGGAGCGATATGGAAGAGGACAGGCGCATGGGGGCTGAAACCGTTCCCGTCAGGTTCGGGGCGCGGGGATCAGCGCGGATCATTTTATGCGCTTTGACACTCGCCGTCGTGATGAGCGCGGTCCTCTTCTGGCTTACGCCCGCCCGCCTGAGTGTCGTTTATTTTGCCGCCGCGATCCCTGCCGGGGTATTTCTTCTGCTCCTGCCCGCATGGAGGCTTTATGCAGGGAAGTCCTCCGCCCTCGCTTCGGCCCTGTTCAACAGGGCCAGCTATTATCCTCTGACGATGTTCATCATCATATTCCTCAGCACTGTCATTTGAGTGGCCTGCTGTTTTTCCCCGGGGCGCACAGCTCCCCGCGCCCCTATCGCCGCTGCGCGGCTCAGTGTGGCGCTCGGCCTCGCGCGCTTTCGCGCGCGGCCGACACTTTGGGGGGTGCGGGGGAACCATTCCCCCGCGTTTTTAGAAATATCTTGAGCGCAACTTAGTATCAGCCGCCAACCAGGGCAAAAGAACTTGTGGTCATAGTCGGATCGAAAAAAGCCCTTGCTGTCGCTATCAAAAACAACCGCATGCAGTCCGGGTTCACCCTGCTGAAGGAACGGCTGGCGCCGGAAAAGCGGTAAGCGGTAAACAGGGGGTCATTGGCCCTTGTGACACTTTTCGTCGAGATGTGACAATCAATTTCTTGGTAAACTTTATCAAAGAAAAATAGCTGGTTAGCCTTAGTCCCAGCCAAATTCGGCAAAGTCCTTTTGCCAATTTGCGGCAATTTCCCCCCCTCTTTGCGTGATGCTTCCTTCCGTACAGGTAGAGGCACCTCCTGTAGTATGCACAGGCGCTATCCGGCACACTTTTTGCCCATTGCAGCGAGCGCTATTCCCCAAAATACATAACGATACGATCGTGTCGTTTTCCAGGCAGCTGACAGTCTCAACTTTGGTCCACGTGCTGCGGCTTGAATTTCCTAAATAGTGAGATCTTTCCAAGAGAAGTAGGCAATAGAAAATGAGCAAAATAATAAGTCGAATCATTGGTGATAAAAAGACCATTGCGCTTGAGCTCATTTGTCTTGCAACTCCTTTTTTCATCGCCCTCATGGCCTTTATCTCGGTCAATTCCGTGACGCAAAGCCTCGCTGTCACTATCGCGCCCAGTGGAGGCGGTAATACTTCCGGAGACCTGGGGTCTTCGGCGACGGACGGAAACTACACTCCGAGCGAAGACATCACGGAGAGTGTGAACAACAACACGGATAGCAGCCTTGACCAGGCCTCATACGCTGGCTTTTACCGGGACCCGAATAGCGGTTCATTGGACGTCATTACAAATTCACGGAACTTTATGTCCTATGCATATTGGAATTCCGTTAGTTCCCTTCAGCAATGGTACGATCCTTATACCGGTTCCTATGTATATGACGTCTCTATGGAGGGTGGCTTTGGCCTGGCCCAAAGCTTCTACGACGAATTTTCGTCCCAATCTGCTGATTGTTCCAACAACTTTAACCCGATTGACTATTGGGATGACTATAACGGCTTTCCTTTCGGAGACTATAACGGCTCTTCTTTCGGCGACTATAACGGCTTCGATGACAGCTTTAGCAACGACGAAAACATGGGGTCATCGGTGAACCTGAAAAGCGGCAACCTCTATCATGCGCAGAGGGTAGGCCCCTTGGCCCTTTCCTATAACAGCCTCGATCCTCACAATGGGCCGTTGGGAACCGGATGGACCCATAACTTCAACCTCACGATCACGGCCAATCCCGATGGAAGCCTCATCCTCAAAAGAAAAGACGGAAACACTATCTACTTCAGCCAGGATTCAAGCGGGATCTTCCATGCGGATGCAAAGAGCGGAGACACCTCGTCGATCGTACAAAACCCTCACGGCTCCTACACGCAGACCACCAAATACGGGAAAGTCTCAACGTTCGATCCGATGGGCAGGCTCACCTCCATCACGGACAGAAACGGCAATACCACAAACCTTTCCTACAATGGGACCGGCCTCGTCGGCATAACGGATTCAACGGGAAGAACAGTTCAATTTGGCGTAGCCAACGGCAAGATTTTCAGTATTACCGATGTCGCGGGAATGACCTACACGATATCTTACTCGGGTGACTTCCTTTCCGCCATCTCCGATTCCATGGGAAACACCTGGCATTATCTTTATGACGCGAACGCGAGAATGT
>Ga0187889_10001378_pt1 | contig 26201 bp, 23 predicted proteins | sample June2016WEW_7_10_2_FD_132992 | JGI IMG/M metagenome (GOLD analysis project Ga0187889, IMG submission 132992) | Peatland microbial communities from SPRUCE experiment site at the Marcell Experimental Forest, Minnesota, USA - June2016WEW_7_100 | ecosystem: Environmental > Terrestrial > Soil >... | reverse complement strand
CGCGCGACCCACCGAGACCATCATCATCGACGCCGTGGATCCGAGCCTGGTGACCAAGATGACCTACTCGGCGTTTGCCCCCGAGGATATCAAAGACGTCTGGTTCCAGCGCGACTACCTGCCGAGATTCAAAGACGAATGAGATGTGTCGCTCCCCCGTCTGTCTTCGGCCCGACCTGGCCTCTCGTCTTCGCGCTCGCTGCGCCCGCCGCGCGAGCTGCCCTCGCTTTCGCCTGTCGGGCTTCGCCGCCGGACTGCTCGCGCTGACGCCGCTCGCCTGGCCGCCCCGACCGGCAGCCGCCGTCGAGGCCGACGACCATGACCTGGGTCTCATCCCGGCGGAGGTCCAGGAAGAGACGCCGCCGGCCAGCCCCGGTTTGGCCGAGCCGGCCGCCTTGCCCGCTGCGCGCCTGCACAAGAAGCTCTTTCTCGAAGACGCCGCTAGCGCGGCTTCTCCCGTGCGCACGGTGCCGGTGCCCGACCCGTTGCCCTCCCCCGACTGGCAGAACCGCACCAGCTTCGACCTCTATCTGCGCTGGCGACCTTGGACCCCGTTCGCTCTCACCCTGAGCGACCGCCTGAGCCTCATCGAGCAGGAATACCTCGCGCTGTTCTCGCGCCAGACCGCGCGCAACGACTTTCGTGAAGGCTACGCGTCCTGGGAGGTGGCGGCCAATACTTATCTGGAAGCCGGTCGCATCAACCTCCGCAATGGCGTAGCGCTAGGCTACAACCCGACCGACTTTTTCAAGACCCACACCGTGGTCCTCCAGGCTTCGCTCGATCCCTCCGCCATGCGCGAGAACCGACTGGGAACCCTCATGGCCCGGGCGGAGAAGATCTGGACCGGGGGCTCGGCCAGCATCGCGTATGCGCCCAAGTTGGAACGGCCGTACGCCATCGTCAGCGATGACTGGGGGGTCTTGCCCCGCCTCGACGCCACCAACTCCGCCCATCGCGTGCTCGGGGTGGCTAGTGCCGATCTCGGCGACTTCAGCTCCCAGCTGCTCGGCTACTTCGAGCCTGGCCGATCGAAGGTCGGGCTCAATCTCTCGCGGCCACTCGGCAATGCCGTGGTGGCCTACGTGGAGTGGGCGGGTGGCTCGGAAAAGAGCCTCATCGCGCGCGCCTTCGCCTACGGACAGGAAACCGGTACCATTCCCCTCGTCGCCTCCCTCGTTCTGCCCACCGCCAGCCAGGCCGCTTTCAGCAATGATGCCGCAGCCGGCGCCTCATGGACCATCGCCGGCCGCATCACCCTCAACTTCGAATACCACCTGCATCAATCCGGCTTCACGCGCCAGGACTGGCAAAACTGGTTCGACGCGGGCAGCGCAGGTCCCAACCCCTCCAGCGCGGCCGAGGAGCTTTGGTACATCCGCGCCTATGGAGCTGACGTGCAAGAGCCCGCCACCCGCCACCAGATCTTCATCCGCGCCGACTGGCCGAGAGCCTTCACCAGCAAGCTGCAGCTCAGCGGTTTCGCCTTCGTCGATCTCTACGACGGCTCCAGCCTGATGCAAGTCGTCGCCAGCTATTATCCTTCCGACAAGTGGACGATCGCCCTGTACGGCTCGGCCAACGCTGGCGGACCTCGTTCCGAGCGCGGCAGCATGCCCCAACTGGGCAGCGGCCTGCTCCAAGTGGTACGCTACCTGTGATAGCGTTGCCGCACGCTTGACATTCTCGACGCTCGCGCCTGAAAGTCATGCGCGCGAGCATGCCTGGTGACTGAAGAGACGGCGCAAGTTTCAGGGCAAGACGCTGTGTCCGGAGCATCGATCCGCGACGCCGTCGCCGAGCTGCGCAGATTGGTCGCCGCCGGACCGTCTTGTCAGCGTCAGGCCGAAGCAAAGGTAGCCGCGCTGCGTTCGGTCTGGCGGGTTCAGCCGGCCCTTTTCCCACCCGACCTGGTGGCCGTTCTCCGCGACTTGGCGCTCGACCTGCGCCAGAGCGGCAAGCGTGCGCAGCTGGGTGACGCTCGCGCCGTCCTCGAACAGGTGTTCGGCTACCGCTCCTTCCGCCCCGGCCAACAGGACATTATCGCCGCGGTCCTCGCCGGGCGAGACTGCATCGGGATCATGCCCACCGGTGCAGGCAAGTCCCTCACCTACCAGATCCCAGCCCGGCTCTTGGGCGGGATCACCCTGGTGGTCTCACCCCTCATTGCTTTGATGAAGGACCAGGTGGATGCGGCGAGCGATACGGGATTGCGCGCCACCTCCCTCAACTCCGGCTTGGCCGCGGAGGAGAAGCGGGACCGGATTCAGCGCCTCTTGCACGGTGAGTTCGAGCTGGTCTACGCCGCGCCCGAAGGTATCGAGGCCTCGCTGGGACCGCTCTTCGGACACATCAAGCCACGTTTGGTGGCTGTCGACGAAGCCCACTGCATCAGCCAATGGGGCCACGACTTCCGCCCGGCCTATCGCAATCTGCACGGTCTGAAGTCGCGCTTCGCCGATCCGCCCATCCTGGCTCTGACCGCGACCGCTACCGAAGAGGTCACGCGCGACATAGCCGCCCAGCTATCGATGTCGGCGCCAGCCTGCTACCGGGGCAGCTTCTTTCGCCCCAACCTGCACCTCCACGTATGCCGCAAAGGTGACGACGGCCCCAGCGTGCGCGACCGTATCCTCGATCTGGTTCGCGAGCGTACGGGCCAAAGTGGCATCGTCTACTGCCTGTCCCGCCGCTCAACCGAGCAAACCGCCGATTATCTGCAGCGTCATGGCATCCCCGCCCGCGCCTACCACGCCGGCATGGACACGGACGAGCGCACGCGTGTGCAGGACAGCTTCCGCTGCGATGACATCGACATAGTCGTGGCCACCGTGGCTTTTGGCATGGGCATCGACAAGTCCAATGTGCGCTACGTCATTCACCGCGACATGCCGCGATCGATTGAAGGCTACTACCAGGAGATTGGTCGTGCTGGCCGCGATGGTCTCACGAGCGACTGCGTTCTCTTTTACTCGTGGGCCGACGTGGCCACCTACGACCGTCTCTTCGAGGGCAACGTGGAATGGCCGGCGGAGCAGGTTGCTCGGCATCGCGGCCGGGTGCGCGAGATGTTTCGCATGGCCGAGGGCTCGAGCTGCCGGCATCAGGCCTTGGCTGCGTACTTCGGCGAGAACATCGCGCCGTGCCAGACCTCGTGTTGCCGGTGCGCCGGTTGGCGGATGGCCGAGGGTCGCCCCGTAGCCGAACGCCCCCTACCCAAGCGCCACCCGGCGGCCGCGCGCCGCCCGCTCCCCGAGCCCCACCCGGCGGCCGCGCGCCGCCCGCCTTCTCAGGACGAGCATCGGCGCAAGTCGCGTGGTTCGTCCCTGCCGACGCCTCCCCTCCGATCACGACCAGCTGGCCACGAAGAGGCCGTCTTTGGCGAGCTCAAGGTGCTGCGTCGACAGCTTGCCGACCGGCGACGAGTGCCGGCCTACATCGTTTTCAGCGATGCGACTCTGCTCGCGATGGCCGAGCGTCTGCCCAGAACCGTGGCCGAGCTGTCGGACATTCCCGGAGTCGGTCCGCACAAGCTGGCGGCCTACGGGGAAGCCTTCTTGGCGGTCTTGCGGCTAGTGCGGCGGTAGGGGCGACGTAGCGAAGCTCGCTGGCCCCGCTTCACCCGGGGGCGCCTTGACAGGCGAGCGAACGAGGAACTAGAAGTCGCCATTCGCTGCGCTGAGCTCAGTACAACCCCTGGGGCTTGACCACCGCCGCCGAGAGCACCTTCGACCCGCTTTGGGGGATGGTCGATCCGGCGGCAGGAGCATGGTTCGCCGCGCAGGCCTTGCAGCTGGCCCGAAACGCCAATCCACCGCTGTTGCCCTGACGGCATCCGAGGCGCGCGACTGACCGAGTCGGCCTAGGTCTGGCTGGGTTCACCACGGAGCGAGCCCGACCAGGAAACCCCAGGCGCTACGGGCGCCTGGGGAGGCCACGCTGTCGTTCCGCAGGCAGACATTTGCGGCAACAGTGAGGCCAGGGCGCTGGGTGCTTAGCGCTGACCGTCAACGGGAGGCAAATCGGAATCCTGGCGCCGCAAAATTAGAGCGATGCCATTATCCGCCCGGGCAGTCGAGGGTCCAGTAGTCAGGTTCTGTTCGACGCCAGTAGCTTGAAGGCGGGGGCCAATGCACTCAGCATGAGTAGCTCGGGCGCAGCCCTGGAGCGGGATTACCTGCGCCCGGAGGCCCAAGGGGCTTTGCGGCGGGCCGGGACTGGCGTCGTACCTCTCCGGATGACCTCCTTCGGCTGCGGCGTTTGCCTGCATGCCCGGTTGGCCGCTCTTCAAGTTGCAATTTGGAGCGCTGGTCCAGAGATCGCGGTTAAGGTCGAGCGCGCAAGTGCGCGCCGCTGCGGCTTGATAGGTCCAGCCTGGTCCTTCATCGAGAAGGCCGATGTCGCGCGCCCTCTCCAGATGGTGGCGGAGCTGGCTGGGGGAGAAATAGGGCAGGTCGCTGCTGGTCAAGGGATTGTGCAAGCCGAAGGCGTGCAGGCGGGACGACAAGCGTGCGATGGCGGACCGCTCGGAGGCGAAGGTGCTGGGTACCCTGACGGCCGGGGCACGCGCGGCGGCGGCGAGGAGCTTGCCCAGACGTCCGCCGCGGACCGCGGGGGCATATTCATTCTTGGCAAGGCGCGTCGGGCTGCCCTGGCCGCGATGAACAACCAGCTGGTCGATGGGCCTGCGGATGTTGCCTTGATGCCCGCTAGCACGGGCTTTCGGGCTGGGCGGGCGCCCGCGGCGCCCGGCCGGGGCCAGCCCCTCGCGGCGGGCAAGATGAGCGGAGCGAGAGAGCACGATGTCCAGGCGGTGGGCATGGCAGACCATGACCGCGCGGACCGGCCCCATAACCGCGCGCAGCGCGGGTCGGAGCTGGGCGAGCCGGCTGTCCTTGACGAACATGATTCGCGCAGCGGTTTTCCTGCTCTTCGGTGCCAATCTGGTCGATTCCACGAAGTGCTTGGCCATGGTCTTCTCCCCTTTCCTTTTCGCCCTCTTACGGTCGCCCGAGCGCGGCAAAGCCGGGGGCGCCGAAGCATCACACCACAGTTATCGGATCCACGGGCCGATTGGTGCGGTGGAAAATGGTGTTTCCCCGAGGCGACGGAGGGGACCTTCATCGTGCGCTTCTACCGGTTGTGTCTGCATTCGGGCTCCAACGCCTTCTGAGTCTCGAAGAACAGGTCGCCGGTTGGCCTTGCAGGTCATCCACCCTGGCCGTGGCCGTCGTCACCGTTGCCCTGGTCATCGCCTTCGAGCGGCGGCAAGGCCAAGTACCACGCGATGAGGAGATAGCCTACGGCCACGACCACGGAGAGTACCGCGATGGTGTAGGCCAGGGAGCGGCCGTGCCACAGGCCGGCTAGCCAATCGGTCAGCTCGACCCAGAGGACGTTCATGGTGCCGCCGTAGAGCTTGAGGGCGCCCTGGTACTTCTTGGATTCGGGGGTGAGCTCCCAGGGGATGTCAGCGGGCTCCGCGTCGGCCTTGAGATATATCAGGGTAGCCAGGCCAAGACCGACCAGCAGCAGGGCGCCGGCGACGTAGTATGGGTACTTGGGCTGTCGGTCGCGCGCGTCCATGCGAGGGTTGTGCTACCTCACCTCTAGCAAGACCGCGCTGGCCGGAGACAGGTCCACGACCACGGTGCTGCCGCTGACCGGCAGGGAAGTGGCAAGCGGGGTGGCGCTGCCATCCACGGCAATACTGGTGCCGCCCAGGGTGACGCCCGATGTGGCATCGAGGGAGGGGCCGCGGAGGGAAATCGCTTGCGCGGAGGTGGCCAAGCGAGCTAGCTCTACCGTCACGTCCAGGGCCAAGGTGCGGTCGACGTCGATGAGCACAATGCGAGTCGTGCCGTCGTCGGCGAGCACCGCGTGGGCGCGCAGGGGCGAGGATGGCTGGTCTGGCAAGTCCACCTGGGTCTGCACCACCTGCCCCGGGGTGGCCAGGGCGAACATGGCTACCCCGTAGTATTCCGGCCGGGCCTCGACCACGCTGCTCCCACTGTCGGCGATGGGGGTGTACCCGGTGCCCTCGCCACCCGAGTGCAGGTTGATACCGGCCGACCCGTGCTCGGCCTGGGTGAAGGCGTAGTCGAGCACCCACAGCGCGCTGCCGAAGGCGTCGCTGATGCCGGGCGCCCCGCCGTTGTAGAAAGAGTTGGTCTCGGCGAAGCGAATCCCGCCCGCGATCTTGGCCGCGCTCGTGGCCATGACCAAGGCGTCGATCTCGGTCAGCAGCGATGGGATGGGCGAGAGCAAGAGGTCGATGGTGGAGGTGGCGGCCTCGCCGTTCGCGCGGTACCAGTGCTGGGTCAAAAGCGCAATCCGGGCGGCTTCGGCGCTGGCGAAGGGGACGGTCCAGGTGGCGTAGTTGCCCGCGGCGGCGGGACCGGTGAGGACGGCGCCGGGCACCGCGGTCGTGATGGCCGCGGCGTACGACTCCCAGCCGGTAAGAAAGTCGGCATAGCCGAAGGTAGTAGCTTCGTCGGAGTTGCTGGAATATTCATCAGGCTCGTTGCCGATCTCGAAGCCGTACAAGCGATCACCCAGAGAGGTGGCCACATACGCGGCTTCGTCGGCGGCCTGGGCGGGGGTAGAGGTGGCGTAGTTGAGCCCATAGAGGGCCTGCCAGCTGGCGGCGCGAAGAAAGGCGGCCAGGGCATCCACGTCGGGCCTGCTCACCGTCCCGCTGGTCTGGCCGGCCCCCCCTGGGGTCCAGGAGGTGTGATCGACGCTGTTGCCACCGATGCGCAGCAAACTGGCGCCCACGCGGCCAAAGAGACCGACCAGGTTGGCGTTGCCGCCATTGAACAGCCCGGTGGCCAGGTGCGACTTCTCGTAGCTCAAGCCGACGAAGTCCTGCCCCACGGTGGCCAGGACCTGGGAGGGCGAGACGACGACGGTTGCGCTAGCTTCGGCGTCCGTCGCCGGGGCCACCTCGCCACCGGTATCGCGGCGAATGTCGGTCGCGGGGGCCAGGTCGAGGGCAGCGTCGTGGCGGGCGTCTAGCCCTTCGTTGGCGTCGCGCCGACCGTCGCTCGCCGGGGCATCGCGAGCGTCGCTCGCCGGGCTCAGCTCCACGGCATCGGGGCCGTTTGGCGCCGCATCCACGGAGGGCAGGCTGGCCGCCGCGTCGAAAAGAGCACCGCCAGACAGCCCGGCGGTCGAGAAGCACGCGGACAAGCACGCGGAGACGGTAGCCAGCGCCATGCTGCGCGTAATGCGCTCTGGCCATGCTGACTTTCCGGGATGCCGCAGGCGGCGCCACTCCCTTGTCCCGATCGGGCGACAACGTCGTTTAAGGTGCTGGGCGTTCACCGGATAGCCTGGGCTGGGAGCGAGGGGCAGGTCCAGTCTAGCACCCTCATCGCGGAACCCGGACGCGGCGGCAATCACGGGGTGGGGTGGGGCGAGGTGGGTAAGGCGTTGGGTAGCGAAGAAGCGAGCGCGGCCAGTCTTGCCGCTTGCCGCGGCTGTGCTACGGTGGCCGCTATAATGCAGAAGGAGGCTCCGCGTGACGATCTACTCGAGCACGAGATGCGTGTGCGCTAGAGTTGGCCTGGCCGCCTTGGTCATCAGCTTGGCCGCGAGCTGCGGGAGCGGGAGCCCCTCAAGCTCCGCCAGCTCCACCGACGCCGCTGAGTCCCTGGCCGACGCCTGCCTGGCCCTGGCGCAAGCCGAATGTGCCCTGCGGCAGAGCTGCAGCGACCAGGTGTACGCCGACGGGGTCAACATCATTGCCAACTACGGCAACCTGGCCGCGTGCAGGAGCAGGCAACAGCAGGCGTGCCTGAACAACGCCAGCGCGCCGGGTAGCGGCACCAACCTGAGCCAGATCAAGAGCTGCGCGCAGACTTACTCCCAGTGGCAGTGCAACGACTACCTGGACAACAACGCCAATCCGCCGGTCAGCTGCTTGCCCGCCGGCGCCTTGAGCAACGGGCAGGGCTGCACCTTCAACGCCCAGTGCCAAAGTGGATTCTGTGGCGGCAACAAGTACGCGAATTGCGGAATGTGCGCAGCCCAGCCTGCGGACGGCGATTCGTGCGCCACCTCGGCGTGTGCGCCCGGTCAGGAGTGCCTGACCGGGACGAGTGGGGCGATGGTGTGCCGGGGGCGGCTGCCTGTAGGCAGCACCACCTGCACCTCGGACGCTCCCTGCCAGGCCTTTTACAGCTGCGTGGGCGCCAGCGCCAGCGATGCCACCAAGGTGGGCGTGTGCACGGCCATCAACCAAGCCCTCGGCTCGACGTGCGGGGGCGGCACCCCCAACCCGGCCTGCGATGCCGGGCAAGGGCTCGCTTGTGCAGGGCCGACGGGCAGCAAGACCTGCCAAGAGGTCGCCTACGTCCTGGCGCCCGGCCCGTGCGGCGCTCTGGCCGACGGTTCGAGTGCCGCGTGCATCGACGGGGACTGCTTCACCGCGACGGGGCCGGCCGCCAGCACCGCCACCGATGCCAGCTGCGTGGCCAAGGCCGACGACGGGGCTGCGTGCGATACGCAGCTGGGGCCGCTGTGCCAGACGCCCGCTCGCTGCGTGGCCGCCAGCGGCAGCACCCAGGGCACGTGCGTCTTCCCCGACGCGACGCTGTGCAATTTGGGCGGCTAGCTTTTCCGGTTGGTGACCAGCACCATGACCTCGCCGGGGCGGAGCTCATGGTGGAAGGGCGAGGTGATGGGACGCAGGCCGTTGCCCGGTGACAGATCGGTGAAGGGCTGATCGCTCTGCACGAGGCTCGCGAGGTTGTCGCACTGAAAGCGGTGGCTGTTGCGCTGGTCGCGGTTGACCAGGATCAGCGCTTCTTCGCGGGTGCTCACCGAGCCCTTCCAGAAGATCAGGATGTTGCCATCGCCGGCGGCGGTGTGCATCGCCATGGGGGAGTCTTCCTGGAAGATGGCATGGCTGCCCTTGATGGCATTCACCCGGCGCACGTGCGCGCGCATGTCGACGCCGGTGTGCTCCCAGTCCTCGGGCCGGGTGTGAGCCACGTGCAAGCGCCGGCGGAACCCATATTCGAAGCCCATGGGCATCATCACCGCGGCCGAGAAGACCGCACTCAAGAGATACCGGTGCTGGCACAACTCCGTGGCGCCATTCAGCTCCTCGGCCAGGCGGGCCGTGTCGTGCGTCTCGGCGAAGCTGACCGACGGCGCGATTTCGCGCGTGAGCAGGTACTGGCGAGCCATCCAGCCCCCGGTGAAGTCCCACCATTTCAGGTTGTTGAACACGTAGTCGAAGCCGGCCGCGGCGGTCTCCAGGGCGGCATCGAGGGGGCAGCCGAGGGTCTCCGCCAGGAACAGGACGTCCGGGTGAGCGGCCTTGGTCTCCGAGATGAGGCGGCGCCAGAAATCGGTGGGAATCTGATAGGCGGCGTCGCAGCGAAAGCCGCGGAAGCCGTAGGCGTAGAGCGACTCGACCACGCCGGCGAAGTACCGGTATAGCCCCTCGGCATCGGGAGTGCGGCTGTGATCGAACTGGGCCAGGTCAGACCACACCACCTTCTTGCCGTTTTCCATGCAATAGGCGCACGACACCTTACCCGGGGCATCCCACTTGAACCACTCGGGATGGTCCTCGAGCAACGCAGAATCGACCGAGCAATGGTTGGCCACCAGGTCGGTCATCATCTGCAGACCGAAGCCGCGAGCCGCGTCCACCGCCAAGCGCAGCTGAGCCCCGGGATCGAGCAGACTTCTGGCGTCGAGAAAGCGCGGGTCGAAGGCATGGTAGTCGGCCACCGCGTAGATGCTCTGCGAGTTGCCCGCGCGCGCTATGGGATTCACGAAGACCCAATTGAACCCCATTGCGCCGATCCGTGCGAAATGCCTCGACCAGGTGACGAAGGGGCCGGCGAGCAGCGGGAACAGATTGTAGATCAACACCTTGGCCAAGCTTAACCACCAAACCCGACATGCGAATTTACTGGTATGGGATGAAGAGCGGGCCGGGAAGGTTCGCGGCCATATCGACGGTATGCTCCGTTCCTCGTGGCGGCGGCGGCCCGTTCTGGCGCATTTGGTCGCGGCAACTCGACGTTTTCGGGTTGAAATCAGATGAGCCAAGGGTATTACTTGCCTAGCTCGTTTGGGCGAGCCCGGGGCCCCGGGCTGAGATCGGGACCAGCTCCGTCCCGGAAGCCTTCGAACCTGATGCGGGTAGCGCCGCCGTAGGGAAAACAACTGATGAAGCAAAATCGTCTTCGCAAACCTGGATGGTCACCCCCATGACGACCGCCGGGCAGACCATCAGCGTCCGCGTCAACGATCGAGCCCGCAGCGTGCAGCCGGGGGTTACCTTGCTCGGTCTCCTCGACGAGCTCGGATATGGAGAGCGCCAGGGCTGCGCGGTGGCGATCAACGCCGCCGTGGTGCCACGCCCGGCGTGGGCGGAGCTGAGCCTGAAGGAGGGCGACGACGTGCTCATCATCCAGGCGAGCCAAGGCGGATGACAGGGCGGATGACAAGATGATGAGCGGACGGGGCCGATGCTGAACGGATGGCAGGCGGATGACGGCAACTGACGATGCGATGATAGTCGCGGTGGTTTCACCCCCGGGGCAGGTGGAGGGCGAAACCGAGGTGGTAGAGAAGCTCTGCGCGGCCGGGCTGGGGCGCTACCATCTGCGCAAGCCGGGCTGGGAGCAGGCCAGGGTGGCGGACTGGCTCGAGCGCTTGCCGGCCAACTGCTGCTCTCGGGTAGTGCTGCACGGTCATCACGCGCTGGCCGAGCGGTTCGGGGTGGCCGGCATCCACTTCCGCGATAAGAGCGATGCCGGCGAGGTCGGCGATGCCGGAGCGGGCTCGCGTAGGGCGGTGCCCGGGGGTGGCCTGAGGAGTCGCTCCTGCCACGACCCGGAGACGCTGGCGCAAAGGCTCCCGGAATATGATGCGCTTCTTTTCGGACCGGTTTTTCCCTCGCTGAGCAAGCCCGGCTATGGCCCGGTGCCGGCGCAGGCCCTCGACCGAGTCAGGTCGATCCTGGCGAGCGACCGAGGGCGACGGCGAGCTCGGGTACTGGCTATTGGCGGCATAACCTCTGACCGCTTGCCCGCCTGCTCGGCGCTCGGTTTCGACGGGGTGGCCATCGCCGGCGCGGTTTGGCACGCCGCCGATCCCGTAGCCGCCGTGGCGAGCATCCTCGGCGTGGCGCATGCTCGGCCGGGTGTCGCGCACTTGGAGCTTCCCTCATGACTTCCCCTCTGGTCATTGCCGGCACGACGCTGGGCTCGCGCCTCTTTCTCGGCACGGGAAAATTCGGCTCGGGTATCTTGATGCGGGAGAGCCTGGCCGCCTCGGAGACCGAGCTGGTGACCGTGGCCTTGCGCCGCGTGCGTACCGATGGCGCTATCGACGACTTGCTCACCCACCTGGATCGCGCTCGCTACCGGCTCTTGCCCAACACCTCGGGGGTGCGCGATCGCCGGGAGGCGATCCTGGCCGCCGAGCTGGCCCGCGAAGCCCTGCAGACCAATTGGCTGAAGCTGGAAATTCATCCCGACCCCAAGTACCTCATGCCCGACGCGGTGGAAACCCTGGCCGCGACGGAAGAGCTGGCCCGCCGGGGCTTCGTGGTCTTGCCCTACGTGCACGCCGATCCGGTGCTGTGCCGGCAGCTGGCCGAGGCGGGCGCCGCGGCGGTCATGCCCCTGGGCGCGCCCATCGGCAGCAACCGCGGCCTCGCCTCGCGTGCGTTTCTGGAGATCATAATCGCGCAGAGACAGGTGCCGGTCGTGATCGACGCTGGGCTGGGCGCCCCCTCGCACGCCGCGGCGGCAATGGAGCTGGGTGCCGACGCGGTGCTGGTCAACACCGCCATAGCCACGGCGGCCAATCCGGTGGCCATGGCGCGGGCCTTCGCCCAGGCGGTGGCGGCCGGCAGGCAGGGCTTCGAGGCCGGGTTGGCGTCGGAGACCACTGAGGCACGGGCTTCCTCGCCCCTGACGGCTTTTTTGAGCGGGTAGCGCCATGACCTTCGCCTCGCTGTGGAGCAAGCACGACTTCGGCGCCATCGCCCTGGCCATCGCGAGCAAGCGCACCACGGATGTCGAGCGAGCCCTGGCGCGGGTCGAGCAAGGGATCGGGCCGGAGGACTTCGCGGCCCTGCTGTCCCCGGCGGCGGCTCCGCTCTTGGAGGAGATGGCACGCGCCAGCCACCGGCTGACGGTGCAGCGTTTTGGCCGCACCATCCAGCTTTATGCTCCGCTTTACCTCTCCAACGTGTGCGCGAACGTGTGCACCTACTGCGGATTCAGCGCGCACAATCGCCTCGAGCGCTTGATCCTGGACGACGACGCCATCTTGGCCGAAGCGACCGCGCTCGGTCGGCTGGGGGTTCGGCACGTGCTGCTGCTGACCGGAGAGAGCCCGCGCGCCGGGGTGGATTATCTGGTACGCGCCTTGCGCCTGCTGCGCCCGAGCTTTGCCAGCCTGTCGCTCGAGGTGCAACCTCTGGCGACGGACGACTATGTCCGTCTCGCGCAGGAAGGAATGAGCGCGGTCATGGTCTATCAGGAGACCTACGACGCGGCCGCGTACGCCCGCTACCATTTGCGCGGGGCCAAGACCGACATGAGCTTCCGCCTGGCCACCCCGGAACGCCTGGGCGAGGCCGGGGTGAAGAAGATTGGGATCGGCGCCCTCTATGGCCTGTCGGACTGGCGCGCTGACGCGTGGTTCGTCGGGCAGCACCTGCGCTACCTCGAGAACCGCTACTGGCGCTCGCGCACCAGCGTTTCGTTTCCCCGCCTGCGTCCGCACGAGGGTAAGGGCGAACCGGCCTGGTCGTCGTTCCACGAGCGCGATCTGGTGCAGGTCATCTGCGCCTTCCGCTTGCTCAGCCAAGAAGCGGAATTGTCCCTGTCCACGCGCGAAAGCACCCGCTTCCGCAACCACGCCTTCCGGGTGGGCATCACGGCGATGAGCGCCGGATCGCGCACCAATCCGGGGGGCTACCAGCACGCCCGCGACTCGCTGGAGCAATTCGCGGTCGACGACGCACGGAGCCCGCAAGAAGTGGCGGCCTTCCTGCGGGCGCAGGGGTATGAGCCGGTGTGGAAGGATTGGGACCTGACCTACGACGGCCAGGCCGTGATATCCGCGGCAGCCCCGGGGCTGTCGTGCTGAGCGCGAGCGAGCTCGAGCGCTACCGGCCGCACCTCACGCTGCCTGGCTTCGGTCGCGCGGCCCAGGAGCGCCTCAAGGCCGGCCGCGTCTTGGTCATAGGCGCCGGCGGCCTGGGCTGTCCGGCGTTGCTCTATCTGGCAGCGGCCGGAATGGGGAAGATCACCGTCATCGATCCCGACCGGGTCGAGGCGAGCAACTTACAACGTCAGGTGCTCTACGGCGTGGCCGATATCGGCGCGCTCAAGATCGAGGTGGCGGGGCTGCGCCTGCGCGCCCAAAATCCTTGGGTCACCGTCGTCGGCTTGGCCGAACGCTTTGGCCGCCACAATGCTCTCGAGCTGGTGCGCGCCAGCGACGTGGTCATAGATGGCTCCGACAATTTTGCCACGCGCTACCTGGTTAACGATGCCTGCGTCATGGCGGATCGCCCCTTCGTGTACGGGGCGATATCCGGCTTCGACGGGCAATTGAGCGTATTCAACTGGCGGGGCGGGCCGACCTATCGCTGCCTCTTTCCCACCCCGCCGCCACCCGAGCTGGCGCCTAACTGCGCGCAGGCCGGAGTGCTGGGCGTCCTGCCCGGAGTGGTGGGGACCTGGCAGGCGGCCGAGGCCATCAAGATCGTTTCCGGGGTGGGCGAGCCTATGGCGGGGCGGCTGCTCTTGTGGAACGCGCTCACCATGCGCAGCCAGAGCGTGGCTCTCGTGCCCGAGCCGAGCAGTCGTCCTATCCTCGCGCTCCCGGCCGATGTCGCAGCTCCGCCTTGCGCGAGCGCTCGCGCCGAGATCGACGTGGAGGAAATGCAAGCCATGCTGCAGGTCGGCCCGCTACAGCTCCTCGACGTGCGCGAGGCGAGCGAGCGCGCCCACGCCGCCATCACGCCCTCGGCCCATGTGCCGCTGCCCCTGCTCGAAGAACCGGACGCGGACCGGTACCTGGCCGGCCTGCGCCCCGAGCTGCCTACGGTGGTCTATTGTGCCGCCGGGGTGCGCAGCTTGCGCGCCGTCGCCATCTTGCGGGCCAAGCACGGATTCACCGCGGTCCGGAGTCTGCGGGGCGGTATCGCGGCCTGGCTCGCCGCCGCGGGCTCCTGAGCGAGCCCCTCCGCCCTCGAGGTTCCACCAACCGCATGGACGCAAGCGGGCTCGCCAGGCCCACCCGTCGTCGCGAACCGCGGCTGCTCTAGTAGCCACGAGCTTCACGGAACCCGGCCAAGGCAAGTTGGCAACCGTTAGGGTGGCCCGGCCGATAACTCGGGTATGCAACTGTTCATCCCCCTCCTGCTGCCCTGTCCCAAGTGTCAAGCGGAAGGCAGGGGGGGCCTGCTCTACCTCGTGCGCGGCAGCAAAGGCGGCCGCGCGGGCGACCGGGCCTACGAGCTCGCGGTCTGTGATCAAGACAGCAGACAGCGCAGGACGTGCGGCTACACGGCGCCCACCGTGCACGGAATGCTCCTCCGACCGCTCGCTTGCCCGGAGTGTGCTCAGCCCATGCGGCCGGCCTGCCGCGAGGGTGGACACCGATGGCTGTGCTCGGCTTGCCCCAAGAAAAAGGCCTTCCTGGCCGATCTCTCCTGGCGGATCGTCAGCTCGCCGACTTGTCCCGAGTGCGCGCAGCCCATGACCCATCGCGCCCGCCGCGAGCAGCCGGGCCGCTATTTCTGGGCATGCTTCGCCTGCCACGCCTTCCTAGCCTCCGACGTCTTCGGGGCCATCCCATCCCCGGCCCAGCTATCCGCCTAGCTTAGCCTTGCTTAGCCCAGCCAGTTACGGCGGCCCCGTCAGCCACCCCTTCCCAGGGAGATCGAGCATGTCCATCAGCCCATCCGCAGCCGGTTATACCGCCCTGATCCGTTGGCGCGGTCCTGATGCAACCGTCGAGATCGAGACTCGGCATCGCGGGTTCGCCGACGCGGAAGCGGCGGCGCTCTTCGCCAACGCCCTGGCGCCCGCCGGTGCCATCGGCCTGCGCCTGCGCGCGGACCACGCCATCGACCTTTTGCTCGCGAACGACGGCGTGGTCAGGTTGACCGAGGCTGAAGTCGTGCTCTGGCGCCTCCCGCCCGAGCCGACGTTCTCCTCCCGGCGCGAGTCTGACTCCCGCGAGCTGGCTTTCGCCAACGATGCCGACTTCGAGCGCCGGCCCTGGGATGAGATCCAACGCATCCCCAGCGCTCGGGGTGACTATGAGCAAGCCCAATATGGCGTGCTGGGGCCCGATGGCTTGCCGGTCGACGTGCTCATTGACTGGGACGAAGAGCACCATTTACAAGTGAGGGTCAACCAGGACGCGCTACCCCTGGAGACATTGCCCGCGTTCGCTCTCGGCGCCTTGCCGAGCCGATGAGGCGAGCGCGCGGGCCGTGCCGCGGGCCCCGGAACGGGGGCCCGTCCGCCCAGCTCGGGCCCGATATGGCGAGCGCGGAGGGTGCGAGACCGCGAGCGTCGCTAGCGATTGCTGGCACCGCTGCTGCCTAGCTCGAGCAGCACCTTGCGCAGGATCTCGCGCGCGATGATCGTGCTCGCGCTGTCGGCCAGTGTGCGCGCCAGCTCTTTCCTCACCTCCACTTTATCGTCAGCGGCCCACACCACCCGGCCGGCTTGGTCGCGGGCCACCAGCTCGTAGGAGGCGGCGGCCTTGCTCCAGAATCCCGCCCGCTCGAAGCGATACACGGTCACGGCCAGGGCCAAGTCGGCGCCATGGCCAGCTTGCGCATTTACTCTGCCGAGCTCGTCCCTTATCGCTTGGAGGAGACGGACCGGGGCGGCGGGAGCGGCCCAGCTGGCGTCTTCCTGCCACTTCAGAAAACCCCAGTGCACCAGCTTGGGCGAGCGCCAGAATCGCGCGAACCCGCCCTGGCCGGAGCCGCCCCCCATCAGACAAGCTTGCTCGTCCCTGGCCAGAGAGGTGCGCCCTTCGTGAAAGCCCGGTGAGGCACACCCCATGGCGAGCGCCCAGCCCAGCCAGGCCGCGCTCACCCTGCTCGTTCGATAACTTCCCCCATCCGGACATCTTCCGCAACGCATGGTGGCCACCTTTCGTTTTGCCGCGCGCCCGCGCAGGTCACGCCCACCGCAGCCACGCCCTTACGCATGTCATTGTCGGAAGCAGGCATCCTCGAGTTGCGCCCGATCGAGCGAAGACACAAGCTGCTACGGTAGCGCCGTCTTTGTGCGCGCAAGATCAGGCCACCGCCCGAGACAACCAGGACCGCCCTCGTGCCGATAACCACGAGGAGGCCGACTCTTGGCGTACTACGTGCGGATGGCGAGCTGGGGCTCGGGCGGCAATGCTAGTCCCCGGCAGGCCCTGAGCTACATCACGGATGGGCATGATGCCCGTCGCGATACCAAGTGCTCGGAGCACGAGCTGCGCTACATCGCACGCATGGACGCGGGTTGGAAGGCCGACGTGGACAGCGGTCGGGTGCTCTTGGTGGGCTACGGCGAGCTCGCGGGCGAGCCCGACCAGGAACGACTCGCCCGACGCTTCGAAAGCTCCTGCCAGCCCACTCACCATGCGCTGGCCACCATCGGGTGCAAGACTCTCATGCTCACGATACCGAAAGAGGTCAGTCTCTACGCCGAAGGGCACCGGCAAGAGGCCAAGGCAGCTCTCAGTAGCGCAACGGCAACGGCACTGGAGCGGATGTTGCGCGGCCTCAGCTATGCGGCGGTCGCCGGGATCCATACCCGCAATTCCTTCGGCGAAATCCACTACCACGCCCACGTCCTGGTGGGAAAATTCGCCCGCCATATCGCGAGCGGGTGCACGGTCACGCTCAACAACAGTATCGGTCTCCGGGCGATGCGAGAAATGAGGCTGGCCTGGCACGAGGCGGTGGAAAGGGAATTTCGCCAGCGCCTGCAGCTCGGCATAGAAGAGCAGCGGCGCCGGGGCGGTGCCGTGGCGCTCGTCCTCCCGGATGGCTCCCGCCTCGAGCCTCTCGATCACGACAGCCAGCTACTATGCGAAAGACAGCTTCGCCCCACCTTCACCGAGATCACGAAAAGCGGCGCGACGGTGGTGCGACGCTTGCACCTCGGCACCGTGGACGACCGGATCTTCGAGACCGCTTGCGCTGCCCGGGGCACGGCGGGGTGGAGCCTGATCGCCTTCACGGAGTCTTTCCCCGAGTTGGGCGACAGCCTCCTGCGCTACCAGGCGCGGGCGCTCGCCCTGCGATCGATCGGGTATCTCTCGCCCGATGGGCAGATCACCTCTGACTTCCGGGTCCATTTCTCGCTTCGCCACGGGACGGCTGCTCCTGAATTCCAGGGCATCCGCCTGGACCTCCTCTGCCGACTCGACCGCGAGCAGCCAGGCGCAGCAGCCACGCTCCAGCCCAGCGAGCTATGGCGGCGTGCGCAAGGCTATCCCGATCTACGACGCAGGATCGAGCGGCTGGGCTATTCCGCGGCCGAGGCCGAGAAGAGCTTCGCCCGTGCATTGGCACAAAGGCCCAGCCGAGAGACGCTCCAGCCTATCCAAGCCGCGCGCGCCAGGGAGGAGGCCGCGCCGGTCGCTCCCGTCGGGCAGCCTCAGGCCACCATCATCCGGGCATACCTGGAACGGCGAGAGAGCAAGATCCAGCGCATCTATCTGCTGGCTCCCGGCGTGACGGGTACGCGGCCGCCGGGGGCAAGGCTCGCATTCGGTGCCGGGCTCAAGCGGGCGGCCGAGCGTGACCTCGCTCTGGCACGAAACCATCGCCTGGCCCGTCTTGGTCTTGCCCTGCGTCCGGTGATCTGGCTCGCGCGCCTGCCCATGCCGTGGGACCCGCATCGGCTGGATCTGGCCATAACCCGATGCGGCCAGCTCGCTCGCCAGCAGCAGATCCACCGCGCGGGAAGGGCGGAGATCCAGAAAGCGTACGACTTATGGCAAGCTGAGCCCAAGGAGGGAGTAAGTGGCCAGAGGGCCCATCCCACGGCAACGCGACTGGCTGCTGTCAATGAAGAGCCGAGGCGTAGCCAACTCGATGGTCGGGTCGGTAGTCGGCGCCAGGGTCGAGTCGATGATCGGCTAGCTGACCAGCTCACTGACCGGCTCAGGCACTCGGGCAAGGACCAAGGCAAGGACCAACCCGATGAACCGACTCGCTGATAACCGACTCGCTGAGCACCGACTCGCGCATTGGCGCCGTGACCGAGGCCACCCATGACCCAGGCCCAGAGAGGGTTCCGCCTCATGGCGGCTCTGCACCTGCTCGCAATCTTGACCATCGCCCTGTGGTGGGGCGAGTACTTCTGGCGCCACACGCCCAGCCGGGTCATCTTGCGCGAGAGCCAGCCCGGCCGGGGTGGGCCCGTGACTGCGCGACTCGAATCGCCGCGCGACTGGCGCAATGCTCAGACGGTGATCCGCTGGGGCATCGCCGCTCGCCTCGCGCTGGGCGACATAGCCTGCGGCTCGGGAGTGCTCCTCCTCGTCGGCCTCAGCGCGGGCAGCTACGCGCGCCGGATCGACACTTGGCTGGACGCGCGCGGCTCTGGCCAAGCGATCGGCTGGCGCGCCCGCCAGCTGGCTGCGGCAACGCTCGACGCCAACACAAAGAAGCAGCAGGGAATCTTGCGATGACCTTGGTCCCGCGCTGCCAACGCTACTGCAAGAGTACCCCAATTTACCTACGCGCAGTCGACGCCTTGCGCGCGATATCGCTCCTCGCCAGCCCGCTGTTCGCCATCATGCTCCTGCGCTGGATGGCAACCACCGACCTCTTCGTGGCGCCGCTCCACCGCCGGCTGTGGGCGGCTAACCCGGACTACCGGCTCGCCGGTGTCGTCTATCGGGTTGCCCTCACTCTCGCTCTCGCCGGCAGCTCCGCCTGCCTCTTGCGCGCTTTGCGCAACTTCATGGTCATAACGGCGGCGCGCGGTTTGTTACCGCCGGGATCGGTGGACTTCGACGAGAAGTTGTCCGTCCCGCCCTGGCCCTATCGCCGGGAAAGCTTCGCTTTGATCCTCGGCGAGCTGCAGGATCGCGACGGAGCGCGGGTGCCTAATGTGAACGCTCCCTTGCTCAAACCGCGCTGGCTGATCCTGCCCGAGCTGAGCCTGTACACCGGGGTGTTCGTCACCGGAGGTATTGGCTCGGGCAAGACCAGCGCCGTCGCCTACCCGGCCTTGCGCCAGCTGCTCGGCTTCCGGCGCGAGGTGCGCGTGCGGCACAAGGATGGCTCGCTCGGCACGGCGCCCTGGGTATTCTCCGGCCTCATCCTCGACGAGAAGGGCGATTTCACCCGCGCCGCGGTCGGATACGCCGAGGAGTGGGGACGCGCGGACGACGTGATCCGCATCGCCCCCGGCGGCAAGTGGATCTGGAATGTCATCTACAACCCCAATCTGCCTTCGTGGGCTGTCGCCTATCAGCTTGGCTGGATCATCAGGAATTTCAACCGGGGCGCCGCGGGCGCGGATCCATTCTGGGAGAACGCCCCCAAGGAGCTGGTGACCGACTACCTCGGATTGCTCGACGATGCCAAGGGCTACTACACCCTCTTCGATTACCTTGAAACCATGGTCGACGACGACCTACAAAACGCCCTGCACGCCATGGCCATGGAGCGCCACGCCGGGCGGCGGGACAAAGTGGAGGACATCGAGCGGCGATGGCGGTCCATCATGAAGAGGCGCGACCACATGTCGGTCAATCTGCGCAGCTCGCTGGAGGCGTGCGCCCGCGCCGGCATCGACATGTTCCGTTTCCCCGAGCTGCGGCGGACCTTCTGCCCCACCAAGGAGGAGTACTTCGAGCGCGACCCTGCCCGCCCCCTGCTGCGCCCGCGCGCCCACGTCTTCACCGGTTTCGATCAAGCGCTCGACCACGGGAAAATCATCGGCCTCGAGATGCCCAAGCAGATCTACTTCGACGCCGCGGTCTTTATCCAGGTGGCGCTCAAGTCGCAGTGGCAAGATTCCGTGTTGCGCCGCGAAGCTGTCGGCTCGGATGGCAGACCACTGCAGCCGCCGCGCTTCGGTGAGGGCATTGGCTACTGCCCGACCTTCCTCATGGCCGACGAAGCCCAGCAAAGCGCCACGCCCAAGGACGCCGAATTCAAGGCCGTCTGTCGCTCCAAGCGCGCCTCCATGTGGGAGCTCACCCAGTCGCACGGATCCATCAAGGGCTCCTTCGGCCCGGCCAATGCCGCCCACGCCGCAACCTATTTCCAGAACTCGATGACACATATCTATCTCCGCCAATCCGACCTCGACTCCATGAAGATCATCCAGGAAGAGTGCGGCAAGAAGCTGGTGCCCAGGACCAGCCTGGCCATCACCGAGGGCGGCAACGCGTCCGAGCTTTCCTACCTGGAAGGCGCCATCGTCCACCAAGGCATGGGCCTGTCCAGCACCAAGACGGTGGCCGCCGAGGAGAAGCCCTTCGTCGAGATCGACGAGCTGCGACAACTGCCCAACAATGTCGCGATCATCCTGCCCAGCAATGGCGACCGGACCTTACCTGCCACCGTCACCTACCTTCGCCCCCTCTGGGTCCAGCAACAATATCCCCACCTCCTCCTTTCCACGCCCTGGCTCGACTGGCCGGCCGAGCTGCGCGCGACCTATGACCTCGACACCATGCCCCAGGAGTTGCATTGGAAGGGATGGCCATCGCCCGAGCCGCTCGACGAATCCGCCATGACCTCCAGGGAAAGCGACCTGGGCAACCTGGTCCAGGCGGCCGGCGCCGAGCAGGATGCGACGGCCAAAGCGGATGGCGATCCGCCACCCGTCATACCCTGCTGACCCTCTGCGTCCCGAGCTGCCCCGTTCCCGTCGCTCGCTTTCACCCCACTCGCCCCGCGCACCCGCTCTCCCCATCCCCCACATCGACCTCTTCTTGATCTTTGCGGCCGTGTCCCGTTACCCTCGGTTGGTCATGCATCCTCGCTTGGTCATGAGGAAGACGCTGGCCATCGCGCCGTTTCTCGCCGTGCTCCTCGCGCTCTCCGCCAGCGCGGCGAGCGCGGCCGATCGAGATGCGACCCGCGCGGCCGATCTCGACGCAGCCCGGGACCATTTCGTGAAGGGTACCCGGGCCTACGAGCTAGGGCTTTACGAGGAGGCCATCGCCGAATACATGGCCGCCTACAAGATCAAGGACGACCCCGCGCTGCTCTTCAATATCGGTCAGGCTCATCGCCTAGCCGGACATCCGGCCGAGGCCCTGCGCTTCTACAAGACCTACCTGGCTAAGCTGCCGGCTGCCCACAACCGGGGCGAGGTCGAGGCGAAGATGGCCGACTTGACGGCCCAGCTCGGGTCGAAAAAGGACAAGAGCCTGGAGCCAGCAGCGAATGGCGTGCCCGCCACCGCCGCGGGACCGCCGCCCGCGGCAGGGAGCGGGGCCAGCGCGGCTCCACCCCCGGCCATCCCGTCCGGCCCGAGCCCGGGATCTAACCCGGGCGTCCCCGGCGGCGCGGCCGCGCCTGCGCTTGGTCCGAGCAGGACAGCGGCCGCCGCCCAGCCAGGCCTGGTGACGAGCGAGCTCGAGCCCGGCGCCCCGGCGAAAACCGATCAGGCGGGCGAGCCCGGGCTACCGGCTGGCATCGCCGCTCGGGCGAGCTTGGCGCCCGATGTCGGCCGAGCCGAGCGCATCGCCGGTATGGTCAGCGCGGCGGGTGGACTGGCAGTCTTGGGCACCGGTATTGCATTCGGTCTGGCGGCCAGGCACGACGGCAACGAGCTCACCCAGCTCGATCAGCAACACGGGACCTTCGTCCCGGCGGAGCAAACGGCTGGGAAGCGCGACGATATCGTGGCCGCGGTGCTGGTCGGCACGGGGGCGGCCGCGCTGGTCACCGGCACGGTGCTGTACCTGCTGGGCGCCCGTGCTCGCACCGGGCTGCCGAGCCGGCTCGCCCTTCTGCCCTCCGTGGGCCGCGACGGCGGGGCGGCCACGCTAGGAGTGGGGTTCTAATGCGCGCCGGAGCCTTGGGTGGCCTGTCGGCGCTGCTGGTGGCAGGTTGCTTTGCCCCCAGCTACCAGGACGGCGCCCTGACCTGCGCCCAGCCGAATCTGTGTCCCGACGGCTACCACTGCGCCACGGACAACAAGTGCTGGAGCAACGGCCATGACCCGGACGCCGCGCCACCGCCCCCGCCGAGCGACGGCGGCGCCAGCGACGGCGCTGGGGCTCAGGACCACCCAGGAGGTCAAGCGAATAAGGACACGGAAGGCCAAGCGGACGACGCGGGCGTGGAGCTCGATGCCCTCGCCGCCGCGTATGCGAACGCGGTGTGTGGGATAAACTCCAGCTGCTGCCACGAGCTGGACGAGACGGCCTGCGAAAAATCGGTCCAGAGCGAGTTCCAGTACGTGGTCAATGCCATACAGGACGGACTAGCCGCGAGCCGTACCGTGTACGATTCCCAATCCGCCAGCACGTGCCTGCAGTCGATAGCTGCCATCACTTGCTCAGATTGGAAGTCGCTCAGCAACACCTCTGAATTGGCGTGGTTGAAGGCGCTCCCGGGCTGTAGCCTTGCTATCACGCCCCAGGGCGCGGTGGACGATACGTGTGCCTCGGCGGTCGAGTGCACAACCTGGCTGTGCGGCCCCGAGAAAAAGTGTCGGACCAGGGCCAGCAGCGGGCTCACGTGCGTCCAAATGGCGGAGCAGAATTACTGCGTGGACGGGGACTACTGCGACTCGACCGGCCTCACCTGCACTCCAACCAAGAGCCCCGGCGCGAGTTGCTCGGCCGATGACGAGTGTGAGTCGCAGTCGTGTGGCGCTGGCGCGAACGACGCAGGGAGGGTCTGTGAAAGCCCGGTGTGCGCCTCGAACGGACCCTTGCTGCCGCCCTCGTCCGGCTGCGCGCTGGGCGGGCGCCCGTCGGCTCTGGCCCTGGTGCTCGTGAGCGTGGCCCTGGCATGCTCGACCGGGAGGAGCCTGCGGCGCCGAAGAAGGGCAGCGAAGGATAAATGATCATAGGCAAAGCGGCGGCGCTAGCGACAGCGGGAATCTTGTGCCTGGGCTGCGGTCCCCACGATCCGTGGCTGCCGGGCACGTCGGCCGTTAGCCACCCGAGCAGCAATGCGACGGGCGGGCGGCTCGGGCAGGGGGGTACGAGCAGCCAACCGGGGAGCGGCGGCTATGCAATGGGCGCGGGCGGTGCTGGACCCTACGGCTACGGAGGAAGCCAGGGCGCGGGTGGTCGGGTGGGCGCGGGTGGGGTGGGCGCGGGTGGCGGGGCGGGCAGGGGCGGTCTGGCCGGCACGGCGGGCACGACGAGCCAAGGCACGGGGGGGAGCAGCGCCAGCACGGCGGGTGAGCTCAGCGTCTACACCTTCGGCAGCGGCGCCGAGCCGTGCTCGCCGCCCAAGGATGTCTCGGGCGGGCAAAGCGGGGACCTCGGGTTGGGCGCGGCCTGTCTGCGCACCGCGGACGACTTTACCGCCTGGAACTGCACCGACATGGATGACCGCACGGTCAAGATCAACAACGTGGTCACGAAATGCGGGGCCAGCCCTCCGGCCAAGCTGGGCAGCTTCTATTACTTCGACATAAGCAGCGGGGCTACCGCGTGGGCCAGCTTCAGTTGGTTCTGCACCGAACAAAGCTGCGGCCCTCATCCAATTCCGAGCTGCGGCTCGTATCCGGCGTGGGTTGCGGGTGGCACGGCCGCGCCTTGCTCTAGCACGGGCAGCGGCACGCTCGACGGAGGCAATGAGAGCGCTGACGGGGCCGAGGAGGCGCCGGAAGCTGGGGAACTCGGCGCAGACGGGGTCTAGCAAAATCGAGGGGAGCGCAGCTCGGCCTCGGCCACAACCACGACCGCAACCAGGGGCACGACCTCGGGCATGACCCCGAGCCAGAGACTCGGACCACAGTCGGCGACTTGGGCGAGCCACGGCGGAAGGTGGCCACGGCCGGGTGGCTGGGCGGGATTTTTCGGATCATAGTTGCGGCGGAGCTGGTGCTCCGTTGCCAAAGGGGGTCGCATCATGAAAGCAGCCGTCATAACCAAGTACAACGCGGACTGGGAGCTGAAGACGGTGCCCAATCCGCGCCCGTCCGCGGGGCAGGTCGTGATCAAGATTCACGCCAGCGGCATGTGCGGCACCGACTTGCACGTACACCATGGCTCGTTCGGGCTACCCTTGCCCGTCGTGGCGGGACACGAGCCGGTGGGAGAGATCGTGGAGCTCGGGCCGGGAGTAGTGGATTTCAAGCTCGGCGATCGGGTGGGCGTGCACTGGAACCAAAAGGGTTGTGGACGGTGCGATACCTGTCGAGCGGGCGATCAAATGCATTGCGCGCAGGCGCAATCGTGGATGCAGATAGGAGGGGGCAATGCCGAGCTGATGCTGGCCTGGGCGAACGGCTGCACGCTGCTGCCGGACCGCCTCTCCTATGAGCTGGCCGCCCCGGTGTTCTGTGCTGGCTACACCGTCATGAGCGGCCTGCGCAACGCCGACCCCAAACCGGGCGAACGAGTCGCAGTGCTCGGGCTGGGCGGGCTGGGCCATCTCGCACTACAGTTCTCGCACGCCCTGGGTCTCGAAACCTGGGCCATAACCGGCCAGGAGAACAAGGTGGCCGAGCTCAAGGCGATGGGTGCGAGCGAGGTGCTGGTGGTCGGGGGTGAGCCTGGCCAGGCCATGACCGACGCGGGTGGCTTCGACATCGTATTGTCGACTACCAATGCCAGCCGCCAAGTATCCTCGGCCTTCCTCGGGTTGCGGCGCAACGGCAGGCTCATAAGCATGGGGGTGACAACCGACGGCCCCATTACCATCGACCCGCGGACGGCGCTGATGAGTCAGGGCCAGGTACGCGGATCGAGCCAGGACGAGCGCCGCGATCTGGTGGAAGCGCTCGATCTGGTGGCCTCGGGCAAAGCCAAGCCGGTGCTGGAAACCTATCCGTTCACCAAGGTAAACGAGGTGCGCGAGCGGCTGGCGCAGGGCAAGGTCCGCTACCGGGCGGTACTCTTGCCCGCGTGATCCTGAGCGGGGTCGCCTCGAGCCACGCTCACGACGGCCAAGGATCTGACCCGCGGTCTCGGGCCACGCTCACGACGGCCGAGGACCGGGCTCGCAGTGGGAGCGCGGGCTGAGCCGGGGCTATGGGCTCAACTCGCGCGCCATGAGCACGGGCAACTCGATGCTCGCCCATACCGCCCCGGCGATGGTCGGATTGCCGCGCGAGTAGCGCCACAGAAAGGAGCCGGTTGGGCTGTCCAGCCTCATCTCCATGAGGACTCCTCGCACCGGATCAGCTGGCGCGGGCTCGATGACAGCGCGCAGGCAAGCGCCACGCATGCGCAAGGGCGCGTCGCTGTCGCTCACCAGGCCGTGCTCATGCGCGACGGAGGCGAAGGCCACGTCCCAGGCACGCTGGGTGATGCCGAGGCAACTGCCCTGCGATGTGACACCGTCCCAGGCAATACGACTGCCCGTCCACTTGAATCCCCCGACATCCCAGTAGCCAAGGATCGGATTGCCGCGCAAGCGCGCATACTCCTCGGGCCCGAAGAACAGCCCCAGCGTCCGCCGGCCCCGGGCTGACCGCACATCCTCCGAGGCCAGGAAGGGTTGTCGCTCGAGCAGGCGCGCGAGCAAGCTTCGCGCCTGCGCGGGGGTGAGCCAACTGCCCGCCTTGGGCGCAGGAGTGGCCAGCCCCGCTGCTGACGTCGCCAGCAGCAAGAACATCGTTACCCCGGCCGAACAAGCGCGCAATCTCACCTCGGTCGGCCCGCCCGCGTCATGCTAGTGGGAACCGTGCGCACGCTGGTAGGGCGTCATGCGCACGTCGGCCGCGAAGAAGACTTTCATCTTGGTGCCCGCCTCTACCGTGACGGTGGGGACGACGTTGCCATAGCGCGAGAGAATCCCGGCCACCACCTGCGACATGTTCATGCTGGTGCGGGCTTCGATCAATTCCCGCGCCGCTGGCGTGGCGGAGCTATTCGCCCCCTCCACGGCGGCGGCCATGCCGTCGACGACGCCCAGCATGACCGCGCTGCCGAACATGAGCCCGAAGTGCCGGTCGACATCGCCCTCGATGCCGACCGAGCCCACCCCATCACCCGCGGCAACCTTGCGCACCGGGAAATAGGCG